>Ga0209542_10001366_pt1 | contig 57488 bp, 76 predicted proteins | sample RifCSPhighO2_01_FD_184028 | JGI IMG/M metagenome (GOLD analysis project Ga0209542, IMG submission 184028) | Soil microbial communities from Rifle, Colorado - Rifle CSP2_plank highO2_0.1 (SPAdes) (version 2) | ecosystem: Environmental > Terrestrial > Deep subsurface > Rock core/Sediment ... | reverse complement strand
ATATTCGGGTGCGCCTGTCGTTTTTGAGCTTTCTTTGGATACCCACTCAGTTGATCTTGATTACGATTTCAGGAAAATATCCAATCTTAAAGACAATTTTGGAAATAACTACAATGTGGTTGAATGGAATGGAGGAAGCGGGGGTCATCATTTGAAAGGAGAACTTACTTTTGAAAAGCTTAAAGGAAATGTTGGTAGTATTGTCTTAAACTTAGATAGTATTGGTGGTATCAAAGAGAAGTTTAAGTGGCAAATTGGGGGTGATGAAAATGAAATTTAACAAGATATTACTAGCAAATGCATCGGCGGTTTGGATAGGAATAATTTACCTAGTTTGCAGGTTCCTTGTTGTGTTGTTTCCAGAATTGTCAAAGGCGGTGACACAATCCTGGTTTCATGGAATTGATATAGTAAAAATTTGGTCCGTACAACCAATCCCCGGGAATTTTTTGCTAGGACTTGTAAGCGCTACCTTGTCAGCTTGGGTTGCAGGATGGGTATTTGCATCGATATATAACTATTTTGCAAAGAAGTGACGAGGGGTGGGTTTTTTAAGTTATCATAAGTTATGGATAAGATTTTAGTTACAAGTGTTGGTGTCCTGTTGATTGGTTTTATATACTGGTTTTTCTTTGGAAAAAAGGAGGAAGTAATAAGTGGTAGGAATATTAAGATAAATGTTGAAGGTGGGTATAAGCCCTCTGTAATTAAGCTACAAAAAGGAAAAACTGCAAAAATAACGTTTTTAAGAAAAGACAAGAATAGTTGTCTTGAAGAGGTTGTTTTATCCGAATTTAAAATTAGAAAATATTTGCCAATGAACAAGCCAGTTGATATAGAAGTTACACCTACAAAGAAAGGCGAATTTCCGTTTCAGTGCGGGATGAATATGTTCCACGGAAAAATAATAGTTAAATGAAGAAAATAACCTTTCCAATAATAGGTATGCATTGTGCAAGCTGTTCGCGTTTAATCGAAAGACAACTAAAAAGCGTTCCAGGAGTATTAAATTGCAGTGTTAATTACGGCAGCGAAGAGGCTGTTGTCGAGATAGATAGTGAAAGGGTAAAAGAAAAGGATATTGCTACTGCAGTTAGGAAAGCCGGTTATAAAGCGATTTTGGGGTCAGATCAAAAATCTCTTGAAGAAACTAAAGAGGAAGAAAAGAGAAAGCACTTGAAAGGGCTCAAAATTAAAGTATTAGTGTCATTAGTGTTGAGTTTTTTTGTTTTTGTTGGGAGCTTTCCCGAGTGGTTTTCTTTTATACCGAGTTTCTTAGCCCAACCTTATGTTTTGTTGTTACTTGCAACCCCAGTCCAGTTTTGGGCGGGGGAGGAATTTTATCTTGCTACTTGGTCAGGGTTACGTAATCGTGCCGCTAGCATGGACACTTTAATTGCGATCGGCACTTCAGTTGCCTATGGATATTCGATTTTATCGATTTTTACTGGAGGGGAGATGTATTTCGATACCGCAGCAGTTATTATTACCTTGATTTTACTGGGTCGTTATCTGGAAGCAAGGGCTAAAGCTTATACCTCGGATGCAATTAAAAAGCTACTTGGTTTGCAGGCGAAAACTGCACGGATTATAAGAAGCGGAGAAGAGGTGGACATCCCAATTGAAAAGGTGAAAGTTGGCGACCTTATTCGAGTTCGGCCCGGTGAAAAAATTCCAGTTGATGGTGTAATTACTGAGGGGTCTTCAAGTATTGATGAATCTATGGTGACAGGAGAATCTATTCCTGTTGAAAAAATTAAGGGTGATAATGTAATTGGCGCAACAATCAATAAAAGTGGAAGTTTTGTGATGAAGGCTACAAAAGTTGGGGAATATTCAGTACTTTCTCAAATCGTAAAAATGGTTTCTGAAGCACAAAGTTCGCGTGCTCCAATAGAGCGTCTTGCAGACAAAGTTTCAGGAATTTTTGTCCCTGTAGTTTTAATAATTGCAGTTGCTGTATTTGTAATTTGGTTCGACTTTGGTAAATTTAACAATGCTTTTACAAATATGGTCGCAGTTTTGATTATTGCCTGCCCGTGTGCACTGGGTTTGGCAACGCCTACGGCAATTATGGTGGGTGTAGGAAAAGGGGCGCAAAAAGGGATACTAATAAGAGATGCCCAATCACTTGAAATTGCGAATGAAGTGAAAACAATTATTTTTGACAAAACAGGAACCTTGACAGAAGGCAAGCCAGAAGTAACAGATACTATTCCGATTAAAAATTCAACCCAAAATTTACTTACTATCGCTGCCTCTTTGGAAAAGGGATCGGAGCATTCACTCGCCGAGGCAATTTTGGATAAAGCAAAGGGGGAAAATTTAACCTTAAGAGAAGTCAGGCGATTTGAGGCTATTCATGGGAAGGGCATAAGGGGAGAGGTAGATGGGAAAGAGTATTTTTTTGGGAACAGAAAGTTGGTTGGCAATATTGAAGATTTAGGAGATTACGCAGAAGACTTGGAGAGTGAAGGTAAGACTGTAATGTTTTTATCTAAGGCCGGTAGAGTACTTGGGTTAATAGCTGTTGCAGATATTCCCAAGGAAAGTGCAAAAAACGCTATAACGAGCCTTATGAAAAATAGCATTGATATATGGATGATAACAGGGGATAACGAGCGTACAGCTAAGGCTGTGGCAAGGCGTCTTGGTATTAAAAATGTAATGTCAGAAGTCTTGCCTCAGCAAAAAGCAGAAAAGGTTAACCAGTTGGAGGGTGTAGTTGCCTTTGTCGGCGACGGCATTAACGACGCGCCTGCCTTGGCATCTGCCGATGTCGGCATTGCGATGGGGTCGGGGACAGATGTGGCAATAGAGTCTGCAGGAATTACACTTTTAAATAAGGACTTGAGGTCGGTTGTTTCTGCAATTGAGCTTTCTAAAAAAACAATGAATACTATAAAACAAAATCTCTTTTGGGCCTTTGGTTATAATGTCATTTTGATTCCTGTCGCTGCAGGTATTTTGTATCCATTTACTGGGTGGCTCTTGAATCCTGCCTTGGCTGCTTTTGCCATGGCAGCGTCTTCAATTTCGGTTGTTGGAAATTCTCTTCGTCTAAAGCTTGCAAAAATATAAATATGTCAGAAGTTGTAAACTTGAGTAAGATGGGTATACTATTAATTTTATGGTTGAAGTTATCATAGAAACAACTAAACTTCGTGAGGTTATTGATATTACTTCTGAAGTTGAGCAAGAGCTTAAAAGTATTGATATAGGAGAGGGGATGTGCACGCTTTTTGTAAGACACACGACATGCGCATTGTCAACCGCTGACCTTGACCCAGGAACAGACAAGGATATGATAAAAGCTTTCGGGCAGCTTGTTCCACGCCTCGATTATATCCATCCGCATGATCCAACACATGTGCAGGATCACATTTTAGCAACTTTAATTGGTCCTTCTGTTTGCATACCTTTTAAAGGAAGCAAATTAAAGCTTGGTAAATGGCAAAGAGTGGTTTTGATTGAGTTTAACGGGCCTGCAAAGAGAAGTTTGGTATTTGCGTTCGATAAGGAATTATCTAGCTCAAAGTAATTTTTTTAAGCGTAAATTCTGGTTTCTTAGTTTTACTGATTACACCGACCCAGTCGATCATAGGAAACTTTTTTCTGACTTCCCCCTGAAACTTTTCTGCTAGACCTGCAGTAAAAGCCGAATATCCAGCTTTTTCTGAATGTTTGCAGAGTTTATCTTCCCACTCCTTAATTATTAAAAGTACTTTTTGGCCGACATTGTTGTACGCGGTTTGGTATTTTTCTTGATCGCTGGTATATTTGTCGTGAACTGTTTTAAACTCTTCAAAAAATTTTTGGTTTTGCAAAATCATTCTGTCGGCATATTCTTTATATTTTGTCATTGTTGGTTTTTGTACTTTGTGGTTTCGTACCAAAGGTAAAGATTGGCTGCATACTCGTTTACGCTTTGAAGTTCACGAACGACCTCATTTCTTATATCAACAGTGTTGACGGGTTTTCCCTTTAATTTTACCCAAGAGGAGACATTCTCTGCTACTTTTTGCGCCTCGTTTTCTTCCAGACCGGATGCCTTGGCAACCCTTTTTATTTTTTCCGGATCAAATGCCTCGTAAGTTCCGTCTCTTTTGATTACATTATTCATATTGTGTTAGTTTACCACATTCGATATTATTGAAAAGCCTAATGAGTGACGAGCTTCTTCGTTACAAAAGAGAAGTTAAGAAAAATTTGGATCTTTTATCTCCGATTTTTTCGAACGCTTCAATTGGAGATTTTAGCAGAGATCTTGAGATTCCCAAAAAGGAAGACGAATTTACTCAGATCTTCGTAGGTGTCCAAGTAATGCTAGATGTGATAAGAGAAAAGCTTTCAGAACTTGGAGAGGTAAACCAGAAACTCAAAAAAAGAATAGAAGAAAAAATCAAAGAAGACCGAGCGAAGACAGAATTTCTTATGATTGCTTCTCATCAGACACGTTCACCATTATCGGCTATAAATTGGTACAGTGAACTACTGCTCTCTGTTGCTCAAGGTAGTCTAAGTGAAGAGCAGATAGGGTACCTTGAAAAAATTAGAGCGTTAACCAGTAGAACATTAAAAACTATTAATTACCTCTTGGATTTTTCAAAAACAGAGCTTGGGACTTATGAAATAATTAAGCAAAGTGTGGACCTGAAAGGGTTGGTCGAAAAGGTAGTTTCCGGTTTTGATTATCTAATTAAGGAAAAGTCTTTAAACGTAAAGGCAAATTATCCAAAAGTGCCCCCCCAGATTTTGACCGATAAAAGGATTCTGGAGGTAATAATCGACAACATATTGTCTAATTCGGTTAAATATACGTCGGAAAAGGGTAGAATTGAAGTTAGTATTGTTCCTAAAAAGAACAGCGTACTTATGGAATTTGAGGATAATGGTCAGGGTATTACGACTTCTGACGAGTCAATAATATTTGAAAAAATGAAAAGCGATAAAGAGGAAAAAGTGGGTAGAAGTTTACAAGGGTCCGGTTGGGGTTTGTATATTGTTAATATGATGACACGAAAACTTGGTGGAAAGGTATGGTATAAATCTAAAGTTGGTAAAGGGACCAAGTTTTACATTGAACTTCCAAAAAAAATTAAGTAAACTTTAAGTATGGTAAAAAGAAGGATTCTTATTATCGAAGACGATGATTTGCTTCGTCAGATATACCACAAAAAACTTGCACTCGAGGGATTTAAGCTTAATCACTCCTCGAGTGGAATAGGTGGTTTACAACTCGCCAAATATTTCAGGCCAGATCTGATAATTCTGGATATTATGCTTCCCGGAGGAGTGAATGGTTTTGACGTATTGGAGGCTTTGAAGAAGGACCCAAAGACGTCCGCAACACCTGTAATTGTTCTAACCAATCTTGATTCTGAGAAAAAAACGGCAATGGAAATTGGCGCGGCAGAATATATAGTGAAGTCCGAAGTGTCAATAGATAAAGTTGTAAAAACGATTAAAAGACACGTAGATGAGAAAAGTAAGTAACGCGACACATCTTGGGAAAGATGGGATTATTTACCAAGAGTTTTCCCCCCACCAAACTAGAGAATCTGTTATGAGGGGAGTTGAACTAATCACGAAAGCGGCTAATCTTCTTCGAATGCAAAATAAACACATTCTTATTTTAGGTGATTTGTCAGGAGTGTTAAGTTCTACATATGAAGCAAGAAGAGAAGGAGCGAAACTTTTACGCAAGATTGAGGCGGATAAAGCGGCGTATTTTGGAGCAAACACTTTCTTTAAATACTTGGTAAAATTTATTATCAAAGCCTCAGGGCTTGATAATAAAGTCAAGTACTTTGACACCAAAGAGAGTGCTTTAAATTGGTTAAAAAGAAATTATGAGTAAAAACTCGTTGATTCTAAAATCACTTATACAAGCTTTAGGTGTAACTTTCTACTGCGCTTTTGTGGGTGTATTTTTCTGGAAGGGTAATGAGATTTTCGGTAGAGTACCAAATTACTTAGGCCCGGTGGCCTTTTTGGTCCTTTTTATCGTGTCTGGCCTCACTTGCGGACTAATTGTTTTTTACAAGCCCTATAATCTGTTCTTTGAAGGTAAGAAAAAAGAGGCTCTTAATTTGGTGTTGTATACAACAGGTTGGCTATTGTTGTTTTTTGTAGCCCTGCTTTTATCTGCCATTTTTCTTCGAAATTATTAAAATGAAAATTTGGCAGAAAGTTTTTTTAATTGAAGTTATATTTGCGATTGTTGTTGTATTGACACTTAAAAGCTGGTACACACAAAAACATGCCCAGGTTCTAAGCCTTACGACTTTGGGTCCCACTAGTACTCCTATCCAGACTTTTACTCCCACACCGACTCCGACTGAAATTGCTACTCCCAAACCAAAAAAGCCCGCAACTCCTACTTTGGTACCACAGCCTCAACTTAGCCAAGAGCAAATTCAGGGTTTTATGGCAAGATTTGCCCTGCAATATGGAGTAGATGTGAATGTTTTAAGACACGTAGCGGTTTGTGAATCAGGTTTTAACACAAATGCCTCCAATGGTCCGTATGCAGGTCTTTATCAGTTTAGTAGAATCGCATGGAAGTCAAACAGAGCTCTTATGGGTGAGGATATAGATTTTAATCTTCGTTTCAATGCCGAAGAAGCAACCCAGACGGCAGCTTTTGTTATTTCGAAAGGCAAAACTTACCTTTGGCCAAATTGCTATCCTAATTAAGTTCCTTTACAATATTTTTACACATGAATGAGGATATATTATTGTCTGTTTCAAATCTTAAAGTAAAACTTAATAATCATTTGATCTTGAGCGATATAAGCTTTGAGGTTAGAAGAGACGATACGATGGCGATAATTGGTCCCAACGGAGCAGGTAAATCGGTTTTGTTTCGTACTATTTTGGGTTTATTGCCCCATGAGGGAGTAGTGAAATGGAGCCCGAGTGTAAAAATAGGTTATGTACCACAGAAACTATATGTAGCCAAGGATATACCTTTAACTGTGGCCGAGTTCTTATCTTTTAAGGAGAGTAACTTTGACAAAATATTGCAGGTTTTAGGGCAAGTTGGGTTTGGTAAAAGGGAAAATATTTTGAAAATGAAGCTCGGTGTGCTCTCAGGAGGTGAGTTACAACGCATACTAATTGCTTTTGCGGTAATGGGGAACCCCAATGTTCTTCTTTTTGACGAACCAACCAGTGGAGTTGATCTTTCGGGTGAAGAAACTGTTTATCAACTAATTAGCAAATTGCAGGCAGAAAAGGATCTTACAATAATATTTATTTCTCATGAGCTGGAGGTAGTGTACAAATACGCCGCTACGGTACTTTGTTTAAATAAAGAAAAAGTTTGCTTTGGCCCGCCAAGAAAAGTCATAGATAAAGAAAATTTAGAAAAGCTTTACGGAGAGGATATCCATTTGTATAGGCATCACTAAAATGTCAAATAACCTTTTGTTTCTACTTTTTATCGGGGCTTTAGTCGGAGCGTCATCCGGTTATTTGGGCTCGTTTATGGTTATCAAAAGAATGTCTTTGGTAGGAGACGCTTTAAGCCATGTTGCCCTTCCAGGGATGGCACTTGCATTAACTTTTGGTTTTAATCCCATGCTGGGTGCATTAATTTCTCTTACACTTGCAGTATTTGGAATTTGGTACTTGGGAGAGCATTCTGAAGTTTACCCTGAAGCACTGGTTGGAGTTTTTTTTACGGCAAGTTTGGCTATCGGGATTTTGATTACTCCAGAACCGGAACTATTTGAAACACTTTTCGGAAATATTGAAAGTATAAAATTCGTTGATGGTTTAATAACCATTGCCGCCTCGATTATTATTTTTCTCGTTGCTAATCAGATTTCCAAGAAACTCATTTTAGGAGTGGTCTCAGAAGACCTAGCTCGATCGACTGGTATAAAAATGCAGAAAGTTAATTTGGTATATCTTGTTTTGGTCGGATTAGTTGTTTCGTTGGGAGTAAAATTTATTGGTACTCTTTTAACCGGTGCTTTGGTAATTGTTCCGGCCGCTTCTGCCAAAAATGTGGCCAGAAGTGTAAAAGGTTTCCAAATACTCTCCTCATTGATCGGCGTTTTTTCCGCTATTACGGGAATTTTGATCGCCTCTTTTTTGGGAATTTCTTCCGGTCCTGCTGTTGTTCTTGTTTCGATTGCGTTTTTTGTTTTAAGTTACTTTTTTAGATCTTAAATATCAAAAAACTGAAAAAAGCTTTTCGTAATAAGCTCCGCGGCGACTTAGGTGAGACTCAAACAGTGCCAGTTCCTTAGTTTCAATTTTCCATGAAATACTTTCATTGATTGATTTTATTGTGAAGTTTTTAAAATCCTTTTGTCTAAATCTCGCAATGGTTAAATGAAGTGAAAAATCTCTATTAGCTTCTTTGTTTGGGAAAACCTTACTGAGTTTTTCTTTTAAAACTATAATTTGTTTCGGAGACTTTCCACTTGCCCAAATAAGCCTCGGATAATTAGGATTTGGACCAAAAGTGATATTTGTAAGCTTAAGTTGGAAGGATTTAAATGCCTTAAAATCTAAAAGTGACTTCTTTTCTTTCTCTAGATTTTCGGTATACCAGGGGGGAATAAGAGTGAAGTGAAAATCCTCGAGTCTAACCCATCTGACAGGAAGATTTTGATAACCTTTTCCCCATTCCAAAATTTCCTTTTGAAATGATTTTGTAATGGGAATGCCAATAAATATCCTGTGTTTTTTTAACTTTTGCATAAAGTAATTACTTTGTAGTATATATACTCCTCTTACTCGAGTTTACAACTCTCGTAAGAGATTATGATCCCCCAAAATGTTATTTTAAATACAAATCAAAGTATTTTGGGTATAATAACCGAAAGGGGGGTGAACTAAGATACAGAAAACCAAGAAAGAGGAGTCGTTTAAGATAAACGGTGAAGAACTTCTCAAAAAAGTAAGGGAATTGATTAAAGAAGGCAACGTCCGCAAAATTTCAGTCATAGACAAAAACGGGAAAACTTTAATCGTATTACCCCTAACTGTTGGTGTTGTTGGTGCTGTACTGGCTCCACCATTGGCTGCCGTAGGCGCTATCGCTGCACTTTTAACCGAATGCACAATTAAAGTGGAGAGAAAATAAATGAAGCGCGTGATATTTGTCAGCCAGACAATATTGAGAATAAAAAGCGCTAGTTTATTGAAATTTAAACCTTTTGATTGTAGAGCCTTTCTTTACCAATAGATCGATAGAAAAAATGGAACAGTATCACTTAACTGAGAACCAAGTGATGGATGTTTTTAGAAATGGTTATGTTGATGATTGGGAGGGGATGAAAGTTTCAACAAAAAAGTACTTCGGTTACGAAATCAGAGTTTTTTGGAATAGAACTAAAAAAGGAAAGTATAATATTATTTCTGTTTTAAAAAGAAAGAGAAGGTAAAATGGAGAAACGTGTAGTTATAGAAATCCTAGAGAAAGGACATAAAGACTTTAAGAAAGTTATCGGCGAACTTGATTCAGAAACCCTGGATTCAGTTCAGGCCATAGGTAAGTGGCCGGTTCGAGATGTATTGGCTCATATCACAGCTTGGTACTTGGAGTTTATCAGAGAGATTGATAGTTTTTTGATTGATAAACCGATTATCAATCTTCCCTCAGGAGACGATGCCTTTAACCAGAGAGAGGTAAGGCTTCGGAAAGATAAAAAACTTGAAGAACTTTTAAAGGAATGGGAAGATTCGTATAAGGCCTTGATTGGAAAGGTTGAGAGTTTAAGTGAAGACGAGTGGAACCATATTTGTACAGGTCACTTTTGGCCGGATACGAAAGAAGAGGTGGGTGTACAATCACTCTTTGCGACCTACCAAGACAGTGGAACGAGTCACGAAGGTGAGCACGCGAGAGAAATAAAAAATTTCTTTGATCTTTGAGTGACCATGAAGTTAGTCTTTAAATTGGCTTCTGGTATCAGTTTCTTGACATAGTATACATAGAGTATATACTATGTATATATGAATACGGCTGTTATAAACATCAAAACTAATACGAAAGTAAAAGCTCAAGCAAAAAAGATCGCTTCCGAGTTGGGTTTTAGTTTAAGTGCTTTGATTAATGGTTATCTAAATCAGCTAATTAGAACCAAGACAGTACATTTTTCAACGACTGAAGAGAAGCCCAGCGAATTCATGGTACAGGCTTTAAGGGAATCAGAAGAAGATAGAAAAGCTGGTAGGTACAAATCTTTTGATCCAGCAGATGAAGCATTGGAATATTTGGACAGTATTATTAATGAAGGCAAAAAGAATTGATTTTTCTAAAAGATTTGAGAAGGATTTAAAGAAAGCTCCAATGAAGATCCAAACTGCTTTCAGAAGCAGACTCGAAATATTTCTCACAGATAAGTTTAACCCCATTTTGAATAATCATTCCTTGCTTGGAAGATATGAAGGTTATCGAAGTATTAATATATCGGGTGATTGGAGAGCGATTTTTCGAGAGCTTGATGATGGAGAGATAATCTATTTCGACTTATTAGGGACTCACAGTAAACTTTACAAATAGATTAAATAAATTATTTTACTACCACTATGGGGTTTAAAAATACTTTTCCAGAGATTTTGGAATAGGGCGGCAAGCGCAAAATTTTTGGTGTTCTCGGTGCCAATTGATACGCTCTTCAATACTTGGATTTTTAGGCATTTTATGGGAAACGTGCCAGTTAATAGCACCCTTTTTCAATTCCATCAATCCAGCCGAAACACAAAGCTTCATCAAGGACTTCTTTATATGAAACCGTCTGTTTTCCTGTTGCCTTTTTGTAAAAAACTATCCAAATTTCTTTTTTTACGGCGTGATTTTTAGCCAGCCATTTTTTCCAATCCTCGCGGCTTTTGGGAGTAAAAGTGTAGGTTATTTGCACTGCCACAAATTAATTATATCAAGAAAAAGAATCATTATTGGTTAAGTTGACTTTACTAGACATTTGAGATTAGTTGATGAATAATAGCTTCAAATATGGAAATAAGAATTCACGAATTTCAAATCTCGATTTTAAGAGAGCTTCTTTTCAAACCACAAGCAAGATTTCGAGATCTTAAAAAAGTAGATGTAACAAACGACCATTTTACTTTCCACCTAAATCGCTTATTAAAAGAGGGTTTAGTGGTTAAAACAGATGGGCGATACAGTCTTACGGACGAAGGAAAAGAGTTCGCTAAAAGGATGGATACAGAGGCTCTGAAACTTGAACATCAAGCTAAACTTGGTGTTGCCCTCCACGCTGTAAGGGAGAAAGATGGTGTTACACAGTATCTTATACACCGAAGGTTAAAGGAGCCTTTTTATGGTTGGTATGGATCTCATAGTGGAAAGATAAGGTGGGGAGAAGTCCCACTTGAGTGTGCAAAAAGAGAATTTTTTGAGGAAACTGGTTTAAAGGGAGATTTTAGATTAAAGGGTATTATTCATTACCACCACCTTCATATAGATGGACGATTACTGGAAGATAAATATTTTTGGGTTTATAGAGTTGACAACATAAAAGGAAAATTAAAGGACAAAGTTCCTGAAGGAGAAAATATCTGGATGTCTGAAGAGGATTTTAGAAATCTCGTGCGTGTGTTTGCAACTTTTGATGAGGTTGTAGAAGTAATAAATAGTAAGAGTTTAGTTTATATAGACAGGACGAGATTTATTGAAAGTTATTAGTGATGTTTCTCGTAAGCTTCTGCTTCCGCTTTTGTTTTATGAATTGTACCGTCCGGGTGATTGGGTGGGGAATAGATAGTGTATAGTTTCAGGTTTTCTTTGCTTGATGTATTGATAATATTATGCTTACTTCCAGCTAGAACTACGATGGCGTCTCCGTCGCCGACCTTATATTGAATATCATCTATAATAACTTTCCCATAACCGGATTCAAATCTGAAAAATTGGTCGACTGTGTTGTGAACCTCCATTCCAATTTCTTCTCCCGGTTTTAAATTCATCACAACCAGTTGTGAATGTTTACCGGTAAAAAGTACGCGTCGGAAAAATGTGTTTTTAAGAGTTTCTTTTTCAATATTTCCTTTGTAAAAATTCATAAGTCTTGCTTTCCAAAAATTATACACCCTTTGTTGCGCGAGAACTTACGTAAAATCTGGTTTTAAATGTTTGTGTGTAGTAAAATACAGCCAAATGAGCTGTGAAGCTATAGGAAAAATTATTGACACACAAACAGCACGTAGACTAAAGATAACCTTCAGAGAAGAAGCTAATCCTTTACAAGAACTTTTAGAAATTTTAAGAGCTCCAGATCGCGAGAAACCAGTAATGCGGGGTGGCAGCTTCAGAGTAGCAGGACAACAGTTTTTAGCTCAAAGAAGTATAGATTACTACAGTTAGTCGAAATGCTTCAATAGAATTAATTGGGTTTGACTTGAACTAATTGAAAATAATTTCCATCAATATCTTCAAAAGTAGCAATATAGCCGTATCCTTCAATGTGATATTTTCTTTGTATCTTTTTTACACCCGCTTTTTCAAGTCTCTTTATCTCGTTATCAATGTTCCCAACCTCAAAGTCAACAATAATTCTCTCCGGAAACTTATTTTTATCTTTAACTTTTGAGTGATCTACAATGTAAAGATCGCTTGATTTTTTAAATTCAAATCCATAAAGCTCCTCTCCTTTTTCTCCCATCTGTGCCTCTAGGGTAAGCTTTAAACCAACTTTGTCCTTATAGAAAAATGCTAACTTTTTGGCGTCTTCACTAAAAATAGTTACATTATCAATTCCTCTAATCATTTTGTTACACCTCCTTTTTATACCCAAAATACTTTGATTTGTATTTAAAATAGTATTTTGGGGGATCATAATCTCTTACGAGAGTTGTAAACTCGAGTAAGAGGAGTATATACCTTTACTTTAATATTTAATTTTGACCAAGTCCAAGTAACTTAATAACTTCTTCGGCAGATTGATAGGTTCCTTCTGGTAATTTTTCCATGAACCACTTTTTATCCTCTTGCGAAAAATCCGACAACTCGTTGCATTCCTTTACCATTTCCTCCTTTGTAGCTGGGTATTTTTGATGACTTTTAAGATGATCTATTGCGTTTTTCTTATCCTGCATTTTTATCACCGCCTTTCTCTTACCAAAACCTAGGACTTTATTGTAAAATACCAATGGCACTAATTCTGTAAGAATTCTAACAATGGAAAATCTTTTGAATCAGAAACTTTTAGGATTTTTCTTGAAATACAAAAAAGTAAGTTACAGAAAAGGGGAATATGTAATTCAAGCCGAGGAAGAACCGGCGGGGATATTCTATCTCAAAAAAGGATTTGTAAAAATGAACTCCATTTTCGAAAACGGTTCAGAACTTACTCTAAACATTTTTAAACCAGGATCATTTTTCCCCATGACTTGGGCATTGGGAGAAACAAAAAACACATACTTTTATCAGGCGATGACTGACACTCAGGTTTTAAAAGCGCCAAAAGAAAAAGTACTGGAATTTGTAAAAAATAATATAGATATTTTCTACGACTTGGTTAAACGTATTTTGGTAGGATTTGACGGACTTTTACTTAGCACTCAACACCTTCTTTATGGAAACTCCGAATCTAGGGTTGCTTCAGCTATTTTGATAGGCGCTAAAAGATTCGGAAAAGTTTACAAAAATGGGAATGTGGAAATTAAGCTTCCACTAACTCACCAAGACATTGCCGGTTTAGCCGGAATAACCCGTGAAACTGCAACTTTAGCTCTTAAAAAACTCCGCAAGAAAGGAATCATTACACAACAAGTTAGAAAGTTTATTGTCAAGGATATGGATGAACTTGAGAAAGAATCTTTCATTTTTGAATCTAAACCCTAAAAATAATTTGTCTTCAAATTAGCTTTTTAATAAATATGCAAAATGGTGCTACTATAGATTAGTCTAAGCTAAATATGAAGAAAATTAAGTATTGGGTCTACAGGACCAAATCTTATGTATATGAAAAAACAATAGTTCAAGCACAACTCATTGACCCTGATTCTCACTCGCTTTCGTCCGATTACTCCAATAAAGGATTCAGAAGCCCGAGGCAAAACGAACCCTACTCATTTGATTTGAAAGTTGTCTATAAAGTTAGAAAAAATTGGCTTCAACCAGATAATTATGCAGAATCTTATGGATTTAATTTATATTCAAAAAGGTTAGTTGATTTAATGAACGAGTTTGGAGTTAAAAATGAAACCTTTCCGGCAAAAATGGTTGATGAGGATGGTACCGGACTAAAAGGTTTAAATTACTTCGTATTTCACTCTCTCGAAGGTGTGCAAAATGCGATGGACGAGCAAAAGTCTGGATGGACAGGTGATTGGCATGTTGGAATACCTACCTTAATTTTGGATTACAATCAATTTGAGCACAGACCGATTATTTTGGTCGATAAAATTTATGTACCCTTGATGAGGGACGATCTCAAAAAAGAGATAGAAAGAAGAGAAATAACAGGATTTGGGTTCTTATCACCAGAAGATATAAAAGCGGCTCTTACGGTTTCCCCCCTGATTTTGAGGATTAAAACTACTTAAAAAACTTTGGCAAATAGATCTTTTTATGAGAAAAGTTTGTCTTCAAACTATCTTCGGCAAAAAAAAAAGGGGGGGATCATTTCCTATGCGGGGCTTGATATAATTTAAAGTATGAAATTGGAGTCATTAATTTACGTTTCTGATCTGTAGAAAATGTTGTTGATTCTTCTGTTTACAGGATATTTATTGGGTAGATTCGGACACAAGTACCTAAACGTTTGGTTGGGGAATCCTAAAAAGTTTTGGGGAATAGATTAGTTATTACTTTAATGATAAAATACATCAAAGCTAATTAATCTAGAAGGAATAAATATATGATAACTGTAAGGAGGCTCCGCTGTGAAATACCAAACTCGGCGGAGGCTTTACTCACAAAACTTTCTGGTCAATCGGGAGCTTATTCTTAAGCTTATCCGCAAGTCTTCTATTGGTAAAAACGACACGGTAATAGAGATCGGCTCGGGGAGCGGGATGATAACGCAGGAGCTTTTACACATTTCTGGTCGAGTAATTGCTGTCGAGCGCGATTGGAATCTGTATTATTATTTACTTAAGAAATTCCGTCACGCAAAAAACCTCAAACTTTATCGTGCGAACTTTTTAGATTTTAATCTTCCAAAACACCCTTACAATGTTTTTGCGAATATTCCTTTTGCAATAACATCTGACATTATGCGTAAACTTACCTCGGACGACAGCTTCAAAGAGGGATATCTGATTATGCAAAAAGAAGCAGCCGAAAAATTTATCGGCATACCTTATGCTGAAAAAAACACAATGATGGCGATTCTTCTGAAGCCTTTTTTCGAGATTGGCGTTGTATGGAGATTTAACAGGTCGGACTTTATTCCAGGACCCAGTGTTGACATTATTATGGTGAAAATAAAAAGAGTAGAGAATTCTGTGATTGAGACTAAAGACAGCGAATTATACAGGGATTTTGTTGTTTATAATTATTCCCGGAAAAAAGTCGGCTATTGGACCTTTGAAGATTGGATAAGGCGGTTTAACTATTTTGTTGACAATGTTGATGCTAATCATAAACACATTATTTCGGTCAAAGCCAAAAGATTTTTGGAAGTTCAATCAAAAATTGTTAAGATCCGCCGCAGCCGAGTTGACAAAAATTGGCGAAAGTTTATTTAGGCTCCCAAACTGTAGTGGTTTCGTCGTAAACTCCTGACACCTTGTAAATATCGTTTAATGTAAGGTGATATTTATTGTATATCGTTGGTAGAATCTCTTTATTCACATCGGGGGTGAAATAATTATTCAATATTATAAAGTCGAAAGCTTTATCGTTAATTGCTGCTTTCATTGCATCTATTCCCCGAAGGTTTTTGTATTCCAGATACCAAGTGCTGCTCCAAGACGAGGGGTCCGTAAACCCGTCGAACAAATGATATTTGTAAATAGCGCTTCCTTCGGCAAATATTTTATCGTCATGATTCCTATTTTTTTCAAGATAGGTAAGAACCTTGGTGCTACTTGGCCATGACCGCTGAAATCTCCAGTGTTTGCTGAAGTTTATCCAAACAGATGTAACGATGCTAACTAAAAAAAGTGTTAGAACAATCTGGGAAATGTTTGTCAGGACGGTACTTTTCGCTCGCTCTTTTTTCATTACTTTCGTGATTTTATATAGAGAGTAAGCTGTCAGGGGTACCCAGAAAAGTGAACTAAAAACCATATGTTTCCAAAGTGAGCGGACGTTACTATCGCCTAGGTGGTAAATAATAGGCATTATCCCCCCCATAAAAATAATGAAAATTAATTTGTTTTTCTCGCGGCTTACATCTTTTCCTGCAATAAATAAAGCTGATAGTGCGCCCAAAATAAATATATTAAGAGTGCTAATTATTTCCTTGGAAATTTCTAAAGTTCCGCTTGGTTGGCTTGAATATGGACCGGTTAAATAGGATGTAATTTCACCGTGGAATTTTGCGAAATAAATTCCTAGGATCACACCCGATAACAGAAGCCAGAATAAAGCCTTTCGTTTTTCAAGCTGTCCGTTTTTGAGAAATCCCGCCAGAAATAGAGGTAAAATAAAAACTATTGCGAAATATTTTGTGAGTACCGATAAAGCAAAAGTAACAGATGAAAAAAATATTAATAACCCCAGATTGCCGTTGACTTTTTCCTTTCTGACCAGAATCGCCAAATAAAAACCTATCGCGATAAACACTAAACTCAAGGCATCGTAAGTTCCCATCTGGGCAAGGTTCAAAGTAGTTGAATTAAAAAGAAAAAGAAACAAGGACGCTACCTCGACACTTTTACCACCTAAACGTTTGCCAATTTTCCCAACAATTATTCCCGTAACAAGTACACAGACGGTTGAAAAAAGTCTTACACCCAAAAGTCCTAAATGCCTATTTATCACTGCGCTTACCAATGGATAAATATACGAGCCGCCCATCCAGAATAAAGCTTTTTCCCAGTAAATTTTTCTTAATACTTCTTCGCCGACCGTTGCATATATTGCTTCATCGACAAAAGCAGTGTTGTAAGATAAATCTCGGACGACGTAGGCAGCAAAGCACAAGATGACCAAAAAGTACAAAACAACAAGCCAGTTTATTCGAATTTTGTATTCATTGACTGTCATATTCATATTTTTAGCTTTCTAAGACTTCGCTGGTTTTAATACTCAAACTTGGGGAAGAGGGGTAGACAGTACCGTGCGAATTTCGAATAGCACCGTTAGTCGAAAGCTTAATGCTGACTCTCGGTGAATATTTCCACCAGGAAACCCTAATTACTTGTATAAAAAAAGACGCTTGGTAAAATCCCCAAAATACAGTAGCCCAATCAAAACCCGAATAAAGAGGGGTTGAAACTACAACCTTAACCAGGCTTAAAGAAATAAGTGATAAAACAAAAATTTGGGGCAAAACTATGTGTAGGTAATTCCCGTATTTATTGACTTTCCTGGTTACTTTGTAAGTAGGTTTTTTATTTGGACCGGAAAGAATAACCTTTATTGCAGCTGACGCAAAGTTCGGCGACAATCCTACCCAAAACTGGCGGATTCTTGTGTAGGGGATATTGCCGTTATTTAAAAGGAAATAAATTTCAAGGGACAGGAATGAAGGAAGCAGATATTTTGTGTGTGTTATTGCATCGACTGATGTCGGCCACTTTCCAAGAAATAGGCTAAGGGACGTTAGGGCTACAAGGGTTAGAACCGCAAATCCGTTTAGATAAAAAAGGGGAGTTTCCAGAAATTGAAGTTTTTGATTAAAGGTAAGACCTTTTTTAAAAAGAGGATTATCCCAAAAGAAAATTCGTAAAGCATCCGTTGCCCAAGTCACTCTTTGCTTAATAAAATTGGGCAAGTCTTCCGGTGCCAAGCCTTCGGACAATGGTTCGAAGTGGTACCTTGAATCCCAACCTTTTGCGAGTAAATTATAAGAAGTAGTTAGGTCCTCTACCATGTTCCAGGTGGAGAACCCACCAACCGATTCCAATGCGGAAATCCTCCAGACTACGCCGGAACCGCATGCAAACATGGCGTTATCCGCGTCTTTTGAAGCAGCGGTTCGGCCGTACCACATCATATCACGGTTTCCAAAAGGGTCATCCTTTGTAACTTTGGCTTGTTTTATTGTTTGGACATAAGCTATGTTTGGATTTGTAAAATAACCAACAGTTGCATTCAAAATATCTCTGTCAGCAATTTCGTCAGCGTCTTGGGTAAGAAGAAGATCTGTAATAGGGAAGTGTTTTCTTAAAAAAGAAACGGCTTGGTTTAAGTTTCCTGCCTTAGCTTCCTTGTGGGGGTTTGTGTGAATAAGAAAAAGTCTATCGCTAGAAAATTCTTTAAGCATAATTTCAAGATCGGATTTTTGGCGAGGGTCACTGTCGTCGTTACTTACAACAATCACAGTCTCACCCGGGTAGGAAAGCCCAAGCAGCGATATTACTGTTTTTCTGATGATGTTAACTGGTTCTTTATATGTCGGTACGATAATTGCGACTCCTGGATGGTTTTCCGGTAAAGGCGGTCTTTTTAGCCTGTACTTTATTTTCCAGTGGTTGATTATGGACAAAATTACTAAAAGAAAACTAAAAGCTTGGCAAAAGAAGAAAGTGTAGCCAATTAACTTTGCCTCGCTGTTTAGGTGAGAAGAAAGCCAGAATAAATAGATGGCCGTTGTAACTATAAAGGTAATTCCGGCTATCCTGTAATATTTGTTTTTGATTACGTACCTTTCTGCCTTGTTTTGCATGGTTTAGATAAGTAACCAAATACCATATATAGTATCGTTTTGCAAATCTAGGTTTATAGCAGAACCCAAGAAAACCACGAGCTATCAGCTCGCGGATGAATTGGATTCTGATATGTCATTCTCCTTTAGAGGAAACCCAGCTTTTTAAAGCGGGGAGAATGTCATTTACTACCACACCTTTAGTCTTGAATCGAACCAACCATCTATTGGAGCGAATTTAGAGGTCGGCGCAATAACGCGATATCCGGGGTATGCTCTTCCGACACTGAAGCCATCAAACGATGCTTCGATTAGAACAAGGTCGGTTGTACCGTTTCCTCGATCAATTGTCGCTGCTGAATTTCTTGCTAATTTACCCCCACTTTCATGAGGAATTGCTATACTTGCCGGTATGCGCGCGATAGTATTTACATCATCAATGGCAACCAATCTGGCAAAGTCGTTTGGCTTAGACCTAAATGGATCTGTTTCAGAGTAAGCCATTGTCCAAAAAGACACAACATGTCGTTGCGTTTTTAAACTTACACATGCATAGACACCTGGTACCCCATAGTATTTTTCATAGAACTCTCGTTTTTTTCCCTTAAAAGTTACCCCCAAGATGTCTCCCGGCGAGGCATTTGCTAATTCCTTGATTATAGACTCGGGTGATTGCCAAAGAATAATATCAAGGGGGTGTAGTATTGTTGGTGCAATTTCAACCATAAGTTATTGTACCTAAAGTAAGGCCTATAGTCAATTAAGAAATTTAAAACAGCATAATCTGTTACAATTTTCCTGATGGACATAAAAAAGACTTTTGAAAGTTACAATATCATTCCAGACCCACTCAAAGACCAATTCTTTTTAACAGACGAGGCCGTAATTAGAAGAATTATTGAGTTAGCTGAGCTTAGTAACAAAGATGTAGTTTTGGAAATTGGAGTAGGAGTCGGAAATTTAACCCGAGAGTTGGCAAAACAGGCAGGAAGAGTTATTGCTTTTGAAATTGACCGAAAATTTAGACCCTTACTTATGCACTTACCTAAAAATGTAGAAATTCATTTTGAGGATGCACATAAGTATGCAAGTCAAGGGGGAAAGTTTAGAAAGAAAAAGGAGTTTAATAAAGTTGTATCTAACATTCCTTACTCAATAGGTGAGTGGTTGCTTCATAACTTGTGCTTCGTTGATTATGACAAGGTAATATTATTAGTTCCACAGAGGTTTGCAGATTCAACCAAAGTAAATCCGGTTTTTAGTTCTTTTTTCAGAGTAGAAGAGAAGTTTGTAATAACTAAAGATAAATTTTATCCTTCCCCAAGAACAAATTCTGTCGTAGTTGAACTAGTTAAGCTACCTGACCCCCTACAGACTAAAAACCTAGGTCTTTTTTTAAGGCAATTTTTATATCAACACGAGGGTTGGAAAGTTAAAAATTCCTTAAGAGAAGGGTTGATAAAATACTACCACTTAGTTTTCGGTAAAAAGCTTACAAAAAAGCAGGCGAAAGAAATTATCAGCAATAAAAACTTCGATGAAGAGTTATTGGAGGACAATCCGGAAGGTGAGATTTACACCCAAATCAACCTAAAATTTTTCTTAAAATAATTGGTCTTCAAACTAAGCCTTTTTTGTTATAATTTACTCATGTTCGATAAAATCTTGGTTTTTGGGGATAGTATTTCGTATGGTAAATGGGATAGAGAAGGTGGATGGGTTGCAAGACTTAGACTATATGTCGACAAAAAATATAATCTCAAAGGGGAGAACAATTTTCAGGTTTATAACTTGGGGATTCCTGGAGAACTTGCTATAGAACTTCCTGAAAGAGTTAAAAGTGAGCTTAAGATTCGACTTGTAGATCCGGAAGACAAAGTTTTGGTTATTTATGCAACAGGGATTAATGATAGCTGTCCTAATAACTGGAGGAAGGGTAAACAAACCTCTGAAGTAGACTTTAACAAAGCACTAGAAGAATTAATAAAGTTGGCGAAAGATTCCAACTGCGAAGTGGTTTTTATTGGGCTTACGCCCACCAATCCCGAAAGGTCAAAGGGATTACTTTTTACAAAAGAGGAAGTTAGGAAATACGATGGATATATGACTGAAGTTTGCTCTAAGCACAAAATTAAACAACTTGAGTTATTTGACGGATTATCAAAAGAAAATTTTTCTGAATTATTAGTAGACGCGGTACATCCAAATACCGAAGGTCATAAAATTTTAAGCGAGAAAATAATTAAATTTCTATCAAAACATTTCCAGATTTGATGAAGAATAATTTGTTTTCAAATTAGCCCTGAGAGCGTTATAACAGAGTTCAAGAAAACCGCGAGCTCTTAGCTCGCGGATGAATTGAACCTGATATGTCATCCTCCCTTAAGGGAAACCGCGGACTTTAGTCCGAGGAGGATGTCATAGACTTTCAATTGCCTCTCGAGCCTTTTTAAGATTTACATTGTAAAGATGGGCATTTTCAAATTCTTTGCGAGCTGCTAATAAATTTCCTTGCTTTTTATAAATCTCACCTCGAATCAAGTACAGCTCAGAATAGGCAAGGTTATAATTCCTCAAAATTTTGTCTGTAATTTCAAAAACTTTCTTGTAGTCCCCAAGTTCGTAGTAAGCCAGGATTGGTTCTATCTGATACCAAAGTGTTCGGAAAGGAAGTGAGTTTTCTACTTTCTCAAATTCCTCAACTGAGTTACGGAAGTATCCTGTGTTATAGAGTGCTACAGACAAGTTAAATCTGGCATAAGTATCGTCTGGGTTTTTAATTAGTTCAACCCGTGAATTTTCAACGGCTTTTTGCCAAGCGGTTTTTAGGTCCTTATCTTCGCCTAAAATCGCCTCGGCAATGAGTTTTTTATCGGGAGGAACTAAAACTAAATATTCATAATTGTACGCTTTCCACAAAGCATTAAAGTTGTCATAAGAATACCTCAAATTTTTTCCTTGTAACGAATCGTCCTGAATTATTTGGCTTGTCGAATTGTCAAAGCCCTTAACGATTCTATAATGGCCGATATCTTCAGTAGCTTTTGTAAGGGTTCTTGCGATAATTGGAATGTCGTAGGCAATGAAAAGTTTTAAGACCCTAACGTTACCGTTGGGGCGGTGATATGGAGTTAACCCATAATCTTTTGCTTTCTCTCCAAGTTCGTCAAGCGTTACGGACTTATCGTCGTTGTCGCCATGTGGATTTTGATATGGGCGTAGTTTAAGCCCAAGTACTTGTTGACTCTCTTTTATTTTGTAGTACGAGAGCGCCATAGAAAGTGCTGCAGGACCGCAGTTGTTGAAAGTTTGAAAGACATGATATTCATTTAAAAGAATCTTTCGTTCTGGTGGATTAATTGGCGTGATCTTGGGAAATGCCGTAGAGGAAGGTAGTGGACTTGTAATTTTTGTGGGAGAGAGGTTTGAAAGGATAGCAAAAGAAGCGGATAAAATAACAAGCAGACTTAAACAGTTAATTTTGGTCATTAGACAAGAGATTCTCAGTTTCTAAGAATCTTATTATACCCAGGGCTATTCCTTGAGCAGAAATTTCCGGCCTTGAAACGATAATTTTTCGATCAGCCGGGTTAGTCAGGAATCCTGTTTCCAAAATTATTGAAGCTGTCATTGGATGAACAGCGTGTTCATATCTCCACCACGCAAAAGCATAATAGCCTCGCATGTTTCTGGTTACATTAGGATCTTTTTCGAGATTTGTTGCCAACCCATATTCTTCTTCAACAAATTCCAATAGCTTCGAGGTTTTTCCCGAAAAATCGCGTCTTGGGGAAGCGGCTTTGAAGCCTGATTTTGACGTGTCGGTGGATCCATCGGCATGTATTGCTACGAAAACGTCTGCCCAATAACCTTTTGGAATTGTTGCAGGAAGTATGTCGACATTTATGCCTTTTTCTTCCAGAATTTCCTTTGTATCTTGGGCAATTGCCAGGTTTACCTCCCACTCTGATTTTCCTCCTCCTGAAGAACCCGTGTTTGCCCTCAGACGATTAAGTTCATCAGGAAGTTCGCTATTTTTCAAGTGACCTGCTTGAAGGCCCACTTTTGCTGGTCCTTCAGGGCGCCTCCAGTTTTTAAGCCACAAATATGGATCGTCCTGAGGCAGCTCTAAATCTTCAAAAGCATAAGGAGGTGCGCCTGTGTCGTTATCTGAAGCTCGAAATATACTTCTTATAATAATGAAGCCTCCAAGAAAGAAAAAGGAGAGAATTAAAAGAAAAGTTAGTTTTTTCATCAAATACGAAGCTTTTAGTATACCATCAAAATTCTTAAATTTTACTGAGAGACTTTAAAGTTCAAACAAATTTTATGTAAACTATTATTTGTGTTGCAGAAGATGGCCATAAAGACAAAAGGATTTATGGGTGTTGCCCTTTTGATTCTCGTTGTTGTAGTCCTAATAATTTTTTTGTACTCCCCCGAGACTCCCCAAAAACCAGTCATTACTCCAACACCTTTCCCTTTTCCTTTCCAAGAATTAACAATTCCTTCTTTAATGGCGAGAGGATATGAAAGCACTCTAGCAAACCTTGAGAAATTATCTGATAACAGGAACTATACGAGTTATTTAACAAGTTACAAATCAGATGGTTTGAGGGTTTATGGGCTGTTAACTATTCCAAAAACAGCATCTGATGACTCTAAATTTCCTGCAATTGTATTTGTTCATGGATATATTCCGCCACGGGAATATCAAACTAAAGTTAATTATGTATCATATGTAGATTATTTAGCCAAAAATGGATTTGTTGTTTTTAAAATTGATCTTCGTGGACACGGAAACTCAGAGGGAGAATCAGGCGGAGCTTATTATTCTGAAGATTATATTGTTGACACCTTAAGCGCCTATTCGGCGTTGAAGTCTTCCGGGTTTGTAGACCCTAAGGCTATCGGTTTGTGGGGTCATTCCATGGCGGGCAATGTAGTTTTCAGAAGTTTTGTTGTAAGTAAGGATATTCCAGCAATAGTAATTTGGGCCGGAGCAGGGTATACATATACTGACTTGCAGGAATATATGATTCAGGATACAAGTTATAAGCCTCCCCCCACAGGTACGCAAAGGGCGAAAGAAAGACAGAGATTAAGAGAAATATATGGAAATTTTAGTCCTGATAATTGGTTTTGGAAACAAATTCCTGCAACAAATTATCTTGAAGGAGTAACTGGAGCGATTCAAATTCATCACGCAGTGAATGATAATGTTGTGAGTATCGAATACAGCAGAAATTTAAATAATTTACTTAAACAAACCAGCATTGTTCATGAATTAAATGAATATCAAAGTGGTGGCCATAATTTAACTGGTTCGACATTCAACAAGGCTATGCAGAAAACTGTCGAGTTTTTAAAGAACAATTTGTCTTCAACTTAGCTCACTTACTATCCATCTGAAGCCGTTTGCTTTTTGGCACTATTATATAAATCAGTAATGTAATAACTGTAAAGATAATTGAAATATAGAATACAGAAGACCTTGCCCCTAAGGAGTCAATCAAACTTCCTACAAAAAACGCACAAAGTACATAAGGAAGTTTATAAAGCATGGTAAACGTTGATAAGGTTGTAGAACGGTATTTACTTTCCACATATTTATTTATAGTATTTGAAGCTTGGATTTCTGCAAAGGGGTAAATGAAAAATCTGGATAATAAAGAAAATGTTCCCAATACGATACCAACAATTGGTGAAATTATTGCACTTATAATTAATGTAATAATTACAATCAGAATGAGTTTATTATTACCCAGAATTTTTTTTATTTTCAGGTAAAAGTGGTTTCCTATTGCAGCCAGAAATATTGCAGCTGCGAATAAAACACCTAATCCTTTTTCTTTATATCCAAAGTCTATGGCCAAAGCGTTATCGAATATAGAATTTAATACAGCGATAAAGCTTGTTATTAGTAGAAGTTTAATAATCCACAACCTTGAAACACTTTTCTTAAAAAGTTCATTGAAACCAGTTTTGTTTTGTCGAAGGTAATTAGCAAAACTAAATTTTATAGTATCTATTTTTGGTTCTTCATATAAAAAGGCAATAAATAGGGCAAGTAAAGAAGCCAAGGATGTAGCAAAAAAAGGAATACGAGGATTTATGCCGTAAAGAAGCCCTCCAAATATGCTCGCAAATGCCATAGATAAAATGCTAATTGTGTTTATTTTTGTTAAATATTTTTCATAAAAAGACTCCTTGTTTACTGCTTTAAGGGAGTCGAATATCATGGCTTGGTTTGTTCCAGATAATAATGCATTTCCTAAAGAAATAAAAAATACAGATATTAATAAATGTGGAAATCTTAAAGATGTTGCCATGATGAAATTTCCTAAAGCAACAGAAAGGAATGAAAGTTGCAAAGTTCGTTTCTTTCCTAGTAAATCAGCAAACGCTCCTGTGGGAATTTCAAAAAAGAAAGTGCTTGCGATCGCCACTGTTTCAATAATTCCAATTCCAGCGTAATTTGTAAAAAGAAGATAATAGGGAATCCAGATTCCATACCAAAACCAACTTAAAGTTAGTGAAGTTGTAATCAAGCTAACCTTTAAATTATTTTGCATATCTGAATTATACGTTTAAAGTTATTAAATAAATAGGAATTGGTTGGTTTGAAATTTGACCCTAAAACTAGAGATTGCTGATTTCTAAATTAGTAGAGCTATCCCAGAAGTGTGTTGGGGATTTGGACAAATTTTACTTAGTAATTATTGGTAAATTAGATACTTTTTGCTTCTTAACTTCTTGTAATTTAGAATTAAAACCATGGATGTGCATAGTTTTAAAATTAGATTATTGATGAGTAGTGATTTGAAAGAAACTGGGAGAGTAATAATAACAGCTTTATTACCCCGCTTAAAAAAACAAGGTTTATCGGAAAGCGATATTAAAGTAATAACCACAAGATACAATCCAGAAAATATGAAGCAGCAGGTGGAGGGGAAGTGTTTTTTTGTAGCTGAAGATGAAAGGAAAAAAATATTGGTCGGGGTGGGAGGGTTAAGAAAAGATGATGGAAGTTTGGTGCCAAACCGTTTAACAACATTTTATGTTCTTCCTATTTATCAGCGAATGGGGATTGGACAAAGGCTTTATGAATTTCTTAGAAATGAAGCGATTAAGAAAGGGTGCAAGAAGTTGGTGGTGAGCTCAAGCCCTGAGGCTGAATTGTTTTACAAACACTTGGGCTTTGTAAAGAAGAGGATTGATTGGAAAGAATTTGAAAATGGTAGAAAATACTACAATGTTTGGATGGAAAAAGATCTATTTGTTGGGTGATTAAACTGTTGTTTTTAAATAACCATCGAGGTAGAAAAATGTTATTGAAACAGTAAATTAATTAAAATATACTTGTAACAATGAATGACACAAGGAAAATGCTTCGGGCGATAATTAATGGACAAAGCGCTATGAAGGGGGAGTTGCTTGGAGAAATTAGGAAAATTGACAAGAAACTAAGTTTAGATATTGGTGGTTTAAGAAGAGAAACAAGAGAAGGGTTTAAGGGACTGACAAAGAGGGTGGATACAATTGGTTTGCAAGTAGCCCGTCTTGAAGATGATGCTCCAACCAGAGAAGAACATGGGCAGTTGAAAAAACGGGTAATCAAGCTTGAGCACAAGATTGCCTCGACATATTAAGGAAAGACTTCCTCCTGGCAGTGGAACAGCATTACAGGGCTACCTTATTCTGGTAAAACAACTCTAACAAACGAACTTGTTAAACGGTTTGGATTTGCTGTGGCTTCCGTTGACGAATTTTTAGATAAAGGGAGCTATGTTGTTGAAAAGATGACCCAAGAAGATTGGAATAAAGTTTACTCACAAGCGTATAAGAAATTAAAAGAATTGTTGGGAGAGGGTAAGACCGTAATTTTTGACGGTGGCAGTCTTAGAAAATCAGAAAGACAAACTTTAAAAAATATCGTTGAAAGTATGAACATTCTTTCTAAATTGATTTATGTTAATACTACAAAAGAAGAAATTATAAAAAGAAGAACTGAAAACTAAGTTACGAAAGAAAGGGGTCACTTGGAAGATGTAACAATGCAGACAGCACTTGATATGTTCGAGGAGCCGAAATCTGACGAAAATACAATTTTATATAACAATAATGTGAATTTGGATATTTGGATAAAAGATAATATTAAATAAATCTATGAGCAAGAAAATGGGGATTATTCGTGGGCATAGATTTCACGGCGATCCTAATAGATTTCAGGTTTTGGCAGATTATATTGCCGAAAAATATAAAGGAAGAGTTGAAGCAATTGCAGACGTTGCGGGGGGTCAAGGTATGTTGACCAAGATATTACATAAGAAATATAACTTTGATGCAGAAGTGATTGATACCAGGGAATATGTTTTGAGAGGAGTAAAATTTAGACGTGCAGAATATAAAACTGAGATGGCTGATTATTATGATTTGGTTATTGGGTTACATCCCGATGAAGCAACAAAGGCTGTTGCAGAATCTGCATTAGTTAGACCAACAATTATAATTCCCTGCTGTAACTTTTGGGATAGAAAAAGGAAGCTAGGAAGAGATGCTCTTCTTGAAGAAATCGGGCAATATTTTAAGCAAAATAGTATCAAGTTTAAAAAAGTTAAATTCGATTTCGAAGGACCAAAAAATGTTGGTTTAGTTTCAGAACCTCCTATTGGTGAGAACAAAAGTTACCGTAGTTGTCAACGCTAAGATTCCCGATTTGCTACAATACAATCATGCGGTCAAGTAGAACTACTACTGTTTATGCCTTTATTGATAGCCAGAATCTAAACCTAGGTGTTAGAAGCCAAGGTTGGAAGTTAGATTGGCGTAAGTTCAGGCAGTATTTGCGAAATAAATATGCTGTTTCTAAAGCCTATTTATGTATCGGACAAGTAGCTGGAAATGAATCTTTATACTCATTTCTACAAGAATGCGGTTATATCTTAATTTTCAAACCTACTTTGTCACGTCGTGAAAAGGGTAAGCTGACAACTAAAGGAAATGTGGACGCAGAGCTGGTACTTCACACGATGATTCAATATAAAAATTACACACAGGCAATTATTGTTACCGGTGATGGTGATTTTCATTGTTTAATCGAATACTTGGAAGGAAAGGGAAAACTATTGAAGATACTTGCGCCAACAAAACATTATTCCAGTTTACTGCGTGAATTTAACAAGAAGCATTATATTATGCGTATGGATTTACTACGAGACTCTTTGGAACAAAAAAAGACTGGCATTCGCGGTCGGTCGAAACCTTAGGCTAGTCCAGTCATCGTGATGTAACAATGTTACCAGAGGAATACATAAAAATCAATGGAAGGAGATGTGGAATATGGGCCTATCAGTAGGGACTGGGAAGACCAAAAGCTACAATTTGCCCCATTTAGCTTCAAGCTACACTTACCACCAATGCGAAAGGCGAGGATTATTATTGAAAGAAATAAATGGGGGCAGATAGAGAAGGCAAGGTCACCCTTTGTTAAGACTCATCATTTGAAATTGTAGTAGTGCTACCCCCACCACACCCTTGAAGACCCATCCGAAGTAATAATTAAGTGTCTCTCCAATCAGCGAAGTGAATTTAAAAGTCGAACTCGAACTAGTAGAAGTTGTTGTATAATTCATAATACGGGGGCGTTCGTGAAAAGGGGATTTCTTTATGTTCAAAGACTATTTGATTCAGGCTTTCAACAAAGCAAAAACAGGAGACGCAGGGGAGAGAAGTTATTATCCAGTATTGGAGAATCTTCTTAAAAAATTTCAAGAGGGTTCTGAAGTAATAATTGAGAGTCGAAATTCCGCAGTCGGGATACCAGATTTTAAAGCACAGACTGCCAAAGGCCAACTTATCGGTTATATTGAAGCGAAAGATTTAGGGAGAGATTTAGATAGATTATCAAAGAGTGAACAAGAACAAGTTAACAAATACCTTAAAGAGTATCCCAAACTTATTATTACCAACTTTATAGAATTTAGGCTTTATGATAGTGGTCAACTTGTAGATTCGGTAATAGTTACCCAACCAGTTACTTTAAAACTTGGCACTCCTGTTCTAATTAACGAGGGGAGATTTAATGGCCTTCTTGAAAGGTTTTTTGCTACTACTATCCAGACAGTTCACACCTCGAAACGATTATCAGAACTCCTTGCGCATAAAACAAGAGTTTTAAGAGATTTAATTCGTGAAGAAATTGACCTTTCGGATCAACACGAAACTAACACAGAGAAGTTACTCTCAACATTTCGTAAGACTCTCAAACCCGATATGACTCCCGAATTATTCTCCGATATGTATGCCCAAACTATTACTTTCGGTCTTTTCGTGGCAAGAATAAATTCTGATTCCCAAGAATTTAATAGGTTTACTGCTCATACATTAATTCCACAGACGATTCCACTATTAAAGAAGGTCTTCTGGATTCTTTCGGGGCAAGATGTGCCTCAACATGTCGAGTGGCAGGTTGATGAGATTGCCGAGATTTTAGCAAATACCAAGATTGAGAAGATTACCGAAGAGTTTTTTACTCATGGTAAGGGTAGAGACCCGATAATTCATTTTTACGAGACATTTTTGGCTGAATATGATTCCACGCAGAGAGAACAGCTTGGTGTCTACTATACTCCTCAACCTGTTGTTTCATACATTGTGAGGTCGGTCAACAAATTACTTAAAAAACACTTTGATAAAAAGGATGGGTTTGCTGATACTTCTGTTATAGTTCTTGACCCAGCAGCAGGAACTCTTACTTTCCCAGCAGAGGCTATTACCAGTGCGAAAGAAGAATTTGAAGCTAGTCATGGAACAGGCGGTTGGGACAGGTTAGTAAAAACACATATTCTAAAAAACTTCTATGCTTTCGAAATTCTTATGGCACCTTACGCAGTGGGACATTTAAAAATATCTCTTCTACTCAAGGAACTTGGATATCAAATGGGTGAAGATGACCGATTCGAGTTATATCTTACCAACACACTCGATATGACCAAGTTTAGACCCCAACAAGAGATGTTGGCTGAAGAAATCTCTCAAGAGTCTGAAAGAGCCTTCGAGATTAAGGATAAAGTGCCTGTTTTGGTTGTAATTGGGAATCCTCCATACTCTGGACACTCGACAAATAAAGGCGAATGGATTGAGAATCAAATAGGTGACTACAAACAGATAGGTGGTAAATCACTAGGTGAGAAGAATCCTAAATGGCTAAATGACGATTATGTTAAATTCTTCAAATTTGCTCAATGGAAGATAGAAAAGACTGGACAAGGAGTTCTAGGTTTCATAACAAACCATGCTTGGCTTGATAACCCCACATTTCGTGGTATGCGATATTCGTTATTAAAAACTTTTGATGAGATTTACGTTCTCAATCTTCATGGTAGTGCTTTAAAAAGAGAGAAGGTTAGTGAGGAAGTAAGGAAGGAGGAGAAGATTGGTGAAAAGGATGAAGGGGTATTTGGTATTAGACCAGGAACCGCGATTACTCTAGGGATTAAGTTTCCTACTTCAAAGGAAGATAGAAGAATCTATTACGCCGATCAGTGGGGATTAAGGGAAAAGAAATTCAAATGGCTAGAATCTCATGATGTTGAAGATACAGAATGGAAGACGCTTACGCCAGTTGAACCGTTTTATTTCTTTGTTAAAAAAGAAGATAAGGGGTGGGATATATACAAAAACTTTGTTGCAATTAATAATATCTTTCCGATTAATAGCGTTGGTATCGTCACATCAAGGGACGATTTTGTAATTGATTTCGACAAGAGAGAACTTGAGAATAGAATCAGAATTTTTATCAACTCAAACGATAGTGATGATTTCATAAAACAGTCGTTCAAGTTAAAAGAGAATAAAAGCTGGACTGTTACTAAAGCGAGAGCAGAACTTCGGAAAGTTACAGATTGGGAAAGTTACATCCACAAAATTCTTTACCGACCATTTGATGAAAGGTGGATTTTTTATCACCCGTCAGTAATCGAGCGGTCGAGAGAAGAGATCATGAAACATATGTTAAAAACGAATATCGCACTGGTAACATGCCGACAAGTTACAGGTTCAAGTTACACGCATTTGTTTCCTTCAGATGGGTTAACGGATGATAGCTATGTTTCAAATAGGTCTCGTGAGAGGGGTTATGTCTTTCCACTATACTTTTATAACAACGTGAGTCAGCAAACTTTACTTGAGAGTAATCCATCACAAGGGATGAATTTAGAATGGAATTCTTTGCCTGATTGGATGGCGACAATACAGCCCTTTACTTCACCAGTAACTGATAATTTTGTTCAAGTTCCAGAAGCAATCTTTTATTACATTTATGCAGTTCTTTACTCGAACATATATCGTGAGAATTATCAAGAGTTTTTAAAATCCGATTTCCCCAGAATCCCTTTTACGAGCAATTACAAAACATTTCAACATCTAGCGATTTTGGGAGAGCAACTGGTGGAGCTACATTTATTGAAGTCTAAATTATTAGATAGTCCAGTCTCCAAGTATGAAGGAAGGGGAGACGATAGGGTGGAGAAACGAGAGTATCGTGAAGGATCGAAGGCAGTTTTTATTAATGATTCCCAGTATTTTGATAAGGTCGAACCAGAAGTTTGGAATTATTTTATTGGTGGTTATCAAGTATTAGACAAGTGGCTAAAAGAAAGAGGCGGAAGAATTTTATCATTAGAGGATCAGTCACATTTCAGGAAGGTGATATCGGCACTTATTCAAACTCTGGATATTCAAAAACGGATTGACAAGTTTTACCCCGAAATTGAAAGTAGTCTGATTAAAGAATGAGGTGAGGTATGGCTTTAAATAAAGACATGAAATTGTGGGAGATGAAAAGGTTCTTGCATGAAGAATTAAAGGAACAGATATTACTTGAAATTGCCCCCATCCTTCATGTTGGTATTCCACAAGGAGGTTATTTTGGCGTAACCCGCCAAATACTCTGCCTAGTTGAATTTTTGGGTACTTTGTATTGCGGTTATGACAAAAAGCGTGACGGTAAAGATATTGCTCAAACATGGAAAGCGGAGAAATTTATTAAGGAAGTTATGGGTAAAGATTTCGACAAGAACTACGAAGCTAATGGAGAGTTGATGTACACAATGTATCGGCATGGATTAGTTCATCTTTATCAGCCAAAGACATTAAAGTTAAAAGATGGAACTGAATTAAGGTGGATGGCATACAAAGGTGGGAGGGATGAACACGAGGAAGAAATAGCTGGATTAAAATTTACAAATGTTAGACACTTGGGGAAAGTCAAACATCCTAAAGAAGATGGAATCTATTATCTTGCGATATCTATTATATGCCTGTATTACGATTTAATTACTGCTGTTGATTTATATTGGAGATTGCTTGAACAAGATGAAGATTTGCAAAAAAAGTGGATATCTGTTGCTAATGTTATTAGTGAACCAGAGAGTGTAAAGTGATTATTTTAATTCTCCAAGTTCATCTTGAATCTTCAAGATTTGAAGGTTAATCTTTTCTTTGTCCTCATTTAATTTGCGGAGCTTTAATTGAGTATCTTGAGCATTACAAGTGTTTGGATTAGTTACACAATCCCCAAAGGTCGTATAGGCATTACTTGCGTTATTCGCAAGCTGCTGGCTTACAATTAGGCTTTTAACTAATAGGGCAGTTATTCTTTCGAGTTTTTGATTTCTTTTCCAAAGATTTAATAATAAGACACTCGACAATACAGCCCATGCAACAAGGACAGTCACAAGCAATTTGTAAGAATTAATCTTCATATTTCTTTTTAATTTTAGATTCTTCAATACCCCTTTCCTTACCAGATTGGTAAATAACATATCCAAAAAAGATGATGGCAAGAACAATAATCAAAAGAAGAATATCATTGCCAGTAATCCCAAAAAGATTCTTTAGTAGTTCTAGTACCCAAGATATAGGCATAAGTACAAGAATCGCTCCTCCAAAAAATACTAATTGCAACAGATAGCTACCAAATAGAAATAAGGAGAGGATAACGAATAAAGAGAGTACACCTTTCATATTGATAAGTTAACAAAAAGGCAACCACAATCTCATGGTTGCCTGCGTGTGCGCCCAGCAATTTAATGCTAACAATATAACTTATTAGGTAATGATATTACAAGAGGATAATGAAGCTAAATGCTCGCTTTGAGCTAGTGGAATGCTCGCCTATAGCTATCGATAATTCGAAATATGGCGAGAATTTTAAAATCAAGAGTAAAACTAGGAGCGAGGATACAAAGGAGAAGAAAAGAATTGGGGCAGACTCAAGAAGAGTTGGCAGAAATGGTAAGAATCAGCAGAACTCATATGGGACATATTGAGCAGGGCAGAAAGTCCCCGTCACTTGAAGTCCTTGAGAGGATTGCAAAAGTCCTTAAATTAAAGGTACGAGATTTAATACCCAACTAGAATCAACCTATCTAAATTCGATACTGTACCTTTTGATACTCCGTTTTTATTTGATGGCGACACTCCAGCCTTGATTATCTACAATGGTAATACATATATAGAGTATAAAGATTTTACATTGCATATCCTCTTTATATTATTAGTTGTTACCTGGTGGGGAGATTTTGGCACTTTTAGCTTGGAATCCTTTGACCTCGCTTGAATCTTTTACTTCTTTAATCTTCATTAACACACCTTCATGGTCTGACAATAATTACAATTTATCCCATTGTATCGGTCTAATCTTGACATTTGATTATTTAGTTGTTATAGTGAATTTGTAAGTCGAAATAGACTCTCTCGGAAAAGATGTCGCCGAGAAGAAATTGCATATTGTTCGACTGGTAAGGACACCCATAGATGATGAGATATATCGCATGGGTGTTTTTTGTTGGTCAAAAGCAATATGCAAAATCAAATTGGCAATCTACAGTCTAACTCCGTCTTTCGTACTTCTGACCTCTCGTTGAGCGCTGCATTACTAGCTTCAAAGAAGGTTCAATTTATAAGTCTTCAGAGAATATCCCCATATAGGTTTGAGTTTCACTTTAGTCCACTTGAAACCTGCCAAAAGCTCCACAACGACTACTTAAATGGCAACTTCCCAGTTCAAGCTCGTGACATTTCGGATGCAGTAAAGCATTTGAAGGGCTTGATGAAAGAAAGATAACAATTACAACAAGCAAGAACCAAACATGGAAGCAAAAAGACTTAACTTTATAACAGTAAGAAGATTTATGAGAGATTCAAACCTAACTCCTTTAGCGAAGTGCATACTATTTGACTTAATTCTCTACGCTGGAGTTTTTGGTGAACCTTATCCTAGCCAGATTAAATTAGCAGGCGACCAAGGTTGTTCAGACAGGCAGGTAAGACGAGCTTTGATTGAACTTTCTGAGAAGGGTTGGATAACTAGCTGGAAGAGACGAGGTTACTCAATGAGTAATAAGTATTCTGTCATTGAGGACATGTATGTCCGCAATGAGGAATCAATAAGGACATCCACGTCCTCTCATTCAGGACATACAGTTCCTGTCCAAATCGGACATCCACGTCCGCCTAAGGTAAGTCATGAAGAGAGTCAATTAAGTAGTAGTCATATACAACAACTATTTGAAAGAACCAGTAAGACGAAAGCAACTATACCAGACCGCAGGCGGTTAAATGAACTGTGTGGGGAGTACACCGAGGCTTGGGTTGAGGATGCAATTAATGTAGCTGCTAACAGAAATCTCCCTTATTTGAAGGTTGGTCTTATCTCCGAAATTCTTGAGGATTGGCGCAAGGATGGGAAGCCCGAACCGAAACCTATATTCCAACCTTGTGGTAAGAATGGCTGCGAGAACGGCAATATATTTCACCCCGAACGTTATACATACAGCATTTGTGAGTGCAGAGAGCAATTTGACAAGGAACTCAAGGAGTGGAAGGAGAAGTGGGGCGAATCCCAGTAAAGATATGAGTCAACAAGTCGACAAGAAGTTAACAAAACAGGTGCGTATAGACAGATCAATGCACTATCTGCTCAAAGTCAAAGCTGCGAAGACAGGCAGGACTATTAGAGAGCTTGTGGAAGAAGGTTTAAGCGAGGTGTTGGCAATAGTACCCAAGCGCAAAAAGAAAGGCGAGTGAATGTAATGAAACGCAAAGGTAATTATAACAAAACTATCGACCTTGACTATAGATTTATTGAAGATGAGCTGGATGATAAAATCTTGGCGGAAGCATTTGATTTGATATTTAAGAAGATAATTCAGGATAGGAAGCGGTTGTTGGGATATTTCAGGTCAGAAGATTTTATAAAACTTCAAGCTAAATTGTTAAAAAGGAGGAGTATCTTATTAGACTACTTAGCTATTCATTGACATTGATAATTATTTATTATAACTTATATTTAATTAGGAACTATGGATAAATTTCTCACAGTAGAAGAAGTTGCGAAAAGATTGCAGATTCATTGGCAGACTGTGCTTTCATACATAAAATCTGGCAAAATTCCCGCATTGAAACTGGGTCGTGGATACAGAATTGATCCTCAAGATTTTGCAAAATTCATTGAGCGCAATAAGACCAAAAGCAAGAAGCAATAAAGTATGGAACAAATAAAGTTAAAGCGAGTTGCTGCCTATTGTCGTGTTTCAACCGAGAGGCAAAAAGATGAGCAGACAATCGAAGTGCAGCAGCGATTTATAAAAGAATGGGCAGAGCAAAATAACTCAATTGTAGTCGAATGGTATTTAGATGACGGGTGGAGTGGTGATACATTAGAACGTCCAGAATTAGACAGGTTTAGAGAGGATGCTAATAAGGAATCATGGGAGGCAGCTGTATTTATTGATAGGGATAGGTTAGCACGAACTTTAGCGTATCAGGAATTTGTAATTAGAGAATTAAGTGATAAGTACATTGAGGTTATTTTTATCAACAACCCTTTAGCTACAGACCCCATTCAAAGGTCGCTTCAACAAGTATATGGCATATTTGCGGAGATTGAGCGAATTACTATTGCAGAAAGAATGAGGAAGGGCAAAATCCACAAAGCCAAAAGCGGTAAGTTGGTTGGACATAATGCGCCTTATGGATATAGATACCACCCCAAAGTAAGTGACAAAGATGGATATTTTGAAATTTACGAGCCAGAGGCGGAAATTATAAGGATGATATTTCATTGGGTGGCTGATGAAAGCTACTCAATGAGAGGTGTCGTTAGGGAGTTGTACAAAAGGAAGATTCCTAGCGCTAAAGGGAAGGCCAGATGGGTTAAAAGTTCAGTAGAACGATTACTTAATCGAGAGGATTATATTGGCACAAGCTATTACAACAGGCGTATGGCAGTAGTGCCTAGACACCCCCAAAAGGTAAATGGTTATAAGAAGATTAAAAAGAGCAGTAGGGTAGTCAGGCCAAAAGAGGAATGGATAGCAATTCCCGTACCTCCAATAATTGATAAAGAGCTATTTGCAAAAGCGCATAGGAGGCTTCGAGAGAACCAGATTTATAACTGGCGAAATAAGAAATATGATTACCTGCTTGTAAATAAAATCTATTGCCAATGTGGAAGCAGGCGAGTTGGAGATGGAGTGAAAGGTCACCACTATTATCGCTGTGCGCAGAGAATTTACAAATATCCATTGCCAAATAAGTGCGATTACGAAGGTGTAAATGCAGAAATACTAGATTCAATGACATGGAATAAATTAGTATCCCTTTTCGCACAAAAGGATTTAGTTAAATCTCAAGTTCTTAAATGGAAGTTAAGTCAGCATAAGATCGTTAGTAAATCTGAAAGCGAATTAGAACGCCTTAAAAGTGCACTAGAGAGGCTTACAGGTGAAGAAAGGAGACTAGTGGATGCGTACAGAGTTAATCTTATTTCTTTTGGGCATTTTAAAGAGTCAGTTCAAGAAATAAAAGCAAAGAAAGAAACACTAGAATTACAAGCTAAAGAGCTAAATGAAACTTCACCAGATGAGGAAGTGAACCTTGATAGCTTTGAGGATATTTGTGAAACACTCTTTTACTCAATGAGGCACGCTGATGTATCTCTAAAGCGAGATTTCATAAAAAGACTTATAATATCTATTTATGTCGGAGAAAGGAGGAAGGCACTTGTAAATGGGCGGATTCCGCTCATAGCTCAAGGCCAAAATATCCAAGATGTCCTTATCAGTCGGGACAGTCTTTTCGCCGTCCCACAATTTGATTTCTACTTCAGAGTAAATATTCCCAAGGCTAATAAAGAAAGATTGATAATGGAAAGGGATTATTTGGGAAGAATTGTAGTTTCAAAAGTTCAGGAAGCTCCTAATTATTATGCAGAAAAATAAGATAGTTAAAGTTAGAACAAGAGAGGAGATAAAACAGAGTATTATGAATTCAAGTAACGGTTTTGATGCGTGGTACATACTCCAACAAGCAGATAAAGAAATAAAGAATTTCAAAGGGCCAAAAGAAATTACTTCAAACACGAATTACTATAAGGCAATGACTTTATTTGAATTTGATAAAGGAGTTTTACTATTAAACTCCATTCCGGAGCTTCATAGAGTTTTTGCTTTAGAATTTAGCAAGAATCTTCAGGCAGAATATAACTGTGCAACACCAAGTGAGAAATCAATGGTAGAGGTGGTATCTCTTAATTTTGTGAGGATTTTAGAAGTACAGAGAAAAATCAAAGACGCTTTGGAAAGTATGAAGACTAGATACGATATTCAGTATTTAGCGGTATTGAGCAAAGAACTGGATAGAGCAGAGAGGCATTATCTGACTTCACTACAGGCTCTCAGAACGCTTAATTCCCCTTCATTTGAGGTGAATATCAAGACAAACACTGCTGTAGTAGGGCAAAACCAAGCAGTGCAAGTTAAGAATGCTTAATGATTATTAATAGTCTCGGTTGAATATATGTTTAGGCTTTCGTACGGAAAAAGACCAATAGTGGAGGAATCACAGATAACAAGTGCTGGAATATGCGTGCGGAACTTTCTTGCTGATATTAAACAAGATAATCTTGATCTCAACAAAGAAGATGATATTAAGGAATTAATAAGTAGGGTGGAGATGGGCACAACATTTAACCTGAAGCAAGAGAAGTGGGGAGAAGTTGAATATTCGGAACCTAATTCAGTCAAGATGACATATACGAGGTCTAACTTAGGAAGGGGTTTTATTTTTTGGTTTATATGTAACCTATGTGGTAGGCGAGTAAGGTATTTATATTTTCCTCCTAACTCTCAAATCTTAGCTTGCAGAAGATGTCACAAGCTTGCATATGAGAAGCAGAATGATAGTAAGAGCATTAGGCATCTGAATAGGTTGTTTAGATAATAACCCCACACCCTAACTCACTATATTTTTAGGTTTTAATTATTTATATCCACAAGGGTATACATTGTTTAATTAATTTAGCTGAAATTAAGCAGGGGGAATCTACTCCTTCCACATGATAATAGAGTGTATTTGTCTATTCTCACTAACGGGAGTAACCACAATATTTTCTCCTTTATAAGGAATCTGAATAAAAGTAAAACCCTCATATTCAGAAACATTGGGTTTATTATTTAGGAAAACATCTGATCCATATACATCTGACACAACAGTCATAATAGCAAGGGTAACAACTTGAGTATCATCTGCAAGAAAAGGAGTAAAAATAGCGTAATAGTTTTTATCTCCACTTTTTTTTAATATTTGATAAGAATATTTATTGTTTGAGAATTTACCTTCTTTTACTAAAATCTCATTTCCTCCTGTCGTTTTATTGCTAGGTTGAGATGTCTTTTCTTGAATGGCTGGATTATTACCATAGTCATTATTCGTTAGAGATTCACTATTGATCAGGCCCTTAAGAAGTAAAATGGAAAGACTAACTCCAACAATTAATAAAACAAACTTTTTAAAAAATGTTACTAGTTTTGATTCTTGTTTCTGACTAACCGCATTAGGTGGAGCTGATGGTTTCTCAGATTTTTCTTTTAACTCCTTTCTTACCTCTGCACGATATTTCTCTTCTTCTTCAATCCTTTTTTTATCTTCTTCTGTTAAGGTCATAATATTACCTTGGTTTTATTAGTTTTGGCAGTGTAGTGGAGCAGAATCACAAGCTATGCCATCTTTATCTCCATCCCTAGCTCCGCATCCACAAGTATTTAGTAAATATTGAGCCTCTGTGCAACTTGATATTTCTGGACAAGTTTTTGAACAGTCACATACCCATGATCCACCTGTATTACTAGTTGATGTATTTGAAGGAGGTGTTGTCGGAGCTACATAAGTTGTTGGAATACTTGTTGGAGCGATATAGATCACCGGTTTGGCTGTTGGGTATGCTGTTGGTCTTACTGTTGGTATAGGAGTTGCAATGCACACATCATCGGCCCATAATCCCTTCTTATCTGCTTCTGCCTCCTTTTGTGCTTTTTTATAAGATGCTTGGTATTTATAAGGTATTTCGTATGTATACTCATAAGCGTAACCTTCCTCAATCATAAATTTTCCGAAATCCAAGTTCTCATTTATCCAGATGTAGCGAAGAAGTCTTGAATATTTATCTCTATTATCTTGAGAAGGATCGGATTCCGAGTAAACTTCACTTCCAACTTTTAATAGTTCCGTTGCTTTATTTGACGCTTCTATCCCAAAACATTCAACCAATTTTCTTGGATCAACTGTTTCTGGTGTGTCTATTCCGATAACTCTTACTTTCTCGGTTTTTGAATCAATAGATACCTCAATAGTATCCCCATCAATTACTCTCAACACTTTAGCGCTTACAGCATTATTTGTATCAATACTAAGAGAGGATACTTCGGCATCCGTCACAGGTTTATTGTTTTCAGCAGACGGTCCAAGAGTTTCTGAATCAACTTTTTTATCAACTATTACTTTTTCTTTGGGTGATTCGTAGGTCATGCCAAAACCAATAAAAGAAGACACGATTACTGCAACACCTCCCAAAAGTATAGTTTTACGAGATAATTGTCTTTTAAGTATTTTTGAATATAAGTTTGGTTTTAATAAACCAACAAGAACTAAAATAGGAGAGAGCAGAAAAATAAGAAGAAATATATTTTCCATTATTTAATTATAGCACTTCCTCCCATAGTATTTCCCACAAGGGTATACATTGTTAAATTAATTAATCGAATTAAACTTTATGGTAAAATTACCTCAATGGAAGAAGACACTAAAAAAATAATTAAATTTCAAAAGCAAAGAGATTGGAAGCAGTTCCACACTCCAAAAAACCTCGCGATTTCACTTTCTTTAGAAGCTAACGAAGTATTAGAAATATTTCAATGGACAAAAGATAATCAATTACCGAGTGATAAAAAATTAATGTTAGAAGAAGAAATAGCTGATGTTTATTATTACCTTTTATTATTGCCCCACACCCCAACTCACTATACTTTTATTAGTATTGACCTGCATAAAAAATTGGTGTATCTATAGGGTGGGTAAAATTAAGATTTAAGATGAAAAGAATACTCTATAGCTTACTGTCTATTGGAGTAATAAGTACTATAGTTGTTTTTGTCTCAAATGCCTTCTTTAGTGATACAGAAACTTCAACTGGTAATGTTTTTAAAGCGGGTAAAGTTGATTTACTTGTAGATAGTATTTGTTCTTATAACGGTCAACCCTCAGATGAGTGTGGAACTTGGGGTTCTATTAATTTAACCTCCGAGAAGTTTTTCAATTTTTCCGATATTAAACCGGGTGATTATGGAGAGAATACAATAAGTTTAAAGGTGGATAATAATCCTTCATGGCTTTGTATGACAATATCTCCTACAGCAAATGATGATGTAAATTCTACCGAACCTGAATTGGAAGAAATTGGGGAAACTTCTGAAAACCCGTTTGATATTTTGGATGGAGAACTAAGACAAAATCTGATTTTCCATATATGGGCTGATGTTTGCGATACTGCTCCTGCTGTTCCAGGAGACGATATTTATCAGGCAGATTGTGACAAAGAAATTAGCAATAATGTATTCGAGGGCTTAACACCTCTAACACTTGCTGACTCTACTCAAAATGCTTTTACAGGGAATGCAGGAGAGCCAATAAATGGTAACCAGAATTATTACTTAGGTTTTGGCTGGTCTTTACCCAGTGAAGTAGGAAATGTCGTTCAGACTGATAATTTCATTGCTGATATCTTATTTCAAGCTGAACAGTCTAGGAATAACAATAATTTTGTTTGTCCTAAAATAAACAATGTCTTTTTTGATGATTTTAATGACGATAATGCTGATGGCTGGTGGCTTGGATATGCACTCAAAGACCATCTTTGGGGGAATTGGAGGGTAAAGGACGGGATTTTGATACAAGATACCGGTGATGATGGTGTTATGGCCCTGATAGAAAATCACCAATTTTCAAGTCAGACTATAGAAACTAAAGTTAGGGTGGATGGCCCCTCCGGTGGCGGAGGTGTCATATTATGGTTTCAAGAGGACAATAATCTAGTAGCGGTTACTCTGTCGGGCAACGGTCTTGAAGCAGCAGAAAATATTAATGGTACTTGGAGTAACACAAATTATCCTTACCCACCTTTTATATTTGGTACATGGTATGAATTAAAAGTTGTTGCTGATAGTACAAGTGGGAATCTGGACATCTATTTAGATGGAAATTATTTGATTACCCATACAATGAATACGCCAAATCGTACAGGTCAATCTGGGGTTATAAATGGAAATGCAGGCGGGGCTTTTGATAACTTTAGCTTAATCTCAAATTAAGTAAGATTATCAGAAATATACCCCACACCCCAACTCACTATATCTTTAATGTACGAAGATTTACCGAATAATCTAAAAAATGGTTGACAGTTATAGGTACAGGGAGTATTTTGGTTTTGATGAATAAATTACCAGTTTCTTGGGTTGATAGCCACCCTTAGGGGTGGTTTTTTATTTGGAAGGGGGTGAGAATAATGAGAATGAAAAAAATAGTAGTTATTACTTTTTTAACTACTTTGTTGATGTTTGTGGTGGTTTCTGGAGCAGTTGCGCAAGGAGTGTTTCCCAGAGTAACAACAGCTTGTGAGTACAAAAGTGGTTTGTTATTTGCAGTAGATGATGGATTTAGTTTATTAAAAAAATGTAGTGGAAGTAGTAGAAGGGTAGTTCTTATTGGGGAAAGGGGTGAGAAGGGGGACAAAGGAGATCAAGGAGACAAGGGAGACCAAGGAATTCAGGGTGAACAAGGTTTGCAGGGATTACAGGGAGAGAAAGGAGAAACAGGAGAACAAGGACCCGAAGGACCAGCCGGTCCGACAGGAGTTACTGGAGATAAGTGGGTTCACGTTTGCTTCGATGTTGCAACACAGAATCTATATGTGATGAAAAATGGAACGTGTTATTCTCATGTTCACTGGAAAATTCCGGTTAAGTGTTATGAAGGTACTCCTTGTCAACCTGATAATCCTGATGATACATATTACGTTTCTCCACAAGAGGAGTAATGCAATAAAAGTGGGGAGGAAGTAACGATACCCTGTTTGATTCAGGGTACTTGTTTGTTTTTGTGATAAAATGTGAATATAAACTGCCCGTGATAAACAGTTTTTTTAATGTAATATGTTATGGAAAATTTAGATTATGATGCCCTTCGCTTAATTGGAAAAATTTTAGGAGACACATTCGAGGATAATATACTTGTACATATATCACAGACGGAGTATGTAGTTTATTCCTTTCCTGCTTCAGCTGAAATTCCTTCTTGTTACGGCTATATTGTTGATAGGACACCAGAGTACTTAGAAAAGAAAGGGGTTTTAAAGATTCTACTCCGGAACCAATATGCGGTAAAGGACTTTAGGCAATCTACGATACCCCAGTACCAAAGGCCTATGATCGAATTTTTGGCTGAACAGGCTGGAATCGGTTATAAAAACTTTACAAAAAAGACTAGAGATTTTTCTCATTATTCCTTTTACGCCCCTGCACTTAAAAATATTGCAGTCTCAGCAGCGCGAGGACTTTGTTTTGTTGTAGTTAACAGAAAAAGGGCAATGAAATGGATGGATGACTTGAAACTTAAAGAAAGGCAAAGAGTAAGTTTCCCGGAAGAGAGGCCTTATTGGTATGAAATGGGGCAGCTACATTTCCGTTTGGCGGATGGGAGTACTGATCAGCTTGATTTTTCAAAGGCGCCGATTTCGAGGAAAATATTTGAGGCTTTTTGGAGCTTGTGGGTGACCGATAATAAAGGAGAATATACCGCTGAGGAAATCGTAAAGAAATATAAAGAAATTCATAGGGAGACGTTCGAAGCTAGCAAGGTGGGTGAGAGGGTAAGTAATGCAAGAACAACTATCGTGAACCGTAAAGTTACAATCAGGGATAGAGTGGTGTGGGAATATAACAAAACCTCAAATAAGTGGATATTCAAGCTTTCCTAGAACTCTGTCATAAATCTGTTTACGACAAATTACGGGTGTTTATGACCCCATCGAGCTTATTTCCCTCTATTGACAGCTTCAAGTCATAAAAACATTCTAGTCTTAGAAATATAAATTCTATGAATATGAAAAATCTACAATATAAGAGCAATGATTTTTATCTTTGTGCAATTTGTATTGCCTCTGGAGCTTCTTTGATTTCTTTAGAAAGAGGGCAGAATAAATTTGTAACTTTCACTCTAAATATTTCTCCAGAAAAGGCGGAAGGGATTATAACCCGACATTGGAACCGGGAACTGAAAGTTCCAACAAGAGACTTGGTAGAAGCAATAAACGAGCTTAAGACAAGACTATATAGTGGGGTTTAATATGGGAAATGCAAATTTCAAACCAATCACTTGCGATGATTTAATTAAGATTTTAGGCCTTACCATTAAGCGGGATGAGACTAACAAAATAATCACCTTCTTAGCTCAACTTTCAGCCTACACAGAGGATTCGCAGATTAATATTAGTTTTAATGCCCCGAGCTCTACAGGTAAGAGTTTTATCCCTCTTGAAATAGTGAGCCTGTTTCCGGAAGAGGATGTAATAAAACTTGGGAATTGCAGCCCAACGGCTTTCTATCATGAGCAAGGTGAGTACGATAAAGCTACAAACACAATAAAAGTTGATTTATCTCGGAGAATTCTTATTTTCTTAGACCAGCCTAGTACCCAGCTACTTGAGCGTACTAGGTCACTTCTGTCCCACGACGAGAAAATAATTAAGGCAAAGATTACAGACAAAAATCAAAAGGGTGGAAATAGAACAAAGACGGTAGCCATTAAAGGCTTTCCTGCAGTTATCTTTTGTACGGCAGGGCTTCGACTAGACGAACAAGAGGCGACAAGATTTTTGCTACTTTCTCCAGAGATAAGCTACGAAAAAATCCGGGAAGCAATTTACGAAAAAATTAAGAAGGAAGTGGATAGTAAGAATTATAAAGATATTACTGAAAGAGACCCTGATCGTAGACTTCTCAAGGAAAGGATCCAAGCCATAAAGGAAGCCAATGTAAAGGAAATAAAGATAGGAAGTCCCGATTTGATTCAAGAACTGTTCTTCAAAAACATCAAGCAACCTAAACCTAGACATCAGAGAGACATAGCCAGAGTAATTAGCTTAATAAAAGTCTTGGCTTTGCTGAATTTGTGGTTTAGAGAAACGGACGGGGAGGCAATTATTGCCAATGATGAAGATATAAAAGAGGCTTTTAAGATTTGGGGGGCTATTTCAGAATCACAGGAGTTAAATCTACCGCCATATGTACTCAATCTATATAAAGACGTGATTCTGGAGGCCTACAGTGCTGTTAAAGGAGGCTTAAACAGGCAGGAGATAATGAAGAAGCATTTCGAGGTTTATGGACGGTTTTTACCAGATTGGCAACTTCGCCAATGGATTATTCCCACGCTTGAAACTTCAGGTCTCATAACACAAGAACCTGATGAGTTAGATAGGAGAAAGATTTTGATTTATCCAACTTCTGATCATTCCAGTTTTGAGCAAGAAAGAAATAGTGAGACGGCTGGTGGGGTAGAAACCGAAGAGGAAAAATTCGCACGTGAGGTAGACGAGGTTTTTGAAGCGAAATAGAAATAAGCATGAATAAGATCCTAATACCAAGGATAACATTCAAGAATATTGTCTCTGATGAAGAGAGAATAGAACGTGTGTATGAAAGACTTTTTGATACGGCTAGAAGAAATATCTTGATTAAAAGACAATTGACAAATCGTATGACACAAAAGTACACTGAAGTACAACATGGAAGAGAAATACTTAACAATCGAGGAAGTATCCCAAAAGTTACGAGTTAATAAAAGGACAGTTTATCGACTGGCTACTAAAAATAAAATACCAGCCTTTAAGTTTGGAAAATCCTGGAGGATAAGTTCGATTAAGTTAGAAGAACTATTTGAAGGGGATAATAAAAAATGAGTGATTCTGTCAAGGAAATAAAGCAACCACTAAATGCGGCCCTGTATGCTAGAGTCTCGACAGGTCGTCAGGAGAATGAGCAGACCATTGAGTCTCAGCTAGATGAAGTTAAAAAAAGAATCACTGAGGATGGAAACACATTACTTCCTCAAAACATTTTCATTGATGATGGGTGGAGCGGAGAACTGATTGCACGACCATCGCTGGATTTAATGCGAGATGCTGCAAAAGAAGGTGGATTCGAGGTTTTATATGTTTATGATAGAGGAAGACTTTCCAGAACTTTTTCCCATCAGGAAATAATTATTGAGGAGTTAATAGATAGAGATATAAAGTTTATTTCCTTACATGATGTTCATGCAGACAGTCCGGAGTCTAGAGTGCTACAGAGTATGCAAGGTGTGTTTCACGAATATGAAAGAATAAAAATTGCTGAAAGAATGAGGAGAGGGAAACTCTTTAAAGCTCGAAATGGAGTTATTATCAATGGTGAGCCATTATACGGGTATAAGTTTGTTAGAAACGCCCCAAAAGAGCCTATAAGTTGTCTTATCAATGACGATGAAGCTAAAGCTGTAAAACTTATTTGGAATTGGTTTGGGGTGGATAGGCTTTCTATAAATCAAATACAGAAAAAACTTTATGACTTGGGGATTAAGCCGAGAAAAAGAAAGAGTGATTTTTGGACTAGAGGACCAATTATTAGAGTATTGAAATGTGACACCTATGTCACAGGTAAGGCTTATTACAATAAATCAGAATCAGTAGTAGCTAAGCATCCGATTAAAGATACCAAATACAAAAAGATTAAAAAGACTAGTAGACGAGTTAGACAAAGAGAAGATTGGATTGCTTTTGATGTTCCTCAACTAATAAATGATTTTGGCCTTTATGAAAAGATTCAGAAGATTTTAGATTTTAATCAAAGATATGCAAGCAAGCGCAAGAAGTATAACTATCTTTTATCAGGTTTGATTTACTGTGGATGTGGGAATAGAAGAAGCGGGGACGGCACTAGCAAGTATGGCCACTTCTATTATCGTTGTATAGATAGGTTGAGAAGCCATCCTTATGAGAGCAAATGCACTTCAAGTGGGGTAAACGCTGCGGTTTTGGATTCTTTTGTCTGGCACGAGCTTAAGAAAAGACTTTTTAGTTACCCAATATTAAGAAAATATGCCGACAGATGGCTGAAATCATTTGCTGTAATAAGTAGTGAAGACATGCTTGAGAAGCAAAGATTAAACGAGATGATAAGAAAAACGGGGGAAGAAGAAAATCGATACTCGAAGGCTTATGGAGCATGTACTTTAGAATTTGAACAATTCCAAGAATTGATGAGGGATGCAAAAAAAAGGAAAGTTTCTTACAATAAACAGCTGAACGGATTGACCAATAAGACGACACAAATCAACATTCAAGTAGATACTGATGAATTGGTAAATGAAGTAAGAAAGATAGTAGAAAAAATAGATTTTAGTGATAAATTTAAGGTAATTAGAGATATAATAGACAAAGTTATCGTTTCAGAAAGGAGCGGTGCAGAAGTATGGGCACACTTACCATTACCAGTCACAATCACCGAAAAGTTGGGATATGAGCCTGAGCGTTGGGATAGTGGGATTGCCGAATGTGGGGAAGTCGACGCTGTTTAATGCGCTCTTGAAAAGGCAACAGGCTTATGTCGCAAATTTTCCGTTTGCGACAATTGAGCCCAATATTGGTGTAGTGCCTGTTCCGGATGATCGACTGGCTAGACTTGCTAAAGTCGTAAAAGATTCGGAAAACCTGAGTGATTTACCTCCCGAAGTACCTGCTACAGTTGAATTTCTGGATATTGCTGGGCTTATTGCGGGGGCGCACAAAGGGGAAGGCTTGGGGAATAAATTCTTAAGCCATATCAGAGAAACGGACGCCATTTGCCATGTTGTCCGTTCTTTTTCCGATCCCAATATTATTAAAGAGGGTACGTTAGATCCCAAAACTGATTTGGAAGTAGTTGAAACGGAGTTGAAATTGGCGGATATAGAAACACTTGTGAAACAAAAGGATCCGGGAAATACTCCTGATAAAGAGTTGAGAAAGAGATTTGAGGTAGTGAAAAAAATAAAAGATTCGCTAGAAAAGGGTACACCGGCTCGAGAAGTGGTACTTTCCGATGAAGAGAAGGTAATTGCAAAGCAGCTTTCACTACTTACAGCAAAACCTTTATTAGTAGTTCTTAATGTGGATGAAGCGGATCTTAAGGAAGGTAAAAAGACGGAGCTTAAATTTGCTGAGAATGTTGGACTTCATAGTTCTCAAATTGTAACAATTTGTGCCAAAGTGGAATCGGAGCTCGCAAGTTTAACAGAAAATGATCAGAAAGCTTATCTTGAGGACCTCGGAGTAAGTGGATCCGGGCTGGAGAGGTTAATAAAAAAAGCATTTGAGACTTTAGGATTAATTACTTTTTTGACAGCAGGTGAGAAGGAGGTTCGAGCATGGACTATTAAAAAAGATTCTCGAGCTCATGACGCAGCCGGAGTTATTCACACTGACTTTGTGAAAAATTTCATCAAGGCTGATGTTGTTGATTTTAAAGACTTTGTCGAGTTCGGCGGCTGGCATAATTGCCGCGAGAAGGGGAAAGTAAGAAGCGAAGGCAAAGATTATGTTGTACAGGATGGAGATGTTATCGAGTTTAAAATTGGTTCGTAATAATTGATTTTTTAAATGACTTATAGTATATTTCAGGAATATGGCTCCAGATAGGTCGACCATACCTGAGACGGTAAAGTATAGGGCTGCTGAAAGAGATGCTCAAAAACGAGGCGACATGCTTGCTCTACATGGAATCGGGGCTCAAGCGATTAATGATGGGGACGCACCACTTCATAGTGCGACTACTAAGTTGACACAAGCTCTATTGAGAAGCGATTTTCGTATAATTGACACATTAACCCAAGAAGAGAGGGCGAGTTTAGAAAATTTTCGGGGTGAGTCTCCGTTGCTTCTAAATAGTGGTGATCTTCATCCTGCTCCCGATGTGCAAGCTCAAGGAATACCAGAGTATGATGAAGAAGTCGAAAGGGCAAAAGCGGCTCTTTTTGATAAATATCCCCCAGTTAAGGCATTTTTGGAAGATCCTAGTGTATATACTGATATTGGCGACGGGGGAGAAAGACTTGTCGCACTTAAGCACGTTTCCGATCTGGTTAGAAACGCAAGGGGAAGAATAGTTTCTGCTGCCGCGGTTAGCTTATGGGTTAGTAAGGCTTTAGGTGAAATAGAAGGCAAGGAAGGCCAGGATATCCAGACGGTTAGGTTACCGGTTAAAGGCAGACCATCCGCGATTAGAGGAACAGATTTCATACTGCTTTTGGGCCACCTGGATGAGAGGATGGAGAAGACTCGTGCCGGAGCTTACAGGCTTCGTACGGAATTAAATGCAGGTGATCTGGGGCGTATAAAAAAAAATTAGTTTCTCTTAGCTACACTCTTTCACCTTCGAATGGTACTGTATATGATTCATCTTCGCAGGGTGACACAGAAGATTACTCCGAGACTGATGACTTAGTGCGTCAATATTTGAGTGAAATTTTTCAAATACCCTTACTGACAGACGATGAGACAATTGCCATCTGTTTAAGAATAATTAGAGGAGAAGAATCTTGTTATGTTTTAACCAATGTTTCCCCATCACTTCATGGGTCAGAAGAGCTTGAACAGTTTGTTGTCTGGCGTGATGACCTTGAAGCTGCCAGAAAAGATCTGGTTGCTCCAAATTCGAGACTGGTCATTGGTATCGCAAAAAAATATCTTGGTCGGGGAGTTGAGTTTTTGGATTTGATACAGGAAGGTAACATGGGACTAATGAAAGCTGCAAAAAAGTTTGACCCCTCTCGAGGTTTTAGATTTACTACATATGCCACTTGGTGGATAAGACAGAGTGTTAGTAGGGCAACAAAGGAAAAGAGTAGAACAGTAAGAATTCCAGTTCACCGGGAAGATAGTTTGAGAGCGGTTGACATGAAACTAAGAAGTCTTGAACAGCATCTTGGTCGCAGACCAAATGCAAGCGATATCGGTGATGAACTTAGTGTCAGCCAAGTTTATGTAAGAGAAATGTTGTTGCAAATTACAGATACTGTGTCACTTGATGCCCCATTAGACATTGATGACATTGAGTCTGATTCTGTAGGAGATCTTGTCGCAGATCCGATCTCTGGCATAGACGTAACTGAAGCAAAGTTGGTTCTGGAGCTTGCCCGACAAAGGTTGTTATCAGCAAGATTAGAATTTGATGATCCCAGGGCAGTTGACATATTAATGCTAAGATCTGGTTTGTTTGATGGGAGGAAATATACATTGGTGGAAATAGGCGAAAGGTTTAAAATTACTAGAGAGAGGGTTAGACAAATTCAAAAAGGGTCTCTCCCAAGAGCCAGACACATCTTGGCTGACCTATATGAAGATTTACATTAAAATTAGCACCTGATATACTTTCGGTTATGAATCTATATGAATTGACAGTTGTAATGCCAGATAGAGCGACATCTGTAAAAAAGGAGTCTGTAATAAAACTTGTGACCAAACTTGTTGAAGTTTTCGAGGGGAAGGTCGTAAAGACAGACGATTGGGGTAGTAAGGATTTGCATTTTACAATGAAGAAAAAAGGTACTAGTTCCAAAAAAACTCAGACTGGAACTTTTTTGCATTTCTCCTTAGAATTAGACGGAAGTCAAGTGAAAAAACTTAATGAGAAGATATCTATTGAGGAAGATTTTGTTAGGCATTTACTAGTAAGAAGTTAAATCATGGCAAGGAGTTTAAATAAAGTAATGTTACTCGGGAACCTAACACGCGATCCTGAGCTTCGTTATACGCCTCAGGGCACCGCTGTTTGCACTTTCGGAATGGCAACCAATAGACAGTGGAAGACAGAGTCTGGCGACACGCGCGATGAAGCGGAGTTTCATCGTATAGTTGCATGGACTAAATTAGCTGAAATTTGTGCCCAATTACTTAAAAAGGGCAGGAGGGTATATGTCGAGGGGAGGCTTAGGACCCGTTCTTGGCAAGGAACAGATGGAGTTACTCGTTACACCACAGAAATTGTGATTACTGACATGATGCTTCTTGATCCCAAGGGGACAGAAGTCCCCGAAGCAGCTTCACTTGAAGACATACCAGAAGACCTTGTTCCCCCCGAAGGAGTTAGCGAATCCAAAAAAGAAGATAAGGAAAGTGATAAAAAATCGGCTACCAGCAAAAAAACCAAGGCTCCAAATGGGGAAGACGATATCCCTTTTTAATACACTATGAATAAAAAAGTGAAAACTAATTGTTATTTTTGTGAAAAGAATAAGATACCTTCATATAAAGAAGTTGATGAAATAGCTAAATTTGTGTCTGAGAGAGCCAGAATTGTCGGGCGCTATAAAACAGGAGTTTGTGCCAAACATCAGCGCAAACTTACGATTGCAGTAAAACGTACACGCCATTTGGGATTGCTTCCTTTTTCAGTTAAAATTTAAAGATCTCTCAATGAACGTCGTAAACAATCAATCAAGCTTTAAAAAAGCTAGAAATACAATTTTATTAGTTTTTTTTATTTCTATTGTTTTCGGGGTGGGTTACTTTTTAGGGTACAAAGGTTTTTTGCTTTCAATAGAGAAATTTCCAATAGTTACAATTAACAGAAGTCAACCACCTGAAAAAGAGTTAAACTTTTCCCTTTTCTGGGACGTGTGGGATAGGCTTGAAGGTAGTTATTACGACAAGTCAAAAATAAAGGAAAGCGAAATGGTCTACGGTGCAATAAAAGGAATGGTTAGTTCGCTTGGAGACCCTTATACAGTTTTTTTTACTCCGGGAGAAAACCGCATCGTTCAAGAGGATTTAAACGGCAACTTTGAAGGAGTTGGCATCCAACTAGATTTTAAAGATAGTGTGCTTACAGTTGTTTCTCCGCTTCCGGATACTCCTGCAGAAAAAGCGGGAGTCAAAGCGGGCGATCAAATAATCAAGATAACAGACATTGGAAAAAGAGTGGAAAAGGGGACGAGTGGGATGAGTCTTCAGGAAGCTGTAGCCTTGATTCGAGGAGAAAGAGGAACAAAAGTGACCCTAACACTTGTTAGGGAAGAGGTCACAGAGCCGTTTGATGTCGATATAGCCCGCGGCTCAATTAACGTTGCTAGTATAAAATTGGAGTTTGTAGGGGATGAGGGGAAAATTGCACATATTAAGGTTTTGAAGTTTAGCGGTGAAACCAGGTCAGAGTGGCAAAGTGCCGTGAATGAAATAATTAGCCGGAATGTTAAGGGTTTGATACTTGACCTAAGGAATAATCCTGGTGGATACCTGATGGGAGCAGTTGACATTGCATCCGAGTTTGTTAGTGATGGTACGGTTGTAATTGAAGAATGGTCCGATGGAAAGAGGCAAGAATACCCTGTTTATGGGAATGGAAAGTTGTATAAAGCCCCTTTGGTCGTACTTGTAAATGAGGGAAGTGCTTCTGCTTCTGAGATTTTAGCCGGCGCAATTAGTGACCACAAAAGAGGTAAAATTGTCGGGACCGTAACTTTTGGAAAGGGTACAATCCAAGAACCTCAGGAACTTACTTCAGGATCGGGTCTTCACCTGACCATATCTAAATGGTTAACCCCAAATGGTTCATGGTTAAATGGTATTGGTCTTGAACCAGACGTCATAATCGAAGATAATGAAGAAACCAGCATCGATGAAGAGCTTGCAAAAGCTATCGAATTATTAAGCTAATTCTAAGTTTTATATAATAACTTAAATTACATGAAGGTCAAAAGGGTAGTCATAATCGGAGCCTTAGTTTTTGTTGTTTTGGTGTCTGTTTTGGGTGGGGCAATAAGTGACAGGCTTTTTGGATTTAAACCGCTTGATTTTCTGGTAAAAAGACAAACAGATGGTTTTAGAGTAAATAGTCTTGAACAAAAGATTTTAAACGAAGAATCAATAGTAATTAGTGTCGCCGAAGAAGTATCTCCGTCCGTTGTAACAGTTTCGATTAAAACTCCCCAAAGAAGTGTGTTGCAGTATGACTTGTTTGGGGGTCTTCGAAGGCGTGTGGAGGGTGGAGTGGAACAGGACATTGGAACTGGTTTTATAATTTCAGAAGACGGTTTGATAGTTACAAATAAACATGTGGTATCAGACAGTGAGTCGTCTTACAAAGTGGTTACCAAGGACGATGAGGAGTATGACGTAAAGCAGATTTCCAGAGATCCATTAAACGATTTGGCAATACTAAAAGTAGATGCGAATGGTCTTAAACCTGCAAGTTTGGGAGATTCGGGTAATCTAAAAGTAGGCCAGTTTGTGGTTGCAATAGGCACTGCTCTTGGAGAGTTTAGGCACACAGTGACTACGGGTGTAATATCAGGTTTGGGAAGGGGAATTACAGCCGGGGATCCGTTTGAAGGGTCATTCGAGCGCCTGGATGACGTTATCCAGACTGATGCAGCGATTAATCCTGGAAACTCGGGAGGACCACTTTTAAATTCCGCCGGACAGGTGATCGGGGTAAATGTGGCAGTGGCGCAAAGCGCCCAAAACATTGGTTTTGCGATCCCCATAAATGTCGTAAAAAAAGCCTTGGATCAATTTAACAAAACAGGAAAATTTTTAAGTAAACCCTTTTTGGGTGTTCAGTACCAGACGATTCCCAAAGATACGGCGATTTTAAATAACGTCCCGGAGGGAGCATACATAGTCGAGGTTGTGCCGGATTCACCTGCCGAAAAAGCAGGTGTCAAGGCGGGGGACATTGTTACAAAGATTGACGGAGAAGAACTTGGGGAAAATAAAGAATTAAGTGATGTGATCGGAAGTAAGGTATCAGGAAATATTGTATCTCTTGATATCTGGCGCGACGGCCAAACACTAAATCTCTCCGCAACACTTTCTGAATTTAGTGAGTAGAAAGTAAACGCTCGGCAACTTGTTCGATGTAGGAAGATATTATCGGTGCATTCTTCTTTATTGATTGAGACCCATCTACTGAAAGGAGGCCAGTTCCGTATACATCATGTATGTTTGGGAGCACCTTTTTAATCCAGTGACCATACCAGGCAGATAAATCTCTAAAAATAGGGCTTTTTGCAACGTGGCTTTCATTGATAGAATCTTGTTTTCCGGGTCTTTTTCTGGCAATATCTTGACTTGTCCCTATCATTACAACACTGTCGACTCGGGCGGACAAAGCATGTAGGCCGCATGTATTGTAGCTGATATTAGTAAGATTGGGGCGGAAGAAGTCAGGAATTTCAAAAGATTTGTCCCCCTTGTGGGCTGCTAAAGTATGTTGCCCCATATTAAGGCGTCCGTTGGCCCTCTTTCAACAAGCATAATTCGCGGGTTTACCGGGCCAGAATCTACCATTAAACTCCAAATCAACCTTTGGAAATAGAGTTCTTTATGTAACTGAATAAACAATCCATCTACCCAGCCCTCCTTTGGAAGTATTGGTGGTATGTCATCTTCATCTAAAAAACTCCCTAAGTAATTGTCCATGTAATAGTCACCGTATGAAGTGAGTTGCTCTCCTTGTGCGAAAACTTTTGCTTTTAGCTTTTCTAGTACACGACTGTTTTGTAAAGTTTTTTCTACCAACTCTAATAGAGTGAATTTTCCAGATTTTGGTGTGCCGTCAAATTCAATAAAGACTGCATTTGGGAAATGTGGCTTTGTGGGCAATGTTGATATTTCTGTTTGCCACCAAGGATAGTTTTGAGGTACGCTTCCTTTTCTGGGTGGCCAAGGGGGCCAACCTACTCGAGGAAGCACTTCACTTGCAATCCAACTATAGTACCTGCGTTTTCCTTCATCTGTGTCTAAGTCAAAATCCTTGTCCCGAAGCCTTGGCATTTGCCGCGATTATAACATGACCAACGTTCTCTTTTATGATATACTTTGTCTTGTATGGGAGTCACAAAAGTCGAATTGAAAATAAAAAATCCTCAAAACCCAAAAAGGGTTTATGAAGGCGAATTTTTAATTGATTCCGGTGCGACTTTCACAGTGGTTTCTGAAAAAGAACTTAAAAAACTTGGGATAAAACCGCAGGGTGTGGAAAAGTTTGTGCTCGCCGACGGTAAGGTGATACAAAGAAAGGTTGGAAATGTCTTGTATGAATATAAAGGGAGTGAGAGAGCTGCTCCTGTTATGTTTGGTCAGAAGGGAGACACGAATCTACTTGGGATCTTTACTCTTGAAGCATTAGGTTTGTCTCTAGATCCCCTAAAAAGGAAACTCTACAAAGCCACTTTAAGAGTTTAGTCTTCAATGTTAAAGGTTTATTGGATGAAACTCGTTGCTAGAGCAAAAATTAAAGACCCTTTACAGCGCCTATAATTTTGTCAAGATTGCCGTCGATAATTGATTCCAAATTTCCGAAAGATTTACCAATACGGTGGTCAGTAATACGATCTTGTGGGAAATTATAAGTTCTAATTTTCTCGCTTCTCATCCCGCGTCCAATTGCAGATCTGTAACCTGCTATTGTGCGGATTTTTTCCTCCTCAATCCGCGCAAAGAGTTTTGACCTAAGAATTGAAACCGCGTTTACCCTGTTTTGCTCCTGAAAACGCTCGGTGGAGGCGGTAACTACAATTCCTGTGGGTTTGTGGGTGAGCCTCACGGCTGTTGAGACTTTATTTACGTTTTGGCCGCCGTGGCCGCCTGAGCGAAAGAACGAAATCTCAAGGTCATTAGGGTTTATTTTAATTTCGGACTCTTTGATTTCGGGGAGCACAGCAACTGTCGCTGTTGAGGTGTGAATTCTACCCCTCCTTTCGGTAACTGGGATTCTTTGAACCCTGTGAACACCTGCTTCATTTTTGAGTTCATTGAAAGAGGACGAGCCTTTAATTTTTACAACCCCAGAATCTATTTCGTAAACCTTCCAATTTCTTTTGTTTGCAAACCGTACATACATCCTAAGCAGCTCCGCTGCCCATAGATTTGCTTCCTCTCCGCCAGTTCCAGCCCGTGTTTCAATAAAAACTGTTTGAATGTCGTTTTGCATTCTTTTTACTTGATTTTGAAATTTATTATCTTTTCTTCTTATTCTTTCGGAGTTCTTCCAAAGAAGTGGGTCGCCCTCTTTCTGATTCTATCCTCTTTTGTTTTTTGAGTTTCCTTTTTTCAGTTTTAGTGAGAACCTTTTTACTTGCCCCAGCTAGTTTTGCTTTGAATGTTTCAACTCTTCCGGCTGTATCGACATACTTCATTTGCCCTGTGTAAAAAGGATGGCAGTTGGAACAGACTTCGATATTAAGCTTAGGCGTTGTCAAACCCATTATAAAAGTGTTCCCGCAAGCACAAGAGACCTTAGCTTCCGGGTAAAATTGTGGATGAATGTTCGCTTTCATGAAGCAATTATATCATAAACTCCACTTACTCGAGTTTGCAACTCTCGCAAGTGATTTTGATCCCCCATTTTGCTATTTTTAGTTACAAATTAAAGTAAAATGGGTATAAAATCCAAGATCAATAAAAAATGCCCGTTACGTAGCTGGTGCCTTGAATTGTTGGGTCACTCAAGAGAAGCCCGGAGTGCAGGCTGTCGATAGTCATCCAATTTGTCGTTTTTAGGTTTTGCATTACCATCATAACAAGTGCAATAGAAGCTGGCGAGTCCATATGAGTGTCTTTGAACTCAAACAATTTAGTAAAGTCAAATGATTGGATAGTTTTTATGGATTCGATGTTGTTTAATAAAGACTCGTCTGCCAGTAAGTTATGCGAAAAATCGACACTTGCCACGTAGAGAGTATTTGTAGGTAAGTTTTGGGAAAGAAAGTTGGCAATTTCTCTTAGGCTCTCTTCGGTGTAATATGGAGAAATCACGAAAGGAACGAACTTTGCGCCAGGAAAATATTGCCTAAGGTGGTTTACGGCAACCATAACTCCGTGCTCAGCTTCGACTATATCTTGATCGACTAGTGTTTTAGGGAAAGTAATAGTTGTGTTTTTAATAAATTCACTGTCAGTAGCCACGTTTTTAAGTGTCGCCGACGATGTCAAAGTATAACTTTCCGGGTGAAAGTGATTGGGTCCTAAAACCACGATAATTTCGTAGTCGTTAGCATTTTGGTGCAAGACTTCGATTGATTTTGTAATGAACTCTCCCGCTAGTTGGTGATGGGGAATAACGAGGCCTTTGATCGCTTTGTTTTTGGGAGAGACGCTTAATCCTTTAATTCTGCCGAAAGATGCTGTTTTATTTATTAGGGTGGCGCTAAGTAGAACTAAACCCAACACTGCAAGTCTTATATGGATAGTTTTTTTCATGATCGAGGCTCGATTGTCAGCGAGTATACCTCTGTGCTGTTAAAGACGGATAGGTCCAATTGAGATTGGATGATCGCCGGTTCGGCTATGTAAGTACCCGGCGACATGGCTCGAGCAAAGTAGATAAATGTTTTCGTGCCATTAAGATCCCACCAGGGCGAGTTATAAAACGAATGGATTATTACATTATCTTTATTTTCCGATGCCCAACCTTTTGATGTTAAGCCGAAACTCCCGGGATTTTTGATTTTGGAAAACCCTGACGGCAGGAAGTCGGTGACAATGTATCCTCCATAAGGAGCCGAGGGTATATTAAGGTCATAGTCTACAGTTATTTCAACAATATCCCCGGGAGTAATTTTTCCATCATTCTCGACTTCTCTGTAGGATCTTTTGATCTTTAATCTGTCGTCAACCCCGATTTTTTTCATGCCCTCGAAATTTGTGTAATAATCAAGTACAATTTCTGATTTTCCCTTGGTCGTTTTTGCCGTTAAACTCGGCAGTTCCGCGGGTGATATTTTGATAACAGAGTTTTTTCCCTTAGCCAAATCCACTGTCTGATTTCGGCTTAGGGATGTTATCACTACTTGCGTATCCTCGTCGGGTACCTTGGATAATTCGTTTTTGATAAATGACGTTTTTGCTAAATCCAAGACAACATCTTGTATTGTGTATTCGTAGTCGCGAAGGTATAAAAACATTCCTTCGTTGTAGGAGGGCTCAATCAAACTTCCTAAAAGAAGTACATAACTTGTGTTTCTGGCGTAGGTATCAAAGGCGTTTTGGTTGGCGGATAAAGGAGTTTGTATCCTAACGTAAGGTTTGTTTTCATATCCGTAGTCGGCGAGAAGGTCGTAGTATATGTTGCGTGCGATTTCGACCTCGCCGCTTGCCGCCAAAGATATCCCAAGCTTTACTTTGTCGTCAAAGTCGGATACATGTTTTTGAAGTGCCTTAAGTTGTGTTATTTTGGGGATACCTATGGAAGTTAGACCCCAAAGCGAAGAGATTTGATTTTCGGTTTGTTTTACTTCGAAATATCTTTCGAGGTCGTTTTTTGAAAATGA
>Ga0209542_10001365_pt1 | contig 57506 bp, 45 predicted proteins | sample RifCSPhighO2_01_FD_184028 | JGI IMG/M metagenome (GOLD analysis project Ga0209542, IMG submission 184028) | Soil microbial communities from Rifle, Colorado - Rifle CSP2_plank highO2_0.1 (SPAdes) (version 2) | ecosystem: Environmental > Terrestrial > Deep subsurface > Rock core/Sediment ... | reverse complement strand
GGGGGTGCGTTGTTTGCTATGTACTGACCCCACCCCTGCCTGTCCGGCAGGCAGGTCGCCTCCCCTCATATGAGGGGAGGAAATCGTTTTAATAGCAATATAAGAATTATAAGTATATTTATAATAATTACGCCAATTCCAGCGTATAACCCTGGTGGAATATACGAGAATTCGAGCGTTGTTATGTCTGGCTCGATTTGAATTCCCGGCCTATTGGTTATTTCTTTCGCGGGGATGCCATTGATACGCCAGCCTTTGGCGTAATTTGTGTTCAGAATTGCTGATGTTGTTTTAGTTGCTGTAACTTCAAATACTGCTTTATTTGGAGTCCATTTCTTAATACTAAACGTTGCATTTGGGTCATCGTTTAACGAAAGTATGCCCGTACCACCCTCGTCCGTAATAATACGTACAGCCGGCTGTGGGCCAATTACGGAACAATACGACATGTTGCCGTAGCCTTTGAGTGTTGCGTCGTACGCTCGCGTATAGTCCACGCCGTTATATCGTGTTTTATAATCAAACGGGCTGTACGCAAGAGGGTAGGGAGCTTGGGGAATAGTATTAGTCACATGGGGCAGCACAAACGCTTGAGATGCCAGTGGGTAGGTGAGGCTCATCACGTCTATGGCAGCAAGTGTGAGAAGAATAATCGCATATATGTGCATCCGCTTTGAACGTTTTGCAATCGCATCTATGCTGAATCCAGCAAGTAGCGATAGCGCAATTACGGTAAATAATATAAGCCGAGAAATATTGGAACGAGGAATAAACGGTGCTGCGTCAAAAAATGGTTTAAAGTATGGGCCGCACGCAGAAACAAGAAGCGCAAGTATTCCGCCTATTGCGAGTATACGTACAATTCGCCGCTTTCTTTGCAGTGCTACACCGATGCCAGCAAGTGTCAGTAATACTGGCCCCACGTATGCACCGTATTCATGCCATCCACCACCTTGGTTTGGAATGATATCTTCAGCGCCGTACAAAATCCGCCCCAGTAAAATATCTTTGATGTTCCATAACGTAAATGCAGAGCTTGCGTATTGAGTATCTTGAAATTGGGTAAGCCACAGCGCGACTGGTATCAACTTTATTCCTGCAAGGCCGATCGCTAATATGCCGGCGGCAAGGGTGATGATGAGGGCAGTTCTTTTTTCTCGTGCTGCAAGAATTAAGAATACAAATACCCCCGCCATATACATGAGTAAATAAATACCGCCTTGGAAAAACATGAGTGCTAACAGGATTGCAGTTGTGATAATCGCAAGCACCTTTTTTCTACCTTCCGCACGATACGCGCTATACCAGCAGTACAAAATCCACGGTATGTACATTGCTGCTAAAATATTTTGGTGCCCTTCTACTATCTCAAGCAAATTGACTGTCCCAAATGACATACCCAGCGATGCTACAAGCGCCCCAAGTGGCCCTATTTTTAGTTTTCGCGCCAAGTGCAGCATGCCAAGTGCGCCTAGTGCCGTAGATACAACAATTGAAAGCCGCAATCCTGTTGGCGTGCCAAATATCAATTCAAGTAAGAAGAGCGGAGATAATGCTGGGAATTCAGGATCGCCAAGTGCAGAAGTTCCGCCACAGGTGTACGGATTCCAAAGCGGAAGCTGATGATAGTTTGTTATGGTTTCTCGAATATTGGTATGCATCGAGAAATAATAATCCCAATCTGATATGCCCAAGTCGCCATAACTCAGCAACATTGGAAGCAGCGCAATGGGCGTAATGAGTACGCAAAGTGCAGAAGCCGCCAGCCATTTGTATTTTGGAAGCAGTGTTACAAGTAGCGCGCCCAGGCCAAACATAAGCCCCGCAAGTACGCCTTGTAGTATCTCAAATTGCATATACTGTACTCACGAATATAAAGTCACGTTTTCCAGCAGCTTTAAACGTTTTTAAAACTTTCCAATTCGGATCTGGTTTCTCAAATGTTTGAGTTGTGTTAGTTACCACTAAGAATTTGATATTGTTTTGTTGAATCCATTGTTTCTTTTGGTCTTCGTTTGCTTGTTCGTCATCAAAGTATTTTAATCCCGGATCAAAATAAAAGACTGCCGGTAAGTATGCTTGGTCAAATCCGGCCGTACCTGGTAGGTCCTGTACGTATCTACTAGCACGGTATATGACGGAATCAAGTGCAGAGTCTTCGTTCGCTTCGTCGATCGCCGCATTTACGTGTTGCGATAAAATAACAGCAACAAGCATAAAAGGCATTGCAGCAGCAAGTGGAACGCTTATGCGGGGAAGTCTGCGCGAGGATGCATTCCCACATAGAACTGTTGCCAGCATGAGTATTATGATTGGATACGCTTGTTGATAGTGCTTAGGAAATGGGTGAAACCACGTTGCAATGCCTATTTGTGAAATTGCAATAAGGAGCAGGAGTGCGCCTTTCCATCTTGTGTGAAATAGAAATAATGGAATACTTGCGATAGTCCATGCTGCCGTCATAATTGGAACAGCTTCTCTAAATGCAAGCTCATCATTAAAATAAAAGAACAGTATTCCAGCACCAAATGCGAGGGAAATAAATAAGAGTGGCAACGGCGATGCTTTTTTGTGTTTAGATACGCGTGTATACCAATACCACCCAATAATACCCAGTGCGCTTGTAATAAATAGTTCCGAAGTAAAATCGAGCCGCTGCAGCTGATCCCAGGCCGGCTTCCACATGGAGTCGATAATACCCCAGGTTGCACCGAGTGCATCTTGAAACGCAAGAAATGAATCTACGATTTGCAGCCTATCTCCCTCAAGATATGGGCTATAGAATGGGTTTTTATACGCGATAGTATTACTGATAAAAAATGGTGATACTACGAACAATGCCGGAATATACATGGCCAAAAATCTTGCGCTAGAACTTTTCCAGGTTTTGTTCTTGAATGAAAAATATAGTTCATATCCAAGCGAACATACCCCCAATAATGCCGCTGCCATAAATCCCTCTTGGCGAGTGAACGCGGCATACCCAAGCACAATTCCAAACACAATATGGCGCCACATAGAAGGTGTTTGATATCCGCGGATAAAGAGCCACAATGCAGTTAGTAATAATGCGGTGTACAGGGTATACGGTTCGGGACGCATTGATGTCCAAAAGTAGTCTTTTTGGAATGCGAGAATTGTTGCCGCTAGTAATGATGCTTCCCATGGAAGTTTTATTGATCGGGCAAGAAGTACGACCATACATATTCCCCACATTGCCGAAACTATTTGGATGGTACGCATTGTATGCTCTATATCTATTGTCTTGCTGAGCACTGCAGGTATGAGTGTTATTGGATATCCTGGTAGCCGCTTCGTATTTGTAAACGGATTTTCCCCGGCAATGATTGATTTTGTAATGAATAGATAGTTATATGCGTCTCCTCCGCTTACGCCTCCAAATTGGGGTATAACCCACATACGGGCTGCAAAAGCCAGGGCTATTATGCAACCAAGTGCTACCCACCAAATACGTTGTTTTCCAAAATCCATACTATCCGAGTATAACAGGATTTGGTACGGTACATCCATGTGTGGAATTGCAGGAATTTGGAATAGGGGAGGGCAGGCAGTGCAGCCTGAAGTGCTGTCTGCTATGGCGCATGCGTTGCATCATCGGGGGCCCGATGGCGAGGGTGTATGGAGTAAGGATAGTATAGGCTTCGCACATCGTCGGTTATCTATTATTGATTTGTCTGATAAGGGTGCGCAGCCATTTGTTTCTTCCGATGCACGATATGCGCTGACGTTTAATGGCGAAATATATAATTACAGGCAGCTACGGCAGGAATATTTTGCCGATGATGTATTTGTTTCTGACAGTGATACCGAAGTATTGCTGAAGCTTTTGATTCGATTTGGTAAAGATGCAATACCGAAACTGCGCGGGATGTTTGCATTTGCGTTTTTTGATGTAGTTGAAGAGCGACTACTATTTGCATGCGATCCGTTCGGTAAAAAGCCGCTGTATTATGCTTGGGTAGATGAGACGTTGTTGTTTGCGTCAGAACCAAAAGCATTATTTGCGTCTGGATATATCAAGCCCCAAGTGTCACCTACTGCAATATCCGACTATATGCAGCATGAGTACGTTGCAATACCAAATACTGCATACCAAAATATTCTTGCTCTGCCAGGTGGCCGCAGTATGACGGTTACAAAAAACAGTGTCAGTATTGCAACGTGGTGGAGGCCAAACGTATTGCCAAAATCAAAGATTACATTTGATGCTGCAGCAAAGAAATTTGATGATCTGCTTGGGCAAGCAGTTGAACGAAGAATGGTTGCCGATGTGCCCGTTGGCATATTTTTAAGTGGAGGGCTCGATTCCAGTACGATTGCCTGGTATATGCGCCAAGTGCATCCTACTTCAGATATTCATTCGTGTTCGGTATCGTTTGATGAAGAATCTTTTAACGAGTCTTCGTATGCGGATGATATGGCTCGTGCGCTGGGCACCACGCATCACAATTTTGTGTTTACTCGCAGCACAATGCGTGAAACGCTGCAAGAGTTGCTACCGATTATAGATGTTCCGCTTGCAGATGCGTCGCTGCTCCCTACATACGCCGTGAGTAAGCTCGCGCGCCAATATATGAAAGTGGTACTGGGTGGTGATGGTGCCGACGAGCTCTTGGGCGGATATGGCACGTTTGATGCATACGAGATTGCGAATACATTGTCGTGGATGCCAGGCGGTATTTGGAAGAGCCTGGAATATGCTGTGCAGTATATATTCCCTGTTTCTCATCGGTATTTCTCGTTTGATTTTAAGCTCAAATCGTTTCTGCGTGGTGCACAGTTTGGCAGTCCCGAAAATCTTGAGGTGTGGTTGGGAGCATTTACTTTTGCAGAAGCCGCGTTACTGCTCTCTAAAAGCCCTGGTTCTGCAAAACAGCTTTCAGTAGAGCATCATAAGCACCTGCATTTGTTCGATCAAGCTTCGTTGTTGCATATACAGGGGTATTTATCTAACGATATTTTGGTGAAGTTTGACCGGGCAACTATGGCCGCATCACTTGAAGCTCGTACGCCGTTTTTGGATACTGATTTGGCCGAGTTTGTTCTGCGGCTCCCGGTGGAATATAAGCGGCACAAAAGAATATTGCGTCATGTAATGCAGGGGAGGTTGCCTGCTGATATTATTTCACGTAAGAAGCAGGGCTTTGGAATTCCGGTAGGAAAGTGGTTTATGCAACAAGGTTCCATTGCTCGGCAGATTTTAACGCAAGAGAGAATTTCTGCAGCAAGTGTATTTAATTACTCATTGATTAATGAGCTACTATTGGCGCACGAGAAGGGCGTACAAGATAACCGCAAAAAGATCTATACGCTCATGATGTATCAGCTATGGTACGAATACTGGATTATGGGACGAATAGTATCCCCTCGCCCCGGATGGGGAGAGGGTTAGGGTGAGGGGCATTCGTCGCGCGTTTACTTCCCCTCGCCTTCTCCCCGTCTAGGGAGAAGGAAACGTCTTGTTGTATACTACACATATACTATGCGAAAAATTACACTAATTTTCATTCTATTTTTAGTTGCTCAGCTTGCTTATTTGCATCGTGTGCCAGGCCTGCTCGGTGATGAAGCTTCTGAAGGCGAGAACGTGTATCAATTGTTGCAATCAGAAACATTGCCGATCATTGGGGAACGATCATACATAGGAGTGATTACAGACTATATTCGCGTACCGTTTATATGGGTATTTGGATACTCGGTCTTAGCACTTCGCATTCCGATGTTGATTGCAAGTGTTGGTTTCTTTTTCGTGGCATATGCGTTGCTGCAAAAATATTTTGGCGATCATATTGGTAGCATTACGCTTGTGTTCCTAACTTTTTCTCCCATATATATTGTATATCAGCGATTAGGGTGGGCTATTACACTATTGCCAGTATTCACCGTGTTGTTGGCCTATGCGTTGCAGTCCAATTGGAAATACAAGTGGCTTATTTCAGGATTAGTCGCAGGTATTGGCCTGCAAACGCATCTATTGTTTTTCCCAAGCATGGTGGCAGTAGCTGTTGCAATGCTTTTGGTGTATCTCGTGCATTCCGATGTTAAAAAACGTATGTATGAGTTGCGAAATTTGTGGCAGTCTTTCGTAGGATTTTGGTTTGGATTCGGTTTGCAGTTTGCGATAATGCGATTTATGACAGAAGACCAGGGCGACCCGAGCAAAACAACGCAATTGTTTGGCGAACGGCTGCACGATCTATGGGTATCGTTACCCGTGTATCTTTCCGGGTCATCGTTTGTTGCGCAATACACAGGCGCTGAATTTTCTTCAGTTTGGATATTTGCTATCTGTAGTTTACTTGCGCTTTTGATAGTAGTAGCGCTTCTATTTGTTCGTAAACGTGCAATGTATGTAATTGCCTTATTTGTAATCATTCATACCCCGATTCTTTTATATATGATTGATCGCTATTCTCTGCGCTATTTTGTCATGCTGTGCCTTGCCTTGTGGTTGCTTGCCGGTATTGGGTTTGGATATATCGTGGAAAAGATTTTACAGAAATATCCTCGATTATTGCAAGCTATGCCATTTATTCTTGCCTTGTTTTTAACTATATGGATGATGGTTGCAGTACTTATGCCATTCTTAAAAATAGGGGGCAGTATCAATCAGTTTTCATTAGGCAATAGAACTACATCTGCTAATGCATTTCTAAATGACCGTGCGCTTATAGCATGTTTGCGTGGCAAGGGGCCTGTATTTTCGGAGCGAGAACCTATCCAAAACATTCTCTTATATAGGAGTCACCAATATAGCGATTTGCTTGTAGTTGATGAAGCGCACAAAAAAGAAGCGCAATGGGTTGTTTCCTACCAAGATCCGAAGAATTTCAAAGAAACCACCTGCCCAGAAGCAAAATATTTTCTAGTTACTCAACGGAGCCTATAGATCCAGATGTAGGGGATACCGTTTAGTTCGATTATTTTTTCAGGGGTTTTAGATTTGAAATGATTCAGCACGTCTGTTTCCCATGCGTCTTCTCCTCGGCCGTACATTGCCCTGTACAGCACTGCGTAATTATTTGAACCAGAGTCCCATTGATGCAGCGGAACAACTTCTCCTGGGAACTTGCTTTCGAATTGACTTGAATAATACATGGCAACTTTTAGATTTTCAGGGTTGGGTTTTGCTTTGAGATACTCTAGTGCTATATCTAATCCTTCTCCCCATCCTAGTTGGCGATTACCGATCCAGTGTTTTGTAAGGGGGTTTACGTATGCCAGTTCATACGGATGAATACGAATAATGGTTGCTACTTGTAGTGCTACTGCAGCCGCTACAAGAACAGATGCAAATGCAACCTTTTTCTTTTGCACTACACGGCTAGCAACGTACGCTGCGCATACATCAAATAACACGAAGGCGGGAAGGATATAGCGATCACCCTTTTTAGCGCCTATCGTCATCATAATAATAAATAGCGCTGCGAAGAGAAGAATTAGAAGTAGTTCTTTTTTTTGCTTATTTTTGTGGATACCCGGGTCAAGCCCGAGTATGACACAGATGAGTGTGGCGAGGTGTATAGGCGCAGTAAGAAAGAGAAGTGTTTGCAGGTAATACAAATTTCCGTACTGGTGCAGCACGGTGTAGTCTCCAGATCCGAAGAAACTTCCCATATCTCCCAACACTCCTAACGGCCTTACTATAAACGATGGCAATACGATGATTGATGAAATTATGAATGCAGCAAGCCATACACCGCAAGCCCGGGCGATTATTTTAGGTGAACTCGTGCGTAAGAAAAAATAAATAGCTATCAGTGCATAGGGCACTATAATAATTCCGGACAACTTAGATAAAAAGGCGAGTGCCCCCGCTGTACCCGCGTATACGAGGTAGCGAGTTTCTTTATTTTTATTCCACACGAGCAACGCCAATATTGAAATCAGTAGGAAAATCGCAAGCAACGCGTCCATCGCGTATATCCGCGTATGCGCGATGAGGAACGGATTGAGCGCAAGAAATAGTGTGCCTATGTATCCTGCTGGTTTCCCCCACAGAAGTCTCATTAAATATCCGGTAAATAGCAGGAGTACGCACTGGGCAATAATTAAGGGGAGCTTTTTACCGGCCCACGACTGTTGCCAAATACCAGGTGCAGCAAACCATTGTGTTGTAATGCCAGGGTGGGGCTGTTGTAGTAGTTCTCCAATTCTGCCGGTTGCGAGTTTTGTAGTAAACCCTGCAACGTTGGCTTGCCAGCGCGGCTCATCCGCCGTTACGAAACGATCTTGATATGGCAAACGAGGCAGAATGATTGCGGCCAGGAGGACGATTGACAGTAGGGTGTAATAAAGGCGACTATTGATCATATATACTATGGATACTAGATCATTCGGGGAATATTTGGTACTGGTAGCCTGCGCGCTTCTCCTTCTTATTCTTATGATTCCAGCACTTGGGCACGCTCGGCGGGAATCACGAGATGGTATACAACGAGAGAATCTCGCTCACGTAAAGCGCATGTTGGAAGATGAGAATAACAAGCTTGGATATTATCCTGCTTCTTTCTCTGCTACGCCCTATGGATATTATGTTACGATGAAGGAAGGGAAGAAGGCATTGGGGTGGTATGTTCGTGCTCCAATAGAAAATCCACAGGTGCCAGGTACGTATTACGATGCAGAAGAGGGGCATAACTTTCACTATCGATATGTTCAAGAAGATGGGAAAATATTCTATGAAATCTGTGGCGGAGAATATTCGTGCTAAGGATAGCCGTCTTGAGGTACTGCTGATCATTTTTTTGATCCTGGCTTCATTTTTGCCTCGTGTATTAGATTTGGGAACATTTCTTACTGCTGACGAGAAAACATGGATAGTTCGATCCTATGAGTTTATCCGTGCATTTAAGGATGTGCGGTTTAACGATATGCTGCAGACAACTCATCCTGGCGTTACAACGATGTGGGTTTCTGGCGCTGCCATTACTGCTAAAATGTTTTTTGCGCAAATTCCATTTACCAGCAATGGCCTTATTCACTTTGTGAAGGTTGCTCAATTTCCGATTGCGTTTTTGAATGCTCTTGCCATCCCATTGATCTACTTGCTTTTGAAAAAAATCACAGGCCGTACGATTGCGTTTCTTGCTGCAATTTTAATTGCGCTAGATCCATACATAATCGGGTACTCCCGCGTTATTCACGTTGACGCTCTTTTGGGAAGCATATTGACCATTGCTGTGTTATCTACGATTTTGTATGCACGATCGTTAGATCGGCGTCTGCTGGTGATAAGTGCAGTAAGTTCTGCTCTGGCGTTACTAACAAAAGTTCCGGCGGTCTTTATATTCCCGTTTTTCCCTGTTGCCCTGTTTGTTATGAATACGCGGCAATTTTTTACTCGAGCATTCTTAGTTCAACAATCCCGAAATGCTCTAATTTGGCTTCTTGCCATTATTATCATCATATTGGTAGTTTGGCCTGTATTGCTTTGGGTTCCAAACCCAGGCGGAAATATTTTAGTGTTGCGACGAGACGTGACTACTGCAGCAACTACGCCACATAATATGAATGAAGAATATTCAATTGAGCCCCTGCATTACCCTGCAGCGCTCCTCATTCGTTCTAACCCCGTTGCGTTTGTGGGGGTTATTGCAGGATGTGTAGGCTTACTTATTTCTGCTGTGAGAAAAAAATTACCGCGTGAAATATTTCTTGTCGCAGTGTACCTATTTGGGTTTGTAATAATGATGACATTGGGAGCAAAAAAGGGTGATAGATATATTATGCCCGCATTTTTTGCATTAGATATATTGGCTGCGTATGGAATTGTGTGGCTAACACAGCTACTAACCTCCCCTAGCCCCTCCTTCGTAAGGAGGGGAAACGCTACTCTCCCCCTTACGAAGGGGGAGTCGGAGGGGGTTAGTCGCGGTGCCGTGATTTGTTTTTCGTTATGTATAGTCTATCTTCTTGGCGTCGTAGTTTCCTATCACCCATACGAAGTTTCTTACAGCAGTCCGTTGTTCCCTGATAATTTGAGCCAAGAGCTTGGGTGGGGGGAGGGTCTTGAGCAGGTAGGCGCATGGTTGAATAAAAACTACCCGAATGAAACAACCGCTTCTTGGTACCCGGAAGAATTAGATGTATATACAAATGGTCCTGTGGCACATATTAATGCGCATTTGCAGAATCAGGTTCGGTTTGTTGTTCTCTATCGCAATATGTTTGGGCGTGAACCATCGCATTATGCGAATGATTTTATTGATGAGTACTACAAGAAAATGGAACCCGTGTTTGTTGTAAAAGTACATGGCAAAGAATTTGCATGGGTATATGAAAAGCCCAGCTTCCCTAATAATATAGGCGAACTTACCCCTCAAACTATTGTTACCCAAGAAGTCGTGGTGAACCATGCGGAGCTTGCGGGGGTCGATATATTACCGGCAACACGTGGTGGGCAAGTGGACACGGGTATTTATAGACTTGAGATAGCGAATACACTTGTTGGCGCGCCGCTATTTTCTCAAGAAATTCCTGTTGCAGGAGTTATAGACAGTCAGTGGTATTCTGTGAAATTTCCTGATTCTCTTGGTATTTCTGTAGGGAATCATGTGTTTGTACGAATTCGCGCACTGAATGCTACTTCTCCATATCCGTCTATCAGATTTGCGCGTGCAGTATCTCGCTCAACTCCTGTGTATATATCGCGTAACGGCGATGTGCGAGACGCGGAGCCAAAGCCAGGTTCGCTTGGCGTTCGCCTTACGTATCACGCAATCGATGGGACGATTGCAACGGAGACTCAGACAAAGTTACTTCGCTAATTGCGAGTGGAATAAAGGGGATGATCCACGCAAGGTATTGGAAAAATAGTACCGGGTTAAATCCAGCAAATACTACAAATACTGCCAATGTTGCGCCAAACAGCCGTAGCTCTTTTCTCCATACTGCAATATATACCAATATCAGTATACCGAGCATGGGTATTCGAGCATGAGTTCCTGTTAACCCTACTATAGTGCTGAGGCTCGGTGAGGCAAAGTCACCAGTTGCAGCACGCTCTACGGAGAAAAAGATAGATTGCATTGTTCCTATAGGGTTGTTTACTATGAACGGCGCTAGCGATAGTGCAGAAACAGCTAGCAGGAACAAGGAATGCAAAATAGTTACTTTTTTGGAACGGTTTTGGTGCCATGCGTATACGATGAATATTGGCACCAAAAATATTGCCATTTGTTTTATTGCCAGAGATACGCCGATGAGGAAATACCCGCTACGAGGTTTTTTTGTAAGTAGCATCATGCCGGCAAGCAGGAACATGATTGCCGGGAAGTCGATGTGCGTTACGCGCGCAGGATAGAGCACAAAGCGATGAAACAGGATCATAAAAAACGATGCGATTCCAAGAAAAAACAAATTCTTGCGCCAAAGATATACCATTACCAATACTGCGGATGCTAGTTGAGAACCCAATACGATTGGACGCACTACCTTGAGCCAATCTGCAAATTCCGCAAAGCCAATTTTTTGAATTGCTGCAGATGCGATATATGAAAGCGGAAAGTACGTTGCATATTTGCTGCCGTGTTTTGTATCTATTGCTGCACGCGCATATGGATTTTTGCCATGTAGTATTTCGGACCCCTCGTTCCAGACGTATTGTATATCACTTGCAATGGCTTGTTGTTGATACAATTTGTGTATAAGCGCTACTATGAGTGGCTTTTCTACAAAAGTTGTATAGGCAAGTGCACTATGATTTTCTTGTTGTGTACGCAGCAGAATCGCTTTTGTGGTCTCTAGTGTCGGCGTATCTATGCGTACGCGTAGAGGTTCGGATATGGCCTGCAGTGATATGGTAATTTCTCGTTCATTTTTAAGAATTTCTCCTAATGTTGTATCGATTGTAGTAGAAGGTTCAATTGTTATGTGAACTTGGGTCGTATCAGGTGCGCGTACGGAGTCATTTGTCCACAAAGCAATCCCAACTGTGTTGGGTGATATATGCTCAAGATTAAATGTTATTGAAGAAGCGCTTGATAGTTGTTGTGCTGTAGCATCGTCTGGATTTTCTTCTTGTGCGATATCGGCAGTTTTAATGGGGATAATACATATGCCGAAAATTAGCATCAGTGCTACTAAGGCTTGCCAATAGATCGTGCGGTTATTTTTTATATCCATATGCGTACCCGAGAAGCGTTAGGATAATGCCAATCGTTGTAAGTGTCTTTGCTTTTTCGGTTGCCGGGGATTCGTAGCGGAATGAAATGGTGTGGGTTCCTGCAGGCACTTGAGCTGCTTTGAAAATCGTATTTGCGCGTAATTGTATAGATCTTTTATCGTCGATATATGTTTGCCATTGCGGTGTTGTACTGTCAGTAAGCACGAGGAATGCTTCCTTATTTGTTTCTACGGTAACATCGACACGAGCTTGGTTGTAGGTGAGAATAGTGGCAGTTGCTTGCAGGGGAAGCTCTGGCTTTAGTTGTGATAGGTTTGGTGGAGCTTCTCCGGAAAGATATACATTTGATGCGGGGTCGTATGAATTGGCTCTTAGCCTTGTTCGTATTTCGTCGTTTGCTGCTATAAACTCAGCATTTGGCACCATAAATACTTTAGGGAATGCAAATGGGTTTTTATAGAGTCGAATAATCGAGTCGCCGGTATCTGATTCTTTTTCAAGGACGTAGCCCGCAGATAGCATCGGATCATTTGTTTGTCCGTACTCCAGCGCTTGAGCAAAATGCGTGATGCCTACAAAGTCCATTAGTTTTTTATTGCGCGTTAGTGCGTGTATCCCATCACCATCAAATGCCTCAGAGTCATTTGCGAAGAAGCCGTCTATAAATTCCCGATATGGCCTAACAGAGAGTGCTCCAATCCAGCGTGCACTGGATGAGCCCGCAATAGCCTGTATGTGGCGCATGAGTAACTGGCTTTCAATGTCTTCACTTCGTGGAAAATCAGGTACGTATTGCACGGTGATATTTTTTTTCGAACGATGGAGTTGATTTGGAGTCGGCTTTGCAACACGCACAAAATATACATTGGAAGCATCAGTTTTGCTTGGAGTAGTAAATACCTTCATATTTGTGTTTTCGCTGCTTGTAAAAGAGAGAATAAGATCATCCTTGTCTGAGTCTGGCACCCCAGGGAAGCAAATATGTTGATATGGGTCTTTGTACGCATCTGCTGAAGACAATTGCTTGTTGTACCAGATTGTGCCGTCAAATCCTGTTCGTACCATAATACCTACGTGTGTTTCTGCAATGGAATCGGCCTGTACGGGCACTACAATACAATCAAAGGGTTTGCGCTCGGGTGATATTTTTTGGAATACGCTAAAGAGAGGAGATATTGGTTCTGAAAGTTTTATTTCTGACTGTGGATTACCTGCTAGAGGTAAACGTTCTGCAGAATATAATCGAGCAGGGTATTTGTTGGCATCTCGAAATTCCTGAAGGTCTTGGATAAACGGCGAGAGACTTAATGCCTGGGAAGTTTGAGCTCGGGGGTTGTAGTCCCATGCATAGAAGATGAGTGTGCCGGCCGCAAGCACGACGATGAGCCAGGTTTTTTTGAAATATGTTGCAATGGGAATTATTGCAATTCCGGCAAAGATTAACCACCAGGTTATATTCTGATACACCCAAAGCTCATGGAATCGTTCACGAATTTCTTGGTCTGCCTGAATTGCTATACCAAATGGCATTGCAATCAGGAATAGGGGGAGCAGGTAACCAAAAAAGAATGCTTTTCTTCGTTCGGTAAGGTCGTGTAGGCCAACAGCTGCAAGCAAAACTATCCCGATATCAAAGAAAAATACAAACCGCCCTACTACACCTATGCTTGTGATGTAATGATTGTCGATAAGGTATGTATACACGGGTGAGTATTTGCCGAGTGCTAGTAGTGCGCCCCCTACCACAAGGGCAATGCCGGTTGCTCGTATTGATCTATGTTGTTTCCAGTGCGTAAGTGCGCCACCTGCAAGAATAAGGGGGATAATCCCTGTAAATGCAGCAAGTTCTTGAAAACCTTTAGCGCCCCAATAATTAGAGTGATCACCGAAAAAATAGGGAAGAACTAGTGTTACGGTGTGCCAAGGCGGATAGCTGAATTCAAAGAGCTCTTGGTATGGCAACCCTGCAGCGCGTTCGGTATCCGGCAAAAATTCTTGGAGCGGAAGTATGGCGAGGGATGATAGTAAAAACGCAAGAATTACAGCATATATAACCCATGGAATTGCTCGAATAGATGGTTTTTGCACAAACATACCAATACTGATTACAGTTGCCGCAATAAATACATACAGCGTCACTTGTGGTTGGCCGCTCATGGCAATTGCCGCAGCTGTTAGTGCCAGTGTTGTGGCTCGTGCCAGGGTTTGTTTATTGAGGAGGGTGTATATCGCGATGAGCAGCCATGGCAACAACATGGTACTTGTATAAAAATTCACATGGTTTAGGTGTCCAATACTAAAGCCGCAATATGCAAATACAATTGCTCCCAACGCAGCAGCATATTGATTGAGATTTCGTTTGACGAGAAACGTAAACATTCCGATGCTGCCAATAAGAAAATATGCAGCAGCCGATATTTGAAGTAATGCAAGCGGGGGCACATATAATGCTCGCAAGATAAGATGCAATGGCGTAAAGAAGCCCAGCTGTCCCCATGCAAGCAGTGGCTGCCCAAATCCGAATTCGTTGGCCCACAGCGGTAGTTGCCAGTTGTGTTGAAACTGGGCATATAGCGTTTCAATTGGGAAATAAATAATCTTCAAGTCATCCAGGAAGTAGACGAACTTACCCGAAAGTATGGGTAAGAAGAATGCAAGCCATGTAAAGAATACGATGGCAAGGCTGTATCTATTTTTTTTAAAGAATTCAAGATTCATTTTTCGCTTTCTGGGTAGTATGGAATAACGCCAGACATGTTAATAATTATATCTCCTGGCTCTTGTCGTGGGGGCATTGACGCTGCATATATGATATCCGCATGAGGGTTTTTCGCATAGACCCGAAATAGGTATGCATTCAAGCTTGTTTCTTGCTCCTCTGTAATGCCTATAAGAATAATGCGTTTTGCACCCTGTATAAGTTCCTCCTGTTTTCGTAACTGATGATACGCATTTCTCGTATACTCTGACTGTTCTCTATAAAACCGAATAAGATGTTCTGCGCGTGCTGTTTGGTATCCATATATACCAGAAAGAAGAACTAGGGTGTATATCGCAAGCTTTGGAATTCGCAGACGCTGCAACACCATTGCTCCGCACAATCCGATTCCGAATATGGGTAGTGTGAGCCAACGAGGTTTCCAGTCGTTTGCAAGCAAAAGAATTGGGCCTAGGTAGAGTGTCCACCAGATTCCGCCAAAGATCAGCGTGTTACGTACATTCGTATTTTTAAAAAATGCGAACACGCCAATCAGCCACAACATAATAAGTACTACGCCAGGATAATAAGGTCCGGATGTTTTCGCCCGCCACAGTTCAAAAGAAGTATCCAAAAATAGTTCGAGAGAGTTTGACGCTTTCGTTGTGGGCCATAGTTTATCTTCTGCACTTGCGCTTGTGTATACGATGATATTTCGAGCAATTGATATGGGATTCAGGCTAAATGCGTACGTATCTGCGTGCGTATCTTTAAATATCCATGGATTTCCAAGGGCGGCTGTATTAAGAATTAAAAATATCCCAGCGGTAATAACGAAGCCTGTCATTCCGGGCCTGCCTGTCCGGTAGGCAGGCTTGACCTGGAATCCACGATTACTCAGCAGTTCTATACCAGCAATTAGTATTGGCGTAACAATGACATATTCTTTAGAGAGCATGCCGAGCATGTAGCACATCATTGCCAGCTTATATTTATTTTTTAGATACAGAACGATTGTTCCCATTGCAAATAGTGACGCAAGTATGTCTTGGGATGAGCTCCACCAATACACTACTCCTAGTTTTGTACTATGAAATGCCCATATTGCTGTTGCAAGGAGTGCAAAGGCAGGAGACTTGAGTATATGATGTGCAATCGTAAATAATAAACAGCCAGTGATCGCCAATAATACAATATTTACGAAGTAATAGACCTGTGCATTTGGTCTTCCTGGCAAATATGACAACAAGAGTGGATATGCCGAAAAACTTACTGGCCTCCAGAAATCAAAACCAAATTGAGAATTCGGATCAGAATCCGTATATTGATGCGGCGTAAAAAGAAGTAACGGATTTGTTGATTTGAGCACTTCGGTTCTGGCCAGGATTGGCACATCGTCACTGTAAAAAAATAGCTTTGTTGCAGGCCAATATACGATGAGGATAGAGATGAAAACTATTACATAGTAGGCAACAGTGCTTCTCGACCCCACCCCTGCCTGTCCGGCAGGCAGGTCCCCTCCCCTCATATGAGGGGAGGAAATCGCGTCGCGTAATTTCTCCCCTTTGGATAAGGGGGAGCGAGAGGGGGTGCGTCGTAACGCAAATCCAACTACACACAATCCAATCCCAAGCCATAGCGCGCGTTGGTGCGGTAAGCCAAGCCATCGAGCAAGCGATAGTGCGATTGTTGGCCGCTCGTATTGGGTGATCCCTAACGATCCTTGTTTTTGTATGCCATTTTGCCAAACGATGGTATTCGGATACTTTGTGCTGTCGGATTCGTATGGCAGCAGTAAAGCCGCTTGCTTGTTTGCAGATGTTTCTATCGTAACAGTAAATTTTTGATGTGCGCTTTGTGGTTGCGGGTTAAATGATAGTTTCAGTTCCGTAGGCGTAACAGTGAGCGAAGATGGTATTGCAACATGTATATTATTATATATCTGAGCAATAATCGCATTGTCCGATACACTGGATTCTTGACGTGCAATCGCAACTCCTGATAATCCTTGCGCAGTCGCAATAAACTCAGTTTTTATCGGATTTTTTGCATACACTTGATGAATATGTGTATCGTCTGGTGTTTGAGTATAGGCAATACGCTCTTGTAGTCGCGTTCCGGCAAGTAAGCCTATGGCGATGAATAATGCTACTATAATACCCACTATGAACTTTCGAAGAGAATTGGCAGTGTATTTTGGCATCGGCATATTGCTTTCCATGATAGCAACCTTCCCGTTATTTCAACATAGTACGAATATCAGTAATCATGGCGATATTAATAGAGGGTTAATATACTCTGGGGTGGCCCAGGAAAGCATCTTGGCAGGCCATATGCCCACCTGGAACCCGTACTTGTGCGGAGGTAGCCCGTTACTTGGTGATGTTGAGTCTTGGTTTCTACAGCCTTTTTTCTTCCTCACATTGCCGTTTGATGAGCTTCTTGCAATGAAAGTGTCGTTTGCCTTGACTCTGTGCACGGCGTTTGTTGGGTTTGTAGTTTTGGGAAGGCGGGTACTTGGGTTTCAGCACCTAGGAGCTCTTACGTTTGGGCTAATTATGGCATTTGGCGGATATATATCACAGCACTTGGCAGAAGGATACTTTGTATGGGTGAGCAGCGCATGGATTCCATGGTTCTTGCTGGCAGGAATAACAAGCATAAAAAATATCCGGTATGTCCCAGTAGCAGGGCTTATGCTGGCGTTTATGTTTGGCGCTGGATCTATGCACATGGTGGTGTATTCGCTGTTATTTTTAGGTTTGGTTTTTTTGTTTATGTCATTCCGGGCTCCGACCCGGAATCCACGCGTACTCTTTGTTTTACTGGGTATCGTCTTCTTTTTCATACTATTTGCTGCAATTAAATTAATTCCGGTTTTATCTGTTCTTGAAACAAATGAATCCAGGCTAGGGTTTACGCCAGCAATAACGCTATTGCCACAGATGTTATTTGCTCGTGGATCATTGCCCGCGATTCCGTATAATGGGGATGTATATCGTTGGGGGGAATTCGGAAACTATATTGGATATATCTCTATTGCATTGGTGTTATTTGCTTTGATGCACAAGCGAGATAGATTATGGAAAAACTACAAACCTTTCTTTTTGGCGAGTGCAGTGATTCTTGTGCTTGCATTTACTTCGTTCCCAATAACGCATGGGGTTGTTAGTAAAGTAGGAGATCTGTTCCGTATGCCAAGCAGGCTGATGCTCTTTCCTATTATTGGTATAGCTATTCTGGCTGCCCATGGAATGGAACTTATTTCTACGTCATTCCCGCGAAGGCGGGAATCCACGCGCCTGGATCCCGGCTCGGAGGCCGGGATGACAATTGCTCTAATTATTATGTTCATGCTTGCTGCTGACCTTATCTCAAACGACTATACTATGTTTGCGCGCACCTTTTCAGTCCCGCTTCCAGAAGAAATTCATGTTGAATCAAAATTTATGCGCGTAAAGCATTCGTACACCACATCAGATGAGAAATATTATAGAGCCGCATATATTGACTATTTGGAAAATCGTGGAGTGAATGACTTGTGCCGATTTTATCAGCATACTCCCGCAACATCTGCAATCAATGGATCTGATAAAAAGAAGCCAGATAGAGGCGAGGTGTACCTTGTGGATACTAAAGCGGGGAGCGTAAATTTTATTCGAAGAGACGATCAAAAGTTTGTTGTTGCAGTAGATATAAAGCAGCCCACGAGTCTTATGGTGAATATGAACTACTACTCTGGCTGGAAAACAAAAGAAGGATTTCCTGTTCAGGACAGAGATGGACTTATTGAGGTCGTGCTGCCGATAGGTGCAAACATTGTCACGCTTCTATACGGCTATTATTCAACGTAAAATCTTTGTATACTACTGAGAATGAAGCTGAGGATATGGGCACTTATTTGCATGCACGTGGGAATGTGGAGCTTTGTAGCTTGGATGCTTTTTGCGTACGCAGGAGAGATTAAGGAATCGGCGTTTCTTTCTATTCAAGCAACCCGCGAAGAATATTTGGCGCAACCCGTATTCGCTCAATTTGTCTTCACCCAAACATTGCACTTTGATCGGCCCGCTCGCATCACAGAACTAGTTGTACCGATGTATCTTCCGGAGAACCCATTGCCCTTTAAAATACGCCTTATGCAGGCAGGCAAACCCATATACTCATGGATGTATCCGTTAGAAGGAAAAAAGCAGGGTGTTGTTGTAGCTCATTTACCATTCCCAATACCAACCATATTATGGGGTGATATAGAAGTTGTATTCAATGGCGAAACCATCGACCATGATCATAAAGAGCAAGCGCCCGGACTCTTTATAGAGCCACAAGACGAATATTATAAGGCTGGTAATTACCGTATCGTAAATAATGAAAAAAGGGGAGACATAGCTATGACGTTTATGGAAATCAAAACAAACTACGAAATTTTTCGTGACGATTTCCAGCGCGATAGTATTTCCCAACTTCCGAGGCTTTTATTTATTGGGGTGCTTGCGTTGCTCTTAGTTCAGTTGCCCGACATTATTGCGCAAATGTTTTTCCCAGAGCATCGTGATTAGCGACAGCGCGATATGAACGGCAATCCAGATTGCAAACACGGCGCCTAACCGAATAAGGGGCGGTATATGCGTTGGCAACGGGATTGGTAGTTGTATTGCAATAATAGGTAGAACAAAAAACAAAGCTATTTTTTTTGATAGTAAAGATAGCTGCAAGGAAGCTACCAAGGCACAGAAGCCCAAAAAGAATATGCCGTACGTTATTTGCTGCCCAACTCCAAGCATTCTTCCGATTACGGAAGCAAATATGAGCCAGGATGCTATTTGTTGCATGGCAGGAGTGTTCATGGCGTTGGAATGATTTGAAAAATTTCAGATCCTTTGTTTTCGTACACAAGAGAATACTTTACTGTATTATTGCGGATATATTCTGGAGCCCTTTCTTTCCTTGTGAAAAAAGTAATGTATTTCTCATTTTCCAATTCCTCGTATTTCGGACTTTGAATTTCGTTCAAAGTAATCGTTTTCCATTCTCTATCTGATAGTACGGGAATCCATTCGTAATGCCTGGTTATTGCGGATGTGAATACGATGGAGTGAAGCGGTGTAGTTGTTCGTATCCAGGCAATTGCTTCTAATTCCTCAGGGTGTATACGTATATATAGGGTTTTTGATTCAGTACGCCTATAAATATTCGCGTTGGTATTCCACACAGATATTGTTGCCCCTAGCAATACGAATATTGCAGCAAGAACGCTTATGCGGGGAGCTTTTGTGGTTTCTACAATATACGAAAATCCAATTGCGGCACCAAGTACTATACAGATCAGTAAGTATGCATTCACTCTATTTGTCCAAAATCCAATACCTAAATAATTATTTGCGGCCAGTAAGAAAGATAAGAAGAAAAAGCTTCCTAAGCTGATTGCAGTTAGTGCGTTGTGCTTTGCGCTGAGTATAATAAACATTGTCCATCCCAGAATACTGAGTAGAAGCCATGGGTAAAAAAATCCATGAAACAGTTCGGGTATATAGATTGATGATTCGCGTGATTGTAGTAACAGTACTTCAAACCGAGTCGCTAATAGATATAGCGCGGTCACAGCGCCCGCTATTGTGATCCATGTAAAAATTTTTCGTATAATCTCTTCTTCTTTTGAGAATTTATGGTGGCCGAGCCAAAGGTTTATCGTTGTAAACATGAGTGTTGCCAATAAAATACACCCGGTAATTGGGTGTGATAATAGTGCTAGCAGTGCACATACCGCCATCCCGGGTAATGATTTTGCAGATAGTCGTTCAAAAAATAACACAATCCATGGCAAGCTCCATAGCTGTCCCATTGTTGCGTCTTCAAAAAATGATGTCATTGTAATCGGGGTTAATCCCCATATTGCCATGGCTATTATGCCCGCTTTATTTCCGTACATTCTACGTGCCAACACGCCAACAGATAGTCCGGTAGTTATTTGCCCGAGAGCCATCCACCACGGATATACATCCGTCCAAGATATTTTTGGGGCAAACGTAAGTGTGCTAAACAAAAGATATGATACGGGATACCAAGAATGCATGATGCGATTCAAGGTATACATTGGACGCGTTTGCAAGTGTTGTACGGTTGCTATATGCGCTGCTGCATCGCCCCCAATGGGGAATGTTGTGGAAAGGGGATATTGAATAGCAGTTGCAATAAGGCAACCGAGTGCAACTGCAAGAAGAATTCTATCAGTCCAGCTTTGTCTGCGTAAAAATCCGATCATGCCATTCATGATACCACTCCACGAATTTTTTTGTGCCTTCTTCTATGTTTGTACTGGGCCTATAACCTAAGTCTACTTTCGCGCGGGTAATGTCGGATAGTGTTTTTGGAATATCTCCAGAAGGAAGAGGTACTTCTTCGATAGTAGCTTTTTTGCCCAGAGCTGATTCTAGCGCGGAAATCATTCGTGGTAGCGGTACTCCGTCAGATTCACCCAGATTATATACATGGTATCCATTTGCATGGTCAAGTGCGCCAATAACCCCCTGAACAATGTCATCGATGTAGGTAAAGTCTCGCATTGTTTCTTTGCCGCGCATCTTGATAGTTTCTCCTGCAATAATCGCCTTGGTGAATGCGAAGATTGCCATTTCTGGTCGTCCCCAGGGTCCATACACGGTGAAGAAACGTAAACAGGTAGTAGGAATGCCATAGAGGTTATTCCATGTTGCGCACATGAGTTCTGTTGACGCTTTAGTAGCGGCATACGGAGATATAGGGTGCATAATGTTCATATCTTCCCGAAAAGGAAATTCGGTAATTCCCCCATATACGGAAGAGCTGGATGCGGCAACAATACGAGACACGCCGGCTTTGCGTGCTGCTTCTAATATAACAACCGTTCCGTTTACATTCACGTCCGAATAAATATACGGATTATCGATAGATGGTTGCACGGATGCCCATGCCGCCAAGTGAATAACAGAGTCTATTTTGTGTTCCATCATTGTTTTTTCAACGAGTTCACGGTCACGAATATCTCCACGAACAACAACGGGTTTTTTGCCATCTTCGAACATGTGGGCTATACGAGCCTCTTTTAATCGTGGATCGTATCTGTCATTAAAATCATCAAGAATAACAACGCTATCACCTCTTGCAAGAAGGCGTACTGCGACGTGAGAACCTATAAACCCCGCCCCCCCTGTGATAAGTACGTTCATGGCTCTATATTAGAACAAATGTTTTACTATGCCTAATATGCCCTGTTTCCATGGCACTCTGTGAGATACGCCGCTGGCATTTTTAAATGAATCTAGATGTTCGATATACCAATCATAATTTCGTACTAATGCTTGTTTGTTTGAGTATTTGGGAGCATATCCTAATTGCTGTTCTGCTTTTTCAATAGAAACGAACGAATCTACCGAAGCAGTTTCGTACACCCATTTGTATAGCGGTGAAATTTTCAACGCTTCAAGCAAGCGCAGTGTCCAAATCATCGGGCTTGCAGGGAAGCCTATGATCTTCTTCCCATGCCCGGCCTTATCCAGTACGGCCTGATAATCTTCTTTCATAGTTGTATATTCTTTTGCTCCAATATTAAACGTATCGTTTACTATTTGTTCGTCTTTTGTAATGCACAAGTAAATTGCTTCACATAAGTCTTCAACGTCCAATAGTTGATATCTGTTATGCCCCATACCAATCATTGGGAAGTTGTGGCCTGTTAGCGCCCAGTCATAGAAGAGTGCGAATACTCCCAACCGTTCTGGTCCCACGAATGATTTTGGACGAATAGTTGGCACGCACTTTCCTTGTTTTCTAAATTTCTCACATTCTTGCTCTGCTAATATCTTTGCTTCGCCGTATGGGCCCACGCCAATAAGCTTGTCGTTTTCAAATAACGGGTGATGATCTGGGATTCCGTATACTGCCGTTGATGAAATATGGATTACACGTTGAACTCCATGCTCAAATGCTGATGTGAGGACATTACGAGTACCGTCAACATCAGTGGTGTATATATCTTCCGGGGAATAAAGAGGAAGTGCTGCTGCGCAATGTACGACAATATCAACATCATTCATCGCGTCATCTAAATCCTTTTTATCCCGAATGTCTTTTGTAATAACTGTTATTTTTTCTTTTTCTGGATAGTCAAAATCTGCAAAATCATACGAAATGACTTCGTGGCCTCGTGCAAGTAAGTATCGCGTAAGGTTAATCCCTAAAAATCCTGCTCCGCCAGTAATAAGTACGGTGCTCATATCTTTCATGTATATATGATTGCAAAATTACTGTCTATGGTGTATACCAGTACCGCACCTTTACCAATTTTGTTCGTCATTAAAGTAACAGGAGAGTTGTTCATGCATGCAAAACTTCGGGACATGCTCATTCAGCACTTTGAATTGAAGGGAGGGCTTTCTCGAGCCGAGGCTGAAATTGCCGTTGATTGCTTGGACGCTACTGCGTTAAATGTCGACGCAGAAACAACTCATGGTCTTTTGGATGCTAAGTGTTTCTTGGCGTTCTCATTTGGCGGGCGGCACGATGCGTTATTGAATGTTTCAAAGCCGGGCCCCCAGAATCTGCAAATTGCGATTAGTCTTCGTGACTGGTACAGGCGTATGAAGGCACAACATAATGGACCGGATCCGTTTGTTCTTCATTGCTGTGTTCAGTGGGAAATCGCTCTGGTTAATGATCTTTGGGAAACAATTCCTCGTGATCAGCTTCATATTCTGCGTCCCCGGGTTAATGCGATGAATGCGAATCATGACCATTACCCCACGCAGCGATTGTGGGAAGACATGAAGGACGTGCTCATTCGACACAATATTGATATTGCGAAGGTTCCGGTAGGAATTTTTGCTCATCGGCATCATTTGCCTCGTGTTGTCCAATACGCAAACAGTATTGGCGTTACGCGGACTGCGGCAGACCTAGACGCAATGCCGTCTGACTTCGATCCTTATTGCGCCTATCCGTGGACGCGAGATTTTAGAGGGTTTTACTTGAGTAACGCAGTTTCGGCAATGGCGAAGATGAGAAACGAAGAGTACTGCGTTAATCCTGAGTACTTCCCGGAATAGTTACAACGCCCAGTTGGCCTTTGCTGACTGGGGTTTTCTTTTCTTTTTGTACGATATATCTTGAATATCATATGAACACTATCAAAAATGTTTTAATTACCGGGGGAGCCGGATACGTGGGAGCTGTCCTTGTGCCAAAAATGCTGGATGCTGGGTACAAAGTTACGGTTCTTGATTGGTTTTTATTCCAGCCGGAGGTATTCGCATCATATGCCGATAATCGAAACCTCGTTCAAATAAAGGGAGATATACGCGACGAACAAGCTGTCCGTAGGGCTCTTGCAGGGCAAGATGCTGTTATTCATTTAGCATGTATTTCCAATGATCCAAGCTTTGAGATGGATCCAGAGCTTGGGAAATCTATCAATTATGATGCAAGTCTGCAGTTATTCCATTTAGCAAAAGAAAAGGGAATACGGCGGTTTATCTATGCGTCCAGTTCATCGGTATATGGTGTAAAGGAAGAAGATGCCGTAACGGAAGATCTCTCTCTTGAACCGCTGACGGATTATTCAAAGTTTAAAGCATTGTGTGAGCCCGAACTGTTGGCAATGGCGGATGAAACTTTTGTACCCCTTGTATTGCGTCCTGCAACCGTGTGTGGGTACTCTCCTCGATTACGGCTTGATTTAACAGTGAACATTCTTACCTGCCACGCTATAGAGAAAGGCAAGATTACGGTATTTGGTGGAGACCAGACCAGGCCAAATATTCATATTGAGGATATGACTGATTTGTATATAAAGACACTTGAGTATACTGATGAGCAGATTGCAGGGAAAACCTTTAACGCAGGCTATGATAATTTTACTGTGTATGAGATCGCGAAAATGGTACAAGAAGTAGTAGGAAAAGATGTTGAAATTATTCGTCAAGATTCTGATGATAAAAGATCGTACAGAGTCGATTCGTCCAAGATTAAACGTGAACTTGGCTTTGAGGCGAAGAGAACAGTAAAAGATGCGATTCAAGACATTGCACAAGCGTTTGCTGCTGGCAAGGTTCCGAATGCGCTTACTGACCCTCGCTACTACAACATTAAGATGATGCAGGAAGAAAAGCAGCCTGTTTAATCCCCCTATGCCCTCACGTTCCCAAAAACTGTTGGAGGGCAGTCTGTATACAGCCATGCTGCGTATTCGCATGGTGGAAGAAAAAATTGTTGAGTTATATCCAGAGCAGCAAATGAGGTGCCCTGTTCACTTAAGTATTGGGCAAGAGGGAGTTGCTGCGGGGGTATGCGAGGCCTTGGATACTAAAGACACTGTTATGAGTGGGCACAGAGCTCATGCACACTATTTGGCGAAAGGTGGAAATCTGAAAAAAATGATCGCAGAAATATACGGACGCGAAACGGGATGTTGTTTGGGGCGAGGCGGTTCTATGCATTTAATTGATCTGGACGCCAACTTTAAAGGTTCAACACCTATTGTTGGCGGAACTATTCCTGTTGCAGTTGGGCTTGCATGGGCTGCGCATATGAAAAAAGAAAAACAAGTATCAGTAATTTTTTTGGGTGAAGGTACTACAGAAGAGGGTGTGTGGCATGAATCAGTTACTTTTGCAGTATTGCATAAGTTACGCGTTCTCTTTGTATGCGAAAACAATTTATATTCTGTATATACTCCGTTAAATGAACGTCAGCCGGACCGTCCTCGAACTGGGATTGCCAAGGCTCATGGATTATATGTTGACCATGGGGACGGAAATAAGGCACTTGAGGTATATGAGAAAACTCAAAACGCAGTAACTCATATTCGATCCGGCAAGGGGCCCGCGTTTATAGAGTTTGATACGTATAGGTGGCGTGAACATTGCGGCCCGAATTTCGATAACGCATTAGGGTATCGTAGTGAAGAAGAATTTCTTGCATGGCAAAAGAAGGATCCGGTAGCTCAACTTGAAAAACAAGCGCTCAAGTCAGGTTCGCTCACGCAGAAAACTATAGTTTCTATACGATCACAGATAGAACAAGAAGTTACCGATGCATTCACGTTTGCAAAGAAATCTCCGTATCCGAAAAAAGGCGCACTTAACCCAAAGTTTTCCTATGCCTCGTAAGCGTATTATAAACGGGGCACAGGCTATACGAGAAGCTTTGGATCAATCTCTTGCAAAAGACCCTCGCGTATTTGTAGTTGGAGAAGGTGTACCAGACCCCAAGGGCGTATTTGGAACTTCTATTGGTTTGCGAGAAAAATATGGAAAAAACAGAGTGTGGGATATGCCAGTTGCAGAAAATGGAATGACCGGCGCATGTATTGGTGCTGCTATTTCCGGGATGCGCCCCGTTCTTGTGCATCAACGGTTGGATTTCGCACTACTTTCTTTAGATCAGATTATCAACAATGCGGCAAAATGGTTTTATATGTTTGGCGGACAACAAAGCGTACCTCTGGTAATTCGCATGGTTATTGGTCACGGATGGGGCCAGGGTGCGCAACACTCTCAAAATCTGCAAGCCCTGTTTGCACACATACCTGGACTCAAGGTTGTAATGCCTTCTCAGCCTCAAGACGCAAAAGGGCTATTAATTGCTGCAATTGCCGATCCAAATCCAGTTATCTACTTAGAGCATCGATGGATTCATAGCGCGCAGGGAAATGTTTCAAAAAAATACTTTACAACTGAAATTGGAAAAGCGGCGATTACAAAACGCGGAAGTGATGTCACTATTGTATCAAGCTCATATATGGCATTAGAGGCGTTGCGAGCTGCCCAGTTACTTGCGAAGATTAATGTAGACGCAGAAGTAGTGGATCTACGGACAATATCTCCACTTGATACTCCCGCAATTACTCGTTCCGTGAAAAAGACTGGCCATTTACTTGTTGTAGATTCTGGGTGGACGAATGGGGGCATCGCAGGGGAGATTATAGCGAGGGTCGTGGAAAAACATATGGATGTATTAAAAAAACCACCCGCACGTATTGCATTGCCAGATATGCCCGCCCCTTCAAGTCCTGGCCTCACCAAGTTTTACTATCCAAATATTGAAATGATAATGCGTAAAGCATGCAACATAATTGGAAAGGATCCGGTAGTAGTGGCGAAAGTCTTAGCAGAAGATACCAGTCTTTCTGCAACACCGCATGATGTTCCAAATAGCTCGTACATGGGCCCATTTTAATAAGTTCTATTGCACAGGTTTGTTCGTATCGTGTACCATTTTCAGATATGAACAAATTCATCGTTATCGGCAGTAATTCATTTTCGGGAGCGCACTTGGTAGATTTGTTGTTGGAGAATAAAAATAACGATGTTATCGGAATTGATCGGGAGCAAAAAGGGCCATTATTTTTACCGTATCTTCGGCATAATTCCAATTTGTTTCACTATCACAACTACGATTTGAATACGGATACGGATGCCATTGCAAAGCTTATTATTGATGCAAAACCCGACTACATTATAAACTTTGCCGCACTCTCAGAAGTTGCTCCAAGCTGGCAACATCCTGATCAGTGGTATCAGACAAATGTTGTTGCGCTTACCCGTCTGATAAATCAAATTAAAGAATTACCAGGACTCAAGAAATATGCGCATATATCTTCGCCTGAAGTGTACGGAACGTGTGAGGGCGTGGTTACCGAAGAATCGCCCATGAACCCCACAACTCCCTATGCAGCATCAAAGGCAGCTGCTGATTTTTCTCTTATGACGTTTTATAAAAACTTTAATTTTCCGCTTGTGCTTATGCGTGCAACAAACGTGTATGGCGAACACCAGCAACTGTTTAAGATCATTCCTCGTACCATGATTTATATTAAGATGGGCAGAAAAATCCCATTACATGGTGGCGGAGTTGCGGTGAAGTCATATATTCATATAAGAGATATTTCTCGCGGATACTTAGCTGGTGCTTTGCTTGGCCGGCCTGGTGAAATTTACCATCTATCTCCCGATAAGGGAGTTGCAGTGCGCGATGTAGTTACAACTATCGCAAGCAGAATGGGAACAACATTTGATGCCGTTGCGGACGTAGTTGAAGAGAGGTTAGGCCAAGATAAGGCATATGTTATTGATTCATCAAAAGCTCGAAAGAAATTTGGATGGTATCCTGTAATTACGATGGAACAAGGGTTGTCGATGACGGTAGACTGGGTTGAGAAGTATTGGAACGAAATTCAGGTTCAGCCATTGGAGTATATTCACGTTGCATGAAAAAGACCAAGGAAAAACAATATCAAGGCCAAGTTGAGCTTCAAGAAAAAACTGGAGCTGGCGTACTAGGACTTACTACCTCATTTTTTTGGGAACATGACCCCAAGCATCTTTTATTTACGTTGTCTCGGTATAAGTTTGCGGCAAAGTTGGTAGAGGGTATGAAAGAAGTTGCTGAAGTCGGATGTGGAGATGCTACTGGTGCTCGTATTGTTGCAGATGGAGTAAAAAGGGTGGATGGGTATGACTTTGATTCAGTGTTTATCGAAAATGCGCAGACAATTAACGAAGGGATCAATAAACTGCACTTTGCAACCCATGACATGCTCAAGGCAAAACTTCCAAAGCAGTATGATGCTATATATGCACTTGATGTTATTGAGCATATCCTCCCAAAATACGAATCTAAATTTCTAAAGAATACTATCGCGTCGCTTAACCCGTACGGGATGCTTATCCTCGGCACTCCAAATCTTACTTCCCAAGTATACGCATCGAAGCCAAGCCTTGAGGGACATGTAAACTGCAAGGCGCATGATGAACTGAGAGCGTTATTACAAAAGCATTTTCACACAGTACTTATATTCTCTATGAATGACGAAGTAGTACACACCGGCTATGGGCCAATGGCACATTATTTATTTGGAGTGGGCATTTCTCCAAAAAAGAAATGAACTACTTTGTATTGGGGGGAAGCGGGTTTATAGGATCGAATGTGGTGAAGTTATTTGGTGCCACGCCTATTATTCATGACTTGCGAGAGGATCCAAGCGGAAGATTAGGCGATATTCAGAAAGGCGATATTGTATTTCATGCTGCTCATTTTGGCCCCGTTGATGAATGTGCGAAGAACCCGGAGGTAACTGCCGCTATTAACGTAGCCGGAACAAAGGGGTTTTTTGATGAGATAAAAAATCGCGGTGGATTCCCTGTCTATTTTTCAACAAATATGGTTTTTGATGGGGGTAAGGCCGCGTATACCGAACTAGAAACTCCTCAGCCTATAACGGAGTATGGGAGGCAAAAACATGACGTTGAAAAATATATTATGTCCCTATTTTCAAACTATCTGATTATTCGTATGACAAAAGTATATGGCGAGGGCAGTGAGGCATTTATTGATTCTTGGATTGACTTACTCAAAGACGGGAAGCACATCCGCGCTGCAGAAGATATGTACGCAGCACCCGTCTTCGTTGCAGATGTTATTACGTCGTTACAAGATGTACTTAATACAACATACTCAGGAGTTTGCCATATTGGAGGGCCTCATGAGCGACGCATGGACGAAATTGCAGAACTAGTTGCTCGGCACATGGGATCTGGTATGAGTAGTATCGAAAGAATCCGATTGCAAGATCTTGAGTTAGTTGAAAAGAGGTCTGTTCACAACTCTCTTGCTTGTGATACGCTAAAAAAACAAGGGTGCCGCATTCCCCGGGATATTCCTGAAATATTGCGTGAATTTTACTCATAATATAATTCCTATGGCAGAAATAGATTTACTGGCAAATTATCCCAAAACGAAGCGTAATTTAGATGAACGTGCGGCAGGAAAAACGGAGGAAGACAGGGCAATTGGCCGTCAGTTCGGTTTTGATTACTTTGATGGTGATAGAAAACACGGATACGGAGGATTTTCGTATCAACCTCGTTTTTGGCAGCCTGTTATTCCGGATTTCCAGAAGCATTTTGGACTTACAAAAGATATCTCGGTATTAGACGTAGGCTGTGGCAAAGGCTTTATGCTTCACGATTTGCAAGAGCTCATCCCTGGCATCACCGTCCGAGGCGTTGATATCTCGGAATATGCGATTGAACATGCAATGGAAGATGTGAAACCCTTTGTTTCTGTTGCAAACGCAACAAAGCTTCCATTTGAAGATAATTCGTACGATGTTGTTATCTCTATTAATACCATTCATAATTTACCGATTGAAGAGTGCAAAGAAGCTCTGCGAGAAATTGAGCGCGTATCTCGTGGCAAATCATTTATTACGGTAGACGCGTACCATACAGAAGAAGAAAAAGAACGCATGGACAAATGGAATCTCACTGCGTTGACATACATGAGTGTTCCGGAATGGGAAGAGTTGTTCAAAGAAGTTGGGTATACAGGCGACTACTTCTGGTTTATACCGTAACGCAGTATGAAAGCGGCAATTCTTGAGCGGTTGAAAAAGCCGTTGGTAGTAGCAGATATTGAAGTGTCAGATACGCTTCTACCGGGCCAAGTGCGTGTGCGCATTCTTGCTGCTGGCCTATGTGGGAGCCAATTGCATGAAATTGATGGCAATAGAGGTGAAGATAAATACTTACCACATCTATTAGGCCATGAAGGTTCCGGAATCGTAGAAGAAGTAGGCCTCGATGTTACCAAAGTAAAAAAGGGTGACTATGTTGTGATCTCCTGGATTAAGGGTACCGGCGCTAACGCTCCTGGCGGCATATATTCTTGGGGCAAGAAGAAGGTGAATAGCGGATCTGCTGCGGTATTTGCTGAGCAGAGCATTGTTTCTGAAAACAGGCTTACGAAGATCTCAAAAAAGGTTCCGCACGATGTCGCTGCCCTTTTAGGCTGTGCTGTACCAACTGGAGCTGGGGTTATTCGCAATACGCTCAAAATTCCAAAAGGCTCAACAGTCGCAATTTTTGGCAGTGGCGGAGTTGGCGCAAGTGCGATATTGGGTGCAGTGCTTGCCGGTGCAAAGGAAATTATCGCAGTTGATATTTCTGCATCTAAACTAAAAACCGCGAAAAAACTAGGAGCAACAATGACAATAGACGCTTCTACAAAAGACCCTGTTGCTGCTATTCGTAAAAAATATGCCGCTGGTATAGATTTTGCCGTAGAGGCTGCAGGTATAACCTCTGTAATGCAGCAGGCATTTGCATCCATTTCAAATTCAGGGACTTTAGGCATAGCCGGGCACCCCAAAGAGGGGAGTAAAATCACCCTGAACCCGTTTGAATTTATTCTTGGTAAAAAGATAGTAGGATCGTGGGGTGGAGCAACAAATCCAGATGTTGATATCCCCTACTATGCGAAAGAATACCTCAGGGGTAATTTTCCCATTGATGGGCTTATATCGCATAGCTTTTCGTTGGATACAATCAACGACGCCGTAGATGTGCTCCGGAGTGGTAAGGCTGCACGTGTGGTTATATCTTTCCCAAATACTTGAGACCCCAAGGCTTTTTTCGAAGGTCTTTGCCGAGTAAGCGCTTTACTATTGTTATGAGCCATAGGGGTAATTGTTCAATGATCTTTTTTTGACTATCGGTAGCGGTAAACTCTCCCGTGCGCCCGCCTTCTCCATGATTAGCCCCCTGGCCTTGTTGGGGTGTTATATGTTCAGTTGAGTTTGCGCCTTTTTCAGCTGATACAAATAATGCGGTTGTTTTTGCGTTCATAACGGGCGTGTAGGGCCTTTGTATGCCCCACTCCCATCCATACCAACTCGTATTACCGTCCCATGTTGATTGTTCTATGAGGATGCAAGAAAGTTTTTCAAAATTGTTTACGCTATAATAGTCAATAAATAAGGTTGGGCTGAATTGAAAGAATCCGTGTTCGAGGTAATTATTTGCCGGTGTAATGTGAATGATTTTGCCGTGCGGGGCAGTGAGACGGTTCATGTTTATAAGCGCTTGCTTGATATTGAATACGTGTTCGAGGCTACCGGAATCTATGACGGTACCGAATTTGTGCGTCCAATCATCTGGAACAGGGTTATTTAAATCCCATACGTATTCTGCTCCTTCATAAGCAGAAACATCGAGCGCTGCTACTGGTAATCCGGTGAGTAATTGAAAAAAAACTTGGTCGCTCGTATACTGTTCATTCGGTGTATTCTTCCATGCAGGGATGTTTGTTGCAGTGCTTTGTGTTGAGGGTAACGGGTGAACTGTAAGGTTTTCTTCACGTAACATTGTTGTAATATCTTCAACGGTTGCATATACGCATTGCCTGCCGATAGTAAGGACGGGGCCTTTGAGAGGCCTTTTCTTGTGTTCCCGTGCCAATAGGCACAATGCTGGCAGTGCTAGTCCCATACTTTCAATGTATAGGCATCATATGCTCTAATACAAGCTATGAAACAGACCCTGGCAGTATGGATGCCGAACTATAACCATAGTGCGTATATAGGGCGTGCTATTGAGGCAGTTGCAACACAGTCGCGCAGGCCTGATCAATTCTTTATTATTGATGATGCGTCTACGGATACTAGCAGAGAGGCTATAGATGGATACGTGCAAAAATACCCATGGATTACCGCCATATATCAAGAGAAGAATACGGGTGTGTTGGCCATTATGGGCAGGGGTGTACAAGAAATTACTGCCGATTATGTCTTAATGGCATCTGCAGATGATTATATTTTGCCAGGCTTTTTCGAAGCAGCTATGAATGCAGCTATGGAGTACCCAGATGCCGCGGTGATATTTGGTGATATGCGTGTAGACGACCATGTTGGTAACTATCTATATATGGGTCGAGCATCTGGTATTACTACGTCGCAATACGTATCTCCGCGAGCATATTTGCATGACTATTTGCAGCGTGAGGCTGTAACTCAATCGCTTTCGGCTGCCAGTATATATAAACTATCAGCACTTCGAGAAATCGGTGGGTTTCGTCCTGAATTGGGTGCATGGACCGACACCTTTGCATTGCAGGCGATGTCGCTTGCTCATGGCGCGTACTATATCAATCAACCCTGCGCAGTATGGACACTTCATACGGCGAGTATTTCTCAAGGGATGCGTGCAACACCGCATACAATGCTTGGAATTATTAGAAAGGCGGAGGCGCTTATGAAAAGTCCGAGATTTTCGTCCTTATTTCCTTCTCGGTATGTGCGCATGTGGGCACTTAAATATCGAGCTGTAGTTTGGTTGCAGTATCTTGTGGCTATAAGCCCCCGTTTATTGCAGAAGTGGTACGCTTTCGTTATATATAAGCTATCTTAGTATGCCCTACGAACTGATTTTAAGGCCCCGCAAAGGATTGTCCGCATTGAACTTGAAGGAGTTGTTTGCGTATAGAGAATTGCTGTATTTCCTTGCTTGGAGAAACGTAAAGGTGCGATATAAGCAAACGGCAATAGGGGCTGCGTGGGCAATTGTACAACCTTTTATGAACATGATTGTGTTCTCCATATTTTTTGGAGCATTAGCTAAAGTGCCATCAGATGGATTGCCATACCCAATTTTCGTATATGCAGGGTTACTCCCATGGACGTTTTTCTCGAACGTGATTCGTATGGCGGGCAATAGCGTGGTGGAGGATGAAAAACTCATTACTAAAGTATATTTTCCTCGGTTGATTATTCCGTCTTCTGTGGCTGGAGTTGAGCTACTAGATTTTGGTGTGGCGTTTATTATATATGTTCTCATGATGTTGTATTACCATATTCCACTGACTGCGCAGATTCTGGCAGTGCCGTTTTTACTGCTATTGATGGTAATTGCAGCATTGGGTGTCGGACTCATCTTATCTGCACTTACGGTTGTGTATCGCGATTTCCGATACGTGCTGCCGTTCATGATCCAACTTTGGATGTACGTGAGCCCTGTTATTTACCCCGTAAGTATTATTCCTGAAAAATGGAGGTTCTTAGTTGCTCTCAACCCTATGGCAGGTATTATTGACGCATTTCGATCGGCATTACTGGGCAAGCCATTTGATATTCCGACCCTTTCTGTTTCCGCTATTGTGGCGGTTGTGATTTTTGTATCTGGAATTGCATACTTCCAAAAACTAGAACGGACATTCGCAGATATTATATGACAACTCCATTGCCAATTATTGAAGTACAGCATCTTTCGAAAAAGTATTCGCTTGGAAAGAAACGGGAGATGTACAGGACGTTCCGGGACACGATTATGGAACGAATGTCTCATCCATTGAAAAAAGAAGGTGGCACTAATGATTTTTGGGCACTCAAAGATATTAATTTTACCGTCCAACCCGGAGAAGTGTTAGGCATTATTGGCAAAAATGGAGCTGGGAAAAGTACGCTATTGAAAATATTGAGCCGTATTACCGACCCTTCGGGTGGTCAAGTTATTATGCGCGGAAGAGTAGCGAGTTTACTCGAAGTGGGTACCGGATTTCATCCGGAGCTTTCCGGACGTGAAAATATCTACTTAAGCGGTTCGGTTCTTGGTATGGGAAAAGAAGAAATTGATAAAAAATTTGATGAAATAGTTGCCTTTGCGGAAATAGAAAAATTCTTAGAGCTCCCTATTAAACGGTATTCATCGGGGATGTATATGCGGTTGGCATTCTCCGTAGCGGCGCACCTTGATCCTGAAATTTTATTGGTAGATGAAGTACTTGCTGTAGGTGACATTGCCTTTCAGAAAAAATGTTTAGGTAAAATGGATAGCGTCGCAAAAGGCGGACGCACGGTTATTTTTGTAAGTCATCAGTTGGAGTTCTTGGCGCAATTATGTAAACGATGTTTATTGGTAGATAAAGGCGAGATTGTTGAAGATGGGCCCTCGCGCGAGGTTATATCTCATTATATTCAGTTAGTGCGTAACGCTGCCCCAACCTCTCTTCGGGAGCGTAAAGACAGGCAAGGTGAGGGGCGTGTACGGTTTACGGAAACGTGGCTTGAGGATACTCAAGGTAATCGCGTACATCGCATTGTGAGTGGTGAGCCCGTAAAAATTGTGGCTACGTATGAAACTCAAGCAGGCGCAGAGGTTACAAATTTGGCAGTAAGTTTTGCGGTAATGACAATCCACGGGATAGTAGTGCTTGATTTGGGAACCGACACGTCTGCTAGTGATTACTTTGGCGTTGTGCCTGCAAGGGGAAGAGTCGAGTGTAGTATTCCTCGTATGCACTTAAATAGCGGAGAATTTGTATATAACGTGCTCGCTCGCAGCGCAAAATCCGGCAATGAAGTTGAAGATTGGGTAAAGCAGGCGGGTACATTTACCGTTGAGCCCGGTGATTATTATGGAACCGGCCACATAGCTGGAACGGCGTCACTTGTAGTAATGGATCATCATTGGAAGTTCTCAGATTAGGTATGAACAAATGGCTCAATAGAGGGATTATAGTTTTTCAGTTTATTTACGAGTCTCGTGTTGCGCCTTTTTTCGCAACGTATCTCTGGTTCTTCTGGTTACCTTTGTATAGTTGGGCCAAGAACAAAAATATTTGTTTTGTTGTAAATATTGCGGATGGTACCGGGCAAGTATTACCGGAGCTTGATAATTTCTTTCTTGCGTTGCATCTGGGAGAAATCGACAAGACAAAAAAATATGTTTGGCTGCGTGTTTATAATGCTTTTTCAAAAACGCTTGTGCCGTTATATGGGAAAAAGTTCTATTACGTACGGATGAGTAATGTTCTGTATAACATCTGCTTGCCGATGCTCATGCGATGGCATGATATTACGTACGATGCAGGTATGTCTGGCTTGCATTGGCAACTGCCACAACAAGGGACTTGGAAGTATCCACGGCCATGGCAAACATTTTTATACATGGACCAGAAACCGGATATTCTGTCCCGATGGCGTACTTGGTACCGTAGACGTTTACATAGTCCTGGGTACACACCTCTTGCAATAGCGGATTTGTCCCCGAGTGAAGAGTTAATCAATTTTTTAGGTGACGACGCTGCACATATTGTCTTGCTTCATGTCAAAACGAATATCATGAATGCAACGGCGCAAGTTACTGACCCTGCTACGTATATCCCTGTTATAGGGTACCTGCAATCTAGGGGATACAAGCTTGTGTTTGTAGGACGTGAGAAAATGCCAAACGAATTTTATGATAAGAATATTCTGAACTACTCGGAATCGGCTATCGCATCATTTCTGCATGATTTACAGCTTTTTTCTTTGGCAAATTTTTCTATCACGGGCGGATCCGGTATTGCATGGATGGCCGATTGTTTGCGCAAGCCTGTGGTGTACCTGAATTCCTGGCATCTTTTTATGCCTCCGGCAGGGGATACGTGTGTATTTGCACCTGCACTTGTGCAAAATAAACATACTGGTGCATTTCTGACGTTTCGTCAGCAATATGAGCTGTATCTGCATACTTCTGCAGCTCAGGGCGACCGGTTTCCAGCTGAACGGTATGTGCCTGTACATGCAAGTGCAGAAGAAATTCTCAATGCAACTAAAGAACTAGAGATTTTGCTACGTCATGACACTTCTTTGTCAAGTGTGCAAAAACAATTTTCTGAATTGCTGCCAAACACGTGGCTAGAGTTTGCGCAGTCGAGGATAAGTGAGAGCTTTGTGTTGCGTCATCAAGATTTATTGCAATAAAAAACCGCACAGTTGTTGTCCTGTACGGCTTTTGTGGTTGTTACACGAATTGGAAGTAACTGCCTTCGGAAGGAACGTTTTTTTCTTCCCCTTTCATTTTTAGAAATACTTCCGCAATCGGCCCCAGTGCTTCCATGACCACGTCGTCTTGTCGTAGCTCATCTAGCGCATCTTTAATGCTATCTGGCAACCGCTTTGCTTTTGTATTCCCAAGCGCACTACCGAAGTGGGGATCTCCTGGATGAAGCTCTTGCTTAATTCCATCAAGACCTGCTGCCACATATGCCGCATTTGCGAGATACAGATTACAGGCGCCAGATGGGGTTCGATCTTCACAGTGCCCCGGTTCTGGGACCCGAACCATAACTGTACGGTTGTCGTTGCTGTACAGAATACATGAGGGTACCCAGTGATTGCCCGATTCAGGATTTTTTGCAGGATGCAAGCGATCGTAGCAGTTTGGGGTTGGGTTTGTAATCGCACAGAGTGCTGGTGCGTGCTTAAGGATGCCTCCTAGAAAGTGGTACGCAAGCTGAGAGAGTCCGAGTTTGCGAGGGTCGTTGTGATCAAGAAACATGTTCTTGCCGGTTTCGGCATCGGCAACATGGTAATGAAGGTGTGACCCACTTCCGCAAGAAGTCGGAAATGGCTTTGCTTGGAACGTAACATGTACATCACTGCCTAGCGTTTGCTTGGCAATGTGCCGCGCTGCGAGCCGAAAATACATTGCCCGATCACAGGTTGTAAGTACGTCCGTATATTGGAAGTTGATTTCCCATTGGCTCGGACCATCTTCATGATCAACTTGATACACGCCCCACCCCAGACTATTGAGATGATCTTCCATTTTGGTGAGGTAGGCATATGCCGGGATGAGCGCATTCAGGTTGTACCCTGGCATTTTGGCGCCGTCGAACCCCTGGGGGTTCCAAGGTGACATTTTACCTCCAGCATCACGCGTTACCGTGTAATGCTCAAGCTCCACTCCAGTGTTGAAAACGAACCCTTCGTTCTTTGCCTCTGCTAATACTCGTTGCAAGTTACCGCGCGGGCAGTACGGATGGGGTTTGCCTTGAACTTCGAGGCTTGACATAAAATGAGCACAACCAGGTAGCCAGCTCATGGGTATATAGGTATCAAGGTCAGCCCTCGCTACCATTTCAGGATGTTCGGGCCCTTGGCCTGCCCCTGGTACGGATCCGCCCGTAAAGGCGGGCCCCGATTCGAGCAGAAAGTCGAACCTGCTCATTGGTACTACGCGCCCCTTATGGAGCCCATGGATATCGGAAAACGCAACCATGATGTTCTTAATCCCGTCTTGTTCCATTTTTCGTTTCAGTGCTTCGGACGACTTGATCATTGCAGAATTCTCCGTGTAATTGTGAGGAACAAACAAAATACGAACCGTATTTGGATAATAGATTGCGAATCAAGACGAGTCAATATACTATTTCGCTATGTGTGGAATTGTCGGACATTGGAATTTTACGGGCCCAGATATCTCTGACGAAACGGCAAATAGGTATGTGGATACCCTCGTACATCGCGGGCCGGGTAGTCGTGGGATGTGGAGGAATAAAAAAGCGCAAATAACTTTAGGGCATAGACGCCTTGCGATTTTTGATTTGAGCGATAAAGGAACACAACCAATGCCGTATGCCAACAAGAGGTTTTGGATAACATTTAATGGAGAAATATTTAATTTTATCGAACTTCGACAAGAACTTACAACCCTCGGCCACCATTTTGAGAGTACGTGTGATACTGAAATTATTCTAGCAGCATATGACCAATGGGGTGACGATTGCTTATACCGATTCAATGGAAGCTTTGCGTTCGCGATTTGGGACGAAAAAGAACAAATGCTTTTTTGCGCTCGTGATCACTATGGCATAAAGCCATTCCACTATATTGCAGAGGATAGTTATTTTGCATGTGCGTCTGAAATGAAGGCGTTTCTTGCATTGCCGCGCTTCAAGGTGGAATTTGATGAAGAGATAGTTGCGGAAACCATTACGAATATAAACGGCTTGGAGGGAACGGAATATTGTCTACTCAAAGGTGTGAAACGCCTTCCTGGAGGGTACTGCATGCTTGTCGCGAACAATGGGGCAATAAAAAAGTGGCAGTGGTGGAGAAGTATTGAACAGATGCCGAAAAGTATTCCAAGCACGGAACACGAGCAGATAGAACATTTTCGCGAGCTGCTGTTTGATTCCTGTCGACTTCGTTTGCGAAGCGATTTGCCCATTGTGGCAACTCTATCAGGAGGCCTGGATTCAAGCGCAGTAACGTCCGTCACCGCTTCTATTTTACATGCAGAGGGTATTTCTTCTCATTTTCAAAAAGCGTACACAGCTTCATTCCCTGGTACGAACCAAGAGGAAACACAGTATGCCAAAGCAGTTGCGCAGTTCCACGGTATTGAGCTGACTACTCGAGTTATTGATTTAGATGCGAACATAGAGCGCATGGTAGATGATATTATCTGGCATAACGAGGATATTTGTTGGGTATTGCCAGTCGGATTATGGCTCGTGCATCAGGATGTGTCAGAGGGCCGGAAACAAAGCGGAATTGTAGCTCTCGATGGTTCTGGTGGTGACGACATTACGGCGAGCCAGTCTCAAATCATTTACGACTCGATGCAGGGAGCCTTGCTGCATGGAGACTTTCGTCGTTTTCGCGAATTGCAGGATATACTAGCAACCACAAGGGGCGGAAGTGTTGACAATCTTCCTACGTCTGCGGCTTTTGTTTTTCGTCGTGCGGCTATCAATTCTTCTTTTGCCCAAAAGCGACTCCTTCCCCACCTTTCTCGGCTTATACAGATTCCTCCGTGGTCTTTTTTGAAACGAGTGCCTCGTACTCGAAAGCTCTATTCAATGTATCAATTTAAAAAGCCGAGGCATTTCACCGTAATGCAGCATAGTCAATATGTGTGGACGCATTTTACTACTATGTCAACCATTGATCGAATATATGATCGAAACCCTGCTGCTCATAGTGTATCGCTTCGGGCGCCGCTGCTTGACCCTCGATTAGTTTCGTACTCATTTGCACTTTCTGATCAGATGAAGGTAGGGCATGGGTATACGAAATATATATTGCGCGAAGCAGTGAAAGGATTGATGCCGGAAGAGGTGCGACTCCGGACAAGCAAGGTTGGCTTCACCTCGCCGATGGATCAATGGTTTGCCGGACCGCTTCAGGCTTGGCTCATCCGAACAATCGAAAACAAAGATTTTTTGGATTCGTCTATTTGGGATGGCCACGCTGTAGCAGAGTATGTAAAAAATTGTATTATGAACAAGCAATGGAGCAAGATATCCGCTCTTTGGCCGATATTTAATGCATTCCATACCATGCGCATATTCCACGAACGCGGATAGGCTATGTGCGGTATCACTGGTGTTTGGAACTTTGGATCAACGTCTTTATCTAAGCAGGCATTTGATCGTTTTACGGATTCGCTTGCGCATAGGGGGCCGGATGGCAGGGGGGTATATTACAGTGACGTAGATCATTTGCATCTTGGCCATCGAAGGCTTGCTATTTTAGACCTATCGCCTGCGGGCCGCCAGCCAATGTCGTATCGTGATGGGAGGTATCAGATAACATTTAATGGAGAGATATATAACTACCTTGAGATACGTGAACAATTACGTACAAAGGGGTATTCATTTACTACAAATTCAGATACCGAAGTCATTATTGCTGCGTATGATTATTGGCAAGAAGACTGCCAGCTGCAATTTAATGGGATGTGGGCGTTTGCAATTTGGGATATTGAGAAAAAAGAACTATTTTTATCTCGAGATAGATTCGGAGTGAAGCCATTACATTATATTGCCAATAATGAATTTTTTGCATTTGCGTCAGAGATGAAAGCATTTAAACATCTTGAGGGCTGGAAGCCAACTATTGATGAATCTATTATCGCAGAAAATCTCATACAGATTAACGGATTAGAAGGATCAGAGCATTCTATTTTAAAAGAAGTTCGCAAGTTGCAAGGCGGGCATTGTATGCGGGTACATAAATCTGGTGCGATATCGAAAACAAGATGGTGGCAAACTAGTTCACATATACATTCTGAAGGTAATTTTAAGGATTTATTCACTGCTGCTTGTGATATACGTTTGCGGAGCGATGTTCCTGTTGCAACAAGCTTAAGTGGCGGCCTTGATTCGAGCTCAATTGCGGCGACTATCGCTCAAATACGTCGTCGTCACAATATATCTGTGCCTCAAAATGTATTTATTGCTCATTTTCCAAACACCAATCAAGACGAACTTTCGTATGCGCTAGATGTCGCACAATACGCTGGCATACTCCCTGTTATCGATCGTATGGACACGTCTGTAGCTCCAGAAGATGTTGATGCCATGCTTTGGAGCTATGAGGATATATATTGGGCACCGCTCTTTGGACCTCGGGCAATTTACGCATCAATGCGAAAGAGAGGGTTTTTAGTAACATTAGATGGCCATGGTGCAGATGAGTTATTAGGAGGGTATCATTTTCAAGTTTTATATGCCCTCTATCGATCTCTTGTTCCAATTCCAAATATTGCTCGGTATTATGAATTGCAACATGTGCTTGTGGGCCTCCAAGGGGGGAGTGTTACTAACATACCGCAAACATTTATACGGACCTTAGTGCAAGGGTTTCATCAATCTTTTGCTGCGGAACATCTTAGGAACATAGGGCACTCTATCCACCCTGCTCAATTTCTTAGGCAAAGAATTTCTGAACCGAAGCTACTATATGATCACAATGCCCCCTCGTGCCCATTATCTACGCCACTCCATCAGTATATGTACAGTAAAATGCACAATACTATCCTGCCTACAATTTTGCGGAACTTTGACCGTGCTTCCATGGCGCATGGTGTTGAGATACGCATGCCGTTTTTGGACTGGAGATTAGTAACGTATGCGTTATCTCTTCCAGACAGCCAACTGATTGGTAACGGATATACCAAGCGCGTCCTTCGTGATGCAATGAAAGACATTCTTCCGGAACATGTTCGGCTACGAACAAATAAGATGGGTTTTACGTCTCCTACGGACCTGCTCTTGCGGGGATCTCTTAAAAACTGGATGATGAATTCCATTACTTCTAAAGAATTTGTCCAATCACCTATTTGGGATTCAAACAGAATTACAGCATTCGTTCGAGAATCTTTGCAAGATAGGCGAGCTGGATCACTTGAGGCAATATGGCCGTATTTGAATGCACATTCGATAATAAGGCAATGGAGGGCTATATGAAGATAGTTCGTATATGTTCTATTGGTTTGTATGCTCAGCAATACAAAGCCTTTGTAGTACAAAATCTCACTGCCCCTGTATCTTATGAAGGCGCCTTAGAAGCGATGCGAAAAAAGGGGATGCTATATCCATCGAGTTATGGTGCGCAGATGAAGACATTGGGGATTGAATCACATGATATTGTCCCTGATTTCCCCTTCTTGCAAAATCTGTGGAAGTATCAATACGGATCTCGTGACGGTACTAATATTTTTCTCGAGCAAATACAGCACTACAAGCCGGATATTATTTATTTTCAAGAGCTGGATGTATTGCCTCATGCATTGCGTAAAACCCTCAAGCAAAAATTTCCATTTGTTAAGGTTATTACAGGATTTAAGGGATTTCCTCCACGTATATATTCCGATTACTCTGACCTTGATCATATATTTATTAGCTACCCATACTTTCAAAAAACGTGGGAGCAGGTTGGTGTGTCGGTAACGCTATTACCACATTGTTTTGATCCTGGTACGGCTGATAGTACCGATATAGCGCAGAACTCTGCTCGTCCAATAGATTTCAGCTTTGTTGGCTCTACCGGATATGGCAATCAGTCACAGCAAGGACGTTATCTTGATTTGTTGTATATGCTAGAAAAAACGTCGCTGGAAATTTGGGGTAAAGAGCAAGAGGTTCGCCGCGGATATCTTGGTTTGAAGAGTGTGGCAATTGGAATGGCGAGTGTTATTCCACACGCTCTACTTGAATATATTCGGACGCATATTTCAAAGCATAGCTCATCTATTGATCTTTTTATGCGCGATACCATACTTGTCAAAAAAGGTACGATACCTGTGTTTGATTGGTTCTTATGGAAGAAACCGATTCATTCGTTATATCCCGAAAGATTTCATAATCCTGTTTTTGGACACGACTATCTATCGGTACTATCATCGTCTCGTATTTCTCTTAATCGTCATACTGATGAATTATGGGAAGGTGGTAACATTCGCACATTTGAGATCACTGGTATGGGATCCTGTTTACTTGTTGATGATCGAGAAAATATTGATAGCCTTTTTGATGAAGATGAAATTGTTACATATACATCGCGTGAAGATTGTGTAGAGAAAGTAAACTATCTCCTTAATAATGATTTTGAAAGAGAAGTTATAGCTAACAGAGGGGCACTACGTGTCCGCAAAAATCATATGACGATTCATAGATGCGAGGTGATAGCCCGGGCGCTTTTGGGCATTGTCTAAACTGTGGAAATAGGGGGCTTGTTTGGGTATTGTTCTTATATTATGGTTATATAACTCTCTATGAATATCGGATCCTTTTTTCAAGAAAACGGCTATGCAGTAATCGACCTTTTATACCCTCAGAGAGTATTTGAAATTAGGCAAGAGCTATTGAAGCAACTCCGCGAACTTACGGGGAGTCCTGAAATAACGCTTGAAAAATATCACGAGCACATGCTTGATGACGAAAAGCATACTCAAATACAAATCGCCTTAACCGACTTTATCCGATCAGGTGAATTAATTCAGCAAGTTGTATTGGAAAATAAGGCACTGTTTGAACAACTGGTGGGGCCTGATATGAATATTCAGGCAAAGCCGTATTTGCGAATTACACGTCCGGGAAAATCAAAAGATAATATCGGATATCACCGCGACACTTTTTATGGTGGTTCGCCCTACGAAATTTCAGTAGTTATTCCATTCGTGGGACTAGACTCAGGTAATGCACTGCGAGTACAGCCAAAGTCCCACCTAATTGCTGAAAAGGATATTCCGCTTGTTCAAACAAAGAGCGAAGATGTTGAGAAGGGTTCTGCAAAGCACAGTATGGGCTTTTTATATGCGCCGAAAATGATTGATCCTACGTATGCCTTGCATATGGAGCCAATGCCCCTTGGGCTTGGGCAAGTGCTTACATTTTCTCTTGCGACTCTACATGGCACAACGGGAAACGATAGCGTGAATACTCGCTGGAGCGTAGATATGCGCATTGTTGCTCGCCATGCCCCTGTAGATCTTTCGATGAGGCCAACGTACTACAAACAATATTTGGCATCGCCGGCGACGGCCCTTAGCGATGCATATGAGAAGGTGAATACGGGATCAAACGAAGCTCCCACCCCCTCCAGCTCCCCCTCGGGCAGGGGGAGAGACGACGCTCTCGCAACTGCAGAAAGTTCAAAGTGGTTTGGGTTTAAAGAAAAGCTCGGTAATGAATCGGTAACATTCGGGCCTTATTTCGCGTTTCAACTACGCCACACACCACGGCATATTTTATACTCGCTTGCATATCATAAATTTGCAGCAAAAATGATTGGTAATAAAAAAGATATTCTTGATATCGGATGTAGTGAGGGATTGGGGACTATGTTATTGGCAGAATTTGCAAATTATGTACTTGGAATTGATATCGATGCGCCTGCGATTGAATCTGCAAATAAAAACTTTGCCCGGGAAAACGTGGAGTTTGTTGCGGGCGACATATTAACCGCAAATGTACGTAGAGATTTTGATGCTGCAGTAAGTTTTGACGTGATAGAGCACATATATCCGGAACATGCAGCTGCGTTTATTGATGCGTATGCGGATCATTTAAAACCCGAAGGTATCGCGATTATTGGCACGCCGAATATTACGAGTAACGTCTATGCGAATGCGCGGACGCAATCAGGACATGTGAACTTGTATTCTGCGGAGCGTTTGAAAGAAGAAATGGGTCGTCGTTTCGAAAACGTCTTTATGTTTTCCGTAAATGACGAAGTTATTCATACCGGATTTTCTCCGATGGCGCATTATTTATTGGCAATGGGGGTAGGGGTAAAAAAATAGCATTGTATGAAAGTTATAGTTACCGGAGGCGCAGGATTTATTGGAAGCCATTTGGTTGATCGACTTATTGCGGAAGGACATGAGGTACTAGCAATCGACAACTGCGTTATTGGTCGAAAAGAAAACATTGCGCATCATCTCAATAATCCTCGATTTCAATTTGTTGAAGCGGATATTCGGGAGCGGGAATATATTGGACAATATTTCGAAGGCGTTGATTGGGTTTTTCACTTGGCGGCACTTGCGGATATTGTCCCGTCTATTGTTAATCCTGTCGGATATTACACAACGAATGTATTGGGCACCATGAACGTCTTAGAGGCAGCTCGTGCCGCTGGCGTAAAACGCTTTTTATATATTGCATCTTCATCATGCTATGGAATTCCGGACGTGTACCCAACTCCGGAAACAGCGCCAATTAAGCCTGAATACCCATACGCTCTGACAAAATATTTGGGAGAAGAGACGGTACTCCATTGGGGCAAAGTGTATGGAATGCCCGTTGTAAGTGTACGGTTTTTTAATATCTTTGGGCCTCGTGCTCGAACCTCTGGTACTTATGGGGCGGTATTTGGTGTCTTCTTGGCTCAAAAGATACACAATAAGCCTTTTACCGTTGTAGGGGATGGCATCCAAACCAGGGATTTTACCTATGTCAGCGACGCAGTTGATGCCTTGATTACGTGTATGCAGTCAGCAGCTACTGGTGAAGTATTTAACGTCGGCAGTGGAGGGACGTATAGCGTGAATCGTCTTGTGGGGCTTCTGGGAGGGGACGTTACGTATATCCCAAAGCGTCCGGGCGAACCGGATTGTACCTTTGCAGATGTTACAAAAATTACGACGATGCTTGGGTGGCGTCCAAAGGTCTCGTTTGAAGAAGGTGTGAGGCACATGCTCTCGCATATTGACGCATGGAAGAATGCCCCCGTATGGACTCCTGATGCGATAGCCGGGGCTACAAAGGATTGGTTTGCTTATCTTGGGAAGTGATTGTATGAAACCGGATTTTCGAAAAAAAATAGTTGCACTGGATGATTTTAAGCGGATTATTCCTCTCCTGAAAAAGCAGGGTAAAATCATCGTTCACTGCCATGGTGTATTTGACCTCGTGCACCCCGGCCATATTAAGCATTTTTATTCGGCGAAAAATGCAGGTGATATCCTTATTGTTACTATCACGGCTGACAAATTTGTAAAACGTGGCCCGGGCAGGCCCATATTCAACCACTCCATACGTACAGAAACGCTTTCTGCATTGGAGGTTGTTGATTATGTGGCAATTGTTCATGGGCCGACTGCAGATGAGGCCATTACTGCAATTCGACCCGACCTCTATGCCAAGGGCCCTGATTATAAAAACCAAGCAGAAGATATTACTGGGAAAATTTCAGAGGAAGAGGCATTGGTAAAAAAAATGGGTGGGAAGTTGTTGATTACGGAAGATGTAACATTCAGTTCATCTAAGCTTATTAACGACCATATTGAATCATATCCGACAGAAGTTCGCACATATCTTGCCGCATTGAAGAAAAAATATTCTGCGGATGATATTGCAAGGCACATTGCCTCATTAAAGAAATTAAAAGTCCTTGTGATTGGTGATGCTATTATTGACCAATATCATTACTGCACTCCTCTTGGGAAATCATCAAAGGAACCGCTTGTGGTAAATCAGTTTGAGTATGGAGAATCGTATGCAGGCGGCGTATTGGCGACTGCAAACCACATGGCTGGTATTTTGAAAAATGTTACCCTCGTGAGCGTTTTGGGGAAGCTGGATACTCAAAAAGAGTTTATACGGCAGCATTTGAAAAAGAATATCCGCACAAAGTTGTTTTTACGCCCTGATTCCCAGACAATTGTAAAACGTAGGTATGTAAGCACTGCTCAAAATCGAAAGCTGTTTGAAATTTGCTTCATGAACGATAATGCCATACCCAGAATACTCGAAAAATCTATCCTCTCGTATTTACGAGACAATATTTTAAAATTCGACATTGTTATTGTAAACGACTTCGGTCATGGACTTATGACGGAGCGCATCGTGCAATACATTATTAAAAAAGCAAAAAAGCTTGCAATAAATGTCCAAACAAATAGTGCAAATGCCGGCTTTAACTTGGTTAATAAGTACCCTCATGCTGATTTTGTATGTGTAGATGAAATGGAGCTTCGGTATGCAACCCATGACCGTTTTGGCAATTTGCAAAACATCGCACAACGTATCCAAAAAGATTTAGGGGCAATATTGTTGATTACTACACGGGGTTCAAAAGGTTCCCTGGCATATATTCCTAAAAGAAAAGAGTTTTCTGAATCACCGGCACTCACAGCATCGGTGGTGGACGCAGTAGGTGCAGGAGACGCTTTTTTTGCCTATACTGCTCCTGCGTTTGGCGGAAAATTACCCCATGATATTATTGCATTTTTAGGCAATGTAGTGGGTGCAATTGCAGTCCAAATAGTAGGCAATAAAAGCTCGGTTGAGTATGTGGATGTGATGAAGTTTATTACTAGGCTCTTGAAATAAGTGGTATTATAGAACCCATCTAAAGTTGTTTCTCTACTATGAATATTTTTGGAAACAGGGTGATCATGGTTCTTATTTTGGTATCACTTGCTTTGGGTGCGGTCTATTTGAGAGTTCCTGTTTCCGTAAATACTGAATCACAGCCTCATCCCCCGCAACGGCTGCCCGGACAATATTCTGACTTAGTTGCTGCTTTAAAAAATGGGGCTACTCATGATGCTCTTCCTTCGTTGCCGGGTGGAGTGCAGGAGTTTGATGTCGTTGTTGTTGATAATCTATATCATTTCTATTATACAAATCCCTTTGGAAAGGGAGTGAAGTATCGGAGCGCTGAAAGAATAAGTATGATACATGAATCGGAAGAAAAAGTACTTTTTTCAGATCGAGCATTTCCGAGTGTGCTCTATGAAAACGGAATATGGCATCTTTGGGTCTATGATTACCAGAAATCAAAAACAGAACACTACACTGCTCAGTTTCCATATGGTCCTTTTTATGTGGAGAAGGATAGTATTCGTAATAAGGGCGATGTGAATGTTAGAAAAAGCCCGTATAACTATCAGTATTATGCTGTTTATAAAAATACGTATGAGCTTAAAAATTCTATAGGCGTTATGACGGCGAATACCCCTTATGGCCCCTGGAAAGATCTTGGATATATTTTTACTGAGGCAACCAAGTCAGTATGGCATAAAGGAGAAGAGGCGGATCCCAGTTTGTTCTTTAGCGGCAATCGGGCATATATTGTATTTGCTGGAAACCCCGCAACAAGCGCAACTGATCCAATGGATCGACAGATGATCGGCATAGCAGAGCTTGATGTTTCTCTGGGCAAAGCGACCACGCCAGCTTCGGTTGTTATATTGCCAGAGGAAGATTGGCATAAGACGAATGGCTCAATCAAGGTATATTCACCAATTATACTGCGCGACACAATCACCGGCGACAGAACTCGTTTATTTTATTCTCATAACCCATCCGCTTCGACCGAACATGATGCTTGGTCTTATATTTTGGCTCAATAAGAATTATGCCAAGTATTTTCTGGGTTACGTTGTCTGAATGATTTTTAGTAGTTGCGCAGTTGTTTTTCGAATATCGTAGTGTTGTTCAATTTCTTTCTTTGCAGACGCTGCAATAGACCTTTTCAGATCATCTTTGCGGATGAGGCTTAGTATCTGATGTGCTAGGCTTTGCGAATTGTCGTTTTCAAATACTAGGCCGGTGATGCCATGTTGTATAAGTACAGTATTTTCCGGAATATTGGAAACGATGCATGGGATCCTTGATACCATTGCTTGTTGGAGAGCATAACTCATTCCTTCATATGATGACGGCAAAACAAATATATCCATTGCAGATAGCATTTCGTATACATCAGTCCGAGTACCGCCGGGTAGCGAAACATGTTTTTCAATGCCATACTCGGCTATAAGACGTTCTATGGTTACTCTCTGCTCGCCATCACCAATTAATACTAGAAAAGCGTCTGGGTACGTATTGCGTACTTGCGCAAACGCACGGATAAGCACGGGATAGTTTTTTTGTTTCCGAAACTGCGCCATACATCCAATAACAAACCTGTTGCTTGGAATACCAAGCTCATGTTTTATCTTTGGAATATCTACATGATACGAATATGCATCAAGTTCAATTCCGTTTGGGATCATAGAGACTTTTCTTTTTGGAATATTAAGCCTTGATGTATAAAAGTCAGCTACTACGGGGGAGTTGCAAATATAACGATCTACGAGGGGCGATGTTAATTTTTCAAGTAGTAACAGAGGAACATACTTCTTTTGAATCAGTTTTACGACAACACATGACACAATATTTTTTATACCAAACAACTTACCAAGAATTCTGCCAAACAAGTCGGCGTGAATTAAGTGTGTCATTAGCAAATCTGGATTTGCTTTACAAACTATTTTATAGAACCTGTATATGACGCGTATGTCATACCAGTGTCTCAGATCAAGAAAATGAACGGGTATGCCGAGCGCTTGAATCTTTTTTGCCATTGACCCCCTTCCGCGAATGCAGCAAACCGATTGGTCAAACCGCTCCTGCATGCGAGGCAGTATTTTTACCAATACAGTTTCTGCACCCCCAACGTCTAGCCCGGTTATAAGATGTACTATTTTTTTATTTTTCATGAAATTAATCCATATATTCCCGGAACCACAACTCCAGTGTTATAAGCGCCCATATCTGATTTGCGTGGTTTACCTTCTTTGTTCTGTGGTTCGCGAGAAGGCGTTCAATTGCATCTCTTTGAAATAGTTGTCGCGATATCGCACGCTTCGATAACAAGATATTTTCAGCATAGTCGTAAAGGGACGACTTAAACCATTGTTCTATCGGTATGCTAAATCCTTTTTTAGGACGATTTAGAATTGATGACGGAACCATTCCTTGCAGCGCTTGTTTAAGAATATACTTCTTATTATTCCAGTCCTTAAGCTTATGTGTAAATGGAATAGTACTCGCAAGTTCCATAAATTCATGGTCGAGAAAAGGGGATCTTCCCTCGAGTCCTACTGCCATTGTGGCAATGTCGACCTTTACCAATAAGTCGTCCGGTAGATAGGTTGCAATGTCCGCATATAACATTTGATTAAGTGGATTTTGAATGGAAATTTCCTTAAATTTGCTGGAAACGGTTGTATAAGAATCATGATTTCCAACCATACGCGCAAACGACGCTGTATACAGCTTCTTTTTTTCTTCATTTGTAAAATAGCAAATATAATTTACATAGCGGTGTGCATAGTGCTCTTGAAGCGTACTGGTAAACCTGTCGGCCCGATCCCAAAACGTATTATAAATTACCCCCGCAAGCAAATGGGTCACTGGCTGTACAAAAGTACGATTTATACCATGAAACTTTTCGTACCAATGGGAAAATTTTTGAATGCTATATCTTCCATATCCTGCAAAGTTTTCATCACCCCCATCCCCGTTGAGCGCGACCTTCACGTGTTCACGGGTGAGTTTGCTTAAATAGTATGTTGGAAGTGCACTACTGTCGGCATAGGGCTCTTCGTATTGACGCACCAGGTCAGGAAGGATCTCAATTGTTTCCGGATTTATAATAAATTCTGTATGTTCGGTCTTTAGCATGTTAGCAATGGAGCGCGCATGCGGCAGCTCATTAAACTTTTTTTCATGGAAACCGATAGAGAATGTTTTAATTGGTTTTTCGCTGTGTTTTGCCATAAGACACGTTACGGCACTGGAATCAATGCCACCAGATAAGAACACTCCTAAAGGCACATCTGCAATCATGCGGATCTTAGTGGCCTCATCAAGTTTTGACATAATGCTGCGTTCCCAATCCTGCTCGGAGAAGTGCATATTTTCGTGATACGGCAAGTGCCAATATTTTATAGTCTCTGTTTTCCCCGTTGCACAATCAATAGTCATATAGTGAGCGGGCATGAGTTTTGCGATACCCGCAAAGCCCGTCCATGGAGCTGGAACATATTGCAATGTAAGGTAATGATGGATTGCAATATAGTCAGGGCTCTTCTTGTATTCGTGTTGTGTCAAAATCGCCTTAAGTTCAGATGCAAACAAGAATACATCATTATCTAGATAGTATTTGAAGGGCTTTTTCCCTACTCTGTCTCGTGCGCAGAATAGCATATTTTCCTTCTCGTCATATATGGCAAATGCAAACATTCCGCGCAAGTGTTGGACACAGTTCTCTTTGTATCTATCATATAATGCGAGAATAACTTCAGTGTCAGTTTGGGAAGTAAATATATATCCAAGGCGCTCCAAAGCTGTGCGCTGATCTTGAAAATTGTATATCTCCCCATTAAACACAATCTCATACCGGTCCATATACCTCATTGGTTGGTGCCCCGCAGAAGTGAGGTCAATAATGGAAAGCCGCTGATGCCCCAGCCCAATCTTCCTATGTGGTGAAATGTACACTCCGGTATCGTCCGGGCCACGATGGGAAATAGCTGTATTCATTTGCTGAATATCGCTTTCTTGAATGCTTTTGGGTCCAAATGAGATTTTCCCAGTAATACCGCACATAGAATATCTATACAGGATCAGGTACGATTTGCCTATGACTAGCGTTTGTTTTATTTGCCTGAATGCGTATAAGGTGTTTAACTCCAGCAGTGCTGCCCAGATCGGTGGAACAGAAGTCCAGATGGGTGTTATAGCGCAGGAGCTTGCCAAAGATACTCAGTTTGACGTGTCTTGCGTGGTTGGAAACTTTGGACAGGCCAAAAGGGAACAATATGGCAACCTTATGGTGTACAGCTCATTTCCTCTTACGACGAATATTATTAATGTTATTAAGGCTCCATTACTCCTGTTGCGCCTTCTGGTATCGATTCGTCCTAATATCATCATTTCTTCTCCTGCCGGGTCTGAAGTTGGCATTGCCTGCCTGTATGCACACTTGTTTGGAAAAAAGTTTATCTTTCGAACCGCGAGCGATGTTGATTGCAATAGGAAAAAGGCAAAGAATATGAATATATTTACACGGATGCTGTATGAATTTGGCATACGATTTGCGGATCAAATTGTCGTACAGCACGAAGGGCAGCGTAGCGATATACAGAAATACTACGGAAGGGATTCCACTATGATTCAAAATGGATATGCGACACCGGTCCCTACAGTAACGACTGCGTTCGAGACGCCCTCCTCGTCCATATTATGGGTAGGATCGTCTCGACACGTTAAACGCCCAGACTTACTTTTTACACTTGCCCGATCGTTGCCTCAGTACAGATTCACTATGATATTATCCCGATCCGGTGACATGGGCATATTTCGTTGGTCAGAAGAAATGGCGCGAAGTATCTCGAATATTGACTTTCTTGGAGAGCTTTCATTTAACGATGTACGCGCACGCATCGCAAATTCAACTCTTGTAATTGGCACATCGGATTACGAGGGTTTCCCTAATATATATGTACTTGCTGCGTTATCCGGTGTCCCTGTTGTTTCTCTGCGCGTCAATCCCGACGAATATCTTACAACACATAAGGCTGGTGTATGTGTGGATGGGGATATGAAAACTATGCGATCTGAAATCATCCACTATATGGAAGACTCAACATACAGATCAGTGATTTCTCAAAACGCCCTGCTGTACGCCAGTATGCAATATACTATAGAGTCTATTATTCCTCGCTGGATTTCCGTAATACACACCACAAGTTATTCCGAATAAATGCAGATTGTACGTGCGTAATACTCCAGCCGTATCGGTTTGATACATTCCGTATCTCACGGAGTGTTCGGAACCGTTTTGTTTTTTTGTATCGCATAGTGTTCAAAATGCGTATTGCGATATGCATTAGATTATGAGCATTAGGGAATTGCAGAAGCATAGTTGCATCTGGGGTGCTTACGCGAGTCATTTCTTGAAATAAGCCATCGAGGTCGGTATATTCCGTAAGACCTATCGACCAAACGATGGAGCAAAGCGCACCCTGAAGCGGGGTATGACATGCATCTGAAACGACAGGCTCAATCTTTTCTCGCTGAGCAGGCGAGAGTTTCTTTAGTCCGGTATCGAGCATAGCTTTGTTTACATCGATTGCGTATATCTTTTTTGCCTGCTGCATCCAATCAATATGCGCAAGCGTGCCGCATCCGAAATCACACACAGTATCATTTGCAGATATATATTTCTTTGCAGACGCTGCAATAACGGGATCCCAAGCTCTTTTATTGTATCTTTCCAGCAATCCTTTTGTACGATCATCGTATGCTTTTGGATCTGTGTATGTATGACTTTGATCTATATACGCCATATTCGTTTGAGCATTAGTGCCGATTTCCAGGCGATTTGCATGGGAATTGTTACAGGGGACGATTGCGGTTCGAGGGAAATATCTAAGAATTGTTCTTTATGGGATTCCATAAATGCAATGAGATTGTGTATCTCTTTGATACTCATCGTATTGGGATGTAGGCAAATGGTCCAAAGTCCAAATGGCATGCTGCGTGGACGCCATAATTGCTGCGGGACGTGAATCAGCTCATTTTTGATAAATGGGTAAGGAGCTATGCCATCAGTTATGTGAGTAAAATGAAGTTTCTTTAACACTGCACACGTTGTTTTATCGTAACTATGCGCAGGCGCCATAAACCATGTTGGAATATGGCCTATCTTTTCGGCAATAATTTTTTTGCCCTCGGTAATTTTTCGCAGCTGATGATCGTACGGCAATCCTGCAAATTCTGTTTTATATTCGTTATATAGATGTTGATACCCATGCTGAGCAACTATCCAGCCATGATCTGCGAGCATACGCATCGTTGGCCAAAAATCAGGCCACTCTTGATCTACGATAAGCTTTGGGTCTTGATTATCAGGAATAATGCCGATAATTGGTTTAATATTTAGACTATCACATACGGCACGGATGCGTTCAAACGAGCTACGCCTCATCGTTGGACATGCATCATCAATGCGCAGTAGGTAGGAGGATGTGTTCATATGCCTTTATTGATTTTTCCCATAAAAACTTTTGCATAGTTTCAGTATGAGCAGCGTCGCCATACCCTTTTCTCATTGTAGAGTTTTGGACAAAACTATCAATTGCGCTAGCTAGAGATTTTATTTCTTTGGGATCTACTAGCAAAGCAGATACGTTACCTGTCACAACTTCCGACGTTCCACCAACATTAGTCGCAATAATTGCTTTTCCACATAAAGCAGCTTCTATGATCGCTGTTGGCATTCCTTCTGTATAGCTTGGATTTACAATAATATCACTTGCCTTTATCAGACTAATTGTTTTTTCTCTACTACACTCACCAAAAAATCGTACTGTTCCCTGTAGGGAAAGAGTCCTCATTAATGCTTCGAGTGTCTTTCGAGATGGCCCATCGCCAATAATCCAGCACATTATGATGTCTTTTGACTTACACATTGCAATTGAAGCCAGAAGGTCATGTACCCCCTTTCCACTAATAAGTCGTCCTACGAAGGTTACTATTATTTTACTTGGATATACCTTTTTAATTTCGTCCTGTGCTGGTATTTTTGCTATATCGGAGTATTCAACGCCGCGATAGATTATATGCGCCCGAGTCTTATTGTGAGTGATGGATGTGATAAATGCGGCGGTCGCTTGAGAGTTTGCAATAACTATTTGTGCAGATTGAAGTATAAAACGCCCGATAGTTACGTCATATATATAGGCTATGGTATTTACGAACGTACTTTTTTGACTAACAAAATACGAACCATGTTCAATGTGGACATGTGAAGTTTGTATCTGATTGGCGATGATATGAGCAATGAGTGAAGAGACAAAAAAGCGTGTACGCGACACTACGTGTGAGTATGAAAAGGTGCGTATAATACGCCACTGTTTCCAAAAAGACCTCTTCCAGATTGCAGGTATAGGGAAGCCCGTAATAATCTCAACAGCGTCGTATCGATAAACCCTAACTCCGCTTGGAGATAGTTCTTCCCGAGGACTTCCATTGGGAATATTTGATGTCCATACTGTTATATTCCATCCTCTTTGAGCCATATGTTCATTAAATTCATATGCATGGCTTTCTAACCCTCCCATGTGAGGTGGGTAATATGGACTCATCACAAGCATGCCTTTTTGAGTCGCCTTTTTTGCTTCTCCCGTGTTTGTAGTTTTTTTAAAAACCCACCATCTACTTGCGCTGTATGCCCAAATAACGGCTACGATAACTGCAAAGCTTTTTGATAGATTGTGATTAAAATGTAGAAATGTAGTGAGCGTGTACACAATAATATCTGTTATTAAGAGCCCGACTACTCCCGTGATAAAAAATTGTGAAAACTTAATGCTGTGTAAACCCTTACTATTATATTTGAACGTCCAAATGCCATGCAAAAGGTACCCTGTCACGGTGCCTGCAAAAAAGCTCATGCTCGTTGCTTGCACTAGCCCAACGCCAAGCGTGAGGAGTATGTTGAATAGGGTGTAATCAATAGTTACAACTACAAGGCCTGCAATGACGTATCGAATACTAACGGCGTCGATTCGCATGGGGACTCATATATTTCCAAATGACGATTCCATCTATATTGTATATTCGTTTAAAGTTGTGTGGGTATCTATCAAAGAGAAATTTGCCATCATTACAATTGGCAACGCCCCAATTTTCAGGATGATACCCTCGCTCATTATAAGGGTTACGATTATCTTTGGGTGCAAAATAAACGAACCGTTGCGTATCTTTGGTAATAGTGATTTTTTCTGCTGCTGGGTTAACTGGAATACCCTTAGCTATTGCTAGTTGGTCATCAGATGTAACTGGCAAAGCCGAAGATTCTGCGGGGAATTCTAAGTACTCTAGAGTGTCTTGCAATGAAAGGCGTGAACAAAGAATGTTTTCTCGAAATGAAATATATTGAGATTTGGAATGGTAAATAATCAAATTGCTGTTATTGTAGCCATATATTAATTTATCTTTTGGTAGATTCTTTTGTATCCATTTGGCGGATGTGATTTGCTCGGGACTAATAAGGTATCTTTTTAGAGAGTTAATATATATTGTTCCAGCCATCCCGATTATGAGAAATACGCTTGCAATAAGTATAAAGATTATTTTTGACTTTTGGGATTTTAGGCGGGTTGCAATCAAGAAAAATAGAGGGAGCGTAAGAATGCTGATAAATACCCAGGCTCGTTCGGGAAGCAGCGCAATATTAGGATAACGAGGAAGTGTTTCGGCTATTAGTAAAAATAGAAAAAGAGCAGAAATGAGAATGGCATGCTCCTTTTTTCTTATAAAGCTCAAGCTATTTATTCTGGAAGACCGTATAAATATTCCGAGTGAAACAAGAAGTACGAATATGACAATAGGACTACTGTAATATAGATAAAATTTAGTTACTCCAATGAGCCCTGGCCACCCCATTTGATTATGATCAATATTTACATATTGCGCAGGGTACAAAAAGTTTGTATTGTCGTGTTCAAAAAGTTGGTAGTATGTTCTATGTATCCAATACACGACAAAGTTGACCATAATTCTCAATTGTTCTCGCGATAGCATAACAAGAAGCGTGATAATGGCGATGTTTTTCCAATCGCTTAGTAGTGATTTGCGAAATGCGACGAGTGTACCAACGAGCCAGGGAATAAACAGAAGAATCGCTGCTTGGTGGTAAAGAAAGGAACTTAGTAAAATAGCTCCGGCGGTATAAAAATATAATATATTGCCCGTTATTTTACTGTAGAGAATAAATACTACGGCATACACGGCCACAATAATTAGCAATACCTGCGGTGTGGGAGTTGTTATATAGAGCGCCGTTGATGGAACTCCCAAGAGATAAAGTAAAAATACGGTTTTATATGCCGATCCCGGAATCTGCTTCGCAATAAGCCATAATGGTGCAAGAATGGTTAGGGGAATAAAAGGGAATATATATTTAAGGAACGTAAAAAGGTCTATTCGTAGCAGGGATACGCCAATATACAGGAACGAAGCAAATAAGGGGCGTTCGGTGATTGGGGGTAATATGTGTTTATCAAACTGGGGTTGCAGAGTTTGAATCCAGCCATACGGGTCAGAATCGGGAAGTGCTTGATACCAAAATACTAATATGGCGATAAAAAGAATAAAAATTGCCATACTTCGTATCAAAACGGAATTGTGCAAAGAAAATATTTCCGGCTCATTTCGCTCTCCATATGCCCCAGTGCCGATTGAGACAAGAAATACTATTGTCACCATATATGCAGGAAAAAATTCATATATATGGTGTGTTACAAGATATACGCCATACATAACAGCTGGAAATCCTATAAAAAAGGCTGCTATAGCCAATGATGTTCGTTCAACGTTAGTAAGCTTCTTTTTTATACAACGTTGAATGATATGCCCAAGGTAAAAAATACTAATCCACACCATACTCAGGCCAACTACTATTTTGATTATTGTATTAACCAGATAACCACCGGCAAAGTCGCTAGGGTGTACAAGAAAATAAAATAAAAGTAGTAAGCACGAAAGTATGGTGACTTGCCGTGGGGGGATTGTCATAACTTATTCTTTAGCGCATCTTTTCGAATAAGTCGTGTTATGTCTTGTTCAATTCTTTCCACTACGGATAATATTTTGAAAATAATAAGAAATACCAACAAAAAACCCACAAGCACAACCGCATTAATATTTCCTTCGATACCTATGAATGTTGCAAGATAATTAGTAACGGTTGGAAACAAAGCAATAGCTGCCATCCCGCCCCAAACGATTATTCTTACTAGGAGCTTCAGGACGGACTGATTTGATTTTCGTCTGATAAACTTTTCCAGCCCAAAATAAATCATCAAACCAGCTATGCCTACGATAATAACTTGGTAAAGTCGTAAGTCGAGTGTTTCCATAGCTTATTACGATAACGCCTTCCACAGCATTTTGTAAACAGTTCGTATTCCGTTGGAAATGTCTTGCTTGTGAAGCTTGCTGGTTGAGTAGTCT
>Ga0209542_10001364_pt1 | contig 57536 bp, 54 predicted proteins | sample RifCSPhighO2_01_FD_184028 | JGI IMG/M metagenome (GOLD analysis project Ga0209542, IMG submission 184028) | Soil microbial communities from Rifle, Colorado - Rifle CSP2_plank highO2_0.1 (SPAdes) (version 2) | ecosystem: Environmental > Terrestrial > Deep subsurface > Rock core/Sediment ... | reverse complement strand
TATTTGGGAATACTATCGGGGAGTCATCACTGGTGAGCATATATCCCTTATAAAAACTCCGACCACTCATACAATAGATCGCTCCAGTGAACACTGGGATAGCTTGGATGAATGGTGTCAGAAAGTTATCTTCTGGCAGCATAAAAAAGGTGCCTATCTTTATCACTAAAACCATTCCCACACGCTCTATGTCGTGTGGGATTTTTATTTTACAAGCTTAATCTATGTATGATATAGTTCCGTTATGTCAGCTAAAAAGAAAATTATATACAAAAATAAAAACATACTGGTAGCGGGCGGAAGCGGTATGATTGGAACTCCGTTGGTTGAAATGTTACTGGAACAGGGAGCTCGCGTAAGAATTGCTTCACTTGACGATCCTCGTTCAGCTCATCCCAAATCAGAATTTATGAAGTTAAATATGACATCCACGCGAAATTGTCAGAAAGCCTGCGCTGGAATGGATTACGTGTTTAATTTATTAGGAGCTAAAGCCTCGCCAGCAATGGCTATGAACAAGCCATATAGCTTTATGATACCAACCCTACGATATAATATTGAGCTCATGGAAGCCGCCCGGCTAGCAAACGTTCAGGGATACCTTTTTACCAGCTCAGTCGGAGTATATGAACCGGCTGAAGTCTTCAAAGAAAATAACATGGCGCTTCCTTTCTGGAATACTTTCCCCTCTCATAATGACTGGTATGCAGGCTGGGCCAAGCGTATAAGTGAACTGCAAGGTATAGCATGGATGCTGGAATATAAATTCCAACATTTCGCTATTGTGCGTCCAGCCAACGTCTACGGTCCGCGTGATAACTTTGATGGTAAAAACGCGATGGTCGTACCATCTCTTATTAAACGAGCTATTGAAGCATCTGAATCAGGCCAGCCGTTGTCTGTTTGGGGTGATGGATCGCCCATAAGAGACTTCGTTCACGCGCGGGATGTCGCTCAAGGTATACTTTTTGCCATGGAATACGGAGCAGGACAAGCACTTAATTTAGGTAGCGGTAAGGGATGTACAATTAAAGAACTGGTAGAAACTATTTGCCTTCACATAAATCCCAAACTATCCATTACGTGGGATAAAACTAAGCCCAGCGGGGATCTTAAGCGTCTGATGGATACCAAAAAAGCAAGAGCCATGGGTTTTACACCTCAAGTAAATCTTAGCCAAGGTATAAAAGAAACGATTAAATGGTATCTTGATAATAGAAGCAAGATGCCCAAACGATATGACATCTTCAATACTTAAATCAAATCATACCGCCGGCATATTCATACCCACCATGAATCGGGTTAATTTTATTATCCGGCAGCTTCGTTACTATGCGGCAGTCAAATGTCCCCATACAATCTATGTAGGCGACTCCAGTCCAAAAGAAGAATCTGAAAAAATAAAAAATGAAATCGAAAAGCTAGGCAGTTCCATTAAAGCAAGGTACTACTATCTGCCTGGATATAATGATTGGCAGGCGCACTATCATCTAATCAAAGAAGTTCGAGAAAAATATATTTGCTATAGTGGCGACGATGACTATCAAATACCTAATTCTATATCTGAATGTATAGAATTTTTGGAAGAAAATCCTGACTATACATCGGCCAGTGGCTATTCAGTCAGCTTTCGCTTAAAACAAAGTGGACCCTATGGCGAGTTAAAAAGACTGGCAGATTATCCACGTCAGCAAATTGAAGAAAAAACAGGAGCAGAAAGAGTTAAACATTTTTTCATAAATTATTATGTAGCTCATTTTTCCGTAAACAAGGCGGCTGATTCAGTAAGGTATTGGAAAAACGAATTGAATGTTCAGGACAGATCCTTCAGGGGAGAAATAATGCCCGATGCATTAACATTAATTGATGGTAAGTCAAAAATAATTGACTGCCTCGGTTTTGTGCGACAAATTCATGATAGCCATTATCTCCAACCCGGCTTATTTGACTGGATTACCAATCCGGAATGGCATAAATCATATGCGCTTTTTGAACAAACTCTGTCTAAAGCTCTAGCTGAAAAAGATAATATTTCTCTTGAAGAAGCGGTCAAGACCATAAGACAATCTTTTTTGGGATACCTTGGGCCTCAGCTTAATAAAGAATATGGGACTTATTATCCGACGAATAAAAGTGATACTTTCCATCAGCAATTTAATCGCTATGTTCGGTCAGCAATCACTTCAACATTTCCCTTTACTAAATATCTTTATAGGACGCACATAAAACCAAAAATAAAAAACACTAAAGAGATGCACTTCGAAGTGCTTCAACCTGGTTCTAAATATTACACTGACTTTAAGCCGGTCATGGATTCATTTACGGGCGAAAAAGAATTGATTAGCTCTCTTTAGAAAAATATCCTGCGGATTATTAAATGCTTGACTTTTTGTTTAAATTTCTTATTATATGCTTAGAACTTTTTTAATATTATGAGGCAAAAAGAATGGCATCCGACAGAATTAAGCAAGTTGAAAGAGAAACACTAAAAACATTTCAAGAGGAAATTCCCTCTATATATTTCTCCGATAAATCTGAGGCAGAATTCCAGGCATACTCGGATAATGCAGAATTCACCTACAGGGACCTATTCAAGTTTCCACCGAAGATGTTTGCGAACGCAGATCTTATTGATTTTGGGGCGGGCACAGGAGAAAATACCATATCTCTAGCTAAGTGGGGCGCAAACTGCACTCTCGTAGAAATGAATGATAAAGCGTTAGCGATAGCAAAGCAGGTATTTGAGCGTTACGCCAAAAATGGCAATCACAGTTTTATTCAATCATCTATCTTTGATTATAATTCAGCTCTCAAATACGATATAGTTCATTGCCGAGGAGTTCTAAGCCATACCGCAAATAAAGAAGGAGCGTTCAATAAAATTGCCGACTTCCTTAAGCCTGGTGGCTTCCTGATTTTTGGAGACCCAAATAAGGCGGGTGGATTTCAGAACATGCTTCAACGCTTTGCTGTTTACAGCCACGCAAAGACATGGGCCGAGATGGAAGATGTGTGCGAGAAACTCTTTAAGGAAGATATTGACAGAAGCCAATCCTTTGTACATCGAACCCGCAGATCAATAATATTTGACCGCTGGGTTATTCAGAATCAGGATGATCCGTCAGTTGAAGAGGTTATGAATTGGCTTTCAGTAAATAATCTGAGGCTTTATTCCAGTTATCCGCCATTCCTACTGCCTCTAGTTGGAGATTCTGTTCATCATCGACCGAAGTTCGACGCAACCCAGACTAAAGGAATGGCCGGTATCGCAGAGACCGTCTGGTTACTGCAAAATATCGGTGATACGGAGAACGTCCGTGCGCTAGATGAGGATTATCTAAAATATTCCAGCGACCTTTCTTCATTGACGAATTATGTCAGAAATCTCCATTCGAATTCCTTCATAGACACTGCTCGCTTTAATGAACTGGCAGATGCAACGGTGAAATCTTTTACGGATCTCTCTGTTCTTGAAACGCTTAAAGTCAGACTATCCGAATTCATTGCCGAAGCAAAATATTTTGTACATGTAGTTAAAACCTCAGAGCCAGAAAATATTAGAGAATATATAAACACATGTAAGCATTTGTTCAAGGGTGCATGCGGTGTCAGGCATGTAGACTTCATTGCCTATAAAGATAAGTAATATAAAATCGCCATTAATGGCGATTTTATAATTAAAGATCTCTTGCGCAATAATTTTCGTAACGAAAATTTAAAATTTTGAAATAGAAGTTATTTAAATTTTTAAGGAATAGTCAATACTATTTCGAAAAAATTTAAATAATCTTATAGCCGAAATTTTAAATTTGCAGTAGAAATTTTATTATGCAAGAGGTCTTAAGAACAATAATCTTCAAGCCTACTATCTCTGACGGTATCAAGAGTACTACAATGAATGCCGCCCATATAATAAGAATGCCGAAAACTGATTGGTATCACGGTTAAACCATGCTGCTCAAGTATTTTTATAAGCGGAATTTGTATCTTATCAACGATAACAGTATTCGGATCAACTGAAAGAAAATTTAACCCAATCCAGGGAGAGCTAACGGAATCAATACCTGAGTCCACGTTCAAACTCTTAAGCTTTTCATACACGGGCTTGCGCACCTTCTCATGAAACTCAATCGTTCTTTGAGGAGTAGGAATAATATCATGAAAATAAATCTTATCCCATCTTTTTAAGACATCGGGACACGTAGCTTCTGTAACCCTGCTCTCATTAAGAAGAACGAGGCCTGGTCGTAAGGCCATAGCAGTTGAATCAATATGGCTTGAGCGGTATATTTTGTCAGTCGTGTGAACTCGATATTCATCACCCAGAACATCCTGAAGCCATCTTGCTCCAAGAAAATTTCCAGACCGCGACACCAGATATAAAAGATCCTTTCCCATTCGCAAAGTATTAGCCGCTTCGAATAAAATTTCATTCTCGGCTAATCTTATAAACTTCTGGCCATCTTCATATTGAGATTTCCCGTCTGCGTAATAAACTTCCATATGATTTCCGGAAAGCCGGGGTTTGGGACCCGATATCCAACAAAAACCTTCTTTGAAATATTCATACCAGATATCGTAAAGCCCGGTAGCTTCAAAGTAACGATGTTTCTCTTGTGAAGGTGATTCGATGACCTTATTACCTACAACAAGATGCAGGTCTCTCATATCATAAACAAAATTTCCAACAGCGCTGAAGTATGGAGTTGAGAACGGTTGAGTAATGCGTGCCGTATTAGGACGATAAACTTTAACCCCAAAGGATTTAAGAACAACACACAGTCCTTCTAGGTCCTCATTAATTTCATCTACCAACCATTGCGGATAGGCCTGTTGCGCCAAATGTTGAGCCTTTACCAACAATTCCTCGGACGGCATACCGTCCGGAAATTCAAGATATGCCCGCCCATCTCCTCTGCCTACAATTATTTCTCTGAGCCCATCCCACTCGTTATGACTATTTATTTTCATCATCTGCCTCCTAATGTTGTGAAATATCTAGAGCATATTTTAAATGAATTTCATTCTTAAGTCAATTCGCCAATCCGGATATAAAAAATCCTCAGGCATGTCCTGAGGATTATATTATTCTGATTATGCTCGAATGGTCTTCGCGTGCAATTTCATATCTGCTAGGGTTAATTTGCTCCCCTACGCGATTAGGAGACATATTAGACCTGAACCCGCAAATGATTCCTAGCTGACTCAAAATTTTAATAGTGTCTTTATTATAGGAATTTACCGGATGAGCCATAGCTATTGGGGATTGAGCAGTCACTCTTTTTATATGCTCATAGTTTTTATTATATTCCTTCGATTGTTCCTCTAGCGAGAGGTTGGCAAATACCATGGGATGGGAGTATGAGTGAAGACCAATGTTGTGGCCATGACGACTTAGGTAAGCCAGATTATCATTCGTCATCCACAAATCTTTTGAAAGCTCATCTGGGCTTACCCCTTTATCTCCTATCATTGCATCAACTATCACCTCGAACTCCCTTGGATTTAGTGCGCGATCCCTGATAAATCGAAACTGTATATCGTTGGGTGTATAAAACGGATAGATTCTACTAAATTCCTTCAAATCGGCGTCTCCCAGAACATCTCTGGCTTTATCTTTAAATTCAGATTTAAAAACTTTTTCAAAAAACATCTGGTAAAAATCGTCAATATTTTTAAAAAACTTAGATCTGAAAACACGATAAATTTCAAATTTACTACCGAAATGTCCCTCAAAAACACTCGAATAGATAAACCAGAAGGCCTTGATGTTATATTTCTCTAGAACGGGCAACGCGATATCAAATTGACACAACAATCCGTCATCTAGACTAACGCAAAGATCTCCATCGGCTAATTGACCATTATTAAGCCGTTCAATCCACTCCTGAGGATCAAGTATTCTATCAAGACCAACAAATCGCAAGATGTCATCAAAATCTTTATCAGATATTGAACCTTGCCCCTTATAATGCTGGCTATCATGAAAGTGGTGGAACACTAAGCCATGAGGGATTTTGTTCGGATATGTCATATTTCTCTTTCTTAAACTGGATAAATGCAATATAACACTATTCTGAAAGATGTAAATATTCTAGGGTTTCTTAAACTTATCAACGATGCCTAGTTGACACTCATTGACACCTTTTGATACTCTCATATTGGTAGGTTATTCATTTTATTTTTGGTAGAATACTGGGGCATCCCCCTAATCTAGCGGGATGCCCTTCTACCGATTATAGCAATTTACATATTATAATGTACAAAAATAAAAAAATACTTGCCATAATTCCTGCGAGAGGCGGGTCTAAAAGAATACCTCGCAAAAATATAAAACTTCTCAATGGAAAGCCGCTTATTAGTTATGCGATTAACGCCGCTAAGAAATCAAAATATATTGACCGGATAATTGTCTCTACCGACGACAAGAAAATAGCCAGAGTAGCCAAGAAATGCGGAGCTGAAGTGCCTTTTATGCGGCCGGCTGAATTAGCCAGCGATACAGCTTCTGCTCTACCGGTTATACAACATGCTGTCCAATATTTCGAAGACGAGAAAAAATTCAAGCCCGATCTGATAGTTATAATACAACCAACTAGTCCCCTTGTGATTGCCGAGGATATAGACGGGACAATAGAAAAAATTGTGACAACCGGCACTAATTCTTGTTTTTCGGCATCAAAAATAAGTCAAAGACCGGAATGGATGTATCTTCTTAACAATAAGAAACCGATGCTCTTTTTGAATAAATCGTCTCTTAAAGCCCGTTCTCAAGATTTGCCAGAGTTGGGTATTATAAACGGCGCAGTATACGTAATGACACACAATACAATAATGAAAAGAAACAAAATTATAGACGAAAATACCAGTATTTATTTAATGCCTCGCGAAAGAACAGTAGATATAGATGAGCTTTTTGATTTTCAACTAGCCGAGTTTTTGATGAAGGCGAATAAAAAATAAATGAAAATTAAAATTGGCCCCAAAACAATATCGAACACTTCTCCTGTTTTCATAATTGCTGAAGCCGGAGTAAATCATAACGGCAGTTTTAAGTTGGCAAAAAAACTTATTGACGTTGCCGCTCAGGCCGGCGCTGATGCGGTAAAATTCCAAACATTCAATCCTGACACTTTAGTAACTAAAACTGCTACTCAGGCCAGCTATCAAACGAAAAATATCGGCAAAACGAGTCAATACGCTATGCTAAAGAGTTTGATGCTACCGAGAGAGTGGCACAGAGACCTTAAAAAATATGCTGAAAAAAAAAGACTGGTATTCCTTTCAACGCCTTTTTCGCTTGACGATGCTGTTTTTCTTAAAAAATTAGGAGTACATGCTATTAAAATCGGTTCTAGCGATACAGATAACTTGCCCTACCTTACAAAAATAGCTAAGTGGAATATCCCCATGGTCATGTCGACCGGAATGTCTGATCTAGAAGAGGTGCGGGAATCAGTTAAGGCAATACTGAGAGCTGGAAATAATAAATTAATAATTCTTCATTGCATAAGTAATTATCCAACTAAACACGAGGAGGTAAATTTAAAGGCCATAGCCACTCTTCAAAAAGAATTCGGACTGATAACAGGGCTATCGGAGCATACTACAGGTATCGAAGTGCCCATAGCTGCGGTAGCTTTAGGAGCAAAAGTTATTGAAAAGCATTTCACGCTAGATAAGAATTCGTCCGGCCCAGATCATGCAATCTCGCTTGAACCTAACGAATTAAAACAAATGGTCATTTCTATAAGGAATATTGAAAAGGCAATGGGAGATGGTATTAAGACTCCCCGCCCCTCGGAAATTAAGATGTCTCAAATAGCCAGGAAGAGTATAGTTGCAACCAAAAATATAAAACAAGGTCGACTAATAACCGCTAATGACATTAGCGTCAAAAGACCGGGAGGAGGCTTAAGTCCAAAGTATTATTTAAGAATAATCGGCACCAAGGCAACGAAAGATATAACGGCCGACACATTACTAAAACTTACCGACTATGAATAAGAAAAAAATTGCATATATAACGGGGACGCGGGCCGATTTCGGATTAATGACTCCTATTCTTAGAGCTGTCCAAAAAAGTAAGAAATTTGATTTAAAAATATATATGACCGGTGCTCATTTAATGAAAGAACTTGGGAATACCAGCAAAGAAGTTCTAAAAGAATTTCCAAACGCAAAAATCGTGCCGGCAATATTCCCCCACAGTGACCGAGGCATGGCAGAATTTACCGGCAACTTTATAACTAAACTGACTAAAAAATTATCTTCGGATAAACCTGACCTGGTACTGGTACTGGGAGACAGGGTTGAAATGCTTTGCACTGCCGTCGCCTGCACCTATCTTGGCATACCCATCGGACACATTCATGGCGGTGATAAAAGTACTACCGTAGACGATTCAGCCCGCCACGCCATTACCAAACTGGCAGCTATCCATTTCCCGGCCACTCAAGAAGCGGCTCAAAGAATTAGAAAAATGGGAGAAGAAACTAAAAGAATCCATATCGTAGGGGCCCCGGCATTAGACGTTATCCTGAATGAAAATTTTCCAAACAGAAAAAAATTGTTCGAACAATTAAGTCTCGACCCTAATCAAAAACTAATACTTCTCACTCAACATCCTGTTACCGAAAACTATGAAAGAGCAGGATGGCAGGTCCAGAAAACTATATCCGCTATAAGAGATTTTAATTTACCCGTGATAGCCATATATCCCCACCCCGATAAAGGCGGGAAAAGAATAATCGACGTTCTTGAAAAAGAAAAAAACATAAATCCGAGATTTCGTGTCTTTCCCAGTTTGCCATATCGTCAATTCTTGGCCCTTGAAAGAGAGGTGTCTGTCTGGCTCGGCAACTCCAGCGCTCAAGTCATTGAGTCAGCCTCTTTCAAAACTCCGGTTGTTCTTGTAGGAAACCGTCAGGATGGGAGATTGCGGGGAAAGAATGTAATTAACGTCAGTTATAATCGCAAAGAAATTTCAAAAGCAATTCACAAATCTTTATATGATAAAAAATATCTTGCCGAGCTTTCTAAAATTAAGAATCCCTGGGGCGACGGGAAAACTGGTCCAAGGGTTGCTAAAATACTGGAAAATACTATTATTGATAGCGGATTATTAACAAAACAGGTAACCTACTGATATGTCTCACGAAAGATTCAAAAATTGGGAAAAACCGATCATCGAGCATGGTAAACTGACCAAATGGAATTGGATGGTTCAACATCCCGATAATCTTACTTTAGGCGAAAATACTGATGTCGGCGCATTCTGCTACATTAATGCCCTAAATGGAGTTGTTATTGAGCGAAATGTCCAGATAGGTTCGCATTGCGCTATTTATTCTGTATCCACTATTGATGACAAGGGTGGAGAAGTTGTATTGAAAGAAAATTCCCGCTTAGGTTCACATAGCACCGTTATGCCCGGGGTAACAATCGGCAAGAATTCCGTTGTAGGCGCTCACAGCTTTGTTAACAAGGATATACCCGATAACGTTATCGCCATGGGTTGTCCTGCAAAAATTTTAAGGAAAATATAATAGTCCCATTTTTGGGACTTTTAAATTTATCCCGTTAGAAGTGCCCCTAACGGGTGTATAGTCAAGGTGGTGGCACGGCAAATTAATCGTGATTCTTCCACGGCATTTAGATGGCTAATACGGAGTATCACTTCTAACGGGATGAACAGAAAATACCCTATCGCAAAACCATATATCACCAGTGCTGACAAAAAAAATGTTATGGAAGTTTTAAATTCCGGCAACTTAAGCTTGGGTCCCAAGCATAAGGAATTCGAGGAAAAATTCGCAAAGAAAATCGGCACAAAGTATGCTTGTACGGTTTCAAGTGGAACGGCCGGATTACATTTAGCTATGATTGCAGCCGGCATTAAGCCCGGGGACGAAGTTATTACGTCCCCTTTTTCGTTTATCGCCTCAGCGAATTGTATCCTTTATATGAACGCCAAACCGGTTTTTGTGGACATAGATCCCCTGTCCTACAATATGGACCCCGACAAAATAGAAGCGGCGATAACTCCCAAAACAGTGGCAATATTAGTCGTTCATATCTTCGGACAAGCCGCAGATATGTCAAAAATTTTAAAAATAGCCCGAAAACACAAACTAAAGATAATAGAAGACTCCTGCGAATCTATATGCGCTGAACATAACGGACAGAAAGTCGGAACCTTTGGCGAATCGGCGGTATTCGCTTTTTATCCTAATAAGCAGATGACTACCGGCGAAGGAGGCATGATAACAACCAACAGTAAAAAAATATACAAGCTTTGCTCAAGCTTAAGAAACCAGGGTCGCGCTGAAAATATGCAATGGCTAGACCATCAATACCTGGGCTATAATTACAGAATGGATGAGTTAAGTGCCGCTATTGGAATCACTCAATTGGCAAAGCTAGATAAGATGATAAAAGAACGCCAGACCATTGCCGGCTGGTACCGCAAATACCTAACACCGCACAAACAGCTGATTCAGATACCAGAAACAGCCGTAAACAATACTCACACTTGGTTTGTTTACGTTGTTACACTGAAGAAACCCGGTATCCGACGGGATGAATTGATTACCCTGCTGGCCAAACAAGGCATAAGTACTAAGCCCTATCTCCCGTCAATCCACCTGTTCAGTTTTTACAAAAAGATGTTCGGCTATAAGAAAGGCGACTTTCCTATTTCCGAAGCTGTCAGCAACTCCTCCCTTGCCCTGCCTTTTTACGTGGGGTTGAAAGAAAACGACATAAAATATATAGTAAATAGGCTAATTAACGTCATTAATAAAAGCGCTTAAAATGCCCACAAATCCATTTAAAAACAAGATAATCATGGTAACCGGAGGAACCGGTTCTATAGGCTCTGTAATAGTCAGTCAGCTTTTGAAATACAAGCCTAAGCAGATAAGAATACTGTCCAGAAATGATAGCAGGCAATATCATCTTATGGAGAAGCTCAATTATCCCGAAAACGTAAGAGCGCTTATAGGCGATGTCCGAGACGCTAAGCGACTTGATTTAGCTTTTGAGAATGTAGATGTAGTTTTCCATGCCGCCGCGCTAAAACATGTTTCTTTATGCGAATATAATCCTCTGGAGGCCATTAAGACGAATGTTTTTGGTTCTCAAAATGTGATAGATGCCGCCTTCAAGAATAAAGTAGAAAAGGTCATAGCTATTTCAACCGACAAAGCTGCAAATCCCGGAAACATAATGGGCCTGTCTAAATTGATGATGGAGAAGCTTATGACGAATACAACTTATTTTTCGGGAGACAAGACCAAACTTTCATGCGTCAGATTCGGCAATGTGGCCTGGTCTGAAGCTTCCGTCTTGCATCTATGGCAAAGGCAAGCCGAGAAGAACAAACAAATCAGTCTTACCGACAAACACGCTACCAGATTCTTTATGTCGATAGACCAAGCAGTTAAATTGGTCCTGAAAGCAGCCGAACTAACCCAAGGAGGAGAAGTTTTTATTTTAAAGATGCCCTCAATCAAAATGGCTGACCTCGCCGATGTTTTCGTTAATAAATATTTCCCGGATAAAAAAATTAAAATTCAGCTAACCAGCAAGCGGATTGGAGACAAAACACATGAAGAGCTCTTCGATTTTAACGATGATCAAAAATTAATACTTGAAAATGACAAAATGTTCATTATGCTGCCAAGGGAGTCAAGAAAAATAACCAAACTATATGCGCCTAATGATTCGAAACTATCCGACTATACAGGATTTAAGGCTATCGTTAAGGCCAGTTATTCCTCTCCGGACTATCTAGATAATGACCTAATAAAAAAAATAATCTAGTCCCGTTAGAGCCAAAATGTATTACTATGTCTATATATTACAAAGCGCAAAAGATAAGCGATGGTATACAGGTTTTACGGTGGATTTACGGAAGCGCTTTAAAGAGCACGGTGAGGGTAAGTATACTTCCTGGACCAAAGGTAGAGGACCGTTTAAACTAATATATTATGAAGCATGTAACAATAAACAGGACGCAAGAGATCGTGAAATATATCTTAAAACTGGCATGGGCAAGCGCTACCTACAAAATAGGCTTAAGCGCTTCCTGGCTCTAACGGGATGAAGGATATACTTATTATCGGGGCCGGACAGATAGGCTCCAGACATCTGCAGGCTTTAAAAAAAGTAAACCTAGCTCTCTCTGTCAAAGTTATAGATCCTAACCCCGAATCACTGAAAATAGCCCAAGAACGCTACATCACCATGCCTGCTGGGAAATTTCAGCATAAAATTGAATACTTAACTAAAATCCCAAAAAACGGAGAGTTGATAGACCTCGCTATCATTGCTACATGCTCCGATATTAGAGCAGCCACAATCAAAGAGCTGTTAAAAAATACCAAAATAAAATATCTCATTTTAGAAAAAATTCTTTTCGGCAATAAGCAAGACTACTCAACAATTGAGAAAATAATAAAGAAAGACGGCATTAAAGCTTGGGTTAATTTGCCGATAAGGATGATGCCTTTTTATATGCAAATCGACCGAGAATTAGCTGGTCAAAGAATTTCCTATCATGTCAGTGGCAGTAAATATGGACTCGTCACCAATGCAATCCATTACATAGATCATATGGCGGGTATTATAGGCAATGGTGATTTTAAGTTAACAACATCAGGACTTGAAAAAAATATCATACCAAGCAAAAGAAGAGGGTTCCTGGAACTCAATGGAACGATTAATATACTATTTAAAAACGGATCAGATGGCATGTTTACGTGCTATCCTGACGGCACGGCACCTATAATAATTGAGATTTATGGTAAAAATTTACGATGCATATGCAGAGAATCGGAAGGAAAGGCATGGATATCCAGGGAAAATAAACAATGGAAATGGGAAGAAGTTCCTGTTTTCATACCCCCCCAAAGCCAACTGACCACTGAACTGGTTGAATCTATTTCCAACACCGGTAAATGCGGCCTAGTAACATATTCTGAATCGAAAGAAATCCATCTAAAAATGCTGGAGCCACTCAGAAAATTTTTGAATAAAAACGGTAAAGATAAATATAATTATTATCCGTTTACATGAAAAAAAAGGAAACAATTCTTCTTGTTGGCGTCGGCCTGATGGGCATTGAATACGCCAAGGTATTACAAGCGCTCAATATGCCATTCGTGGCTGTTGGCCGTGGAGAAAAATCGGCCTCTGATTTTAGTTCGGCAACGGGTCTGCAACCTATTACCGGCGGAATAGAAAAATATATTCAAACCGCAAAAGACCTACCTTCAATGGCAATTGTTGCTGTTAATGAAGATGAGGCAGGCAGAGTTACCAGATTTTTACTGAAGAATGGTCTTGATCATATTCTTGCGGAAAAACCGGGCGGACTTACAATAGCCGATATTAAATTAACAGGTAAAGTTGCGAAAAAATTCAAAGCAAGCGTTTATATTGCTTACAACAGAAGATTCTATGCTTCGACAATAGAAGCAATGCGTATTATCAAGAAAGATGGCGGCATATCATCGTTCACTTTCGATTTCACGGAACGAAGTTATGTTATTGAAAAATTAGAAACATCATCGGTGGAAGTAAAACGAAATTGGTTTCTGGCAAATTCGACCCATGTAATTGACATGGCTTTTTTCTTGGGTGGTAAGCCGTCCAAAATAGCTACATATAAAAAGGGAGGCTTGAAATGGCATCCTAGCGGATTTATTTATGCCGGGGCGGGTATTTCTGATAGGGGCGCTCCGTTCTCTTATCATGCAGACTGGGAATCGGCCGGCAGGTGGAGTATTGAGGTAATGACTCCGAAGAACAAACTTATCTTCCGACCCCTTGAAAAATTACAGATGCAAAAATACGGCTCTATGAATATAGAAGACGTCCCCCTAGACGATAAGCTTGATATTGAATTTAAGCCCGGAATATATCGTCAGTTAGAATCATTCTTGGGAGACAAACATAACCTTTTAACTATCAACGAACAGGTAAAAAATTTGAAATATTATTCCATAATTGAAAAGAAATAATATGCTTGGAAAATTCGAACGTATATTTAAATACCCATACCGTAATTTTATTGCTCCTAGAATTTATAGTATTCGCGACCGAAAAATTTTGTCGCGCAATCTCGCCGTCAAAGATAAGTACTCAAACCAACGATGCTTTGTTATCGGCTCCGGTCCGTCAATCTCCGATATTGATTTCGCTCAATTGCAGAATGAGTATACTTTCGTATGCAATGAATTCGATAAAAATCCCAGATATGGAATACTCAAACCCAAATTCCATATTACTTCCGATTCGGCCTATTATACCGATGGAGAGGCAGAATATCTTACTGAACAATTTAAATTAAAAGATAAAACTATACCCACCACTACGAGCATGATAATAAATCTCGCCGCTAAGCCTTTTATGGATAAGTATAGCTTATTTAAGCGCCATCAGGTTTATTATGTCGGAACACAGGGAATTTTTACCGATAAATTACCTTTTAATATAGAACTGGATAGATACATCCCCTATCCTAAAAATTCTGCCCTTATGTGCATGCTGGCTGCTGTTTATATGGACTTTCAGGAAATAATTTTAATTGGCTGCGAGCATGGATTTCTAAACAAACCCATTACCGTTCTCATGGAACACAGTGCAGATGATTATCCGGATGATTTAAAACATGCTGATATGTACGATCAAGAAGCCATGAAGAAATTTAATTTGGCTAAGAATCTCAAACGACCGACTTATGAAAATGCCGTGGCCTCGGTTCTGCAATTATTTAAAAGCTATCGTCTTTTCTATGATAAAGTTAAAAAAATTCATCCTAATACCAATATCTATAACGCAACACCCAATAGTTTTCTGGATGTTTTTCCATTTGTAAATCTGGACGATGTCTTGAATAAAAAAAGATAATCTTAAAATATTTGACCATGAATAAGCCAAAAATTTCAGTCATAATGGCTGCTTATAATGCCGTTGATTATATAGAAAAATCGATAGTCAGTATTCTAGAACAAACATTTGATGGTTGGGAATTAATAATAATTAACGATTGCTCAACCGACCGCACTCCGGAGATAATCGAAAGATATACCAAACTAGATCCTAGAATTAGCCTCCTTAATAACCCCGTGAACATAAATCAAGCTCTTTCTAGGAATAGAGGCATCTCCGAAGCCCGTGGAAAATATATTGCCATATTAGACGATGACGACATTGCTTTTCCCAGCCGTTTAAAAATTCAATGTGATTTTTTAGAAAATAATCCGTCAGTTGCTCTCGTGGCATCTGCCGCAGAGATAATAGACAAGAACGGAAAAATTATTGGACATAAAAGATCTCCGGAAAATTTAGATGAACTTAAGTTTAGAATAATATTAAAAAACCCCCTTGTTCACTCGAGCGTAATGTATCGAAAAGAATTAATGGAAAAGATTGGAGGATATAATAACAAATATTTTAATGCCGAAGATTATAAGTTTTATTCAGAACTTATCAAGCAACATGAAATTACCTCCCTACCCGACGTTCTGCTAAAATACCGCCATACTCCGCAGGCAATTTCCATTGATTCTTCGTCCAGAAAAATACAGCTGACACAATCTCTCGAAGTAAATTTTGAGAATGTAAATAATTACATGCCTTTATCGCGAGAAAAAACGGCCTTATTAATAAATGTCCTGCACAAAAATGATTTAAGAATTAATTCCATAATATCATTCTTCAATATTTATAAAAAATTAGTAAATTCATTCATCGCCAAGGAAGGCTTGGACCAGACTCAAGCAAAAAAAATATGGGGAATATATAACTCAGAAAGAAAAAATATACTTAGATACTATTTAAAAAATAAAAACGAAAAATTAGTAAACTTCATTGAGAAAATATTTTTCAATAAATTATGGATCAAATTAAAGACAAAATTTTAATAACTGGCGGCAGAGGCTTTATAGGCTCGGCGCTAAATTCTTACTTGACTGCTAGGGGCTATGAAATTCGCGAATTCAATGGTGAAATCAGGGATATCGAAACGCTGGAACCATATTTTAAAGATATAAAATGGATCATTCACCTGGCAGCCAAAACATCCAATAACAGTGCACGCAGAGAGCCGAGCGATTATTTTGACGTTAATCTTTATGGAACCTTAAACGTCATAAGGCTATGTCTTAAATATGATTGCAGATTAATATATTTTAGCTCGACCGAAGCTTTGATAAAAAGAGATGACTACGGCATGAGCAAAGCTTTAGCTGAAGAACTTATTCAATACCACGCCGCTAAACACAATTTAAAAGCCGTAACAATACGGCCCTGCGGTATTTATGGACCGAATGACCCGGATAACAATAAATACATAGTCAGAAGATATCCTCTGGCTAAATTATGCCAAGACGTATTTAGTATAATTTCTGAATATAACTTTGATCATTATAGGGTCTATTCAACTAAGCTATTCGTACATAAAATTTTTCCTATTAAATTAAAGCTGTATCGAATTAAAAAGTTTATTAAAAGTAGACTCCTAAAAAATATATAAAGTGGTATGAATCCCGTTAGAAGTGCCCCTAACGGGTGTATAATCAAGGTGATGGCACAGCAAATTAATCGTGATTCTTCTACGGCATTTAGATAGCTAATACGAAGTATCACTTCTAACGGGATGAATATTCTTCAAATAAATACTGTTGACTCAAAAGGTGGGGCAGCAAGAGTCGCCTATTCGCTTAAAAATGAGTTAGAAAAAAGAGGTCATGAGGCCCCGATGTTTGTCGGCAGAAAATATTCCGACGAAAAAAATATTAAGCTCCTCAATAATATCCGCTCATTTTCTGGCAAAATACGCAGAAAATTATCTTACTGGCTAGCCAATGATATAGATATTTTTTGTTCGAATCATATTCTAAAAACTCAGGAATTTAAAAATGCCGACATAATTCACTGCCACAATCTTCACAGCTATTATTTTAATCTCTCAACTTTAATAAAAATCTCACGGCTCAAGCCAGTCATTTGGACATTTCATGATATGTGGCCAATCACCGCCCATTGCGCCCATGCTTTTGATGGCACAATACAAAATAATGGATTTTTTGCCTGTCCTAGTCTAGATATTTTCCCACCGATTGCATGGCACAATGAGAAATACCTCGAGATAAGAAAAAGGAATATTTATATTAAATCTAAGTTCAATATTGTTACACCGTCTAGATGGCTAGCCGATAAAATCGGACAGAGCATTCTGAACGATAAACCGATATCGGTAATTTATAACGGCATTGATACTTCGGTATTTAAGCCCTACAATCGCGATAAATCGCGCCAAGAACTCGGCTTACCCCAAGATAAGCACATTATCCTAGTTGTGGCCAAAGGGGGGGCCTCTAATCCATGGAAGGGTGGTAACTACGCCCAAGGGGCCATAGAGGCGTTTAAGGGCGATTCTAGGGCATTTTTCGTGGATTTAGGGGGTAATGCCAGTCATACTACTGACCAGGTCAAAGTAGTCAGTTTTGTGGCCGATCAAGCTCTATTGGCAAAATACTATTCGGCCGCAGATACCCTTCTTTACCCATCAATAGCCGATAATTGCCCCCTAGTCGTTCTTGAGGCAATGGCATGCGGATTACCAGTCATCTCCTTCTCCACTGGAGGAATACCGGAGCTTATTGACCATAAAAAAACAGGCTATATTGCCCGTTATAAAGATGCTGTTGGCTTAGCTAATGGCATCACTTGGATGTTGATGCGTACGCCCACCGAACACACTGCCATGCGCGAATCTGCCGTTATAAAAATTCGATCTGAGTTCACTCTGAATTACATGACTGAACAATATTTGGAACTTTATAAATCTATACTAAAAAAATAGTTATAATTTTTGAATAAAGTCTTAGTAGCATTAGTACTCTATAGCGTCTTTGCCGACAATTAAATCTGTCAATTTAATACTATGATTCTCATTTAGATCCCTCACTAAATCCTCCGGTCTAACCTTGTCTTTAAACGCAACTGAAAAGTAGAATTCGCCATCACCATCAGAATTTGTTTTATGCTGCAAAAGCTTATAGGACCCGAGATATTTATCAAATAATTCTTCATAGAATCTACTTGAAAAGTTTTTATCCGCTATAAACGTCAACAGAAATCCATCTTGGGTTACAGATCCAAAATTATATTTATCTAAGAAATAAATTATCACCAACAAAGCCCCAGTACCTAAAATAGAAACTATATAATTAGCGGTTCCCACTCCCATACCAACAGCCAGACTAAAAAATAAATAAGTGGCATCTTTCGTATCTTTTATAATCGTCCTGAATCTAATCAAAGTAAACACGCCCAAAATACCAAGAGCCCTCACAACATTATTCCCCAGAATCATCATCGCTATAGCCGCCAATACAGACATCATTACCAGAGATTCAACATAAGAACGCGAATACGACAACCCTCGATGAGTTTTCTTATAAATTATTGCTATTAATAAACTTAGCCCGAACGAAAGGAAAATATTAAAAAAAATAACGGCTGCGCTAAGTTCGGTAAGTGCTAAATTTGTGGTGTTTAAATAATCCATATTTTTTTATTACAACTATGCTCAGTTAATTGAACAATTACCTCAACACAGGATTAAACCAGCGTAAGGCATCTATTGATTTCTCGTACTTAGAATAAGTATCGGCTTTTAAATTATATTTAGTAATAACCCTTTTAAGCCAAAAAGGTAGGAGATATCTATATTTAACCTCCATAACTACCTTACCCCTATTAACCGGTTTCATGAAGGAATTATACATAAAATTATCACCTCTGCAAGCCTCCAAATTAAAATCAAAAGTGACTCTTAAATTCTGAGATTCGTTAAGATAAGCTCTCCTTTTATATCTAATCGCCACCACTGGTTTTATTGAATAATTAATTGCATTCCACAAAATCTCATTTTTCTTTCCGATATCTTTCTGATCTAACTTTCTTTCAAGCAGAGAGACATTGCCACGCTTAAAAAAATCCATGAACTCAGCCTGGGTCAATAAAATCCTAGTTTTGAAATTCTCCTGCTGAATCTTATTCTTTACCTCAAGCCACACTGTTTTAGACTCGCCGATCGTAGGTTTATAAACGCGTAATCTAAATTTTTTCCTCTTAATAAAGCCGCCTGCCTTATCTAAGTAATCAGATAAACCATAGGAATCATAATATAAACTGGTTACAAAGTATTCACCGTTAGCCGAACCGATATTTGGATCCGGCTTCATTCCATATTTAGCAATCTCTTTCTCGATTAGATAAGCTCTGCTAAGACTAAGTTCATATTTGAATTCAAACCTTAATTTTTTAGTCATTTTTATTCCCATTAAAGATTAACTTATATATATTGGCCGGCAATATTTTATTCAACTCGGGCTCGGTCTGCCTGATTGCTGTTCCATCTTTATATCCTCCCTCCACAATACTATCCTCAACACTTAAACTCGAAAATTTATCCTTCTCTATTTCTACGGAATTGCCCCAAATTACAGATCTACTGACTTTAGCTTTTCCACCATTAACAAAACTGGGCTTCTTTCTATACAGATATAAACCATGGCTGATATTTCCTATCACTTTGTTATTATCAATAACCGCATAAGAAGAATCCTTAACCGCAATGCCGATATTACACCCGGCTATGATATTGTCAGATATTATAGGGGTAGATTTTTCACCGACGCTTATACATTTATCCCCATAGCGCACCAGCTGATTATTTCTGATTTCTATGCTGGTGCCGGAAAGGTCTATAGCATCACCGTTATTTCCCCCCATGGCATTATTAATGAATCTGCTATTTTCTATTTTTCCTGATAAAATAAAATCTAAATCTACGCCATCAGAATTATTATTCTCAAACGAACTATTTATAATTTCAACCACACCCACGATGGCGTGGAAACCGTCATCTGATTTTCCATTCTTAAATACTGAGTTCTCAACTAAAGATTCGGTATTATGCAAAGAAAACTGAGAAGTAATTCTTAAACCATTAACCGTATCTTCAGATCCTCCGCTCACAACTACGTTGCGGAAATAATTTTTATCAGCACCGGTATTAATTACAGCAAAAACTCCCCATGGTTCATCTGAACTAGGATAAGAAGAAGTAATTGTAATCGGATTATAGCTGTTTCCGTTAGCGGTCACCGGGCTATAGGTAACCAGTGAAACACCGGGATTAAAAAATAACTGTGCCCCGGGTTCGATAATCAACCTAAAACCGCTCGGAACAATCACTGTTTTATAGAAAACATGATTTCCGGTATTGATAACTAATGTTTTATTATTATTTTTTTTAAATTGAGGATTTTCAGCTATAAATTGATCTATATTTTTAACCGTATCCGATAAATACTTAAAGCTTCCATTAAAATTAAGCCTATCGGCAAACGATAGCTCATCAAACACATTAGCCTCTTCAATATTTTTCGACGCCAACAGCTCTTTTACTCTTTGAAAGTTTTTTATTATCAAATCACGGTTATCACTATTTATTCTATTAAAGACAAAGTTGTTCTCATTCTTGGCCTGATCACTATAAAAGTCATTTTTTGTAGAAGCAATAATGTTATCATAATAATTTAAATCATCAGCCAGATTATCATCGTTCTCAACATAATTCTTTAAAATTTTAAGGAATTTTTCGGAATAAGCTTTATTTTTAAATATCCTTCTGGCCAATAGGGGCTGATTATCACTGTATATTTCGTCATTTAATTCTTCGGACTCTATATCCCACACAACCGGCTCAAATTTGCCGGTTTCACGACGGAATAATAAAACTAAATTACTATTATCGCTTTGGTGAGCAGAGCCGGATAATACAGTTATCAATTGCCATTTATAAAATTTATCCAAATCAACAAGCTTATCTATATACTTATAGAAAACCTCGTCTGAAGCTTTGTTGACTAACTCTCCAAGCGCTTCAAGCTCCTCAAACGGGCCATCTTCGTTCTCTGCCGTATAACTTTTCCAGCCAGAAAAAGGCACTTTTGCATCGCCAGATACAGTAGCCTCATCAACATCTTTATTTGATAAAATATTGTTAACATCTGCTATTCCATTCTTATCCAATAATTCACTTGACCATGCCTCAGAAGCAAGATAGACCCCAAAATCTCTTTTATTAATATGTAATCTTACAAATTTTATATCCGGAGCAAGTACTCCAATTTTCTTAGCCCGGTAGCTATTAAAGGAGGCGACATAGAACTCACGATCAAGAGGAATTATTAGATTTAATTCCCTCATCCCCTGGAACAAATTATCTTTCGGAAATTTAATTTTAAATGATTTTTGCTCCGCCTGCCAATGATTTTGCATGAGGCCCCTGTACCTTAACTTGATCTTCGATTCATAACCACCATCCCCTGCAAAATATGCATTAACGTAGCTTTTATCATTATCTAATAAAGACCCGTAATCCATCTCCTTCATATCAATAGGGACGCTACTATTTAGCTCTTCGACATCCTTAATATCTATAAAAATCTGAAGTTGTGATAAATTGCTACTGCCGAACCAAAATGGCAAATATACAATATTAGGAAATTTTTTAATCGATCTCCAGCTATGAGCAAAATAATTTTTTAGCGGAATTTTGATATCTTCTAAGCTGGAATATGCAGCGGAGATAAAAATTATCGCCACAATAATACCATACACGAAGGACTTTTCTCTTAATAAACGGCTATTTTTTTTGATAGTTTTTAAAAACATATACTTACGTAAAATTATATTAAAGCTATTGTATGGGGCAAGGTAATTCTGATAAAAAATATACTAAAATAGGCCTAAAGTCAACCCCCGGGAATTAAAATTGGCTATAGAATTAATCTAATATAATCCGCCCTGAATTACTCTCAAAAACAAAACCCCACTTTTATGTGGGGAATCTTTATCCAACTCCAGGCGCCATTGATCTAATTATTTTGATTCTTTCTGGCTTATTCAAATACTCCCATGCTTTTCGTGAAATGAATTCCAAATAGTAGGGATCAATGATAGTTTTAATTGACGGCCATAACCAGTCTAGGTCTGCTATCTCAATGCCGGGCAGTAATAAATTATTCTGAACAACATAATCATAAAGGGTAGTACCGGGAAATGGCGTAACAATAGTAAAATTCACATATTCAGATCCCGCATCCATGTGCTTTTTAGCAACCAGAATTGTTTGAGCTATCTCTTCATATGTTTCGTCAGGGTAACCGATTAAGTAACAACTTGAAACGAGAATACCCAAAGAATTGGCTTTTTTTATCAACGCCGGTATATTGTATATTTCATGACTAATCTTACCAGAAGCCCACTTATTTATTATTCTTTGAGAACCAGATTCGACCGGAAACGAAAGTCTCTTAAAACCAGCTTCTGCCATTGTTTCTAGCATTTCCTCATCTATAACTATTCTGCCACCCTCGTTTTTATGAAGATGGGACAAATTTATACCATTCACATCAGCCAGTTTAAAATTAAATTTAATCAACATTCTGAAAATATTCAACGCTCTTTTTTTCTTAGCCAATAAAGAATCGTCCTCAATGTAAATATTTTCTGCTCCAAGCGCTTTAATTGCAATCATTTCTCGCTCTATTCTTTGTTCGGATTGAAATCTAAATTTTCCAATGTATCCCGTATCTGAACCTTTTTGTTCTCCAGAAATATGACAAAAAGTACATACATATGGACAACCTCTCGAAGTCATTGCCGACACATATGGCAGTGGTTTACTAAGCTGACCAACGCTAATAACACTACCTTGAGGTCGGGCAATCTTCCAAATACGCTCAAGTGGCAATAAATCTCTAGCGGGAATGGGCAACAAATCTAAATTATCCTCAATCAATCCAATAGGATTGATTTGGATTCGATTGTTATACATGAAGGCAACGCCAGCTAAGCTTGAGAAATCTCTACTTCCCTTCCGTAAAATATTTCCAATTTCAACTATTGTTCGCTCTGCTTCCGAAATACAAATTAAATCAGCTCCGACATCAAAAAATCTTTTCATTTGAGTGCGAGCATTAATCCCGCCCATTATAATCAGCTTCTCTGGATATGCCCTAGAAATTGAATTTACTGTCTCCTCAACCATACGCGTTTGCGGTGTGAATACTGAACTGATACCAATTACATCATAATGCGCCACCTCGCGAAGAATATCCTCAACGGGCATGCCGATTCTAATCATCCCGTTGGCTAATGGAGTTTGCTTATAGAATGATTGCTCGAGCGTATATCTCTCATTTCCTAAACAACAATCCAAAATAGTTACACTAAATCCAGAGTCACGTAGAGCTCCGGCTAGATACAAGTTACCCAGAGTAATCTCTGGTTTAACCGCACCAAGCTTTAAATCAAACCTTTGAGGCGAATACATTAATAAAAATCTAGGTTCCTTAATGTTTTTTATCAACGGTGGTGATTCCTGTTTCTTCTTTATCTGAATTCCTGCCTGTGTATCCATTTTTAAAGTGCCTTCTCAAATATAGACTGAGCTTCACATAAACTAGCAAAAAACGATAAGGGTAGCAACTTTAATCCATGAGCTGGATATTGTCTAACAATTTTCTGGCGATAATCTGAGATTTAAGATCAGAAACATAAAATTCATAACCGTTTTTTGCTATTCTTCCCAATTCCTGCGGATTATTTTTTGCCCACAATATCTTATCGGCTAAAGATTTGGCATTAGCCGGTTCACAGGTAATACAAGTTTCATCTGGCTTTAATAGCTCCAGTATTCCCCTATTAGCTGCGGTAAGATATGGTAAATGCATAGCCAATGTCTCATAGGTCTTGTGGGGGATGGTCCTACTCAAGCGTTCATGCCCCGATAACTGCCCTATACTTAAATGACATTTCTGCATAAGAAGCCGAAGCCCATCGCTTTGGATATAATCAGTCCCGAGATCTAAATTCTTAGGCCTATATTCGTGAATTGCCTCCTTCACCTTATCCAACAGCTGACCGCCACATCGCATAATAAATTTTATATCCTCATTCTCCAATAATTTAGCCGCCTGAATTAAATACTCAGCCCCAGTCTCTGGTTGAAGCGCGCCCCTGAATAAAACTGTAAATGTTGGAAATTTTGAGATTGAAGAATCGTAAAAAAATTTATCCTCATCAACCCCAATCCAGCTTCTGGATATTTTTTTACCGCTAATTCTAAATATTTTTTTAAAATAATCAACCTGACTATTAGATTCGACGAAAATTAAATCAGCAAAATGAACTGCTATAAAATCAAGTAGCCAATAATAAACGGCTTTAATTGAAAATCGGGAAGCTAGGCCCCTTGAGACTATCAACCTCTCATATACTGATAAAACGGCGTTATAAATAATTTTTTTTCGACAAAAAAAACGTAAAAAGATAACTAGGCCAGGGCTATCATATCCAACAATGACAGCATCTGTATTCTTGCGATTGCGTAAATAAAAAACTAGGAATCTGAAAAAATCAAAAACACCTCCACCCGTCAGACCAAATTCTATAACGCCTACTCCATTCTCTCTCAATCCCTTTACGCAGACTGTGTTAAGAGAGTATTCAAGTCGCGACCTACTTGTATAAATTATTTTTTTAATCATATCGCCCCATTAATAGATTAAGCTCCTTCTGCCAATTATAATTTCCCCAGTGTTTGAATTTTAACCTTAAATCTTTGTTTTCGTATCCGGGATGACAACCAAGTTCGATAATTTTATCGGGATACTTATCTGATAATTCTTTTGCCGACTTAATATCCTTTTTGCTTAGATTACCCGCATTAATAAAACCGACAAAAAAATCATTACACCTAAGGCCCTCTCGGATAATCATTTTTTTGGCAATCCGTGAAAGAAAATTTAAAAATATTAATTGGGCTTTTCTAAATAAATTTTCTCCCGCACCAAGAGGTTCGTTCACGATACGAATATACGGAATTCCGTATTTTTTTGCCAAAGAGATAACAATATCCATAATTCCAGGAAGCAGATGGAGGTGCTGGTGGCTATTAATAAACTTGAGATTAATCCCGGCTGTTACGCACTTATTTATTTGAGCTTCTAGCTCCTTCTCAATATCGCTCTTTTTTATTAGGCCCAAAATATATTTAGCGAAAAATATTTTATGATTTTTAGGCAAAGTTTTTAAAACAAGGGGTTTTTCCTCAACCAGAACCAAATGTACTCCGATATTTGGAAGCTCAACCTCTAAACATCGGCGAATAGCATCATCAAAAGCCGTACCATTAGCCATAAGAGATGCTCCGCTTATAAAACCATTTTTTAAAAGATAAATTACTCCCTCGTTAACAGCGGGATTAAGACCCAAATCATCAGCTATAATAGAAATTCTTTCTTTAGAGCGAGTGAATTCCATAGGGAGTTTCCACAATACTGTCGTTTTTGATGTTACATGTTTCTGAAACAATATATAGAGGACGACCCTTAACCTCGTTAAACATTTTATACATATATTCCCCTACTACGCCCAGAACCATCAATTGAATGCTCCCTAAAAATAAAACCAATATGACCAAAGTTGCCCAGCCGGCAATTAAAGGATTCGGGTTGACATAATGATCAATAATGACATATCCGGAAAAAACAATACTTACGAACAAAACAAATAATCCCGCCCAAAAAGCCAATCGCAACGGAAATGCCGAGAAAGAAGTAACTCCGCTTAAAACCAGTTTCGTTAATTTCTTAATATTGTATTTGGGCTTGCCGGCTTTTCTTGATTCCACGACATAAGGCACGTATTTCTTTTTGAAACCTATCCATTGAATCATACCCCTTAAATATCTTTCTCTTTCCGGCAATTTTTTAAGCGCATTGACTACCGGCCTTTTATATAAAGCGAAGTCGGAAACATTCCTGAACTCAAGGTTTGTAATGGCGCTCATTAATTTATAAAAGCCCCTGCCTCCGACTTCTCTTAACTTAGAGTTTTGCCTATTATCCAATCTTTCACCTATAACTATATCATGGCCTTCTTCTGCATATTTAATAAATGTCGGTATTAAAGACGGCGGATGCTGTAAGTCACCATCCATGGTCAAAACCATATTTCCTTGGGCAAAATCTATCCCGACATTAAAAGCGGCTTGGTGGCCGAAGTTTCTTGAGAATTTAATAACTTTAAATCTAGAATCTTGATCAGCAACTTTTTTAATCATTTCAAAAGTGTCGTCAGTTGAACCATCGTCAACCAAAATGACCTCGTAATTTTTACCGAGAGCTGAACCCGTGCGATTGAGTTCTTTAATTAAAAAAGGTATGACTTCCTGTTCATTAAAAAGAGGTATAACTATAGATAAATCTATGCTTTTTGACATTATAATATCTTATCATTAAAACTTGACTTTTGAAATAAATCATACTATATTATAGAAAGTTGGTCAATTTACAAGTTCTTTTCTTTGATAGAACAGAGGTGACGAGTGCTAAAGCATTTGTGGAAATGCCTAACCGTATGGTATATTCCGGCAACATCACTGGATGGCGCACAGGCAATTCTGGCACATGCAGCCGATGAGAATAGTCCGACAGACCCCGGAGATGTAAACCGCTACAATGCGGAGATTATCAAGAACCTCTATCGTCGTCTCCACATACCCGTGATTATTCAGGGCGAGCTAAAACCCTGCCTAACAGATATTCCGCTGACTGCCGTAAGTCCGCGACAAGCAGAAACAGCGCCAAACTATTTGAGCAGTTACGACATAGCACTTTGGCAAAAAGCCGAGTGCGATAAACTGGGGGCTAAGAAAGTAGTACTCATTTCATATTACCCCCACTATTGGAGAGCGGTAAAAACAACGGAAAAAGTCGGCTTAACCGTACTCGTGCCACCCGGCTTAGAGGAAATCTACGATCAAAACAACAGTCAGTGGTGGGCCAAATACAAATGGGTCAACCGCCTCTATGAATTACTGGCTCGTCTCCACTCAATTTGGAAGGGATGGATCTAATGCCCGTGAAGAGTCTCGCTACCATCAAGGTAGTTGGTGCTCTTTGCGGGCTTTTTTTACTAAAATAGGTATAAATAAACAGCCGCCCCAAGAACATCAAGAAAAAGATCCGATAAGGTATCGTAGGAAGTTGAGGGTGCAATGTAATATTCAAAATTATCTTCCAGAAACTTCTTTATATTTTTATTTTTATTAATAATCAGCTCATAGATCTCCCACAATAAACCTATAGTAAATACGGTCAATAATACATAAGAGTCCTTATCTAAAAAATTCATCAACAGCGCCGCGAGAAGGAAACCTCCTGCGAGATGAGACGCCTCATATACCCAATATAAATTCTTACCTTTACGGCTAAGGAGTATATTTACAGAGAGCAAGACAAGTATCGCTAAAAACGGAATGATCATATTTTTGAACAATCAAAAATATAAGATTCAACTTTTTTATCCTGAAATTTCTTCAGCAATGGACACCTGGCTATCAACGGCCAGTACCGGCCATTTTTATCTATGGCCGGAAAATCGACAATCATATAATGTCCCCGATAAGCATCCATCCGTACGGTATAATCACGCGACGGAGCCGTATAAAAACGAGCTTCGTACTTATCAGACAGCCTTAGATAGTAGGCGCCAATATCGTAATAAGTTATCACATTAGTGATATCGGGATTATTACGCACATAATCAATCGAAGTTCTCGTAATCGTCGGGACACTGCCAAACAATGAGCCAAATAAATATTCGTTCATAAAAATTAAATTATATCCGATACCAAATACCAAAAAGACGATACTGAGATGAATCCTGATTTTTTTAAAAGACAACGCTCCAATTAATAACAAACCGCACAACAGCCATATCCAAAGAATGAATTGAGCGGAAAAATAAAATCCGGCCGGACCAGAACCGCCTGTCAGCGGCAGGAGAAAATTAAAATCTAAAGATTGAATATGTCTGACATATTCTTCCTTGGGATTAAGTGGAAGAACAGCTTGATCTGCGGATAAAATAAAAGAAGAGATGCCAACAAACAAAACCCCAATTGATATGAGGCTGAAATAATTTTTCTTTACATTAAACCCGCTTATCAGCTTAAAGATTATCTCACTAGAAATAATTATGGACGGCATAATCCAAAACATAAAATATCTTTCTATCGCAAGCTTCGTAAAATCAAACAAAACCAAATAGAAAATAAGATTAACCCCTAAATACAAGTACCAAAATCTGTATTTCTGTAAAATTTCTCTATTGAATACACCGATAACAACCGGTAAAAACAGGAGCGGAGAAAGCCAGACAAGTGATTTCAACGCCTTGAAACCAAGTTCAAAATAAGCCCGTAATCCAAAATTTAACGAATTAAAATTTTTGGCATATTCAATTACATAACCCAGACGGCTGGCATATAAATAGCAGAAGACCAATCCGATCAAAACTAGGGGCCACCAAAATTTTATAATCCTTAAAGAGATCTTCTTTAAATCAAACTTATCTGGCGCATAAGAGGACAAAAAATAATCTATAATTAGTGTCCCAAGAAACAAAACAAAACTAATTTTGGACAGTAGTCCGCCAATAATGCCTAGTGCAAAAATCACCCGCCAAAACCATCTCTTATCTTCGGGTATCCGTAAATAAGCGTAATAAGTCAGTAACACAAAGAAGGGAAGAATTGCGCCGTCTATATCTATTTGGAGATTAGATATAATACTATATATGCTTATTACATATAAAAAGGCCCCTAAAAGAGCTATTTTTACTCCGGGAGTAATTTTTCTGATTATCTGATATACCAGTATCAAATTCAAAAAACCCAACAAAAAAGGAGCAAATCTAAGGTTGTCGTCGTATCCAAACAAGTCGCCAAATATCCAAAGGAAGTATTTATTAAACGGAGGATGGGGCGCACTAAAACTATCAAAAATTGGATTTGCAATCGTAGCCCAGCGATATTCATCCTGATGATATACCTGATCGACTCCTAAAAATCTTGATACTAGAAAAAATGCAATAACTAGTAATAAAATTGGATTAATTTTTCTCATCATATTTGAATATTTTTATTATTTCTTTTTAACGACTAGCAAAATCGATACGCCAAACGGAAAATTAAAGTATTTCAAAAACTTGGATTCTAAATTAAAAACTGAAAAAAATATATTATTTAATAATCCGTTGTTTATTTCGAAATCAGATTCTCTGCCGCCTAGACCAAACCACCTGCTGGCTAATCTCGCTACAGCAATCATTGGAAACAAAAAAGTATTAAAATAACTTTTTTTAACCATAGCTAGACTGGGAAATTTATCAAAAAGATGCACAACAGATTTCATCGTATAGCGCCTGAAATGATGGGCTACATCATCCTGAACACCCCATAACCACATATGTGCCGGAACGGTTATAATCAAACTGCCTCCAGGCTTTAAGGCTCTTTCCAAATTACTAATTACTCCTAAATCATCTTCAATATGCTCAACAACGTCTAAAGCCATAATTAGGTCAAAACCACCTTCCAGAGCCTCAATCTGATTGTTTTGAGCCACTTCCAGATTACCCACACCCCGGGATCTGCCAAACTCGATAGCTTCAGCAGAAAAATCAGCACCCCCAACATAATAGCCAAGCTTCTGTAAATAACCGACGGTATATCCGGAACCGCATCCAAAATCGAAAATTTTGGCAGTCTTCAATATCTTATATTTTTCCAGCAACGCCAGAATTATATTTCTTCGCACCCTAAACCACCAGTGATATTTTTCAAATTCAAAATAATTTTTATAAAAATTGTGATCCATTTTACCGCATTGATTTCTTCGCCATATCAATACCATAGGCGAACATCTCGTAGCGACGGGGGCTGGTATAATGCTTCATAGCCATACCATCATTAAGAAAACCCTTGATTGCATACCTATCTGGTGGCAAAAACTTAAAATTCATCTGCGATATAAGGCAAGCCCAGCTCCTCATCTCAATGAAATAATCCGTAAACGGCATTTTTGTATGTTCAAGACATTCGGCTAATTGATCAATGCTAAGTTTATCCATATTAACTGCAAGATAACCGCCGTTCAGCATCGCGACAGGATTGTCTTTCAGTTTATATTTTTCTGTGTAAAAATCGTCCATCATAAGATCAAATTCAATTGTATCACCCAGCTGACGCTGCATTACGGCATCACACCCGCTGCTCCCATTTAAAAAATCTATCAACTCTGTCGGCGACTTATAGAAAAGAATGTCTGAATCGCTAACAATAATTTTCTTAGCCTTGCTAAAAACAGCCGGATTTACAAGCTTATCAAGAAAAAAGTGGCACTCTAGCCTAGATTTTTTGATGATCTCCGGTATTCCCGGCATCTCTAGAATTCGTTTAGTCGTCTCGTCGCGAAACATTACCTTAGTATTCGGGAATTTGCTTTGAATTAATTTTTCAGTAGCCTTATCTATTGTTCCATCGTCATGAATAACCACAACTGGCCTCAATTTTGAATGAAAAATAAACGAACTAAGCATCCATGCGAACATCCACAGACCCTGGCCGTGCCTGGAACAGATAGTATGCAGCTCCAAGTCGGGATCGGCCACATAATCGTAACGAGGAAGATAAGTAAATAAGTAATTGCCAAAAAATCTATTCTTAACATACGGCCACCAATAAGACGGACCATATCCCTCTTCAAGCAATCGCTTTAAATAGAATAATTCAGTTTTTATTCTTCTAAAAAATTTAGGCATATAATTAATCCTTCATAATATATTTACATCTAGATTCTAATTTGAGTAAATCTATGAGAAAAGGTTAATTGGAGATGGTATTATATTAGAATATATAACTAAATTTAGCAATAAAAAAAACGCCTAATGGCGTTTTCAAAAAAATTAAATCTTCCATAAATAACTCCTTACCGTATCCATGACATAATCTAGATGTTCCTGACGCAATCCATGATGACAACCAATAAGAAACCCGTGTGCCAAAATTGCGTCAGAATTAATCAAGCTACCATAAACAAAATGATCAATATCTCTATACGGCGGATGTCGCAAAATGTTTCCTGCAAACAACACTCTTGTTTGAATATTTCGTCCTTCCAGATAAAGCATCAATTCAGTCCGTTTTATTGGCGAACCTTTGCGAATGGAGAGCGGAAATGCCAGCCAGCGAACATCACTTTCTATAACGGCCTGACGAGGTAATACAAAGTGTTCCGGAAAACCAGCAAAAAAATCATATAAAATCTTAAAATTTCTCTTACGAATTTGATCAAATTCACTCAGGCGTGATAACTGAACAAGACCAAACGCAGCTTGAGGATCTAAGGCTTTAAAATTAAAACCAAGCTCACGAAAAACAAACTTACCATCGTACTGAATATTATCCAAAAAGAAATTAAAACGAATATCAGGATGCTCGTCATAATATTCAGCCGAAGCCCTACCCCAATCTCTAACAGCTTGAGTGAACTCGGCATCGGCTTTATATTTAAACATTACCATCCCACCGCCACCCATTGCTGTAATAATATGAGAGGCATAAAAACTAGTTGTACTAGCATCTGCATATTTTCCAGTTGGCTCACCCCTGATTGTACCGCCTATCGAATCGCAACTGTCTTCTATTAGTATCAGATTGTGGTCATCGGCTATTCGACGCAATCTAGCCATATTATTAAGATTCCCTATTAAATGGGGTATCATCAAGCCTACCGTATTGGAATCAATAGCTTCTTCGACAAGATCTAAATCAATGTTATAAGTATCTAGCTCAACATCGACAAAAACCGGAACAAGTCCTGATTCAATAAGAGGATTAACGGTTGTGGCAAAAGTACAAGCCGGAGTTATTACCTTTCCATGCTTAGCTTTACCCAAAAGTGTTCTTACGGCAAGCAGGTTTGCTGAAGAACCAGAATTGACAAACAATGCAAAGTTTTGACCAAAAATTTCAGCCACCTGTTTTTCAAACATACGAGTATATTTACCGATGCCAAGCCAATCGTTATTTAAGCACTCCAAAACGGAAGCTATCTCTCTCTCTCCAAAAATTGCCCGACTATAGTAAACCTTGTCTTTACCTGGGACGAATGGATGGTTTTCCACCAAATCTCCTTTTTTGTAAGTACTAGCCGACATTATCATAATATTTATAGAAATTATCAATATTGACTCAATGCTTAAAAAATTGTGTAGAATACTTGCAAAATAAAAACCCCATTTGACTGGGGTTGTCTTTTAACAAAGCTGTCTCGCTATGCCCGCAATGCCATCCGGAGTTAATCGATATCGTTGCAAAAAATAATCCTGACTGCCCACTCCTCGAGGAAATTCATCGGATATACCTAATCTTACAAACGGAACATTTATCATTTCGTCAGCCAGAAATTCTGCGACGGCACTACCAAATCCGCCAGCTAGAAAATGTTCCTCTACCGTCATAATCCCCTTTGTTTCTCTAGCTGCTTTTACTATAGCTTTCTTATCCAGCGGCTTTACGGTGTGGAAGCTCAATACACGACATTCTATGCCTAACTTAGACAAGGAGGAGGCGGCCGTAACTGCGTTTGGTAATTGCCTTCCGCAAACTAAGATTGAAACATCATTGCCGGCTCTAACTTCAACTGCTTCACCTAAACGAATTAACGCATCTAGGGCATGGACTGTCGGCTCTCCTCTTTTTGCAATTCGAATATATGCAGGGCTACCACCCAAGTACAATTCACGAACAAGTGCCTGGACTTCGACAGGATCACCAGGTACGGCGACAACCATATTAGGCATCATCCTCATTAAGCCAACATCTTCGAGGGGTGAGTGGGTGCAACCAAAAGTGCTATAACTGAAGGTACTCCCACCACCAATGATAAAAACCGGCAAATTCTGATAACAAATATCATTCCGTATCTGCTCATAAGCACGCATTGAGGCAAAAGTTGATATTGAGTAAGCAAATACTTTTTTACCCGACATTGCTAATCCAGCAGCGACGCTCATTAAGTTCTGTTCAGCTACACCGACATTCAGATACTGATCAGGAAACCGGTCCCTAAAATCCTCAAAAACAGAGAAACCTAGATCAGCTGTTAATAGCCAAATGTTTTTATCTAATGACGCTAATCTTGTAACTTCACCTACAAATGCTGGTCGCATATCAGTAAACCTCCTCCAAGAACTTGGCAAGATCTTCTAGTTTTATATTCCTGTAATGCCACTCCAGCTTATTTTCCATAGATGGTACGCCTTTCCCTTTTATCGTATGAGCAATGACAACTGTCGGCTTACCTTGTGTTATTGGAATATTTCTTAGTGCTGGAACGATCTTCTTAAAATCATGACCATCAATTTCTACGGCTTCCCAACGGTTAGCACGCCACTTATCAGCAAAAGGTTCCAGATCCAGCACCTCTTTTACGCTTCCGAAACTCTGTATCTTATTGTAATCAACTATTGCAACAAGGTTGTCCAGCTTAAGATGTCCGGCGAGCATAATCGCTTCCCAGGTTGACCCCTCATCACACTCACCGTCGCTGACAATAACAAAGGTGCGGCCAGTCTTGCCATCACGCTTTTGAGCCAAGGCTAAACCGAGTCCCATTCCTAATCCATGACCAAGTGAACCGGTTGTAGCTTCTATCCAAGGCACAGAACCGCGAACCGGATGAACCGCTAATATTGTGCCATTCTGACCATATGTTTCTAGCAGGTCCATAGAAATCAAGCCTCTTTCGGCAAGAACCGCATAAAAGCCGACTCCCCCATGACCTTTACTAAATATAAATTTATCATAATCAGCATCCCCTAAAATTCCAAGGTGCATGATATCGAAATACAGAGCAGTAAGAATATCAATTGGCGACAACGAAGAGGCAATGTGGACCGAACCGGCTCTAGCCGAAGTAGTGAGCACGAGCAGCCTAGCCTTTAATGCGCGTTCTCTTAGACTCGCGAAAAGCTCATTCATTTGCTACCTTTTTAAATGTTCTCTGCGATACTATATCAGTTTAGGCACAAAAATCAAGGTTGACACTAGACAAACATTTTTGTATAAAGATACATCGTTCTTCAAAAATTAGAGAGGGTGGGTCAACTGATGGATGATCGACTATACTCAAGCAATTGGAACGAGGCAGAAGTTGCAGTGACCAAAAGACTCATCGGCCCTATCCTAATACTTGGTGCTTCCGGTTTTATTGGCGCTAAACTTTTTTTCAACTTAAGCCAATGTAGAGATGATGTCTTCGGATGCTCAAAAAATATCAGTACTAATTGGAGATTTCATTATTATAACTGGCAGAATCTAGAAAGAGTTGACATCACAAGCCATAGAGAAGTTAGTCAGATATTGCAAAGAGTTCAGCCAAAAACTATTTTTAATTTATCTTCTTATGGCGGACATGCTCACCAAACCGATATCGGACAGATACACCAGGTTAACTATATCGGGACATCTAATATACTAGAGTCTCTGCGTGACATAGATTTTTGTGCTTTTGTACAAGCTGGCAGTTCATCCGAATATGGCCTGAACTCGGCCGGCCCCAAAGAAAATGATGAGTTAGCCCCGAATAGTGTTTATGCCGCATCTAAAATTGGGGCATATTACTTAATGAAATACTACAGCCAAGTTTTCAATTTTCCGGCAATGCACCTGAGACTATATTCTATCTACGGACCGTGGCAGGAAAGAAAAACACTAATGCCGGTTATGATATCGTACTGCATGGAGAATAAATGGCCCCCGCTTGTAGATAGCGATGCCTCGCACGATTTTGTCTATGTAGATGATTGTGCATATGCCTTCGTAAAAGCCGCAATAGCCTTATACGAGAAAAAAGGTTTTGGAAAAGCCGTAAATATAGCTACCGGAACTCGGACAACCACGAAAGATCTGGTAGTAAAATTTAAAGAAATATTTAATGTTACTCCAATACCGATATTCGGCTCTATGTCGAATAGAGAACGGGATCTCATAAACTGGTATGGAAATCCTAAGCTAGCAAGAAAATTATTAGGTTGGAACTATCGTACTTCGCTCGAAAATGGACTCAGATTAATATTCGAGTGGGAAAAACAATTTAAAAAGACCGCGTAGCGGTCTTTTATTTTAAAAATTTAGAGTTTCTTGAGATATGCCTCTATTTCATTACGTTCGCTTTCAGGTAAGAAGTGAGCATTTTCTTCTCCCGGAAATTCTCCCTCTTTTACGGCTTTGATATACCAGGAATAGGCCTCAAGAACAACCTCTCCGGGAGTCAATCCAGCTTCTCCGGCCTGATAAACCCTAAAATGCTTCGGCTTTCTATTACCCGGCCATTCATAAAGACCAAGCAGATCATAACTAATGAGAAGCTGACCATCAAGTTTTCTGCCAGCTGCGATACCCAGAACTGGAATCTTTACAATATCCCTAATTTTCTGCGAAACGTCTTCCGTAACGGATTCAAGCAATATCATGCAAGCTCCCGCCAGTTCACCGTCAAGTGCTACCTGGCAGAGCTCTCTAACCCCCTCCATAGTTTTGCCGTAAGTTTTGTATCCGCCAAGCATTTCAGCCTTATTCGGATTAAGTCCAATATGTATAACAACGGGACAAAAATTAGCAACTGCTTCAACTCGCTCAAGATATGCCCTATTGGTTTCAATTTTTACAGCATTACCGTCAGCTTCACGCATAAATCTTGCAGCATTTTCAATTGCAACTTGATTAGAAGGCTCATAAGAACCAAGTGGCATGTCATCAACAACAAAAAGGCGTCTCGTACCATTACGCACAGCCTTGGCATGATATATCATTTGATCCATAGTCATAGACTTAGTACTCGGTTCACCATTTATCACCATATTAGCCGAATCGCCGACTATAATTAGTTCTCCACCGGCTCGATCAAAAAGTCGCGCATGACTGGCATCATAGATACTAAGCGCTGAAATAACTTTCTTCTCATTTTTCATCCTATTCAAAATAGGTAGGGTAATTCTATCTTGCGTGAGAGGAATACCACTGGACATCGAAAACTCCTTTTATTAAAGTGCACCCCTAAATACTAGTGATTATATGGAAAAAGTCAATATCTTTTTGGCTCTTTGTTCCCACGAATAATTCCTAACTTCTTCAAGAGATTTTCCGGCGAACTCTTTACCCAAATCAGCCCTATCTAATATTAATTTTATCCCGCGCGCAAGATCTTCCGGATTATCCGGCTTAACTAATACTGAGTTATTCTCGTTTAAAACTTCTCTTATTGATGGCAGGTCACTGGCAATAATCGGCCGACCAGAGGCCATATATTCAAAAAGCTTAAGAGGTGATGTATAGATGGATATTTTCTCTTTAGCTGAATTGGGTAACACTAATATATCCGCAGCTCCCAAAAAAATTGGCATTTCTTTATAGGGCTTGTGACCTAAAATTAAAATATTTTTTACTTGACCGAATTTATCTCTAAAATTTTCTACATCCGCATTCGTTCCGCCCACAAAAACAAATGTTACTTCCGGCATTAATTTTGCCGCTTCACCAAGAGTATCTACTCCTTTCCAAGTAAATAAATGACCGGCATACATAACAATTTTAGTATTCTGAGGTAAACTAGTCCTATCCCTGGCATCTTCTTTTGAAATTCGGGCATCAAAAATATTCAGGTCCACACCATCATGAGCAACCAGAAGATCGGTATTTTTAAAACCCATATTTAAAAAGTTATTTTTAATATTCTCAGAGATAGCAATAATTTTTATTTTTTTACTGAGAAATCTCTTATAAAATATATTCCTGAGACTAGAAAATCTATGAGCCTCAAAAAATAAATTACTACCGCTAAAGAAACTTAAAAAATAAAGTGGCCATTCATCGCGAGAATAGATAATATCCGGCTTTTTAGTAATAGCATAAAAATAAAGAAGTAGAGCTGATATAATCCCCTTAATATGAACGGAGGCCTTATCAAGCCGGCCAGAAAAATAAAAATCCGGCGCCCATATTCTTTTTACCTTAAAATTTCTTTTAACAGAGTAGTACGAAAAGACATCGTCCTTTATATCGTTGTCCCTAAAGGGATATGCTAGAACAACCTCATAACCCTGCATTGCGAAGGCTTCACACATTTTTACAATTTGAATTCCATATGCCTTTTCGGTGGGTAAACGAAGATTGGCAATATATAATAATTTTACAGAAGTATTCATAAATTTTAAAAACTAATTATAAAAGCTTAATCATTTGCTGTTTTCAAAAATGGCCTTATCACTTCCATCATTTCTCTTACTCTTGATTTGATAGTATGCTTGGCAAGCACCGCAGATTGTCCCGCCTTAGCAATCATGGAACGCTCATCAGCGTGTTTCAAATAATAAGAAACTAAATCTGGCAACTCTTTCATATCGCGATAAAAAATAATCTCCTTATTCTCGATAAATAGTTCCGCTAAAGCTGGCTTATAATCACTTATCAAAAGTGCTCCGTTACTGATGCTTTCAAAATCGCGAAGATTGGTACTGTTGCCATCTGGGGGATGGCAATTAATGACTATTTTACTTTGCCTGTAAATATCATCGAGTTGTTTACCAAAAACCTGACCACGATAAAATTTTCTTAATTGGGTATTTTGCCATTCTGGTGAGCCCCAGAGATTAAGATTAAAACCGGCTAAGGTTCCGAAATTTTTCTCCCTGATCGGGACCGGTGTCCCGACAAAAGCAATGTCATAAATCCGCTCTAGCTCCTTAGAAATATTGGCCTGAACCGGATCTAGCCTCGTACCATGAGGTAAAAAATAAACGTTTTTTATACCCCTATCTTTCAATACTGAGACACTATACTCATCCATAATAAAAAAATGGTCGTAAACTGGCGCAAGAATAGAAACGGATTGATGCCAGATACCTTCCATATACCAATTAACCGTAACAATCCCCATATTCTTTAATTTATTAATGGTACCGACCTCCACCTCTTTTGCCTTTATGGCTAAGAAGATATCGGGCTTGAATTTTCTAACTGCCTGAAGAACTTTTCTTTGGGTAAACCAGGTACTTATCCGAAGAAGCTTATTCCACAGATATGAGGATCGGGATTTAAATAAGCGGCGACCTATACGAAATAATAACCGGCTACCGAACGGCTTAAGTGTAGCGTCACAGGTTTCAACTTCATAACCTAAATACTTGAGAGCCGACAATACCGGTAATTCTAGGGCCGGATCATATGGATTATTGGCAGTAAATAATACACGGTATCGATAATTCATCCCGTTAGAGATAGTGCAGGCACCTACTACCACTGTATGGTGACAGACACTAAATATTAGTTTAATTGACAACCTTTACTTGCACACCCGTTAGGGTTATCTCTAACGGGATTCATCTAAATTTATTTTCTCTAGTAAATCCCTGCCAATCATCCCGGGAGTCATTCTCTGCCTATACAGTTCAAAGCCATTTTCGGCAATAGAATTACGGAGAGATGTATTATTCTTTAATTCCAATATCTTGTCAGCTAAATCTTGGCTATCAGCCAATTTACAAAATAAGACGTCCTTTCTATCCGTTAAAAACTCCCTCAAGGCCGGGCTATCGCCGGTAACGACTGCTTTTTTCATAGCCATCGCCTCCACTATCTTAAAAATATAGGTCCTTTTTGCCTTATCAGTATCACCAAATGCTCCAAGACATATGTCAGCACCGGCCATAAACTCGGCTAATTTCTCATACGGCATATAATCAAAAAATCTTACATTTGATACTCCAAGTTCTTTTGCCAGATCAATAGACTCTTTATATGTACTAAGCTTACCAATAATATTAAATTTAATACCTTTTCCGTCAAGAATCTTTGCCGCTTTTATTACAAAGGGAATACCTTGAACCGGTATATAAGTACCATGAAAATGAACTATAAAATCAGATTCTTCTTTATGCTGAGGTCTTGGATACATGACATCATTAGGACAACCAACAAGAAGACTCTTTACTTTATTGCGTGGAATATAAAATGTTTTAGAGATATAGTCGGCATGGGCTTCTGCGTCCATTAGAACGATATCGGCCAACGAACAAGACAACCAATCAATAATCCAATACTTTAATGCCATTAAACTTATAGGCGAGTGTTTCTTTCTATCAAAAATATTTGAATCATAGGTCGAGATAAAAGCATCGAAAACAAGTTTTTTTCTCGGAAATCTGGTGACCAACCATGCTATCGGCATAATTACATGGCCATTAAAACCTACTATCATCACATCATATTGCCCACGCAAAAATAGGCCTTTTTTAAATAAAGTCCAATATTTTTTGAGCCCACCATCATCTGTCCTACATTCAATAACATCAACCCCATTTTCACGAAGTCCGGTTATATTAACCTTATTTCTGGTATAGTTCGATGAATAAGTTCCAAAATAACAAACTTTCATTTTAGGGTATTAAAAAAATTATAAAACTTACTAGCGATGACCTGGTTACTATAAGTATCATTTATAAATTGTCGGCCGGCCCTACCCATAGATATTCTTTCTTGCTCATCATTAGCTAATATTATCATGGCTTCTCTTAGAGCCGCGTAATCATCCGACTGTATAAGAATACCTGTTTTGCCATCTAAAACAACTTCAGATATAGAACCAGACTGAGTAGTTATTATGGGTAATTCCATTGAAGAAGCCTCAGCTAACGAAAACCCAAATTGCTCCTCCCAGCCAATATATGGAATGCTTGGATAAAGAAATATGTCCGAACTATTAAAAAGTTGAAGCAACTCATCCCTTCCCAGCCAGGGTACTCTTATAATTTTTGGCCCTAAGCCTGATTTATTTATTAGCGCAGCTATCTGTTCATCATATTCGCCGCTTCCAGCTATAATTAACTTAACATTAGATATTTTTTTTGATATCTCCTCAAATGCTTTGATGATGAGGTGAACACCCTTGCGATAGCCGATAGCACCGGCAAAAGAAAAAACTACCGAATCTGCATAATTAACACCTCTGAATGATTTTTTAGAATAATCCCGAGTAAAAAAATTCATATCTATACCGTTAAGAGGAATTACTGCTGTGGGCTTATCCGTCAGCGAATTAATCATTTGCTGACCCCTAACGCTCCCGCATATTAAACTATCGCAAAACAATAAATTCAACCTGACTACAAATCGCTGAACCATACCCCTTAAACCCTTGAATTTATTTTCATAGGGAATGGTCTCCCAAGTAAAAATTACATGCTTAGCTCCGAATAATTTCGAAAAAAACCCCTGATATAAAGTTGTCAGTATATTTGGTTCGCTTGCGCTAAAAACAATATCTGGTTTCTGCCTAAAAAGCTCTATCGGAAATACCGGCATCAATCCCTTAAAAATTCCGCCGATAACAGGATAATTTGAATGAGTAAAAAATGCCTTTGTTGTTTTTACGTTTTCTTTTACGGGCGCGTGGTAAATATATTTGCCTCCTTTAAGGGGCCATGTTTTGGGTACTAAAAAATGTATACTTTCCTTTTCCGGATAATAGTCAAAGGTTTTTATTGTGCTCTCATCTACATAAGTATACCCCGAAATTAATATTTTTTTTGACATCGGCTAATGCTTAAGTAATTTCTGCAAATTATCTATCTTTAGCTCTCTCTGCATTTTACTAACATCCATACTCGTATCTCTAGGCACCCAATCAGGAGTTGAAATTGTTTCAATATCTACCTTCGTACGCTTTGCGTATTCAGCTAAACTCATCCTAGGTCCGCCAACATTCATTATGCCAGTTGCAGAACATTCTACTGAGGCTAAAACTAAAGGAGCCATCTCATCTACATAAAGCTTAGAATTATACTGATTATCATAAACCTTGTCCCATGGAAATGGCACCGGCCCGAAACTTAATCTTAATATCAAATGCTCAGGAATAAGCTGAACCGCGCACTCACCACCAAGCTTAGACCAGCCGAAATTATACGGCGACCAAACAGGCTCATCTTCTTTATGCGGCCCCTTGCCTTTATAAACGTAATCAGTCGAAGCATAGACAAGCTTCTTGCCCAAACGAACGCAAGCACGGGCAACATTGGCTGTACCAATTATATTAACCTCAAGTCCTAACTCAGAATTTTTTTCGTGTTCAGGGGGCTTAGTTGCGGCCGCAAGATGTAAAACGACATCCGGAGAATATTTTTCTAAAGCACTAACCACCGAATCTAGATCGGTTATATCGAGCTCATTGTGATTCGGGGCAATAATATTAGAATCGAGCCTAAGAATCTCTTTACCCAACAAACCCGACCCGCCAGTCATAAGTATTTTCATTAGATTAAATGCGGCTTCGGAACATGCGTCAACCAATGGCCTCCGCCTTTCCTAAACCAGGCTTGTGATTTATCAATTTCCTTTAGATGATTCCAGGCAAATAAAATAGCAATGTCAATATTTTTAAATTTCTCCTGAGCGACGATGGGAATATGCGAGCCCGGATAATATTTCCCCTGCTTGATAGGGGTATTATCGGTAACAAAAGGAATCAGGTCAGGACCAATGTTGCAATAATTCGTAACGGTTGTTCCCTTGGAAGCTGCCCCAAAACCGCATATTTTTTTGCCGTCCTTTTTAAGCTGTTTGAGAATCTTTACCAGCTCTATTTTTGATTTTTTGATGTTTTCCCCGAAAAGCTTAATTTTTTTATCAAGATTTTTTTCTTTGGCTAGCCAATAATCAACCGATACTTTGCGGGGATAGGAATCCTTGTGACCGACATACATTCTCAGTTCACCGCCGTGAACTTCGATATGTTCACAGTCAAAAACATGATAACCGAAAGGCTTCAACATATTATTTATGAATGAAGCGGTAAAATACCAGACATGTTCATCATATATCTGGTCATAGGATGTTTTTTCAATAATATCTAAAAAATACGGGTCCTCAAAAACAAAAACTCCTTTTTTGCCTATCAACTTAGTAACATAGCCAAGGTAGGTATTAAAATCAGCAAATTGGCAAAAAGTATTGGCTGAATAGACTAACGAAACCGGACCTCTGGCCAGAATATCATCTACCAATTTATCGCTCATGAATTCTGAAATTACATCGTGGCCTTTTGACCTGGAAACTTCAGCTACATTTTTTGAAGGCTCAACGCCAATAGCCTTAATACCAAAATCCTTCCAAGCTTCAAGCATAATACCATCATTGGAGCCTAACTCTACAACAAGCCCCTTCTTGGCATATGACTTGAGTTTTTCTGCCGTCTGCCGAAAATGAATTTGCATTCCCTTTGAGGTCGAAGAGAAGAAAGCGTAATTTTCGTGGAACATTTTTTCCAGAGGAACAGTATTAACCAACCCCACAGCCTTGGTCATCGGATCGTACCCCAAAACCATCTCGTAAAAATACTCGTCTTTAAATTGCTTCTCGGTTAAAAAAGCATTGGCAATAGGCATTTTCCCGAAATCAATAACTGGTTTGAGACTAATTTCCATCCGTAAATTCTAGCATATTTGACGATTTTTTCAAATAAAAAGGGGCAGTGATAACTGTCCCGCACTATTGGTAAAGATGGCAAATTTAGATCTCTGGATAAGGAACAAGTCCGAGATCTTTGCGCTGACGCCTGAGGGTATCAACAAACTCTCTCAGATATGCGGCCCGTTCCTGACCAAGTTTCCGAGACAGAGGAAGTCGCAGAATATACGGACCTGCATCAGAAGCCCACGTAATACAATTAGCAACATCCCAGATAACCGTTTTCGGGTCACGATAGTTAGCGCCTGGGGTCTCTTCAATATAGACAGGATCCAAAGCCGGAATATCTGCATGATGCTGACCAGCGCGAATTATGACATCGGGCTCCATATTGATCAATCGATCAGCGTCCGCCAAGGCAATCGTAATAATGTGATCTCCGAGAGCATTGGGCTTAGAACCGTGATTGATGACAGCATCAATAATTGGTTTTGATTCGACAACAGTTATCCCAGTATTCTCACTAAGGAAACGCGCAGTTAACGCTACAACTTCGATATCAGGGATACTCGACACATTCTCAGACCTTAACTTGAGCATACGCTCCAAAATACGATCGTTGTTGTGCAATAGTCCTGCCACGCCAGCAAATACGACCATCTGTTTGTCATGCTCATAGGCCACGACAATAGCCATCTGGGCAACACGCAACGCATGATCAAAGTCATGTCCGCCGTTATTCAAACCAACTTCACCATGAGCCCGCTTAACTGCTCGAGCCAAATCAGGATAAAGCTCCCAAATCTTTGGTAGCATTCTTTGTCTCCTTTGTTAAAAAACAAGTCTTTTTAGGCTTCTAGATTATACAATAAAACTAAAAATAAATCAAGGAGACTAGGCCTTTTCAATCCCTGAGTGATTAAACTTTAAGATAACTTCGCCGATCCCCTTTTTTAGATTTCCGACCGGCTTATAACCTAATTTACGGAATTTAGAATCATCGACATCATATGATAGTTGATTCATCACCGCTGAATCAACATAATTAACAACTAATTTAGGGACATAATTTTTAATTGTCTTAACAACATCCTGCACGGTAAAGTTCTCAGTTACAACATTATAAATTTCACCGTCAAATATATCTTTCTTCAAAATAAAATTAAATGCCCTAACACAATCACCAAGATGCAAATAAGGGCGCTTTTGTTTCCAAGCTGTTTTCCACACTGTCAAAGGCATACCATTAACTGCCTGCCAAGAAAATTTATTTACTGCCGTATCATAACGCATACCGATGGAATGGCCAAATATCGTGCCGAAACGACAGATGACAAACTTGAGCCCCTGTGGACCCAGCTTTTGGAGATATTCTTCGGAGCGAAGCTTAGCCCAAGCATAAGGACTCTGCGGCTTAAGCTCTTCACACTTTTCATCTACGCGATTGGCCTGACTTCCATACACACTGGTAGTAGAAGGGAAAAACAACTTAACATTATTATGCAAACAGGCATCCGCCACCCTCATTAAGCCGAAAAAATTAGTCGCCTCAACTTGCTGTGGAATCTTATGGCTGCCCTCGGCATCAGTAATTGCCGCCAGATGTATAACAACCGATACTCCGGTATTTTTAAGATATTTATCAAAATCAACGGTAATTATATCGTCATTAATAAAGCGATATTTATATTTACGCTTAGGAAGGTCATAGAGGGTTGGGAAACGGCGTGATTCAAGACTATCTAAAAGCAAAACCTCATCAAAAAGACTCTCGTCAAGATTACGGATAAGCTGTGCGCCAATATGACCGAGTGCACCGGTAATTAATATCTTATTAGACCTTGATTTTGCTGTATTTTTAACCATGAAATTAAAGTGTTATAATAATGCCATATTTACATTATTTATCAAGTCTTTCCCAGTCAAAATTAATTTCAGGAGAATCGTGGGGAATTGTACGGATAGTTATGTTATTGGGATTATAGGCTTCGCTGGCATGATAGATAATCCCCATCGGACTTAAACCTAAGGGCTTGTAACCATGCGCCACTTCGCCGGGAATAGCAATAACCATCATATTATCTTCTCCGGTATAAATCACATCCGTTTGACCCTTGGTCGGCGAATCTTTTCTCATATCATGCAATACTACCTGAGCTTGTCCTTTAACAATACACCACACTTCCCAATAATTATGTATGTGAAAAGCTTTAATCACCCCGGGCTTAGTCTCTGAATAGCTTGTTTGCATTACTTCATGGAAAGTATCCTCGCCAAGCTTAATTAACTCAGCAAAAAATCCTCGCTCATCGGAATGTTTAACAACTTTCTTTATTGAAACTCCATCAATCATTATGGTATTAATAGTGTTTATAAGTAAACTTATTCTTCAATCAAGCGATCCTAAATCGTACAAAGCTTCAAAGTATTTTGGTTGAACCCGACATTGTCTTGAATATATTTTTTTCCACTCAGGTGATATGGGATATTTATTTTCACCTAAATGTCCGGCATCTTCTTCTCCGTGGCCTTTGTTATCCTTCCAACATTTAAAATAGAAAAATCTTTTCGTAATCCTATTAACTTGCTCAAAATACCAGTTAATTTGCATCAGAGACATTTCATGGAGACAATCAATGGCTATACAACCGTCAATTGTCTTAGGTGGCAGCTTTTCTATCTGATTAGACATTAAAAAGATTAAATCTGATTCATTAAATTCTTTTTCCACTTCCTGAAATGAATCAAAGTGACGATATCTAAATATTTTTTTATTAGGAAATTGAGAAGAAAGATATTGTTGCTGTATATAAAGAGCAGGAGGTATATCAATCATAACATATCGAATCTGAGGCGCTAATTTTAAAAAAACAAAAGCATCACGCCCTCCCCCGCCACCAATCTCGGCAATTGTTTTTATCTTTGAAAAATATGGATATTCAATAATAGATGAAAATTCTATTGTAGAATTAATTAAATCTTGGGTAATATTTTTATCACCAATCAAAATCGATAAGGGATTACCCTCTAAAGGCTCGGAAAGTCTATCGAGATATTTATCTAGCCCAATCTTGAGAGCATATTTCCATAATAACAAGGTGGTAAAATTGTACTTTATGCCATTTTCACTAGAAAAACATGTTGGTGGTGGTATATTCTCTGATTTTATTCTAGCCGCCTCTACTACATTCTTGTCGTTATTATCAATAAGAAATTGGAGTATATCCTGATTGCGATCAGCGCGAACAGTAAAATATTTAAACGCCAGAGTTTGTTTAAAATTATCATACCCGCCGTATATCAGCTGTTCTACGTGCCTTAGGCCCAGTTGTATCCAAGGTTTTGATACATTATCGGGATTAGAATTTACAAATTTAATATAATCTTCAATCATTATCCGTAAATTATTGGGTATTCTCGGGTCATTTTTAAACTTAGTCCAAGAATAGATAGATCCTTCTTTTTTTAATTGAAAATAATAAATTTGTTCATCAATATACCAAATAATTTTGCGTATAGGTGCCGGAATAAGCCTGGCGAAAATTGGCCAATTTTTTTTATAGTAATTAATTTTATAATTAAGGTTCATGCTATGGTAATTTAGTTAAAACCCGCAATAATACCGCTAATCTTGTCTATTAGTTTATCTAAATTATGATTTTTTACAACATAATCCCTTAAAGAGGGTTCGGGTTTCATCTGATAATGTTTTTCTGAAATAAGCTGCAGTTTAAAAGCAAGGTCATCGGCCCTATCTTCATCAAACAAAAATTGTGGGGCAAGAAATGCTTTGGCAGAATAATTTGAACTTAATACCTGCATCCCACAAGCCATTGCTTCAAGAAGTGCTTTATCCAAACTACCCGTCTTGCTTAAATGGACAAAAATGTTGTGCGATTGATAGAAGCTGGGCAAATCCTTATGATTAATTTTTCCAGTAAAAACAAAATAATTTTCTAGCTTCAGATTTTTTATCTTATCCTTAATGTTCAGCAGATACTGCTTGTCCCTATCCAACGGCGCCTCACCTATCATCGTAACTGAAAAATTAAAACTTCGATCCCTGAGAATTTTTGCCGCATCAATCAAGATTTCGTAGTTTTTAACCGGCGCAATTCTTCCTACGCTCAGAATCTTTATCTTATTGTCGGTTGCTGGCGGTTGGATATCAGTTACCGGTCCGAAAACTTCAGTATCAATTCCATGACCGGTTACAATTATCTTTTTTGATGGTAACCGAAAACTTTCAGAAGAGGCGGTAAAAATTGTATGGGCAAATTTTTCCGCTAACTTCAATTTAGTAGTTATTCCGCCACTGGTGTACCAAAAAAATATTTTCTTATTCATCAATCTCCAGAAAGTACCGCCCAGAACAACCCAAATAGGATTCATATGGACAAAAACAGCATCGTAGTCCTTGCGTAAAATAAAAAGTAGAAAGTAGAAAGTAGAAAGTTGTTTTATTTTTGACGCACCGCTATCCTTACCCATGCTAAAAACTTTTACATTCTCCGGCAAATCAAACTGGCCCTTTTCAAGACATAAAACCGTGATTTTTTCGAATTTATACGAGAATCTTTTAAGCCACTCGATAAAAAATCCTAGTAGCTGGTCATTCTCGTCTACTTTTTGAGTGATAATCAGTAAATTCAAAACTAAAAAATAAAAGTAAACAGAGGCTAGCAAATAGTAGATAAACTACCAATTGCTAACCGCCAATTACCAAGTACTGGTTACCCCTCAATATATCTCTTTTTTATTATTTTTCCAAGCAAAAACCCCGTTTAAGGGGCTTGCTCGAAGTTATCCACAGTTCAAGGGAGGCTCCACCTCCGTTTTATCGAGAATACACGGGTACTTGATTAACTGAGGTGTAGTCGGAACCTTGAGGATACCAATTAAACTCGTTGGTATTGATACAGAATACTTTTTTGAAGAAGTCGGGGTCATCAGCTACAGCTTGATCTCCAGTGGTGTTAACCCAATGAAGCATTCCTCCATCCTCGCTTGTAGTTTCAACTCCATAGACCTTAGGGTCATCGATCTCACAGTTTCTGAAGAGACCGGAGGTTACTAAAGTATCTCTTGTGGTTGAAGGTGTGTTTTTTACTGCAGAGAAGCCCCCCAGATGACCATAGAAATTAAATATTGCAGGATTTAAGAATAATCTCTTGTATCCCCACTCATTAGCGATATATATGTCTGGATCGTCAGAGCCGGTGGCGCTAAGGGTGTCGCCTTCTTTGAGGTCTAGGGCGGCAAGAGTAACAAAACCTTTAGAGGCGGGGGTTGCTGGAGTTGCCGGAATTGCTGGGGTCGCAGGAATAGCTGGAGTATCTGATGTCGCAGGCGTTGCTGGTTCTGCAGGCGTTGCAGGAGTTGCAGGAGTTGCGGAAGTTGATCCTCCTCCACCACCACTACTGCCACCACCAGAAACATTACTTGCTGGAGCTATAATAGTTAATTCTTGAGCATTGCTTCCCGCTGTTCTATCTGTGTATGATTCGGTTGTTGTCTGGAAATTCGTACCTGAATACCGAGCCGAAATTCCGGTATTAGCTAATGGTACGGGACAATACCAATAACCGGCATTAGTAGTTGTTCCCATAGTACAAGTAGTCCCAAAGCTATCTCCGGCTACAACAGTCCCATACGATATTTTGGTAGTAGCAAATGTTCCTCCAACTTGAAACACCTGAATCTTATGACCAAACAACAATCCACTTTCGTCGTTAAGACTGGTAGTGGCCGTTACTCCAAAATCAACAGATGTAGATGCAGTGGCACTAACTGTTAGTGTGCTCGTAGTAGCCCTATTAACATAACCATCTGCGCCACCGGTAACATACCCTCCGGTCGTTGCTCCGGCAATATATTTTCTCCATGTACCACCATAATTACTGTATGATTGCGAAGCAACTGTTCCGTCATAAGATGCAGAGGCGGTAGTTCCATTAAGAGTTAGAGTATTACTAAGTTCATCGGTAACACCATTAACACGAATTGTATAATCCATACTAGCTCCGGTAGTAAAAGGATCTGTGCCAGAAGCAGGAAGATCTACACCGGTCCATTCCGTAGTTACCCAACCATCAATAGACGCTGAAGCTCTTAATGTATCGGACGTATTAAAGATACATCCACCATCGGTCATTTCTTTAGAACTGGAGGCCACCTTTATTATACCGTCCGCACTATTCGTGCTTTCTGAGGCAGTGCCATCCTGCACCTCACCAAAACTAGTGCCACCCGCACACCACCATCTAAGAGTTAGGGTACCCTTATTAGCTATGAGCACATCAATCTCGCTATCAATTCTGAAAAAAACATATTCACCAGCATCATTATCGGCGCTAGCGCTATTCGAAAACATTAAAAAAGCGGCAAAAACCGCAATGCAAACCAATGACCATTTATTCATAGGAGTAGCTAATTTACCCATTTGAGGCTAGAAGGCTAAAAACCACGAACAACCAAAAGATATTTGGATATCCATAACTTGCCTTCAATGTATTATCTTACACCTCAATTATAAAACTACCCTCGATACAACGCAAAGGTGGCTGTTGATAAGATAGAGAGATTAATTACAGACACTAAATTACAAGCTTTTTAAGCTGTTCTGAATAGTTTCTTATGGAATTTTTTCGCTCAAATTGATTGGCTAAATTATGCCCGTTTTGGCTATATTCTTGATACCTATCAGAATCATTCAAGAGAACTCCTGCCTTATTCGCTATATCTTCAGCGTCCCAGTCAATAATCTCACCTACTAGACCGTTTTTGAGTAAATCGGGCACTATTCCGACCGGAGTTGCTAAAACAGGCACTCCGCAAGCCATAGCCTCAACGACTACCCTAGGACCACCTTCATTATAAGATGGCATGATCAAGAGCCTAGACTGATTAAGTAAACTGGCAATCTCATTTGCATCCCTTGCATAGCCATGCATAATAACATTATTCTGCAGTGACAAATGACTAATTTCCAATGACAAATTTTTCTTTAACGATCCTTCTCCAATAATAAGACATTTTATATTTGAGATTTGAGATTTGAGATTATTAACTGTTTCCAGTAGCAGGTCTAATCCTTTATTTTTTTCTAATCTACCGATAAAAATAAGGTCATATTCTTTTGGTAAATTCATCGGCTTAAATATGTCGAGATCAATATATAAAGACGGGATATATAGTATCTTTTCTTTTGGCACACCTGCTTTGATTAAAAATTCAGACACCTGGGTAAGATTAACAACCCTGACTGCCCTAGCTCCGCTCACATCATATTTAATAAATAAACTAGTTAAGTTTTTATATATTTCCTCTTTGACGCCTGAAGATTCTGGATAGCCGGGGATATGATGAATTTCTAAGACGTAAGGCACCTTTATTTTTTGCCATAATAATCTAGCCCCGATTCCATTATAAAAAGGCGGGAATTCATGAACTGTCATCAGGTCAAATTTTTGTTCTTTGTATATTTCTATCCCCTTTTTTAAAAACCATATCGGATGAAATATTAACGGCCATAGCGAAATATGTATATAAACATTTCCGAAAAGATTCTTAACTCCGGAATTTTGTCCTTTAACCTTAGGGGAAATAATATCAATACGCTCCCAATGTTTATGAAATTCTTCAAGAGTATTATAAAAAGCTCCCTTTTTTCCGGAAACTAAATCTTCTACGCCCCCCAATCCAGTTATCATTAGAAGTTTTGCCATTAATTAGGTCGGTTTTCCAACAACGCAAAAGTTTGCTCTATCATTTTTTCTACACTATATTTCACAATCGTCTCCCTGCCCTCGGCTGCAAATTCATCTCTTAATTCCAGAGATTGGTGCATGCCCTTTATCGCTTCGATTAAATTAAATTCATCATTATATTTAATTAAGAATCCATTACGACCTTGTTCAATGACTTCTCTATTTCCACCAACAGCGCTCGCTATAACCGGCACACCAGCCGCCATCGCCTCAAGTATCTGATGGGAAAAACCTTCGTAACCGCTGTTCAGAACAAACATATCAGCTGCGGCAAAATAGACGGCCATTTCTTCTCTAGACTTTTTGCCAACAATATAAACTTTCCGTTCAAGACCCATATTCTTAACCATCGACTCCAGCTGTTTTTTATCGGGACCGTCACCAATTATTACCAAGCGGAAAAACTGGCTTATCTTTAATAACTCAGGCATTATTTTTACCAGCATCTTAAAACCCTTCCACGGAACAAGCCGACCGCTTGAAATAATTATATTTCCGGGAATACCTATTTTTCTTCTCGCCTCTTCTCTGGTAAGTTCTGATTCTTTAAAATCAACTCCGTTATATATCACGTGAATCTTATCCGATGGCACACCCCATTTCTTAACTATGCCGGCAAGATATTGTGACGGTACAATAACACCATCAGCTTTTAGGCAAACTTTGCGCTGTGTTTTAGCAAGAATATTTATAAAGCCTTTTTGTGCTGTATTTTGGAAATCATTTATCAAAAGCGAGCTTTTTTTCTTATTAACCGCTATCTCCCAGGCATAATCACCCACTATTTTTACAAAAAATCTCTTCTTCCTTATTCTAGCCGCTCTAAGAGCCGGGGCTCCGGCGCTTACAGCATTTAGAGACAGTATCACATCGTGTTTTTTGGCCTCGCCCAAAACCTTAAAAAAGTATATTAAATGCCGAAGCCCTTTAGGCCACTTTCTCCACACCCGCACAACCCTGAAAGGTAATTCTTTATCGCTTGGATAACTGAATCTAGAGGAATAAGTTATTACGGTAATTTGTCGCTCCTTAGTCCCATTTCTACCCAAGGCCATAGCATAAGAAGCCGGCCCGCCAATATCGGGAGAAAATATTCCAGTTGTAATTAAAATTTTAAACATAAAATTTTATTAATCTCTAAATTCTAATCTCGAATCTCTAAACAAATTCTAAAATCAAATTTCAAAATAAGCATTGGCATTTGTTTTATTTTTTTTGAATTTTCCGGCATTTGAGATTATTTAGAGATTAGGGTTTAAAGATTAGAGATTCGTACAATTCCTTAAATTGTACGGCAACCCTGTCCCAATTATATTTTTCCATAGCTAATGCTCTGGCATTCTCTACTATCTCCCCCCTAAGTTTATCATTTTCTAAAATTATCCTTATTTTAAAAGCAATATCTTCAGGCTCCAAAGTTGCAAAAAGTCCGGTCTTTCTATCTTCCAAAAAATCAGGAATTCCACCAACTCTCGTTCCCACAATAGGCACTCCTGCCGCCATTGCTTCCAAAAAAGAACTACCCAGACCTTCCGACCGCGAAGGACGAACAAAAACATCTGAAATTTTCAAATATAGCGGTAAGTCCTTGTGATTCACCGAACCAGCAAATATTACGTTATCCCGGAGGTTGTGTTCGGAAACCAATAATTCTAGTTTTTCTTTCTGCTGACCTTCTCCTGGCGGAGTGTCTCCTGCCAAAATAAGTTTATAAACAGTACTGGGATTTTTCTCTTTAATCAAAGCCAAAGCCTTAATAAGCAACTCTAGTCCGTTCTTAGGCATCAAGCGGGATGCGCTTATTATAACCTTATCCCCGGGCTGAATACCAAGCTTTTTCTCAAGGTCAGCCATATCGCCGTAACTGAACTGCCGAGAAAAATTATCTATATCCACTCCATTGGGTATTAGACTAACAGGCAAACCCTTTCTCGCGCTGATTAAATAATTTTCCAAATACCTGCTAATAGCCGTAGCCCGATCTGCCTTCCAAATTATTAGTTTCCTAAAAAAATTGATGAGACTGCTCTGTTTTTTCAAATTTTTACCCTCCTGAAGAGTCAAAATAAAAGTTATCTTAGGATAAAATATCTTTGCCAACCACGCCGCTCCCGCTCCGTGAGACGCCTGGTAAGCATGGACTATCACATTTTCCCCGCCAGAGGCGGACAAAAACTTCCGTGAATATAAAAATCCGCTAACAGGAAACAATAATTTATCCAGCAGTAAGCCTACTCCCACCCTATTAATTCTGAATTTACTGCCCAATTCCTCATTCGGCAGGCCTCTTTTAATCTTAGGCGTTATTATTTCAAAAAAAAATTCCGGTAATCTTTTTACCGTTTCTTCTATAGCCAATTCCGAACCACCAATAAAGGGTCGAAAAGCAGTTGTAAAAATCAATATCTTCTGCATAAAGACCTTGTAAACATGCGGATTTAATGTTATTATATTGCCATAAATAATGCCAGAAATCAACCCTAAAAAACGAATCCTATTTATTATCACTCAATCTGAAATGGGCGGCGCTCAGAGGTTTTTGTTTAATCTTTTGACCCATATTAGCAATCGCTATGATATTTTGGTAGCCATTGGTTCCGCTGGCAACCCGCGAACGCAGAGAGCGGAGCAGTCGTCGTATGACGGCGGAAACGAGCTTCACGAAAAGTTAAAATCCATAAATATCGAAACTCTCACACTCACCAAACTCAAAAGAGAAATAAGTCCCGTCAACGATATTAAAGCTTGTTTTGAAATACGAGATTTAATAAATAAATTTAAACCGAACGACCTGTTTCTATTAAGCTCCAAAGCCGGTTTCATAGGTTCTCTTACCGCTCGCTACCTACTACCCACTGCAAATCTTAGAATACTGTATCGAATCGGTGGCTGGACATTTAATGATCCCTGGCCTATCTGGAAAAAGAAACTCTGGATAAATCTTGAACGCCGAAGCGCTTCTTGGAAAGATATAATAATCGTAAACAATCAGCACGATTACGATCAGGCTCAAAATCTTAAAATTAAACCGCGTGAAAAGCTGGTTCTAATCCACAACGGTCTTGATATTTATAAAATGGATTTTATCCCCAGAGAAGAAGCCCGCCTGAAATTATTTTCCGCCAAAGGCGGATCCGCCTCCGGCGGAGAAAAAATATCCGGCAAAATATTCCAAACCGAAACTATAATCGGAACAATCGCTAATCTATATCCAGCTAAAGGTCTATCGGCGCTTATTGAGACAGCTGAACATTTTAAGCACAATAACACGCTATCATTTTTTATTATCGGCGATGGACCAGAATATCATAATTTAAAATTAAAAATTGAAAATTTAAATTTACAACACAAGGTCTATCTTCTTGGTAATATACCCGATGCCAAAAAATACTTGCAGGCTTTTGACATCTTTGTGCTCCCCTCTCTTAAAGAAGGTTTTCCTTGGGCTCTTATTGAGGCCATGACAGCTCGATTACCGGTAATCGCAACTCGAGTAGGGGCAGTGCCGGAAATAATTGAAGACCGTCAAAATGGGATTATTGTCGAACCTGGAAAACCAGAGCAGATTGCAAAAGCGATTACAGAAATAATCAACAGCGACTATCTCAAAAAAGAGTTTGCTATCAAAGCCCATCAAACCGTTCTCTTCAAATTCACCGAAGATAAAATGGTTGCAAATATCGAATCCCTCCTCTAATCGAGGCTCTCCTCTAATCGAGGCTCCACCTCTATATGATATCCGTAAAACTGTGGATAACTAATTTCCATCTTGTATTCACTCGCTAATCGTGTTATCATATTCCCGGTTTCTTTCACAACAAGGAATTGTCTATATGCTTCTGTTAGCAAGTATTGCGCTCTCTGTAATAATTTGGGGATTTCTTTTCGGACTTAAGTTTGCCATTGTTCTTATCACAGCTATCTTCATTCATGAATATGGTCATTTTTACTGGATGGGTAAAGAAGGGATTAAAGACAAGGATATGATTTTTTTGCCTCCCCTTGGAGCAGTCGCGCGTTCCAAAGAATATTGGCCAAGCTATGGCGCAGAACTAAGAATAGCTCTGGCGGGACCGGTCTTCGGACTTTTATCTGTCGCCCTATTTTGGATATTGTACTTACTATATTCAAAAGATATTTTTTTGGCTTCAATCGCCTTGGCCTGTATCATAAATCTATTCAATCTGGCTATTCCAATAGCTATTCTAGATGGCGGACGTGTTATAAAATCAATACTATATTCAATACATAGATTACTGGGAGATGCTTTTTATATGCTTGGTTTTGGCTTAATGGCTTTCGCGTTTGTTCTGGGATATATTAATATACTCTTTGTTCTGTTAATCGGATTTTTTCTTTATTCTGAATATAACTCTGTTGTACATAATAGACTCAGTCTTGAGACCTTGATTCAACAGAAAAATAATCTCGATGCCTTAAACGGAGATCTGCCTCCTGTGTCGGAAATCGTTGATTCCTTAAACGAAATTATCTCTAAATTCGATGCCATTGTTAATCTGAAAAAAATGAATACCAAAGAAATGCTATCAGGTTTTTTGTTTTTCTTAGGCTTGATAGGTATCTATGTCTTAGTTTTGTACTATTTAAGTCTATCTATTGATGTGTCTATGGCTGGAATATTATCTTATTTTAAATAACAATTATCTACATCGGGTTTCATGGCCGAATAATCGGCCTTTTTTATTTTAAAAATTAATAAATAAAAACCCTATACAATATAGGGTCGATCAGCGGGCCATTCGTTGACGGCCTTTTCAGTATCCTGATACACAAATCCATTTTTCTTTAAATTGTCTAATCTCTCCTGACACTCTTCTTTACTTAGAAAAAATGGTGCCTCTCCTGTCGGATCACTGAATTTAGCTAAATATTTATCTCCAAACATGACATATCCCAAAAAAGATACAAATCCCTGCATTGACACACCCCATCTTGAAATATCAATCAAGTGGACATATCTTATCACGCTTTCTAGAATTTTCAACCCTCTACCACAAAGGTCATTTATTCAAGATTTTCTTGCAAATAATACTTAACCGAATCAACTGAGACTAGACGAAGTCCATAGTTATTAGGTTCATAACCGGCTTGAAAGGCGTAATAAGCAAGGGTTATATAATCTTGTCCCGGAACCGGAGTGGCTGAACTGAAATTTTCAGATAATGCCTCCAGCGTAACACTTCCGCTAGCCAGTCCGCTAAAAATGTGGGAATAACTAGGATGATTATCCGACAGAGCTTCACAATCTCCCTCTTTATCGGGAAGTATCAGGGATGACCCCTTAGTGATAGTGCTCTTACAATTTGGATACTTGACCCTTAAACCATTGGGAGCAATCAGTCCCCACGACCGATAAAGATCGCTTTGCTTGTAGCTAATCCAAAATAAATCTCCCGTTGTCGGAGCTTCACGATTGAAATAAAAAATTACTACATGCCAATTATGTACAGGTGGCTGTTTAGAACCTAAATGATTAAAGTTAGTAGTGATAAAAGGGTATTTATCCCATGATAATTTTACAAAATATTTATCACTAGCATCTTTATAAAAATCAACTTCGGTAAGAAAGCCTAGGGTCGGTTCGGGAGTCGGGGTCGGAGTTTCCGCCAGAGGCGGATCAGCCTCTGGCTGAGGTGAAGGCGTAGGCTCAGGTGTCGGGGTCGGTTCAGGGGTCGGTGAAGGCGTCTCCGCCGGAGGCGGATCAGCCTCTGGCTGAGGCGAAGGCGTTGGTTCACCCGCCTCCGCCAAAGGCTCCGGCGAGGCAATGGGCGTAACAGAAGGTATCTTAACCAAACCACTCCCATCACTTCCAGAAAGCATAATATTTGGCGGTGATTGAAAAGTAGGAGTCGGAGCTGGGGTTGTTAATGGCGATGGTATTGGAGTTTCCGCCGGAGGCGGACCAGCCTCAGGCTGGGGTGATACTGACGGTTCAGGCGTCGGAGAAATAATCGGTGATGGAGATGGCCTTACCGTCATAGTTGGGATAAGAGAGACTACAGGTGTCGGCGTTGGCGTAGATGAAATTACGGCTACCGAACCGGTTGTTCCTGTGCCATAATTATCAGTCATGCCTTCACTACCGCTAAATAAATTATCGAAACCATCCATAAGCATTCCCAAATACGGCCTGCTGGCCTTGTCTCGCGCCAACTTTTCTTTAGCCCTCTCCCCTTCTTTGAAAAACAAATCTAAAACCCCCGCACTATGTTGCACCGCCTTTACGGATAAACGAGACCAATAGTCACTGAGTACTAAGGGGTGGTTAATTGTCTGAATCTCTTGATTATTCCAATTAAAAGATCCTCCTACAAAAAGTTTATAATCACCCATCTCATTATCAGTAACAAATCCGAAATTCTTATCATTAATATTCTTATAATAAGAGGCTTTGATTAGACTATAATTCTTTATCGAATCCCTACTATAAAAATTATTATTAGAATAATTAGATAGACTATTAAAATACCCGCCTAAGTCGGTAAATAAAACTGGCTTCTTTGAGCTTAGTCGAATGGATAAGTCAGAATCGGGATTATCCAGATTAAATTTCTTGGTCCAATTCTCATAAGGACTTCCGCCGTCGTCAAAGGGCGGATGAGCGTCGTTTCGGGTATGGTCGGGAACAGATGCATCTTCCATAAGATGAATAATATGACCAAGAGCAAAAAACGCCTCTTCATTTTTACCTTGAGCATATAAATCAACTGCTTTTTGCCAAGTAAAATTGGTCTTATTATATATTGAGTCTATTTTTGACAATTGACTGGCAGTCAGAATGCTATCGGCAGTATAAACAAACAATTTATATAACAAAGCAGTTTGACTGTCCTCATCCTGCGCCCAGTATTTTGAACCCTGTCCCTGATATATTCCGTCAGCCAGTCCCCTGTCATTAACCGGGTCATAAAAATGATTGAGATAGCGTGGATTGGTATCTTCATGGCGAGCGCCGTCAATTAAATAACTGGCTAATTCATCGACAACTTTTTTATTGGAAAAATTGGTATTATAAAAACTGACAACTTCTTTTGTCAGTAAAGCGTGTGTTTCAACTCCGTAAGCATCGGCAGAAGAAACAAAAAGGACGCTAAAAAGCATCCCTCCGATTATAACTACTAGTATTTTCAACAAAGAATTCTTATACCATCCCCGACCAACCTTTTCTCATAGATTTACTTACAATTAGATTTAGTTGAGATTAAATTTCTGAAAGCTATCTATAGATAACTTGAAGAGGTTTAATGATAAATAAATCTAATTTTAGTAAATATTGTGAG
>Ga0209542_10001363_pt1 | contig 57541 bp, 66 predicted proteins | sample RifCSPhighO2_01_FD_184028 | JGI IMG/M metagenome (GOLD analysis project Ga0209542, IMG submission 184028) | Soil microbial communities from Rifle, Colorado - Rifle CSP2_plank highO2_0.1 (SPAdes) (version 2) | ecosystem: Environmental > Terrestrial > Deep subsurface > Rock core/Sediment ... | reverse complement strand
GGAGAGCATGAGTACGATACAGTTTTCATTGGGAGGTACACAGGAAAAGTTAGTCCTAGTCCGGAAGAAGCGGCAGACTATAAATGGATACCAATAAATGATCTCAGGAAAGATGTAAAAGAAAATCCAGATATTTATACTCCGTGGTTCAAGATAATTCTTGGGAAGTTAAAAAACTAAACATCTCTTTCGACCATGTATTGTGCAATTCCGTCGAGGTAGTCAATAGCCTTTCTGTTCCAGTTCTTTTTGATCATCTCCGGAATTGCTTTTTGTGCGCGTTGGGCCCACGCTTTTGAGACATCTCTCGAATAATCAAGGGAACCTGTATCTTTGACTATTTTTCTTGCTTCTTCGGCTTCACTTTCTGTCAAATTCCTCTTTCCCCAAATCTGTTTTAGTCTGGCTACCTGAGCGGAAGATCCATGCTTCAGGGTATAAATAATCAGAAGCGTCATTTTACCTTGCCGAAGATCGGAGTGGGCGGGTTTACCTGTTTTAACCGGATCTCCGTAAAGTCCTAAAATATCGTCCTGCAATTGGAATGCTATACCTCCGGGAATGGCATATTTACTGATTAACTCTAGGTCTCTTTCCTTTGAACCCGCCAATATTGCGCCAATATGCAAGGGATTTTCGTAAGTATAGATTGCAGTTTTGGCCAGGTGAAGATCAAAGATATCTTTTTCGGTTGCTATACCACTTGCTTCCAAGGTAACATCAAATGCTTGGCCGAAGCCTGTGTTTACAATTCCCCGAAGGAGTCTGTTTAATGCCCTGAGTTTTCGGTTTTCCAGGAAATCGACTTCTCCCAAGATTTGATGACCGGCCAAAAGAGCGACGTCGCCTACAGTTACTGCCATGCTTTCGCCGTAGTGCATGGGATTAAACCGATAAGTTTTATCTTGATGTATTTTTTTATAGTATTCGTGTGTAGTGGGTTTACCCCGGCGAGTATCGTCTTGATCCATAAAGTCATCATGCATAAGTAGGGCAGTATGAACCAGTTCTATACACATTGATGCTTTCATTATTTCCTTTTCTTTATCCTTGTTAGTCAGTCTGTAACTATAGTAAACGAATGAACCGCGGAGGCGCTTTGCTGGCCTGAGATTATGTTCTTTAATATGCTCCCAAATATGCTTTGATAAAGCTTTCTCTTTTTTGCTTACCCCGAACGCATCTTTTATCTCCCCGTCGAAATAGCTTGTAAGTTCTTTTTCAACTTTGCCGACGAAAGTTATCAAAGTTTCTTTAGCGCGTAGCGCCTTCTCGCTTTTGGTTTTGGTGACAACTGTTTCAATTATGCTCATTTTGTTAATTTTATTTTTAGATAGTTTATGATAACTTCAAATAACTCGGGCAATCTGGGTCTTTCATCTTCAGGTATGAACGGAGACAGATCATTTATAAACTTTTTCTTGTCAAACATTAACGCCTTTTCAAGTATATCTTTATTTGTCAAGCTCCCAAGCTTGTAATACATGAGTTTTTCTTTAATTAGGGAATCGTTTATTTTTGTACCTTGAGTTAATAAATACCAAAGGTCGTAAAGATCTCTCCCTTTTTCCCGGGTAGTTATTGCGCGCATTTTCTCAGCTAAAATCTCTTCTTTGGTCAGATGATGTATAAAAGTTGTAAAAAGTACAGGGTAGCCGGTCTCCAAAGTTGATTTTGAAGGCTTTAAAACCTTCTCCCTAAAAGAAAAATCGAGTTTAACAAAGGCCTTGAAATTTAAAACAGAACTAAGGTCTGTCAAAAGAAATGTTTTTCCCGCTAACACCTTTCTTTCCTTTATTTCAATCTGTGCTTCGCGTGAAACTTCTTTAAAAGTGCGTTCAACCAGATTTTTAAGGTCATTTTGAGAAATTTGAACCGTGAAATCTAAATCTTCTGAGAAGCGAGGAGCTTTATAAATCAGATGAATTGCTGTTCCACCTTTGAAGAACACTTGAGAGCTTTCTTCAAACTTGTAGAAATTTGATAGCCATAGAAGTTGCAAATACTCTCTGTAGATTAAGGTTTGGTTAATTCTGTACTTTTTTGAAAAAGCTTTTATTTGATCCAAGGTAATCATAACAGTATTGATTTAAGTAACCTCATAAACTCCCGTGTTTTCGGGAACCTAGTTGCAAAATTTTGCAGTTTTCTGCGATTAATCGTTTTTGTGTCGTATTCGTCGATCGAAATACTTCTTAAACCTTTTGAAGCAAAGTATATTTGATCCAGTAGGGACTTTTCTGGAGTAGCTATTAAGGAATCGTTCATTTTAACGTAACCCCAAAAAAGATTCCTTTTAATTTGCAGATATGAAAAAGTTTTTCCCTCAAACTTTTTTCTATTGGTTTTTCTTGTTGTTATGGAAGTTATTTCGTATGGGAATTGCGACAAAATTCCGTGTAAGTTGAGTGCGGTTTCGAGAGAAATGTAAGAAGGTTGATATAAAAAGTTCGCAATTAAAAAGTCGTTGGCGCTAGGAGAGGATAGTATGTACTTATTTTTTTCAATTTTTTTAATCACTTCCGCTTTGGTAAGTCTTTCTACAACACTGAAGTACGTGCTTTCTTTTTTAACTTCCAGGATATCTTTAAGTGATTTGGTGGAAAACACTGGAAGTTTTGTGTCATAGAGTTTTTTTGTAAGATAGGCAAGATTATACGTTTCCATATACTCTATATTTTATGGAGTCTGAATAATCGTGTCAAGATGAAAAACTTTGTTTTCACTTAAAGTCAGTTCGCTAATTCCTGTCTCGAGCAGATACTTTTTGAGTGCTTTGTCAGTATTTTTCAATATTTGTCTTGGTAGACGTGTTTTTTGTCAGAATCAGCTTTCTTTGGTCAATGTGTGTCAAGTTTATTTAATTAGCTAAACCTAAGATATGAGAGATATTATCTTCCTTCTAAAAAAAGCTTTGGAGGAGAGGATTAAGCTCTTTGAAAACAAAAGACGAAGAACGTAGCCGGGAGTATTCTGGGCACAAAAGTTGTGCTTGGACCACTTCCGGTTACGAGACGAGCCCCACCACAATTACCTGAAAGGAGTGACATGAACGCTAACCGTAGGCTTCTGGTGCTCGTCCTTTTGACGAGTTTGCTGATGACCGTTCCTGTCGCCTTCGCTGCTCCCGCTCAGGAGTCTCCATACGACTGTGAGAGATATCTTGAGATTTTCGGCAGAGGAGTCACCGCCGTGGGAGCAGACGGAAAAACCTACCGTTGCATCTGGACCGGGTGGGAAACTCGCTGGCGCTGGACTGAGGCCAAAACAAACCCCCGTCCGTTGGATTGCAGCGGGTACGGGACCAACACAATAGCGTACAATGGCAATGACCTTTACTACTGCTCAACCCAGCTTCGATGGGTCAAGCCGAGCTACTATGTAGTTTTTCGCCCTAACAGCGGGAGTGTCGATGTTTGGGGTGGAAAATTATACCGAGCCGACTACTCGGACAACTACTGGGAATACTTCAGTATCAAGGCTGACCTGCCGGGCGGGAGTACAGGTTTTTCGTTTCACAAGGACCCGATCAACATGAACCAGTGGCATCCCTTCCAGGTTGACTCAAACCACGCGGTTGTGATTTGGCCGGAAGGCGACTGGCTCAAAGTCGGTTTGATCAACTGGTGAACTCTCTCGGCGGCCGGGGCTCGTCTCGTCTTTTTAAATCCCTCCTTTCAATTGGGAAAGGGGGGTTTGGGGTGCCCGGGCGCGGAAAGTCTTGTCCGCCGGCGAAGGCGGACACCTGCCTAAAGGCAGGCAAACTAATCAAGAATAAACAAATGCATTCAAATAATTGGTAAAAGACAACACGCGCCCCGGGCAAAACACATTATAGCATTATTTGGTTATGTTATAATTTCTTTCATGACCCCAAAGTCCAAGAAGATGGCGCTTCCCAAGGGCACAATATTGCCTAATCATATCGCCGTTATTTGTGACGGAAATGGCCGTTGGGCCAGATCTCGAGGACTTCCTGTATCTCTCGGCCACGAAGCAGGAGCAAAGGCTCTGAAGGAATTGGTTCGAAACTGCCGCGATTTAGGGATTCATACGTTGACGGTTTGGGGTTTTTCAACTGAAAACTGGAACAGACCCAAAAAAGAAGTAATGCACATCATGAATCTTGTCAAAAAAACCATTCTTGAAACTTTAGATGAGGCTAAGCGGGATGGTGTGAGGTTTATCCATTTAGGTAGAAAAGATAGACTTCCGCATGATGTTTTGAGTTTAATTACCAAGGCTGAGGAGGAAACTAAAAACAATACAAAACATGTATTTAATCTTGCCTTGGATTATGGAGGTAGAGACGAAATTCTTCGCGCAGTCAAGAATATAATTAAGGACAGGGTATCGGTAGATAGTTTAACTGAGGAAAAATTTGCCTCATATTTAGATACAAAAGACCAACAGTATCCATATCCTGATCTATTTATAAGAACTTCGGGGGAACTACGGACCAGTGGCTATCTTCCTTGGCAGCTTACTTATGCTGAATTTTATTTTGAGGAGGGTCATCTTCCAGATATTAATATAGAGAAATTAAAAGCAGCGATTCTTGACTATTCAAGACGCAGAAGGAGATTTGGGGGAAAAGATAAAATTAGTCATTTTAAATTTGATCCGTCAATTGTGGCTAAATTGGAACTTGGTTGGAGGCATGCCTTGGCAATAGGGGACGGAGAGCGTTTTCGTGATTTTGTAATTAAATTTGTGAGTGAGCACTATGGTCTTTCTAAAGAGTTAGCAAAAATTGCAGGTGCAAATCTGGCTAAAGCAATAGTTTATGGAGAAGAGGAGAACTGGAAAGAGGCTAAAAAAGCATTGAAAGGATTATATGAGATTCTTAAAAAGACACTTAATCTTGCTTTTGAGCCGGATTTGGTAGCCTCAATTGAAGTAAATCTATGGCGCGCTAACGGTAGTGCTCATAAAACAGAACAAGGATTGTTACTTGAAGAAGGTTATAGACAGCTTTACGCCGAAACCTTTAGAGTCTCGAATTATCAGATAGCAAATGCTGCACATTTGGCGGCATTGGCAACGGCTGAGCGGGACTTAGCGGTTAAAAAGTCGGGTAAAGAAGCGAATATTCATTGGAAAAAAGCCCACGATTATACAGAGAAATTCTACAGAGCGCTTAAAGAACGTATAGCATAAGCGCTATGCTAAGATTCTCTTACAGAGCTTTGAAAGAAAGAATTGCTTGAGGTTCACTTCCGGGCTACTGCCTCGATATACCTTTGTCAAAGGGGGATATGTGATAGTAGAAGGCAACGGAGGTGATCTGATAGTTTTTAAACATAGTGGATTTTCTTCCACACCAACTCCGACCCCAACCTTTTCCACCTTGGATCTTAAACTTCTTCTATCCCGCTATTTAACAAATAATAGCTCTTCGGATTATTATCAAGATGGTAAAGTGAATATACTGGATGGAGGATATGTAATTAAATGGCTAAGGTGAATTTATATAAAATAATTTATTATGCATTTACAGTTTTTTTACTGAATCTGATATTTACTAAAACAGCAGTTGCGGCATCTCCTGTTGTCTGGGTTGAGGATGGTATGACTAGAGTTTACAGAAACGATCCTGCCAAAACTAATACAGCCATCACCCTCTTCACTGCCAAAAATGAATACGAACCCTTACAAATCATCGTCAAAGCTCCAAGTAGCCACCCCCTCACAGGCGTCAACGTCTCTATTTCCAATCTAAGCGGACCGCAAGGTGCCACCTTAAACTCAGACAACATCACGCTTTACCGGGAGCACTATTTATACGTGACTCAAGGAAGTAAGCACCATAGTAGCGAAACCAATAGACCCTTGGGCCCTGGATGGTACCCCGATGCGCTCGTTCCCTTTAAAGATCCGTTTAGTCGTGCTGACTTGAGCGGCACATTAGACGCAGTCCCTTTTAGTCTTGCAGCAGGAGAGAACCAACCGATTTGGGTAGATATTTATACTCCAACTAACGCTCCGGCCGGCTTATATCAAGGCACCGCTACGGTAACATCGGCTCAAGGGACAGGTATAGTCAACATCAGTCTCAATGTCTGGAATTTTTCCCTGCCCAAAATTCGATCATTAAAAGGACAAGCCCAAATTTGGTCATCAACCTACAAGAATAGAACGACAGATACTGAACTTATAAATCACAGATTTAATCCCAAAACAGTTAAGGTTACTGATGAAAGATTTCTCATCGATAATTATGGCCTGGATACGGTAAACATCTTTGTAGCAAGTGGAGCTAGTCTTAGAAGTTGTACCGCTAATCCTCCGCCTTTGGTTTCAGATGTTGCTGCGGAAGTTGCCAGACACCAAGCGGATTTATATTTATTTGACTCCTATGCCAATGAAGTCTGGAACTGTACCGGTCTTTTTCCTACCTTCCTCCAATGGGCAGCCAATCTGAGAGCCGGCGGAATACATCCAGAGATAGTCACTTACCCGGTTGATGCTCTCATGGGGTCGGATTTGGACCACACAGCTGCTGATATCTGGTATGTGCTGCCTAAGCACTACGATCAAGCAAAGACCAATATTGAAAAACTGGTCAACCATCAGGGTACCCAAGTTCGGTCATATAATCCATTGGTTCAAGACGGTTATTCCCCCAAATTTACGATTGATTTCCTCCCTGTTAACGCCAGAATTATGGAAGGTTTTATCAACCAAAGTTTGGGTTTAACTGGTACCAAATTCTGGCGAGTGGATAATTGGACAGCCGATCCATGGAATGATCCCCAGGTGAGCGGTCGAACCGATGTGCCCGGAGAAGGAGCCATGGCTTATCCGGGAGATGCGGTTGGATTGCCTAATCAGGTCGTGTCTGGAGTAAGAATGAAGTGGTTCCGTGAGGGCAGCGAAGATTATGAATATATTCAAATGCTTAAAAATTTGGGTCAAAGCCAGTTCGCTTTAAATACCGTCAGGACTGTCGCCACCGATTTTCACACCTGGGCCCAGGATAAAGACGTACTTTTATCCGCTCGGAAAACTCTAGGAGATAAAATTCACAGTTTATCCGGCACATCTTCGCCAACCCCCACGCCAACTTCTACTCCGTTTTTTTCTGTCTTCGATCTTAAACTTCTTCTTAGCCACTATTTAACAAATAATAATTCCTCCGATTATTATCCTAAAGATGGTAAAGTCAATATGCTGGATGCGGGGTATGTGGCGAGATGGATATATTAAATCTAATGAGAAAATTATTTTTCTTGACCCTTTTTGTCTTTCAGGTAACCCTTTTTACTAAAGAGGTACTTGCTCACCCAATAGACGAAATCGGAGATATTAGAACTTATGACCAAAAACAAATCCTAGAAATTAAAAAAGGAGAAGCCAGGTTAACAATTGATCTAATTTTTAAAGATTACGAAATTTCTCCTCTTTGAAGCAAAAGTGGGGCAATGTCAGGCTTAACACCCATTGACAATATAGGTCTCAATAAAATAAATTTAAAGCATGACAAGAGCTAAAATTCTGGTAGTTTTTGTACTTCTACTATTTGTAGTTTTAGGTTTATATCTTTTCAAAAAATCTAAAACCCCTGAGGTTTCAACTGACAGGGTTTATACCGACGAAAAGGTAACTGAAGAAGCAGGTATGCTTATTGAAAACTTCCCAGATATTCCCATCTATCCCGGTATTACTGTTGATAAAACATACAAAAAGGAGCAAAGCGGAAAAACAGATTATACTGCCGTGTGGTTTTATGAAGGAAATATACACGAAATCATGAATTGGTATGCCGATGAGCTTAAAAAAGCCGGCTGGACCGTAGTGGGACCGTTTGTGTTTGAAGCTGAAGACGACCTTGAGATTAATGCAGAAAATTCTATGTACACACTTAGGCTTTTAAATTCCGAAAGAGGAGAGGACGAAACAGGAAAGGCGGGAAAACTAATAATGGCTGACATTCTTGAAAAATGAAAAAATCTATTATTAAGACCAAGACATTGTGCAGATCTCTATTAATCATCTTTTTTATTCTTCTCGGTTTCCAATTTTTATTGACAGGGGTGCAAGCTCAAGGAAGTGACCCGGTCGTAGCTGGAGCAGGTGACATTTCTCCCAGAAACAATGGCCCCCAATTTCAAACAGCCGCGGTACTGCGATCGATAAATCCAACAGCAGTTTTAACGTTCGGCGACAATCAATACCCTGATGGAATTTTGGCAGATTTCAACGCCTATTATGATAAAAGTTGGGGTGTTGGTACCCCTCCTCAAATAAACTTAAAAGCAATTACTCGTCCTTCTCCAGGAAACCACGATTATCACGTTACAGGCGCAGCCGGATATTTCGATTACTTTAATGGAGTTGGAGTTAACAACGGGCCTGCTGGAGAAAGAGGGAAAGGTTATTACAGTTTTAATGTCGGAAGTTGGCATTTTATATCATTGAATTCAGAAGTGATGTCAGCAACCCAAAACGCTTGGCTCCAATCAGATTTGCAGGCAAACCAGAATGCAGATTGCACTATAGCCTACTGGCACAATCCCCGCTTTAGCTCTAGCTCCACTCACGGAAGTAGTACTCGTACCGCTCCATTTTGGGATTTGTTATACCAATACAAAGCCGATATTGTTTTAAACGGCCACGATCATACATACGAACGTTTTGCGCCCCAAAGTCCATCCGCAGCGTCTGAACCAACAAGAGGAATAAGAGAGTTTGTTGTTGGTACAGGGGGAGCCGGAAATTATCCCTTCGGCTCGCCCATAGCCAACAGTCAAGTCCGTATTTCAACTCATGGTGTTATTAAATTAACGCTTCACGCAAACAGCTACGATTGGCAATTTATAAATACAAGTTCAACTATCTTAGACTCAGGATCCGGCGATTGCGTTACCGCGAGTGGGACGCCAACAGCAACACCCGGACCAACAAGTACACCAGTTGTAACAGATACTCCTGGTCCTACATCCACTCCGATCGGAGGGAATGGGGATGCCTGCGGTAACGGAGGAGTGAATGCAATGGACATAAAATGTGTTCTTAATAAATGGTTGTTATCGCTTACCAATTTTGTTGATCAGTTTTCTGACGGAAAAATAAACTCGCTTGACTTTTCAGTTGTTGCCAAAAATATTGGGATTCCCAACAGTAGTCCTACTCCTTCCTCGCCGCCTGGTCAGTACCTGGATAATGCGATGTGCAACCCTGACCTGGGTCCTGCGGCTTTCACGACCAACATTACAAACCAGTATTTGCCATTTTCAACAGGATATACCAACGACCGATACCTCACGGATGCCTCGAGCGGATTTCAAGTTAGAATGAGAATCTTAAGCGGTACTAAATCAATACCTGGTGCTGATGGACTTTATCCCATACAAACACGGATACTCGAGGAGTTCGAAACTCAAAACGGCAATTGGGTTGAGACCTCATATAACTGGTTTGCGCAAACAGTCGGTGGAGCTCGCCCAGGTACCGTTTGCTATTTCGGAGAAGATGTTTGTACACCAGGTAGCCCACCCCCCAATTGTGGAGCGGGAGGCTCATGGGAAGCAGGTAACCCCGTCCAAGCAAGAGCAGGAATAATGATGCCGGCTGGTCCCTTGGCAGTGGGAATGAATTGGTTAATCGAAGATGCTGCGTGTTGCGGCGCATATGAGAATGGAAGAGTGGAACAAACCGGTATAACTTTTACTGTCCCTACTACTCCTTCAACTACATTTAATAATGTTATTTATATCGTAGAGGACAATGGAAATTCAAACAAAAGATATGCTCCCGGAGTCGGTATGATATCCGACGAAGGAGCACTGTTGACGGGTTATTAGAAGTTACTAGATGAAAAGGTGTCTTCTTTATATATTTACAGGATTTGCTTTATTATTTGTTTATGTAAAACCTGCATCTGCGGCAGTTCTTCGGGTTCCCCAAGACTATACTTCAATTGAAACAGCCTATAATGCAGCTAATAATGCTGACGAAATAGTTGTATCTCCGGGTACATATATTGTATGTTTATCGGGTAATAGAAACAAAAGAATAGTATTAAGGGCCCAGTTCCCTGCAACTACATCGCCAACCAACCAGCATTCTATTATCAACAGCAACTGTAGTCACGTAATTCAGTTTAGTACACCTTTGGATAGCGACGGTATTTTTCAGCCGGGGGATCACGTAGAATTTGTCGGTTTTGTTCTTAATGGTAACCAGATTCAAGGTGTAAGTAGCGGAACCGACGATGGTTTTAGTTATGAAAGCGCCAGTGGAATCGTCAAAGATAATATTATTTACGGCACGACTGACGACCCTGTTGATATTGATGGGGCTTCGGAAGCGCACGTTATCGGGAATATTTTAAAAGATGGAAGGGGTGGAGGAGACGGGCTTGAAAACAGGCTTCATAGCTTTAGTAGCAGCCGGGATCTGAAAATAATTTTCAGAAATAATATTTTTTACAACCATAACAAAGACGGTATACAACTTATTGGTATCATCTCGGGACTAACAAAACGAAAGTATTTAATAGCAAATAACCTGATTATAAATAACACGCAAGCTGGTTTGGGAACTACAGGAAATGCAGTTTCGGATCAAGCACAGTTCCCTGGCGGATATCCTTTGCCGGAAAAAATTTATGTGATTAATAATACGTTTGTAGAAAACGGTATGGGTGGAATTCTTGGAGGGGCGAACATGGTAGTTCATAATAATATTTTCTATAACAATAGTGTAGTCGATTTAAAAAATGTTTCGGGAAATTCAGTCGCAAGTCATAATTTGTTTTTTGGGCCGGCTGTTGACTATGAGGGCAGCAATGTTCAAAGTCCAAATGTTACAGCCGATCCTAATTTCATAAATACCAGCCTGCCACCAAACTTTGAGAGTTTCCAATTGGGTGCTGCCAGTCCGGCTGTTGACGCTGGTATGGTTGTTAATAATATTTACACTGAGTTTGGTGTTACACCGCCGGGTTATTCAGAGAATGCTCCTGACTTGGGATGGAAAGAATCCGGATCTACTCCGCCTTCGTCTTCGCCTACCCCCACCCCAGGTCAGTTTACAATAGCAGATCTTAAAATTTTACTTGCCGGCTACTTAGGACCCCAGAACCAGAGCTACTTTCCGCTTGACGGCAAGATTAATATGCTGGATGCCGGTTTTGTCATGTCGAGGCTATGATATGCTAATTGCTTCTCGAAAGTTGGTGATTGTTCTTGTGGTTATCCTTGCTACTCTTGCTTTGGTTACTCTTGCCGTTAGAGTGAGTAAGACCCAAGTTAGCTTAGTCCCGGGATTTCCGGAAACACCGGTTTACCAAAATGCACGGCTTCTAGAGTCTTCTAAAGATCCTCGAGAAGCTATACTATTTGAAGCTACATGGGAAACGGACTCCAGCGTTGCCCGTGTTTCGAATTGGTATTTAGAAAGTTTACAAAGAGAAGGTTGGACCTTGGATGTAGCTCCAGCTGATGCCAGTAGTGATATCCAACTCGCACGACTTTATAAGGATAACTACACTCTTCATTTATCAATTATTTTTGATAGGGTAAGTGCCAAAACTAAGATTGTTGTAGAATTTCTTAAAAACTTAAAGTTTCAAGAAGTAGAAAATCCTGATCCTGAGGGGTTTATACCCAAAATACCTTAGTCAACATTTATGAATAACATTTTGGGGGATCAAAATCTCTTTAGACAAAGTCGCAAGCTTTGCTTACGAGAGTTGGAAACTCAAGTAAGAGGAGTTTATACCAAATGAATAAGCTTGTTTTTACATTTCTTTTTACTATTACTTTATTTGTATTAACTGCTGGCATTTTTACTACTGACATAAGCGCATCTTTTCGATTTGTCGCCTGGGCGGATACCAGAGGAAATAATTCAGTTCTGAGCAGATTATCAAATCAGGTTAGGGGAATGAATACACAACCAGCATTGACTATTTATCCAGGAGATCTTATTCCCACTAACAGTTCTTTGACTGTTTTGCAAAGATTCCAAAACTGGCAAACCGCTTTAGATGGTGGAAATAATAACGGCATGTCAAACAAAACTTTTGCAAGTCGAGGCAACCATGATTTACCCGATACAGTTACTTGGGTTTCGTTTTTCCAATTTGGTCCTTTATCTGATCCTAACTCGGTTGCAGCTAAGGTAGGGGTTACGAACTACCAAGTATTGAACGACGATCTTACTTACTCTTTTGATTATCAAAACTCACATTTTATTGCAGTAGACGGAACCGGAAATGCCAACACAATTACAGCCGCACAAATTGCATGGATGAATCAGGATCTAACTGCAGCTAGTTGCAGGGGCATAAAGCACGCTTTTCTATTTTGGCATGGGCCAATTTATACAGTTAACGGCCATATGAGTTCTCTCCCGACAGCTTTAGTTATGATGCTAAATGATCAACCTATTTTGACTGCCACTTTTCATGGCCACGAACACGTTCTAGCTCATACAACTATGGATCACACTAGAGCCTCTCAATTAACAAATCTAGTTTTTGAACAATTCGTGTCCGGCGGAGCTGGTGCTGGTTTTTATTCATGCACAGCCGGTAGAAGTGACTTTTGTGATACTGTTTACGGATTTGTCGTGATTGATGTACTATCCGACACTCAAATTAAGGCGGGTTTTTATAAAGACGGGCAAACTACACCAATTATTCCGGAACAAACATATACAAAAGGTGCTGTACCTATTCCAGCTTCTTGTGGTTCACCAGCACCCACTTCTACTCCTGGTCAAACGTTTACTGTTGCAGAGCTTAAGAGCTTACTAACAAGATACTTGGGAATTCAAGACCCGCGTTTCTGGCCGCTGGACGGTAAAATAAATATGATGGACGCAGGTTTTGTTATACCTAAAGTGCTTTGATGTTAGTGTGCTTTCTCTATTGACATGAACGTATATTTTTCTGTTAATATAAATAATATAGAGTGAAAACCCATGAAAGACATTTTTAAGACCTACTTTGGAGGTAACAAGTTTCGTTGGTTTTTATTGGCGGTTGTCTCGGTTGGCCTTTTTACTGGATTAGTTTTGGTCAAATGGAATCAAGATATAAGGAGAGAGGCTGCGACACTTACCGCTGTTTATTCTTTTTCAACTTCAACAATTAAAGTTGTTCCGGGAAGTAATTTTTCTGTAAGTATTATTTTAGCAACGGGGGGACAAGGTATCGTCGGGTCAGACGTCTTAGTCAGACTTGATAATACAAGACATAGACTGGTTACTATGAATAAGTCAACTAACACTTCTTTTAATAATATCTTTAAAACTTACGCGCCTATAAAAACTGATTGTTCATTCGATACAGCCAAAGTTGTAAATACAGCAAATACTAGCGGGCTAATTGAATTCGGTGTAGTTGCTTTCGATCCTGTTGATACTAATTGTACTTCCACTCCAAGCTCTAACGGTAGTTTAACCGGGACTTTTAATGGTACGGCAAATGTAGCAAGTTTGACTTTTGAAGCCAAACCTGCGGTAGGTGACTCTGTAATAAGGTACGTACCCTCAAATGGATATAGTGATACTGGATATACTTCCACTACTGACTCAAACGTGGTAATTGCACAGACAAGCGCAAATCCTGAAGATATTTTGCAAACGCCCTCATCAGTTGTTACAGTTAGTTATTGCTATGACTTTGCAGGAGGGAGTAGTGTAAATATTGGCGATATTCAATTGGTAGCAGCAGGCTATGGACATACACCAACAACACCTAGTACGAAATATCAGGCGAGATTTGACTTAAATAACAACCAGAGAATCGATATAGGGGATATTCAGCCTGTTGCAGGACAGTATGGAAAAAGTTGTTTATGAAAAAAATATTTAATTTGATTACATTTGTAACGCTTTCATTAGTGTTTTTTAACACAAAGAGCAACGTTTGGGCTCAAACGGGGTCTACAGTTTCAGTTCAGCCTGCGACCCAGACAAAGACACACCCTTCAACTGTTACAGTAAATATTAATATTACCAATGCACAAAATCTGGGAGCATTTGATATCATACTTAATTATTCAAGTAGTTTGTTGAAATTTGAAACTGTTTCTGTAAATTCCAACTTTATGAGAGGGCCGGGATCTGGCGGAAGTTACAGAACGGTTACACCCACAGGTCCTATTCCTACTGTCCCGACGGGGAGTTTTATGTTTGGGGCGTTTACCATGGATACTACCGGTCTTGGTTTGCAAGGCCCAAGCGGTAACGGTACGTTGGCAACTATAACTTTCAGCACCGTTGGGGCTAATGGTACTAGTAATATCACCTTATCAACTGTAGATATCTACGATATTAATGGTAGTTTGCAGACAAGATCGGTCCAGAGTGGAAGTGTAACTGTTGTCGGTGGTTCTGGTACACCAGCTCCGACACCAACACCAACACCAACTTCAACTCCCAGTGGTTCTCCGACGCCGACGTCTACTGTTAAACCGACCAAAACTCCAAAGTCGACTCCTGTTGGTCCGTTGGGGGATGCGGATTGTGATAAAAAGGTAAATTGGTCAGATTACTATGTTTGGCTTGCATTCTACGGCAAATCTCCACAGTCTTGTCCCAATGATCCAGATTTTGATAACGATAATGATGTTGATTTGGTTGATTATTCCATTTGGGTTAGGGGTGCTGAAACTCAACCGACTGCCACTCCTGTTCCAACCGGTGGTGACGACGATGATGGTGAAGACGATGACGAAGACGATGATTAAAATTTGAAATGTTTAAAGATCAAAAAAAATTATTAATGTTATTGGTAATTCTTCTTTCCGTGCCCGTTGCTGTGTTTTTGGTGCAACAAGCAGTCAAATTTTTCTCAAAAGCAGCTATAGCGCCGGTGGATATTTATTTCACACCCTCGCAGTCTGAAGTTCCTCCTGGCAGTGTTTTTACCTTGAGACTTAATCCCCACAATCAGCCGATAGACGCAGTGGCTGTTGAGGTCAATTTTGAAAAGGACAAAATATTGTTTGTAGGATATCAGAGTGGAGAAATATCTCCTCTTAAAAATGAAATAATTAAAACTGGTGGGGATAAAGCTAATCAAGACGGGAAGATTGTTATTGTTCTTGGTAGAAATCCTAATGACGTTGCCCCTTCAAGCGACTTTGTCATTTCAGGGCTGATGTTTAATGTTGCAGCTAACTATAGTGGTCCAGGTGTAACAAGTATGCTGACAATTGGCGAGGCTGGGACTCAAATTGTTGATAGTCAAGCGCGGGAACTTGGTTTCCAAGCGCAACCAGCAAGTATTATAATTAAACCTTCCTCGGGTATAGGTAGCATTAGCCTTTCACCTTCGACATCCGATATTGCTGTAGATAGCGTTTTCCCGGTAGCTATAAATTTCCAGACAGGCGGGGTTTCAATTTCATCTTTGGTAATGCGCTTAATTTTCGACTACTCAGGTGCTACTCCGGAGCTTAACGTGGTCGATGCAAGTGGCAACCTTGCGAATAAAGTGTTTCCAAATAGTGCACTTAGTAACGATTGGAATTTCTCTGTAAATAGTGTCACACGCGCTTCTTCGAAAGTGACAATTGATTTGGCTGCTTTGAATACTAATCCATCAGGCTTTAGCTCTTCAACCCAGACTAATTTGGCAACGATGTATCTTAAAGCCGGAAGTGTACCCGCAACTAATCCAGTAGTGCTAACTTTTGACATGACTAAGACTCGCATGCTAGCCAAAAATGATCCTACTCAAGATATATTGGGAAGTGCTTCCGGTGCGTCTTACACTGTAAAACTTGAAACTAATAACCCGGCATCTCTGTCCTTCGGCTTTAAGATGCAGGGGGTAACGGGTGTTTGCACGGACAGAGATACAACCTTAAGCCTGGTTAGTCCTTCAGGAAAATATGATTATGAACTGGTTGTAACAAGCGACAGTTTAGGAGTTTTCAAATCTGTTGATGGTAGTGTGTTACTTGTTGGTTTACCGGTCAGCGGTAGCTACGACGTTCTGGTTAAAAGCCCGGGTTATCTTCGAAAGAAGCTTGGAACACTAGACCTTGTAGCGGGCGTTAATAGCGCACCTTCAAGCTGGAATGACATCTTTATGCGGGCAGGGGATTTCGACTCACCTGGTACGGATGGCTTCAATATATTAAACATTTCCGATATTGGTAAAATGCTAAGTGTCTATGATGCTTTGGAGGTTCCGGTTACAGCAGCTAACAGAATCTATGACATTAACTGCGACGATATTATAAGTATTATGGATATATCAGTGGTTTTATCCAACTATACAGCTTTAACAGTTACTGACGACTAACTTGCTAAAAAGGACTTCACTATGGATAGCGATTTTGAGTTTGGGTGTTATATTAGTTATACTTGTGTCAAGACTTCCTTTTGGTAATAAATCACCTATTGTATTAGATAGCAGCAAACCAATTAATATTTATTTACTGCCCGATTCCAACGACTCCTCGCTTATACACATAAATATTAACTCAAGTGTTGAGGATTCAATATCTGCTATTGCAGTCAGACTTACTTTGGAAGACAAGGGTGATATAGAGCCGGCCGATATTGTAATCTTACCAGATAAAACACTTTCTAATTCCGGTTGGACATATCTAATTAAGAATGTAAAAGAAGACTTTCGGCCCAAAAGGATCGTATTGGAACTGGCTCTAGTAAGTTTAGGGCCTGAAGGCTTGAAGCTTAAAGGAGAGGCTGTGCTTGCGGATATTAAGATTCCAGTCTCATCTTCACTTAATATTAAAGATTTCAAATTTGATCCACAGGAGACGAAAGTAATTTCAAAAGATAGTAGAGAGTTACCTCTGGGGTTGGGAAATCTTCAGTAATTTGCCATTGACAACAGGTGTATTGCTTTGTTATCTTGTGACTAACTAAAGTAATACCTTAGCCTTGAGACTAGATCAATCAACTAACTAACTGTTTATTAATAGTGCATTCATGAAAAAAGATTTAAAACTTGAGAATCTTCCAGACCTTCTAACTGTTCGCGAAGTCGCAGAACTTCTTCGGGTCTCTCCTCTTACTATCAAAAGATGGGGGAAAAGAGGAAAGTTGCCTGCAATCCGAATAAACTCCAGAGGCGACCGTAGATATAAGAAGGAAGCCGTTCTTTGGCTACTTGGGATTCAGGAAAATACGGGGTAAGGAATATAAAGGAATAAAGTAGTATAATATCTTCAATCTAACTTCCCATTATTATGATAAAGAAAGTTGTACTATTGGCTTTGTTTTTTTTAGTGCTTTTCGGTTTAGGAGCTAGTGGTGTTTATGCACAAGAGGAAACCTTAGGGTCTCTAGAAGAAATACTATTTCAGCAGGAACTTGGGGCCATTTGGCCAGCTAACCCGCTAAAATATGCAATTAGATCCACAGTTGGCGCCGGTGTGCCAGCCAGTACAATTGTTCTTCTCCTTCTTTTACCTGTGGTTGCCTTTGTTATCGCCGCTTCCAGGCATGTAGTCGGCTTAAGGGGATTTGGAATATTTTTGCCAGCCGCATTGTCGGTTGTCTTTGTGGCTTTAGGTCCCGTTATCGGTATTTTTTTGTTTTTACTAATAGTAACCTTGTCAACAGTTACGCGCCTGAGTTTGAGGAAACTTCGAATCCAGCTTGAATACTTGCCTCGAATGGCTCTTATTCTTTGGTCTGTTGTGGTTGGAGTATTGGTTTTGTTGTTTTTGTCACCATTTGTCACGAGCTTAATGTTGGGAAATATATCTATTTTCCCTGTCTTAATACTTGCTTTATTGGCTGAAGATTTTACAAAGACCCAAATAGGCAAAAGTGCCAAAACAGCAATAAGCTTGACCAGCGAAACTTTGATATTGGCTCTTATGTCGTACATATTATTAACTCTAAAAACAATCCAGGAGTTTGCGCTTTTAAACCCGGAAATACTTCTTCTTTCAACCGCGATAGGCGATTTGTTGTTGGGTCGCTATGTAGGTCTGAGGCTCCGGGAATTTTGGCGATTCAGGAAACTCATTAGAAATTAACAGTTTATGAAAATTTCATCAGTACTTGGGCTAAATGCTAGGACAAAACTGTTTTCTTATCCTTACAACACCAAGAGAGGCAGGAATATTGCAAGATCGAAAATATTAACAGATAAGGTTTTAAGGAATGCAAATATACCCACACCCATAATTTATAAAAAATTTCGAAGTATTAAAGATATTTACAGTTACAATTGGGAAAAGCTACCGGAATCCTTTGCTGTAAAACCAAGTAAAGGCCTTGGCGGAGAGGGAATAATTGTGGTCAAAGAAAGAGCAAAAGATCCGGGATTTTGGTTAACCACGCAGAAAAAAAAGATTGGAGTAGCTGACCTAAAACTTCATATAATGGATGTATTAGAGGGAGCATATAGCCTTGGGAATTACCCGGACGTGGCTTTTATTCAGGAATTCGTCGGGCGCCATAAGGCTTTTAGAAAATATGCGTATCGAGGTACTCCTGATATTAGAATTATTGTGTTTAATCGGGTACCAACTATGGCAATGTTGCGGTTGCCCACAAAAGAATCTGGAGGTAGGGCAAATCTTCACCAGGGAGCAATTGGCGTTGGCATTGATATTGCGACGGGCATTACCACAAAAGCTTTGTATCACGGTAACCTTATAAAATATAAACCTGGGACAGAGAGGAAGCTTAATGGGATTAAAATTCCTCATTGGGAGGAAATATTAAAGATTGCTGTTTCTTGCCAAGAAGTTTCGGGTTTAGGCTATTTGGGAGTCGATATTGTGCTACATCCCGAAAAAGGGCCTATGGTCTTGGAATTAAATTCCCAGCCAGGCCTTCAAATTCAGCTCGCAAATATGGCAGGGCTTAAAAAGCGTCTTGAGCGGATTGAGGATTTGGAGGTAAGAGACGCCGAACATGGGGTTAGAATTGCCAAATCTCTTTTTGCAGAAAGATTTTTAGACAGGGTCAAAGCCGAAGAGGGTATTAAAATAGTAAAAGCTTCGGAAGAAGTTAAAGTATTAAATTCAAAAGGAGAGAAATTTAAAGTACTGGCAAAAGTTGATACCGGATCTTGGAGTAGCTCAATAGACAAAAACCTCGCCAAAAATTTAGGTCTGTTAAATAAAAATAAGATTTTGTGGTATAAGAAAAAAATGAGCTCGCTCGGCAAAGAAGAGAGGTCAGTTATTCCGCTTACTTTTTGGATTGCTGGAAGGAAAGTCGATACCCGTGCAAGTGTATCAGATAGAGATGATCTTACTTACCCATTGTTGATTGGTAGAATAGATTTAGCCGGGTTTTTGGTGAATCCGGAGATCGATAAAGAAAAGTTAATTCAAGCAAAGAAATGGTGAATTTAATAAATCTTCCCGAAGGAGTTGCCGGGGCAGTAGGAAAGTCTCCGCTGATTATCGGGGTCGGACCTTCCGCGTGGCCCAGAATTATTCCAGGATTATTTTTCCCGAAATATAAAATAATCTCCTATGTTGATTGCCTAGATAACCGGTTAATCCGGGGCTTGGGATTAAGCGTTTTTTCAATAAAAGAAGAGGATCCATATTTTGAAATTTCTCCCGAAAGTCCGGGAAGAATATTGGATAACGAAATCTCTTTGAAATACTTGCGCTCCCTAGAGAAGCCATTTGTATTTCTAGTTTATAAATCATCTTTAACGCTCGAGAAGTTTTGCGATAGGGAAGGCTGGAAGTTCTTGGGTAGCAGGAGGGATCTTGCGGAAAATTTTGTCGAGAATAAGAAAACGTTTAAAGAGGTTTTAAGAAAAATCGGATTAGAATCGATTCCTGGAGAGAATATTCCCATAGAAAATCTTACGGAGGAAAAATTAGTTTATTATCAAAAAATTTTTGGCCAGGAAAAATTAGTTTTACAATTGGCAGAAATGACTTATGGAGGCGGATCAGGAACCTTATTTGTTAACGAACCTCAGGGCTTAAACGAATTTAGTGAAAGAGTTATAGGAATAAGAAAGTCGCTTGTGGGTAAAAAGAAAAAAATAGAGACCGTTAATGTTACTCCTTTTATTACCGGGGTTTCTGCAAGTATTACCTGTTGCGCTACAAAATATGGTGTTTTGACAGGACCCATTCAGACACAAATTATTGACATAGATGAAGTTGGAACAGTGTTATCTGGAAGGAGCGGAAATTTTGCGGGCCATGACTGGAGTTTTAGGCATTATTCGCAGGATATCCGGGACCAGGCTATAAAAATAGCAGAGCGTTTTGGAGAATATATTTACCAAGAGGGATATAAAGGAATTTTTGGACTGGATTTAATAATAGACAAAAATGGGCATGTATGGCCGGTTGAATGCAACCCTCGCTATACCGACGCGTTTCCATTGGTGTCAATGCTACAAATCGAAAAAGGGTTAGTTCCATTTGATATTCTTCATTGTTTAGAGCATTTAGAGTCGGATTACCGGATTGATATCAATAAAATGAACAAATGTTCCGAACAAATTTATGAAGCAAGCCAGATACTTATTCATAGTAAGATTGATGGAGCCTCCGTGGCCCTGGGAAGTTTGTCTGCCGGCATTTATAAAATGCGAAAAAATAAGTTAGAATACCTACGTTCGGGGATAATACTTACTGACCTTACGTCTGAGGATGAATATTTGTTTACTGAGAGAGCCCCCGATAAATCTGGCCGCGTCTGCTATCCAAAAGGCCGGATATTTCGGATTGTTAAAAGAGGAGGGATGCTTGCCAGTGAGGCAAAATTAAAAGGCAATGTTTCACAACTTATTTCCCAAATTTACAAAAAACTGAGAATTGTTGAAGCAAATAGCGGGTTAAAGGATAACCATGGTTTAAAAACACTCTTTACCTATAAGCTTCTCGGAGCCAGGGAGGATTTAAATCTGGGTAGTTGTGACATGGTAAATGTTTTAGGTAGTACCAATAGTGGTTTTAGAAGACCTTATAAAATTTGCTGGCGCAAAGATTTAGTAGATAATATCCCAATTATAGGTCAAATTAGGTCGAAACGAGCAAGAAAACAGATCAATTCTGACATTAAGAGATTGTCTCTTTTAGGTATAGAAATTAAAACAATCCCCGAGATTAATCAGAAAGAATTTAGTGAATGGCTTGGCATTTATAAAAAAATAATTTCTAGTAAAGAAAAGGGATTTGTTTTACTGGATAATAATTGGTTGAAAAGGAAGATTGAAAAAGGTAAAAAGGCTGGAGCAATCTTTGCTTATAGAAACGGAAATATTATCGGCGGAAATGTTTTCTTTGAGGTGAATAAGATTTTGGGTGTCGGCTATGGAGTTAGTGAAAAAATACCGGAATTTACGGGGGGCTTGAGTTTGCTTCTTGATTACTTTTTTTTGGAATATGCACAAAAGGCCGGACACTTCAAAGTTTCTTTCGGCCAGGATACAAACCTTTACGGCCATGATCTTTCAGTGGGACTTTTAGCCTATAAAGCTAAGCTTGGTTTTACGCCTTTTAAAGCAAATAAAACTTACTCAGTAACTACCTATTTTTTGAATTTTGAGGACTTCGATGACTCAATTATGTTTTTCTCTGAAGAGGGAAATGACTTAGAGCTAAATGTCATAACAAAAGAGAGAAATGAAATCGAATTGAAAGCCTATTTGCCTCAAGGAATCAAGAGTGGTAATATTTTTCAAACTGATAAAGTAGTCAAAGAACACAGACGGTTGTTACTTGAATAAATCTTATGGTCGAAGAGAGGGGTATAGAGATAAAAGAGGTTGAGCCAAGAGCTAAGATACTCTTTTTAAATTTTTCGCCGGGGAAAGAACCCCACATTAGAATGGCTCAAGAAATGTTTGGGAGCAGTGAAACTTCGGTTGACAAATTTGCTCAAATGGCAAGCTTAGAAGCAAATGTGCCCACCAGAGAGGAAGAACCAGATACTCTAAAACGGGAGAGTGTTGCAAAATTAGATTTACCGGAAAGTGTATCTGGTTTTAAAGGGATTGTTATAACGGGTAGTCCTTTTGCGGCATATCCCCGTGAAACTGATGATAACAGATTATTTCTTGCGGCTTGGAAAAATGAGTTGTTTACCTTTATTAGAGCCGCAGTTGAAAAGAACGTACCAATATTAGGGATTTGTTTTGGCGGCCAGGTGTTGGCAGAAGCCCTTGGAGGCAAAGTTGAGAAAATGAAATCAAGTAGGGGTGAGCCCTATGAAACCGGCTGGGCAAGAATTTATCGAACAGGAGGTACAAATGATCCTGTTCTGCAAGGGATACAGGGTGAATTTGTGGCCGCAGAAAATCACGAAGATGTTATTACCAGATTACCTGAAGGTGCAATCCTTCTGGCTGATAATGAGTATGGCGTTCAGGTGTTTCGTTATAAAAAAGCTTGGGGGTTTGAATTCCATCCGGAAAGACTACCCGAAACTGTTGGTCAACAGTTAAAGGTTAAAGTCAGAAGAGAGAGAATGAAGGGGCTTGGGCAGGACCCAGATGCCAATCGAAAGCTTGGAGAAGAATACGATCCAAATATAAGAACAATATTTAGAAACTTTTTGCACTATGCCTGGAAGGGTGTGCAATAGGATTATTTCAACTCAACTTGTGCTCCGGCTGTCTTCAACTTGTCTGCTGCTACTTTTGCGTCCTCAGCCTTCGCGTCTTTCAAGATTTCTACGGGAACAGCCTCTGTCATGTCTTTAGCTTCCTTTAAGCCCCAATTTTGGTTGATTTCGCGAAGAGCCTTTATGACTGCAATTTTATTTGCTCCAGCATTGGTCATGATAACAGTCTGGCTAGCTCCTGCGGTGGACTCGGGTGCACCGCCGGCTGCTGGTTCACTTGCTGCAGCAGCCTGCCCAGCTGGTGCCGCGACAGCGGCAATTTGTGGGGTTACACCCAATTTGTTCTGTAAAGCCTCTACCAGTTCCGAAAGCTCGAGAACAGTAAGTTTACTAACTTCTTCAACTAATTTTTCAACCTTACTTGAAAGTTTTTTAGTTTTTTCTTCTGCCATAAATTTCACCCCCTTTTACTTGCTTCCTTTAGTACAAAAACGAGTTTCTGCATATTTGTATTTAGTACGCTAACCAGTTGGTAACAAGGTGTCATAAGACTTCCCAAAGCTTGTCCCAATAGAATATCTTTATTGGGTAAAAGAGAAATTTTATTTAAGGACTCACTATCTTGGAAATTTCCTTCGACAACTCCGACTTTGAATTTAGGAAGCGTTTCCCCAGCTCTGCTTACCGATTCTTTTGCAAATTTACCCAGAACCTGGATAAGGGAAACTGCGTTATCTTCCGAAATGATAACGGCTGTCTGGCCGGTTAAAACTGTGTCTGTTAATGTGTCTTTAGGCAGTTTAGCACTCTCACCGGCTAATTTGAAAAGCGAGTTTTTGATAACTAACATTTTGGATTTTGTCTCTTTAAGTCTCTTTTTCAGATCCTGCTGAAGCTTCACAGTAAGACCTGCAAAATCGACCAGAACAACTGATTTAGCAGTTTTTAATTCCTCGCTTAGATTTTTAACTAATAACTCTTTTTCAATTTTCTTCATATTTATTTGTAAACCCTCCCAATTTTAGCATTCGCCTTTAGGTACTATTCGTACACGGCTCATGCTGCAACTTAGGTAGGGTCGTTTGTTATTTGTAAATTTCAAATGTACAAAAAAAGCGCCGTCGAGGCGCCAATATTTGCCTCGGTGTGATTTACGTCTTTTTGACTACACACTGTCTTAGGACAAGGGTATTATACAGATGAAGTAAAGGGAATTGCAAGGATTGAATATAGAGTATAAAATATTGATATTATGGATGAAACCGGAGGGATATTACCGCAGGTTGAAAAGGCTCGTCCTGGTAGCTTGGTAGAAAGGGCAGTTCAAATTGGTGGACCTGTTGCTGAAAGGGCCGCAAAGTTGTGGGATGGCGCTGTCGATTTGATGAGGAAAGTTGATGTTGGGATAAGAGCTACAGTAATTGCCGGATTGGCTTCGCTTGCAACAGCGGGAGTAGTTCATGCGGAAGGGCTTGGGGGTGGAATTGATATAGATCAGGTAAGGGAGACTTTTGATAAATTATCACAATTGGCTAATCAGTATCCAATTGTCGGGGTTGCAGCGTTGGGGGGTGGACTTTTAATGCATAGGGTAGATAGAGCTTTTGGAGGAAATGGCCTAAAGGGTGCAGTTGGTGGAGCCGCTGTGTTTGGAGGGCTAGCCTTAGCGACTCAAGTGGGTGGAGGTAACATAATGGAGATGGTTAAGAAAATGTCTTCTTAATAAAGCATGAAAACCGAAGAGATTATTAAAATTTTTGCAGAGAAGAAAAAATCTCAAGGTTTTACCCAGGAAGAAATCAATAAAACAATCTTCATAGCAGCCAATGTAGCAATTAGTAATTTATTCAAAGAATTAGATAACGTAGAAGAAAAAGAAAAGATTAAAAATCTTGGCAGGGAATTTCTCAGAGATCCCCAGAATACTGTTAAACTTGAGTCTTTAGGTAAAACTGTAATAAATAAAAAAGGGGAAACTTTTGAAGAGGTTTTGAGTCGAAATTTAGAGAGCTTCTTTAATCAATTGTGAGCACTTACTTTTGACCTTATGGAAATATAAGCTATTTTATCCTGCTTTCCGCAATATCCTTTTGAGTTAACGGTGCTCCAGCCTGACCACTACCCCTTACGACTCCTACCCTAAGTCCATGTGTTGCAGCAATATTGGCGCGCCTTAAAGCTTCTTCTCTGGCTGCTTGTTCATCTTTTAACCTTTGGTCTAGTTCCGCCTTCGCCTTACTGTGTCTTTCTAAGTCTTCAGCCTCTCTTGTGGCAATATCCGGCCTTCTTTTATAAAAAGCTTCAGCAGACCATTGTCGCGGTGGAATTGGTTCGGCTTTTCGGGCAGCTGCCGATCTTTCTCTGGTCAATGTTTGGCCGGTTCGAGCAATTCTTGTAAGGTCTTCAGCCTCTATTGGTGTAATTGGGGACGGCACGCTTCGGCTCGTTGCAGTGCTATAAGCTTGTGCTCTTGCGATTCTGCTTTGTATATCAGCGATAGCTGCTGTGCGTTTACGTTCAGCTACTCGTGCGGGAGCTTGTCCAACTAATCTTTCTGTGTGAGCTTCTTCCAAAGGAGCCGTAACCCCACTTAATCTTGCGGCAGTATCTTCGGGTTGCTGTGAAACAGATGGTTTCCCCAGCCCTAACCCTGTTTTAAATCTTGCCAGAACCCCTTTGGGTTTTTTTGGCTCGGCAGTTTCTGCAGAAGGGGTTTGTTGAGGAACCTGAGCTGAGGCTAATCTTGCCTTTTCTGCTTCTGCTAGTCTTTTAAGTTCTGCCTCAATTTCCCCCCTTTCCTTGGCTATTTGGGCTTGTCTTGCGGCTTCCTGTGCTCTTACCATTGCTTGGATATCTTCTGCGGATACAGTGCTTGGCGGCGGTTCTGCCTGTTGTCTATAAGAAGCGATTCCTCTAGCTTGTTCTATAGCAGCTCTTTCTGCAGCAGCTAATTTCTGACCTGCTCTACTACCGTGAATTCCCGAACGGAGGCTTGCTTCCGCCCTTTGTGTTAGTGCAGGACCTTTCCCTATATTACCAAGTTGTGTTTGGAGTTCCTGCTCTCTTACTTTTTCTGCAACTCCTCTTGCCGCTTGAAGGGATGGGTCAATAGCTTGGCTGCTCTCACCTCTTGCCGCTTTTGGTTTGAAGCGAACATTCGGGTTAACAGTCTCTTCTCCAATGGGTTGGTTTGAAGGAGGGACCACAACCCTAGTTTCGATATCCGCCGTTGATGTATCTACTGCCATGTTTTTATGATATCAATTTTTACTTTTAAGTCAAATCTAGTAAATCTTTGGGGACATATACTGTTACTAAATTTAAACCTGTTTCAGATAAGTGGTTTGGAAAAAGCATGAATGCTAGAGCTTGCCCTTCTTGTCCGGCTAAACACTCCTCGAATTTATCATTTACCATCAGTCTTAAAATGTCGTTGGGGAAGGAGCCATTGGTTATTTTCTGAACTCCTTTTTCAAGAACAACACAGGCAGTTCTAGGATCGACAGCTATTAGAAAATAAACATCCAGAACGTTTTTAAAAAGCATTGCTGCTTGCTCTCTTAAATCGCCTGTTATGAGAGGGTTTTGCAAAGCTAAGCTTAGTTCCGATGCCAAGGTGGCTGGGTCTCCTTCGTTGTAAAATCTCTCAGCTTGTCCGGAAAATTCACGGTAGTATCTGGTCACCCTATCTACCTGCACCCCTAATAATTCATTTAGTGTTCCATCAGTAGAATTTATTACAAACGGGACTAGTTTATGTTCAGCCGTCACTTGATTTTGTAAATTGTATTTTATACCCAAAATACTCTAAATTGTATCTACAAATAGTATTTTGGGGCCTGCCTGCCTGCCGGCAGGGATCATACTCAGGCTCACGAAGGTTGCAAACCTTAATTGACCGCACCAGAATTTCATGATATTCGGGTAGTTATATGCAGCAAATACCAGCAGGAGAAATTGTGAAAATTATGGATAGAGGAGCGATTACTCTACCCGCAAAATATAGGAAAAAGTTGGATCTCAAAAAAGGAGAGATTGTTAATGTGATTCCAGTAGAGCCTGACGGACTTTTTATTGTTCCTGTCGATGTTGTTCCCAAAAAAAGAAAAGCTGATTGGGGTAAAGATAGTGTCGGAGAGTATATGGATAAGGTTCGTTATAATATATTCGAGAAAATAAGAGCTAATGAAGCAAGAAAAGCATGGTCTAGTAACACTCAATATACGCTATTTTGAAAAGGTTAGGAATGTCGAGATTTTTGATCTTGATAAGTACAAAAAACTATCTTAATTAAATAGTTACTTAATATCCGGGCCCGGCGGCTCCGTCCTTTTACCCTATTTTTGGCCAAGATTATTTATCATTTTAAGTTCTTGACAACTTTGTCTTTTGCAGTTTAACTCTATGCGAGTGCCAAAAATTGTGAATAAAGCCGTCCAGATCGGTAACGAACTAATATCTAAAGCTATTAGTACACCGCGCGGAATCTGTTGGGAAACGCAAATTCAAAGAGATGAAACCTCCTTAGATACTGTAATCACAGCAGACATATATAGTGGAGCAAGCGGAATAGCACTTTTTTTCTTGGAACTTTTTCGCGCCACGAAGCAACAAAAATATTTAGTCACAGCCCAAAAAGCAATGGATTGGGTAGTTTGGTATGGACAAAATGAGAATTGGAATGAATATTCGTTTTATGTGGGGAGGACTGGAGCCGCGTATGTATTGGTGAAATTATTCAAAATAACAGGAAATAAAAAATATTTTGATCAAGCTCTTGCGATATCCAAAGGCGGCACAAAGTTTCTGGATAAGAAACCTGTTTGTGACTTGCTTTTAGGTGTGAGTGGCACATTACTCGGACTGTTGCATTTGTATGCTGTAACAAAACAAAAATGGATACTTAAAGATATGCGAGCTAACTTGGACAGTTTGTTGGCTCGAGTTAACTTCGGGCCGGAAGGTATTTATTGGGACAGATCGGGTGATGACATTCACGGTTTATGCAGTTTTTCCCACGGTGCTTCGGGAATCGGCTTTGTTCTTCTTGAAATGGGCAAGTTTTTTAGTAACCCCGCTTACTACTGGTTGGCAAAGCAGGCATTTGATTATGAAGACTATTACTATGATAAAAAGAAACATAACTGGCCGGATTTTCGGAAATTATATGGGCGTAAGGATCTTTTTGTGAAGGCGGTCGAAGAATATAATAAGAAGAATTACAAATATTTTTCTTCACCTTCATTTACGTATGCCTGGTGCCATGGCTCACCGGGAATTGGATTGGCTCGCCTTCGCTATAAAGATCTGACAGGCGAAAAGAACTGGCTCCTAAAAGTAAAAGACTCACAAATCCCGGCTTCATTAGAAACAAAAAAACAAAATGAATTAGGACTATGTCATGGCTTAACCGGATTAATAGAGATAGCCAGGTTGCAGAGCACTCTGTATAAAAAAGACAGCAATAGGTTTTTAAATGAAAGACAAAGCTCATCGTTGGTAACAGATCTTTTTAATGGGCTGGCTGGAATAGGGTATGGAGTGCTTAAAAGTCTACGCAAAGATAAGTTTTCTGTACTGTATCCGGTATTAAAGGAAAGGTATTTAGTCAAATCAAGTAAAGTGTTTGATGAGGACATTGGTGGTTTGAAAATGATTTTAATAAAACAGCTTTTCCCCCAAACTTTGGCTGTTTGTTCAGGATCCGAGATTTCCAAGTTACAAAAGAGTCTAAATCAAGGTAAAAACCAGAGAAGTAAAAATTTGGTATCCGCTTTAACCGGCTGTCTAGAACTGTTATTGAATAAAGGATCTGAGGCATATTTAATTTTTGAAGTTGAAAAAAAGAAGATTGGACTGGATAACCGAAAAAGCGACGTTTACCTATATGTTAGCCAGTATGTTCACGCGAAAGAAAATGAAAGGATATTGAAATTATCCGAACACAAGTTAAACAAAATAGAACTGAAACTGGTTCCCGAAGTAAAATTAATAAAGGGAAACTACATTTTAAGGCAAACTTACGAGGGAGTGAAAATGATCAGAGTAAGTAAGTTTTACTACGAAATATTTTTTTCCTTTTATTCCACCAACTCTATCGACAAAGTAACTCTGTCACTTTCAGAAAGTTCCAAGCAACGAGCTTTAAAACTGGTTAACCAGTCCCTATCAATTGGGATTTTAACTACAGATAAACTCTAGCAAGGATGATGTGTTCTGCAAGATTTAGAATTGTTACAATGTTGCGGCGACAATCTCGCGTACTCCTCCGGACCGCCTGTTTTAAGACTGCGAACATTTAAATCCCCAAGATTTGGACCTTCAGCATGACTTTGTTCGTCTGTTTGCGGATCTCTAGCTTCACCTTTTTCACTCATAAATTATTCACCCCCTTGGAATATAATTATATTACAAAATAGACTTTGGCAAAAGTGTAAATTAGAATAAGCACATGTCAAAGGCAAAGATTGAACTTTTCCCATATTTTATCATAAGAGTTTGTGGGGGTAGTTTAAAAGAATTTGAGAAACTCAGACTTCCAGAAACTTCAGAATTAATAGAGAAATTAACTTTAAAAGAAAAACAAATCAAGAAAATTAAAGATGAAGTTTGCGATAAGCTTTACGCCGGAATAAAAATTTGCAAGGATCGCGATAAGCGACTTGGGCTTATTCATTTGAAGCGTGATGTATTTAACTTGCGCTCAATTTCCGCCAAAACTACTCGTTTAGTTAAAATAAAGAATTTGCAAGAATATTACAATTTAGTTTCAGAGCGGGATCGATTAAGAAAAGAAATTGTTAATATTTATAAACAGTTTAAAACTGAGGCAAAAAGCAAAGTGCTCCAACTAGCGAATAATGAAACTTTTCAAAAGGGTCTCGTTCTTTCTAGCAGATCTTTGTATAAGCAGATTTCAAATAAAAATGAGGTTAACTCAAAAACTGAGCTTGGTTTAATTAAGTATCTTTCGCGATTTTATTTAAAATCTTCTCCATTTAGCACTTTTACCAGTGTTGGAATGGGATCATTCAAAAAAAGTATCGGAAACTCCTTGGATTTAGTTCAGCAGAGAAAAAAATCATTTGTACGGGTAAACAACATAGTACAACATTATTTAGAACGATTGCTTATCGAAAATCATGATATCGCTGTACAAATTCCCGTTTCGCTTAACGAAACTATATCTCAGGATAAAGATGAATATGTTTTTTTTGCAAATGATGAAAATTATGAGTCTATTCAAAGGTTAAAGATTACCCCTGCGTTGAAAATCTTAAGCAAACTTATAAGCGAAATTCTAAACGTAACCATTAGTAAATTAGTTCAGATTTGCCGGGAGAGAAAGCTGTTTTCGGAGTCAAGTGGAGTAATTGAGGAATATTTATTGGAGCTATATAGACTGGGTTTTTTGTATTTTCCACCTTCTTTTTTGGGAAAGATAAATATACAAAATATTGGTAAGGAAGCGAAAATGTTGGTTGAAAGCGCGAAAAAGCAAATGTCGCTCACTTCCAAAGCCACTGATCAGTTTGGAAAAATGTCGGCTTCTAATAGGGCATTGCTACTTTATAGTTTATTCAGTAGATACAGAGAAATTTGTAAACAGCTGTATATACGGGCCAACTTACCCAAGAAAGGTCTTTTAACATTCGCTGATAATTACACAAAAGCGAAAGATTTAGATAAAAGGATCAGGAGGCCGAAAATATTTCGTCGCCAAAAGGCTTCCGGATTTGAATTTGACCCTAAACAAATCTTTTACGAAGACATGGGCTTAAAAGATGTTAACAAAATATCATTTGAGGAAGTTGAGCCGCTGATAAAATCGATTCAAGAATTCTTAAGATATTTCACAAATAATGTCTTTATTTATCAAGAACGAAAAGAAATGCACGATTTGTTTTTGAAGTACTATTCGAATAGGACTACCGTACCTTTGCTGGTATTTTATGAAAAGTACTCTAGCGATCGTTTGTCCAGGAAAAGAAAAGACAAGGACAAGTACAGACGTAGTCAATACAACAATTACTTCCGTATGTTGGCAGGAGAAATAATAAAAACCGCAAACAAAAACGCATCCTTTCTGGATATTAATGTAAATAATTTTGTTCCCCCAGGACTTACGAATTTCCGACCAAAAACTGAAAATGACATTTCGATTTCAACCTATATTCAATTTTATGTTCAGAATGGGAAATTAACGATCGTTCTTAATGATCTGAATGGCGGTTACGGTCGCAGTTTCAGTCGGTTTTTGACATTGTTTGATATACAATTTACTCGGGAACTTCAAAGAATAAACAAACAATGCTTTATCGGGCAAATTCTGGCCGAAGATAACGACGCCTCGGTTTTTAATGCAAATGTGCACCCGCCACTCTTGGATTTCGAAATAAAAATGCCGGGAAGCAGACCACATTATCCGAAAAGTCGGCAGCTGTCTATCAACCGGTTAATGGTCGCGGATAATCCTGAAACACAATCCCTGGAATTAAGAGACAGTAAAACAAGTAAGCCTGTTTTGATTTTTGACTTGGGTTTCCAGGGGCACGCCAGTCGCTCGGGTTTATTTAAATTTCTTTACCGCCTCGGTCCGATGTATAACTTAGAATACCCAGACACACCTCGCAGTTATTTGCGTTGGCCCAAAAAAAGCGGAGTAACTTGTTTCCCGAGAGTGTATTATGGATCCAATCTTGTAGTCTGGCGACAGGCTTGGTATATAGACCGTGAATGCTTGCCATATCTTAATCCAAGCGAGAGAGATTATGATTACTTTCTCCGTCTTAACCACTGGCGGATAGTAAATGAAATTCCCGAGAAGGTCTTTATCCGCGTTGTTAAAGAAGAAGATAAAGAAAAACTTACTAAGAAGGCAAAAAAGAAGCTATTACCGGATGATTACAAGCCCCAATATATAGATTTTATTAACCCGTTCCTGGTGCGATTGTTTGCGAAATCTATCGTGAGGGTAGTAAAGCGTTTATGGATCGAGGAGATGCTACCCACAAACGATCAAGTATTAAAATTTGATAATAAGCCATTTGTGTCAGAATTTATTTTTCAGTGGCAATGACGAAACTTGTCTGGATATCGACATATTTGTATTACAAGGATCCTCTGGAACCGTTTTTAGCTAAAGGAATAAAGCCTTTTGTAGAAAAATTGCAAGCGAAGAATTTAATCGAGAGCTTCTTTTTTGTACGTTACTGGACTATGGGTAAACATATTCGTTTGCGCCTGCAAGTTGATAAGATTAATAGAGCAGAAATTCGAAAGGAAGTCATTCGTTATTTTGAAGATTATTTTAAAAAGATGAAAGTAAAAAAACGAAATCGCAATATTAATAAAAATTTGTATCCACCAGGTACACTAGAGTTTGTTTCTTACCGTCCCGAAACAAAGCGGTATGGAGGAATTAAGGGAGTTCAAATAGCTGAAAGTCTATTCAATATTTCATCAATCGTAGTGCTGTCTTTGTTGGAAAAGCGCAGTAATTGGAGAAGAGACCGGCGACTTGGACTTGCTTTACAAATGGCTTTTTTGCTTTATCTAGCTGCCCTAGGTAAAAACAAAAGCCAGCATTTGCTGGAAAAAGTAGTGTCTAAAATTGATCCGGTTTATCAGAAAAAGTTTAATACGCTTTTTGTTAAGCAGAAGAACAATCTCTTAAAATATTTTGCACGTTTAACGGATACTAAAACGTTTGATAGCGAAGCTCCTGGTTGGATGAAAACTTGGAAAAAGGAAATGTTGGTTGTAGGTAGCAAGTTAAAAGCGTTGCTTCGCAATAAGATAATAACCTATGAAAAACGCTATGAAATAATTGGTAGTTTGGTACACATGAACAATAATAGATTGGGGATTAGTGTGCCAGATGAGTCTTATTCAATCTTTCTGCTTTCAAAAATATTAAATAATATTTAGCTGCAGGTTTGTCTTAGGTTGGGCTAATGCTGTTTTGGCATTCGATTCTGATATAATTTGATTATGGTTGGTTTAAGTAATGGTGAACCTCATCACGAAGGAAATCGAGAATACGTGGATGATTTGCTAGGAGATGAGGAACGGGGCAAGACGCTGGTTGATGACGTGCGTAGGGCTGTTTTTAATGAATATGATAGGGCACTTCTTGAGGGAACAGCGACAACGGGTCAAGTTGAGCTTCAAAAAAAACACGTAGAAACTGTTGCTGAGTTGGTAAATGAAATAGTTGGCATTTTGAAAAGCGGTGAGGGAACAAAAATATCCGGACCTCAAGAACCCATAGATGTTTCCCTGTCTGTTCAGAGAACGGCCGAAATAGAAGCATGGGCTCATGACGCCGGAAAAATTGTTCCGGAAAGGCAAGATCCTGTTGAAGGTGGGGTAAACCCTACCAGAACAAGATTGCTAGTTCACGGCGAAGACAGCGCTTTATGGACACAACAAATTCTTGAAAGTCTAAAATTTAGTCCAAAAGTAGTTTCCAGGGTAACCGCAGACATAATTAGCCATATGCCAATGCCATACCTTGAGAAAGCTTTGTTGGATGCACAGATTGCTCAATGGATAGGTAAAGAAGTTGTATTACCTAAATATCTGAAGAAAGACAAATACCCCCAACCTCGAAGTATCGAAGGTGCAATTCTTTTTGCCAGCGACTTGTTAAGTTCGATGGTATTAGCCGGTAAAGATATAGATGAAGACCCAAAAGCAGGGTGTTTCGACCGTTATATAGTTGAGAGTTTAAGAACCCTAAATGCAAAGGGGGCAGAAAAGGGTATGAAGGGGGCATTTTTTTCTGCATTGGGGTCTTTAAGAACAAACATAGATAGGCTAATAGAACCACCAGAAGAAAAAGGGCGTGGGGGAGCTTCGGAAGTTGAAAAAAGAATAGGGAGAGTATTAGGACAAAAAGCTTTGGATAAAGTTTTTAAATTTTGGAATTTTGTAGAAGAGATTGGATTTGAGCTTGATGGAAAAGTTGTTAAAGATTTAGATGATTTAACTGTATGGGAATACCAGCCTCAACCGGGTGTAGGAGGAGCACCAGACTTGGTGGTTGACATAGATAAAACAATGAAGAATTATTATGAAGCTGTAAAGGCTTACAGGGAACGTTACAACTTGGATCCAAACAAGTTAGCCGAAAGGTGACCTGCCCATTTGATTACTCGAAAGATTCTTAAAAATTTACTCTTTTTTCCCAAAGCGGTGATAATAGTTACTCAATTTGTATTTGTAGATTAACATTGACTTTTGTGTTCTAGCTGGAATACTATATAATATAGTATAGTGAAACTTTTTAAAATACCTTTAGTTGCTGTTTTGTTCTTTACCACTTTTGTAAGCACTGTTTTTGCTCAATTACCACCCGATGAATCCGGAAAGGCCGTAAACGACGTTGTTACAGAGTCGATACTCCCGCCCCATCCGTACCCGACCTTGCCTTCAAACCCGATTTTTGGCCAAGATCATTCGTACTCGGTGGTTTTTCGTGGCAACGGGGAGGCAGTAGTTACTTTGAAAGTGATTTTCACCAATACTAGCTCGTCTGTTTCAAATAGGATTTATCTTCGTGTCCCAAAAGTGGAACCAAAAGAAATTTTGGCATATCAAATATACAAACCGGAAACGTGTATTCGCTACACTGACTATCCAAATCGTATCGCACCTACGCCCGGTTATGATATTGACTATACTTGTGAAGAATATAACAAGGCTGACTATTATGGTGGATATTTTGGCGACGCGTCTTATTATAAAGCACGAACCGACTATAGCGGTGATACATTGACGATTTATCTTCCCAAAAGTGTGCGAGCGGACTCCTCGGGTGCACTATTCGTTTACTTCAGGGCTTTTGGCTATGCAAAGAAAGACCTTATAGGTGGCTTTAATTACACATTTGAAACTTTAAAAGCAAACGAATCAATAAGGAATCTTACGGTTGGGATTAGTACGGATTCAGAATTATATCTTAAAGACGCTAAGGGAGAAGTTAATTACAGATTTGACGAGGCAAGTCTTGCCCCATTGTCGGAAGCTCAATATGGTGTTGCCTTAACTAACCCCAAAGTGACAAGCTTTGTGAGCGGAATAGGAAGGGGGACAGTGACAAAAACAGCTTCAAACCTCGCATCTTTAGAAAGCTACACTGTCAAAGGCGTTTATGCCGACTCTAAAATCAAACTTTACCAGAAAGAAATTTTCTATGGTTTAGTGGTCTTATTATTACTTGTCGCCGGATTTTGGTTTACGACACGCTTTGTATATAAAAGACTTCATTCAATGAAACTGACAAAAGAAGAAAAGACGGATAAGATTCAAGATAATTTCAGAAGTGGAGTGATAATTGCAGCTGTTACATTTTTCTCACCCCTTTTAATGGTAGCTTATACTTTCGCACTAATTCTTTTGTCATCATCAAGAATGTTTAACTACGGTTATGACTATTTGGGAGCAGTTTTGTTTATCATTGTTGTAATTTTGTCTATTGCAGTCTACGGAGTGTTACTTTTTTTCCCGGCCTTATATGTTGGGCTCAAGAAAGGACTCCATTGGGCTCTGGCCACATTTTTGATGACAGTTTTCTGGGTAGCTTTTTACGTGTTTGTGATAGTAGTAATTCTTTCAATTTTCGGTCAAAACAGTAGAGTACCAGTAATTTTTTAAGATACGGCCAGCTTAATACCCGGAGACATTGTTGAATTTATATAAGCTTTAATTATCTGCTTAGTGTTAACTGCTTCCAAAATTGCATTTATGTTTTCTTCCAACTCTTTTTCACTCATTGAGAGCTTTCCAGCAGTAGTGTGAATTAGTGGCGCTGATTTTTCAGTTTTTAAAGTAATTGAATTTGCTGAAAACTTGCTTACATCCTTTTCACTTTTAATGAATGTTCCGTTTTTGGGATTGGGATAAAGTCCTTTGGGACCAAGTAATTTTGCAAATGGGACTAACTTTGGCATCATCTCGGGAGTCGCGAGCAGTACGTCAAAATCTACTTTCCCAATTTGCAATTTTTTAATAGTATCACTGGAGGCGAGTTCGATTTTTTTTGTTTTCCATGTCGAGTGGGGTAATGTTAGATTGGCGGTTAAATTGTCTTTTTTAACAACCAAGTGGATTTCTACTGTTGAATCGAATTTTGTATAAGAAATATCTTTCAAAAGCTTGAGAGCTTCAGCGATCTTGTATAACTTTGTTGTGTTAACTTTAGACTTGGATTCTGAGTATTTTTTGCTTCTCTTTTTTGGCCCTTTTCTTAACTTTTCGGCTTTCTCAACTTTTTCTACTTGTTCGATTGGTTCTGACTCTATAGCAACCACTCGCTGTCCTCCCTTAAGGCCTGAAATATGAATCTTTTGTTTTTCCTCTTTTGCTTTTTTTCGTTTTTCATAAACTTCTTTTCCAGAAAGTTGTTTCTCTTCGGCCTCCGTTATAAAAGCTGTTTTTGTTTTTCCCATTATTGTATCTTTACCCCCATCGATCTTGCTGTGCCCTCCACAATTTTCATTGCAGCCTTGACACTATCGGTATTTAAATCTCTCATTTTTTCTTTTGCAATTTCTTCGGCTTGCGCTTTGGTTAGTGTTCCAACTACGTCTCTGTTTGGTACTCCTGAACCTTTTTCTAAATTCAACCTTTTTTTGATCATGTCTGAAACGGGCGCAAGTTTTATTTCAAAATCAAAACTGCGGTCTTCATAGATTGTGATTACTGCGGGAACAGTATTACCTTTCATGTCCTTTGTTTTATCATTATATTGTTTTACAAAGTCCATTATGGCAACTCCGTGTTGACCGAGAGCGGGGCCCAATGGTTGAGCCGGAGTAGCTTCTCCTCCAGGAAGATTAATTTTGATGACTGTCTTAATTTTCTTAATTGCCATAAATTAAATTTTGGTAATTTGTAGGAAGTCAAGTTCGACAGGTGTTTCACGGCCGAAAATAGAGACTAAGACTTTCACTTTCCCTTTTTCATCATCCATTTCGTGGATTGATCCAAGAAAGTCAGCAAAAGGTCCATCTGTAATTTTGACAGCTTCTCCGACTGAAAACTTGGTTTTAAATCTTGGAGCCGGAGCGCTTATGAATTTCTGAATGTTTTTAACCTCTTCTTCTGAAAGTGGAGTGGGGTTATTTCCTGAACCCACAAATCCCGTGACTCCGGGAGTGGTACGGACACCCAACCATGTAGGATCATCAAGCTCCATTTTGATAAGCATATACCCTGGGAATATCTTTTCCTTTACAGTGGACTTTTTGCCGGATCGAATGACTACTCTGTCTTGGGTGGGAATAAGGACCTCCAAAACTTTGCCAGTGAGATTCATGGTTTCGACTCTTTGGCGAAGTGTTTCGGCAATTCTTGCTTCATGGCCGCTTGTTGTGTGTACTACAAACCATTTCGCTTTTGGGTTATGACCCTCATTGATTATAATGTGTCCAGGTATTTTTTTAGAACCAGTGCCGCGCTCGGCAACACCTGCATCATTTAATTGTGTTTTATTCATTATTTATTTGTATACAAGTAATTCTAATAGTTTGGTAAACAAATAATCTATACCCCCAAGATATGCTCCGACAACCACTGAGACAACTACCACAATTAAAGTCAATTTAATAACATCATCACGCTTTGGCCAAGTAACTTTGGAAACCTCAGTTTTTACTTCAGATAAAAATCCAAAAGTGTTTTTTAGAAGGTTAGTTTGTTTCACAAGTTAAAATTGTACCTTTCTTTGATAAAATATTCAAGCAATGCGGTTTCCGAATTTAAGTTTGGAAAATATACTTTGGGATAAAGGGTTTAGTATCGTTGCAGGAGCAGATGAGGTAGGGAGGGGATCATTTGCTGGACCGGTAGTTTCGGCAGTTGTTGCTTTTAGTAAGTCAATAAATCAGTTGGTCAATAATTCAAACAGTCCAAGGATAGATGATTCGAAGAAATTAACAACGAAGCAAAGAGAGATTGCCGACAAGTGGATTAAAGAAAATTCTATTGCTTGGGGAATTGGAGTGGGTAGTGTGACATTAATTAATCATGCGGGAATAGTCAAAGCGACTAATTTCGCCTTTCGTTCGGCTATTAAACTTATGACAAAATCCTTGGATAGGCGTATAGATTATTTACTCATAGACGCTTTCTATATCCCTTATATCGGAGGAATACGTAGGAGCAAACAGAAACCTATAATTAGAGGCGATGAGAAAAGTGTGTCTATAGCATCAGCCGCGATATTGGCAAAAGTTTATAGGGATAATTTGATGATTGCGTTAAATAAGAAGTGCCAAAAATATCTTTGGGATAAAAACAAAGGATACGGAACAAAAGAACATCGGGATGCTATTCTAAAGTACGGAGTTACAAAATATCACCGAAAAGCTTTTGTTGATTAATAACTCCTTTTTTTCTCTAATTCTCTAAGGTGCTCTATTCTGTATTTTTTCTCTTTCCTTCGCTCAGACGGACTTTTATATCTTTCGCGCTCTCTGTAATCAATTAATATTTTCTCGGAAAGGACCTTTTTCTTGAAGCGAGCAATAAGTCTGTCTTCCGTTTCTCCTTTTTGGCGTTTGACGAACACCATGAATGATCGCCCCCTCTCCAAAGTAGATTTGTATTAAAGACTTGATGTTTAAATAAGCCATAAAAAATCACCATCCGGAAGTATTTTAACAAAAGTAATGTCAAGATGCCACTTGAAAAATTAAACCCCTTAATCTAATTTTAATCTAGTTTAAAATAATCTTTGGTAATGTTAGGAAATCCTTATAAAAACGCAAAGGCCCAACTAAAGGAAGTGTCTAAAATTATCGGATTAACAGCAAAAGAATATGATTATCTCTCCAAACCGGAACACTTCTATAAAACAAAACTCAAGATAAAGCTTGATAATGGTGAACTGGCTGCCTTTAGCGCTTTTCGCTCGCAACACAGTAGTAGCCGCGGACCTTACAAGGGTGGGATTAGATTTCACCCCGGAGTAACGGAAGATGAGGTAAAAGCGCTATCTATGTGGATGAGTTGGAAGTGTAGTGTTGCCGGAATTCCATATGGTGGAGGAAAGGGAGGAATAGTGGTTGACCCTAAGATGTTATCAAAGACTGAACTTGAAAGGTTGTCACGAGCCTATGCCAGGTGGGCCTCTAAATTTATTGGTTGCTGGATTGATATTCCCGCGCCCGATGTTAATACCGACAGTCAAATCATGGCTTGGATGGTGGACGAGTATGAAAAAATTCAGAATTATAATCCGCGGGCGTCTTTTACGGGAAAGCCAATAGAAATTGGCGGGTCAGAGGGGAGAGAAGAAGCGACAGGTTTGGGTGGTTTTTATACGTTAGAAAATTTAACTAAAAAAATTAAGAAATTTAGAAATAAAAAACCTACAATTGTAGTGCAGGGAATGGGAAATGTGGGGTACTGGTTTGCAAAGTTTGCTCTTGATGTAGGATATAAAGTTATCGCAATTTCAGATTCAAAAGGTGCTGTCTATAACCCGAAGGGGATTGACATAGAGAAGGTTGTTAGACATAAAGAAAAAACAGGGTCAGTTGTTGGAATTTACGACGAGCTAACTAATGACCAGCTTTTGACTCTTGATGTCGATGTCTTGGCACCAGCCGCTCTGGAAAACGTGATAACTGGTAAAAATGTCCAAAAAATAAATGCCAAATTTATTATTGAGCTTGCCAATGGTCCCACAACTCCTGATTCAGATAAAATTTTACAGAAAAGAGGGATATTGGTTGTACCTGATGTTTTAGCCAACGCTGGTGGAGTGACAGTTTCTTATTTTGAGTGGGTCCAAAATCTTTCAGGTTACTATTGGGAAAAGCGTGAAGTTTTTAAGAAGCTTAAAAAGATAATGGACAAAGCGTTTAATGAAATGTGGAAAGTTCACGTTGAAAAACCCCAGCTTACGCTTCGTATGACTGCTTATGTTACAGCCGTCTCCCGCGTCGTTTCCGCTATGAGAGTATTAGGAAGAGTTTAATCTCACCTTTACTATTATAGGATGCAGTGTTAGAATGTTTAAAACCTGTTTGGCAATCACTAAAAAGCGGTGATTTTTAGCCGAATAGGCAATTTACGCACTTTGACATGCAGGAGAAAAGTGCTAAAAGCGGAGCATTCAAAAGGGTAGAAGTAAAAAATTATGGGCTTTTATTTTTTTGTATGCTTCGTTTTGGAGCGCTCCATCCGGAGATTTCCGGAATTAGAGAAAGGAGGGAAAAAGAAAGAAATAGTCGTATTGACGGGATTTACTCGTCCCGGTTAAGTCGTTGATCGCGCGAAAGGAGGAACACCATGTACGCGCGAATTTTGTCCGTACTTTTGGCTGCGGCTATGTCCGTGGCCCCGATCGGCGTGCGACCCGCGGTCGCACAGGGTTGTACATATACGGTACAATCTGGCGACACTGTGGAGGGTGTCGCCCAGAAGTACCAGACAGCGCCGTTTGCGTTGACGGCGCTGAACAGGAATAACGGGAACACGAGTTTTCCGATGTCGGGCTCGCTGGAAGCTGGGTCTGTGATCCGGGTGCCGTGTATCAGTTTGGCGCGTACGCCGTCGCCGATTCCCCAGCCGAAATCGACCCGTATCGGGAGGGTGACGCCCTATGTAGGACCGTCGGGGGCCTGCGGAACCGGGAGTGAGCTCCCGCTCTGGTCGACGTCGCGAGATGACTTCGCTTTCGCTCTAATCTGGGCCGGCTCGTCCTGCAGTGTGTTCGAAGTCATTGACGCCCGCCAGTACGGAGGCGTCACATTCTATCGGGTCGGGTCCTACGTTGTCCGTTCGAGCGACGGCTGGGCACCCAGCGATGGGCCAGCCTACACTGTAACCGTCCCGCAAGGGTACGGGTCATGGGAATCGTACTTGGACCAGATGGGCAACCGTGTTTACATGAAGCCCGGTTACGAGGCACAGCTGTCTAGCGCCGTGGTGATTGGCGCGGGTACTGTGCTGCCGCGGGTAGCCGCAGCCGTAGCAACTGTTATTGGTGTAGTCGCAACAGTTGCCGGCGGATTCCTGGTCATAATGGTAGGAGTTTCGGTGCTTCAAGCCGCGGCCTACCCGTCAGCGCGAGTCTACGCGCGGCCTATCGCCCGGCCTGTCGCGACGGCAATGCCGTACAGCCCACCCCCCCCGGACACTACGCAGTGTCGGGCCGCGTGCACGATAGCACGTGCATCGGGTTTCCGGCGGTATGGAAGCTTGGCTCGTTTTCTTGGAGTGACAACGTTTACAATTAATGTCACACCTGGCCTTGTATCTGTAGTGGACTCGGCTACGCTTGATATGTGTGGAGCAGTACTAAACACACCAACATGTCGGGCTGCGGGGTACAACGCCTCATACAGCATCGAAAGTCAAGACTGGGTGTTTACCTGTCCCCAGTAAATGAAAGAGTCCCGCCGGCACTGCTGGTGGGACTCTTTCCTCCCAGGGTGGGAGGAAAAGGGGGCCAAAGCGGCCCCGCCAAATTTCCAAAACCCACTCTTACATAAGAAACAAAAACTCCTGCATGCCAATAATATAGAAAACTTATATAATAATCCTATGCTTCATCCGGATGTAACAGTTAGCAAAAGTGACGTCGAAGGAATTGGTCTTGTTGCAGCTCGAAGCATTCCTGTCGGAACAGTCATTTGGAAAATGGAACCGGACGCAATCCAGTTAACCAAAGATAAATTACCGACGATTCAACCGGAGTACCATAAATTTATTCACCATTACAAAGATCATTTTATTTTTGTACAGGACGATAGGATGTATATTAATCACTCATGCGACCCAAATACCTGGTGGGCGGATGATGAAACACTGGTTGCCAAGCGGGATATTAAGGAGAATGAGGAGGTTACATATGACTATGCCACGACAGAAATTACCGAGGACACTATGCACAAATTCGCCTGCAATTGTGGGGCAGCAGATTGTCGAGGTTCGGTAACTCCTGACGATTATAAGGATCCGGATTTTCAAAAACTACACGCGGGGCACTTACCGAGTTGGACACAAGGGGCTATTGTTAAAACTGCCTCTACATTTCCAAGAAATGCTGTTTGAGATATTCTGTCAAAGCGAGACTTTCCTGTTTTCTTTGGACAACATCTTCTATTTGAGGGACACAGATGGGTTTTCCAAAACTCAAGGATACACGATATCTTTGGGTACCGTCAAATAGCCGGGGAAGGTAACCTTTAGGCATTATATTTTCGAAGCCTCTTAGTCGTACGGGAATAATCGGATAACCGCCTCTTAGGGCAAGGTCAGCTGGTCCTCGTCTCAAATCCCTTTCCTCCAGTGGTTTACGAGTTCTTGTGCCTTCGGGAGAAAATACCAAAGTAAAGCCGTGATCAAGAACTTGTCGACATCGGATTACGCTCTCTTTTGCCTCAACCCTATCAAGTGGTATGGTTATAAGCATTAAAGAGCTAAAAACTGCGTTTACAGAATTTGAATACCAACGGTCTGCGGCAGCCGGAAATACTTCAAATTTACGAAGATCATATGGGGTGCTTTTCCTTATTGAAATCGGATCAAGATGGCTGGTATGTGGGAAAAAAGCTACTACAGACGGGTGGTTTCGAATGCCGGCCAAGTGCTCTTGCCCTGTGATTTCATATCTATATATCCCTAAGGGTATAGCAAGAAAATTTCGGGCAGATTCAATAATTGGACCATTTCCAGAACGTCCAACTTTGTATTCTGCAGTCATTTGCGCATATCACACCAAAACTTCTAAAATTTGAGTATTTCCTGTTTTAGCTTTGAAGTATCCGGTTTTGGTTCTATAACCATCATCCAACCTCCGCGCCTTTTGGTTGCATAATCAAGGTGATCTTTATCGATTTTTTCCAATGCAAAAAGTGAGTCGTTTATTAGGTAATTATCGCCGTCTTTGCCCTTTATAATTATTGTGTGGCGGTAGTCTTCTTTTGGATTTTTATAAATGTCTTGGCCCCACAAACTAATAATTACAGGTGTATTCTTTTGGAGATAAGAATCGATGACTTTTAAATTTGGTAACTCAAATTTAAACAAACCACCAAGTTTTAGATACGAAATTTGTTTACTAATTTCTTTTTTAGTTCCAAACTCCTTTTTATCTTTTTTAAGTTCTTTTAAAGCAGAAATGAGGCTTTTAGTACTTTTATTGTTTGAGTCAACAGTATTATTGTTCCAAAAATGCCAGTCATAGTGATGAATTGTTGCTTGATATCCTTTTTTAATTGCGATTTTTCCAAGGTCTGTAAAATATGCTCCCCAAAGACCGGAATGTTTTTTGTAGACATGAAGTTTTTTCCAGACTTCATCTTTTGTAATTTTATCACCGAAATACTTAAAAACCATCAACACGCAACAGCGGAGACAATCGTCACTTTTTGAATCCTGACGAATAAGGGGAATATCTATCATTTGCCCACAGTATATCAGATTTTGATTTCAATATTGAATTGGTTAATTTTGGATATTTGAAATTTAGTTAGAAATTTACAGAATCCCATTAAACTGATTATCTGGTTCTTTCGTTTGTGATAATATTTGGGCTATGTTTGGAAGTGAAAGACTGCAGATAATAGACTTACTTAAAGAAGGATTTGCTAGGCGAGGAACAAAAAAGTTTGTCACAGACGTTGACGATACGATTCTTGATATGTCATTAGTTTATCGAACAAAAATGAAGGAGTTTGCAGCGGTGATATCCGGTTTCGCAAACACAGATCAAGAGGAAGTATTTAGTTTATTAGTAGATGCGCTTAATGGATTGCGTCGTGATTACAATGTACACCCAACAATAATGCAAGAGGCGGCGAGGGTTGTGGCATTAAAATACGGTCTAAGGTATTACGCAGACGAAAGGGTAGTTGTGGCCACCGACAGATTAATGACAATTTACGAAGCTGCCCCGCCAGTTTTTGATGGAGTTCATGAGGCTCTTCAAGCAATTAAAGCTACAGGAATTGAAGTCTTTGCTGTAAGTAACGCTGATCCAAGTTGGACGAGAAATATTAAATTACCCCAAAATGGTCTATGTGATATTTTTGGTGACAATGTTTATTGCATCCCTCCGTATGAGTTTAAAGATGTGCAAGGTTGGCTGAGAGCATTTGATTGTTTAGGAATTTCTCCTAATGAAGCTCTCTGTGTGGAAGATAACTGGCGAAGCGGTATTGCACCTTTAAGACAAATCGGCGTGCCAGATAGAAATTTAATTAGAGTGAAGACGGATTATGATTATGCGAACCATGGAAAAATTGACGGAATTGAAGAAGTAGAAATGTTTAAAGACATTGTTGGGACAATAATAAAAGTCTAAAATAATATAGTTGAGTAAACCCCGCACCCAAAATCTCCGTGTTAATATAAATATTATTTCATATTAAATATTGACAAAAGTAATACATTTTGGTATTTTTTAATGCATATGGTTTATACAGTTTCTGTTACATCACAAGGACAGATAAGCATTCCAGTTAAGTTTCGCAAAGAGCTTGGGTTAACGAAAAACAGTAAAGCAAATGTGTCTTTGGAAGGGAAAAAAGTAATAGTTGAGACCGTGCCTGATTATACTCAACTTCGCGGAAGTTTGAGGACGAACAAAAAACCTCTTTCTAATAGAGAACTTCACGAATTTGTTGCTCGAACTGTTGCTAAAGAATTTGCTAAAAAAATGAAAAGAATGGGTCTGGAGAAGTGAAAACTTATATACTAGATACGAATTGTATTTTGAGATATCTCCTTGACGATATTAAGCTCCAAGCTGATAAAGTGGGAGAATTGTTTAATAAAGCAAAGAAAGAAAAGTTAGAAGTTGTCTTGCCACAAGTAGTAGTGTTTGAAGTTCAGTTTGTTTTGTCGAGCTACTATTTGCAGAAAAGAATGAACATTGCAGATAGAATTGAGATTTTGATTTCTTTGGATTTTCTGAAAGCTGAATCACAAGATATTTTTGCTAAGGCTTTAAAGTTCTATAGAGAAAATAATATCTCATTTGTTGATAGTTTTCTATTAAGTAAATGTATTATAGATAAAATTGACTTATTTACTTTTGATAAAAAGCTGAAAAATCTATTCAAAAAATATAAGGGTCGAGACTAATATCGAGCCGAGCAATATAAATATTACACCCCAGATAACAGCGCTTTGATCAGTGTGAGTTTCTGGGCCGAAACTTTTGTATCTCAAGGTAATACTTTTGTTTCTAATTGCGCGAAGTCCTTCAAATATAAATGCCAGTCCAAAGGCAAATAGGCTAATTTTTCCAATCTGGTCACGAGTCAGAGCTGGCATTATAAAGTACTCTTGTCCCTCTTTTGTTTAAAGTGTTCGATCAAAAATCCAACCAATGCCCAAAAAATAATCAGCAAACTTGAAAGAACCTGCCACAGTTGAGGAGAGATGTTTTTGCCAATAATATCATATGCCAAACTAAACGTTAATAAAATGCCGATGGCCGTAGTTAAGGCAATTGCAGCGAAATAGTCGAACAGTCTTTTCATTATTTTATAGCCAGTGAATCCAATATTTTTTTACTAATTTCCTCAAACCCTTGATTTTTTGGGTCTTCAACAAGCATCGTGATTTGTAAATATTTATTATCACTTGTAGGTATAAAAATTAAATCAAAATTTCCAAGGGAACTCACAGAGTAAGTTAATCCCTTTTTAACTGCGATATCTGATTCTTTTATTTCCCCAACTTCGGTGTAAATTTCATCCTCTTTTTTGAGTTTCCATTCTTTTTCGATAAATTCTTTGAAATCTCCTTCGAAACTTTGGTTGGAGAAATTGATACTTATTCCGTCGTACATTTCAGTGCCTTTTGATTGAGTGGGTCCAAGCAATACAAAAGTTACTGTACCATCTTCGTGTTCCCTAATTTCCATTAAAGACGGATATGCAAGCGCAAAACCTAAATTTTGCGATGTATATGTTTTCCAGCCTTCAGGAGTATTTTTTACCGAAATTTTAGGGGTCGATGTTGGAATAGACAGTGTATTGGGAGTTTTGGGGTTCGTCGACGCGTATACCGCGATGGTAATTAATATTATTACAATTCCCAGTAATCCATAAAAAGATTTGTTTTTTAGCACAAGATTAATTATATAATACTTTCAAGTATGGATTTTAATAAACTGCTCAAGCAAAAATTAATTGAGAAGAGAGAAAAACTAATCAAAGGTTTAACTGCAGCAAAAGAAGCTAGGGACAAAGCACCGACTGCTATGGAATCGCATAGTGACACCACAAGGAGTCAAAATGAAAGGCTTGCGGTTGCTTTGGAGTCAGAATTAATCAAACTTGATATAATAATAAGCGATTTTTCCTCCAGTGAGTGGAAATGTGTTGAATTATCAATCGGCGATAAAGCATTGAAGGTTTGTTTGGTTCCCGAGGGGTTCGGAGGAGAGGACATAGGAGATGTAAAATTAATTTCTTCAAATTCACCACTTGGATCCGTAATTTCGGGAAAAAAGAAAGGCGAGGAATTTACCTTCAACGGCCAAAAAGGGAAAATTATCTAGGGTGACCAGAAAATGTGCGGGGTTTCCCGACCGCACAGTCGCCAATTGATGCCCTTTCTACGTTTTATGGCTCTGCATTGAACAGCTTGCTTTTTAACGAAAAAATTCTAATTGAGAAGAGAGTTTATTTATTAAAATCGATTACAGCAAGAGTAGTTAATAACTTACATTTGAGTGTGTTAATTCTACTAATGCCACAGTCTACTACCCGACATTGTTCTTCATTAAAATTACTTTTGTCTTCTAAGGTGTAATACCCACAACTATCGCAACATCCAAGATACATATAATGACCATTGGTGACATTCATCCATACCAAAAAACCAACAATAAGGAATAGTATAATAATAGACAGAACTGTTGCTGGCACGGAGATTTCTTTACGAAGTAAATTATATATTTGCACTATGAATATTTTAACATGAATGGTTAATTTAGATTTCGCTGCAGAGGCTAGTAGATTTAGTTAGGAACTGGTTTAGCAGAAACTATATCGATTACATTGCTGCAAGTGGAAGCCCCCCTGCCCACTGGAGTTATTCTGACAACACCTAATTCAACTTGATTGTTGATGGTAGAAGATATAATTAGATTTTGTGTACTTTTATCGAGACTTTCTGTATAGATGTTTACAACCAGTTTTTCATCAATATACTTATTTAAGTTATTTCCGTTTTCTATCCAATCATTAAAATGCGCAATCAGTGTCTCATTACCTCCTGTTACAACTAAACCAGTACAAGTCGTAAGTGTGCCCCAATCATCCGCTTCATATTCAAAAAAGTAACCTTGTATTTTTGCAAACCCCTCAGGAGTATCCTCTTTAACAAAGAGACATCCATCAGTAGAACAAGAATCTACTTGTTTATGTGTTAAATTTCTATCTTGAGAATCGGTATTGTTTAGTTTATTGGGGGTAGGGGTCAATGAACTAACATCACCGACTTTGTTATCACTAGCCCCAGTTGTAGGAGATTTCATCAATTCGTTTACTTGTTTATTAAGAATGTTATTGCGGTATAGAAGATATATAGAAAAAATCAATGTTATTATTGCGGTAACTGTAAGCACAAGAATGACAATTTTCTGTTTTTTTAATATTTTTTTATTGGTGTCTTTTGATACTAATGTGTTGTCAGTTGGGATTTGTTGTGTTGAAGTGTTATCCATAGTTTAACTATAACATAATGAGGTTATAGTGCACACCAGATGGACGACGTTCAAACCTTATATAGCCCAAAATACCTGGTTTTTCCTGAAGAAGTAAAACAAATTTTTGCTGAATTTTTTGGTTAATCTAGGGAAAGAGAGGTTCTAATCCTAGGTGCTTTTCAATCCGGTCTATTCTTTTAAGAAGTTTTATATAATCTCTATCTAAAAAATTAATTGCATACTCAAGTTTCTTGTCTAGTTTATCAAACCCTTTTCTCATTTCGGATTTTAATTCATTCCTCAAAACCTCATTTTCAGTCTTGAAAGCCTTGGTTATTTGTTGAAGGTCGGATTTTGAAAGCATAACTGAAATATATAATATGCTAAAAAGATTTTCAATAAATCAAACAGCATCAGCAGCTCCTGATGGACGACGTTCGAACCTATTACATTCGAAATTTTACTTTTAAGCCTTTAATCTCGCCGTTAACATAAGTAAAAACGAAAAAATGTAGGTGGGGTGTTGTCATCCAGCCTGATAATCCAGTTCGAGCTAAAGTTTGTCCTTGAATAACTTCATCTCCAGGCTTTACGAGAGCACTACCCTTGGCTAAATGTGCTACTTGGGAAAATTCACTTTCATCGTGTTTGACAACTATCTCGTTCAAGAAATTGGCAAATTTTTCTGTTTGTCCGTGTTGGTCGTACTTGTCCGCGACTGCAACTACAGTACCCTTTAGGGGGACTCTGATAGTAGTTCCAACTTCGACTTGAAAATCAATCGCACCTCGGAGATTTCCAGTGTGAGCAGGACTATCGATGACTATGTGTCCCACATTGGTATTTTCAGGAAAAGGTAAGCTGTAAAAATTACTACTTTCTGCTAAATCTTTTTGCTTTTTTAACAGGACTGCAATACTTTTTAGGATTTCTGTAGCCATAATCACTGTATTGTATCATTTGAAGGAATGAGAGGTGGTGAGGGTAATTTGGACTAAATTTCACGCAAATTTGATTAAAGGTTGCAGTTTGACGAGGAGGACAAAAAAGTAAACTTTAGATCAGTCAAGATACTCTTCTTGACAATAATATAGCCAATATATATACTTTAGATATATGAATACAGCGGTAATTATTACAAAAACAGAGCCAGAAGTGAAAAAAATGGCTCAGCAAGTAGCCAAAGAAATCGGTGTTAGCCTTAGTTCTCTTTTGAACGCATATCTTAAACAACTTGTGAGAACTAGGAAAGTGGAATTTGATCTAGGGGAAGTTCCGAGCGAGTATCTTAAATCTGTAATCAAGAGGGCAGAAGAGAATTATAAAAAGGGCAAAACTTCACCAGCTTTTAAAACCGGGGAAGAAGCTGTTAAGTGGCTTGAAAAACATAGGGTATGAAAATACGGTTTGATCCCAATTTCATAGACACGTTAAAAAAAGTAAACGTAAGAACTAGAAAGAGCTTCAAGCAGAGAATTATAATCTTCAGTAAAAATCCATATGAGTTCCAACTGAATAATCATCCACTAAGAGCAGAATGGCAGGGCTTTAGAAGTATCGATGTCACAAATGATTACAGGGCTATATACACAGAAAAGGAAGAAGGAGGAGTAATAATTGCTTACTTTGTCGCATTGGGTACTCATAAGGAACTTTATTCCAACAAATGAGTTCCGAAAGTGTCTTGCAGCACCTTATGGTACGTTCAGATAAACTTAATGTAGCAGCACCTGATGGACGACGTTCGAACCTATATTACTCAAAATGCCCGGTATGGTCCAGCTTTTGCTACTACTTCCTAAGATTTTGAACGATAAAATACAATTAAATTATTGCCTTGTTTGTGCAATTGATATTCACCCAATGCTTCGTCAAATACTTTAATCCAGTCTTTTTCAGAGAGTGGGTAGCCTGCATCAAACAGGGCGTGGTATAGGTCTTTCATCGGTTCAATTAAAAAAATATACTTGAAGTTTCTTTTGACCTGCTGCAACATATTCACTTTATCTTTAATGTGATGTAAAGCGAATGAAAAAGTAGCGAGTTCACCTTTTGGTATAGAGTCGTTCAGGTCGAGTTTTTTAACTTTTAGTCCTTTATTTCTTGCTCTCTGTATCAAATATGGATTTCTTTCAAATCCGACAATATCTTTAACTTGAAATAGTTTCTTTATTCGAAGGGTGTTACTACAATCACCGCAACCTAAATCAGAAACCTTTCTTCCCAAGAAATCTTTCGGGATTAACTTTTGGATTGGGTTGAAGATTCTATCGTGAGTTTTAGCATAGGCACAACCACCGAACTTATACCCGATATTGTCTGCTATCCACTCTCTTATGTTCATATTTGAATTGTATCAAAATAGGAGTGTTTTCGTTGAGGTGGACGAAGTTAGAAAGTGGGGGTGGTGGGGGTAATTTGGACTAAATTAAATCACGTCGTTCGCGAACGAAGTGGCAGGGGCGGAGGGAATCGAACCCCCGTCACGGGTTTTGGAGACCCGGGTCCTACCACTGAACGACGCCCCTAACGTTTTATATTTTAACTCTTTTTAAAACTGTTTTCTAATTGTTGATTGTGATACCCTGATTTTATGTACCAATTAGTATTAATTCTTCACATCTTTGGAGCTTTAATATCTTTTACAATTCTTGCTTTGGCCGTACGAACAGTTCTTAAGGGGGCAAAGGAGAGATATAAAGGATATTTTCATCTGATTATGAAAATAGCAGTTTTTCAAATTACAACTGGAGTGTTATTGTTTGTTTTGCAAATTTCTTCAAGTTCACTGCTGCGTTTTTGTTTAGGACTTGGCCTTTACTTGGCACTTTTTGGCTTTGTCGAAGCAGTCCTTTATTTCAAAATTTACCCAAAAAAGCGTCAATTTCTTGCCAAATTTGTTTTACTCCGTCACTTGTTAATTCCTTTTTCTTATGGGAAACGTACGAAAGCATAGATAAAAGTATTCCACTTTTCTTGAGATTAATGATGTATCGTGCCGCGTCTGCCGGGTCATTTGGCAGTCTAATACCTCTCCAATGACTAGCGCGGTAAGTCCAATACGACAGCTCGTTGTTAGTTAGTATATGGTTAGTTAGCAATATAGAAAAAAGTTTTTCTTGATGTTTTTGGTCGGGGACAAGGTCATGTCTTAATAAAAAATTTAAATTGTCTTTCTCTTGGCGCCCAACGGGGTTTGTGAGAAGCAGAATAACACCACCCCGCTCTGTTGGTTTAAGAATTGATTTAAAGGCCTGTTCGGACGGCTTGGTAATTTCCACACCCGGGCGAAATGGTTGATAAAAAAGCGATTCATAATAGTTGACGGTTTGCTTTGCATTTGCGCCAATTGCAAGCTGGACATTCGGGTTGTTTCTGAGTTTTCCAAAAAACATTTTAGTGTAAATAGAATCTTGCCCAACTACAGTGAATTTATAATTCTCGTTTCGAAGTGCTTCGATTAATTTAGACAAAAAATTTAACTGAACTGCCGCGCCGCTTATTGGGATCTCGATGTGAAGTGGTTCACTACTACTTGGTTCAAATTGCTTCGAAAGCCGGTCAAACTCGTTTTTGTCCAGTTTTTGGGTAAGTCTTGGGGAAACCGGAAACGAAATGGTGACAACTTTTGTCTGAGACTCGCTATTGAGCATGGAATGAATTGTCAGTGAAGTCTTTTCGCTGGGGGAGAAAATGATGTCAGCATTGTTTATTACCCAGACTCTCTGTGGGGAGTCATCAGTCATTACTACAAATAAAAATATTTGTAAGTTTAACTGTTTTTCGAGTTTGTGTTTAACGTATTCGATTTCGTGAGCAAAGGCAAAATGAGTAGAAACGATTAACCACTTTTTAGTATCTGGATATTTTTTTCTTAACCCTTTTAATTTATTGACTATTTCTCTGCTATGTATGTGGTGATAAGTTTTAAATATTCCAGCTACGATTTTTTCAACTAAAGGATTAGTCTGATAAAACTCCGTGATTTTTTGTAAGACGGGTAGTATGCTTCCAAGCCTGTGAATTTTTGCTGCATTGATATTTTTAATACCCAACTCTTCCACATTTATGTTGTCTGGTAAGCCGTCTCGGAGGGCGTCCATTACACGGATGTGCCCGAGGCCAGTCGGAGCGGTTGTAAAGACAGTTAGGTTATCTTTGGACAATAGGTTATTCACTAACTCAATTATTCAATAATCCTTTAATTCAGACAAATACCAAAAGCTACCGACATTACTAAATTATTGGTTTTATTAGATTATTTTAATTTAGTGGTTTCTTTATGTAGTTGATATTTTTTGCAATGTTTACAGTACTTCCTCAAAGATAATTTTCCTTCAATAACATCTTGGAACACTTTTGTCTTTTTGGAAATAATATTCGTTCATAAACTTTTAGTTGCAAGTCGTACCTTAATTTCACTGGTTTTCTTCTGTAAATCTTAAAAATCCTCTCAATAAAAAGTTGACTACAAGATGAGTTTCGTTATGGGGCCTTTCCCCCAAAATTTCCTCTGCTCTACCAAATATTCCCGGATCGTCGTCTGTTCCATACAATTGGCTTTTGACAGTATTACGAGACTTACCCAAAACTTCAGCAACCTTAACCAGTGTATTACCTTTAACCCTTAGATCCAATACCTGCATTTGGGCGGGTGTAAGATAATTTGCCAAACTTTCATCTAATTCAAGCTCAATTCTTGCCATAAGTGATTTTTAGTGTTTATTTTAGCTTGGTCGTTTCTTTGTGAAGCTGGACTTTTCTGCAATGCTTGCAGTATTTTTTAGTTTCTAATTTCTTTTCCATATTAATTTTGTTGCGTTCGGTAATATAATTCTGGTTTTTACAGACAGAACAGACTAAAGCAACAATTTCCCTGGCACCCTTTTTAGCCATATGGGGACAATTTTAACATTTTGAGCTAACGTAAACAAGTCTTGACCTTATCAAATAATTGATTACCATAGGAAGGTAAGATGCAGGGAAATTCATTTAAACAGAAACTGATCTCTTTGTATGGAAAAGAAAGAGGCGAACTAACTGCTGATAAACTTCAAAAAATTATCGACAAAGCAAAACCTAAAATTATTTGTAAAAATAGATCGCTTTGGGATGAGAAGGATATAACACTTATTACCTATGCGGATTCATTTCAAGAAAGTGGTACTCCCACTTTGAAAACACTCAATAAGTTTCTACGAGAATATATCGAAGGCATGTTTAGCATCGTCCATATTTTGCCATTTTATCCTTCGACGTCGGATCGTGGGTTTTGTCCTTCAGATTTCTTTCAAGTCAATAAAGAGTTTGGTTGGTGGAGTGATGTAAAAGCAATCGGTCGAAAGTATAGGCTAATGACAGACCTTATTCTTAACCATGTTTCACTCGAGCATTACTGGTTCAAAAAATTCCTGGAGTCAGATCCGCGTTACGAAAACTTTTTTATCGCTTTTAGAGAAGACAATCTTCCGTCAGATGAGCAAATTAAAATGGTCAGACGTGGCAGGACGACTCCACTTTTAAATCCCTTTAATACTAAAAAGGGTGTTCGCTATCTCTGGTCTACATATAGCACTGGAGGAATTATTGACCGCGCCGACCTTAACTATCACAACTCTGAAATCCTCTTGGAGATGATAAGAGTGTATCTATTTTATTTAGAAAAAGGAATGAGAATATTGAGATTTGATGGAGTGGGAGGACTATGGAAAGAACTTGGCACGACTTGTAAGCATCTTTCTCAGAATCATACGATAGTTTCTTTGTTCCGGGGAATTATGGATAAAGTAAGTTGTGGTAGCCTTATATTTACTGAAACGACAACAGCTTCCTTTGAGGAAAACATTTCTTATTTAAACAATAAGGAGGCGCATGTTGTTTATAATTTTGCGCTGGCCCCACATGTTCTTTTGGCATTCTATACGGAATCAGCAGAAAAACTAGGCGTGTTTACTGATAGACTCAAGACTGATTCTAGGAGTAATACGTTTTTTAATATTCTTGATGTACACGATGGTATTAATATGTATGCGGCCAGCAGGATACTTGGTAAGAATGATCTTCAAATTATTTTTGATGGAGTTAAAAATCGCGGCGGAGAATTTTCATATCGCAATCTTCCCGATGGCGGAAAAGAAATAAAAGAAATGCACATTACTTGGTGGTCGGCATTGAGTAAAGATGGAGAAGAGCCGTTTGAGTTGCAACTGCGAAAGTTTATCACATCTCGGGCTATTGCCATGTCTTTTGCTGGGATACCTGCTGTCTACTATTTGTCGTTGTTTGGGGCAAAGAATGACACAAAAGCGTACGAGGCGACGCAACACGGGAGAGACATAAATCGTACAAATCTTTTTTATAAAGAAATATCTGAAAAGTTGTCTGACAAAAACAGCAGAGAATTCAACATTTTTAATGCATTGATGAATCTTGTAGAAAAAAGAAAAAGTTTGAAAGCCTTTCATCCAAATGCAAAACAAGAGGTTTTATATCTTGATCCACGTGTGTTTGCAATAGTAAGAGGAGAAGGGAAAAGTAAGGTGTTGGCACTTCATAATGTGTCAAAGCAGAAAGTATCTTTACATTATCAAAACAAGAATTATACTTTAGATCCTTATTCTTATTATTGGAACATTCTTTAATTTATGAAGATTTGCATAGCGCATTTTAGGGTAGGGTTAACTGATGGAGTTTCACTTCAAATCGACGAAAGAGCCACGATTCTTAAGCAACTTGGACACGAGGTTTCTCTTATTGCGGATAATAATTCTCCTGGGGCTGATTTGGCAATACCTTTTTTTGACTATAAAAATAATTTGAGGATAAAGGAAATTCAGAAGGCAGCCTTTGGCACAAACCAACGTGAGTCTTCTGACCTTAAAAAAAAGGTTACAGTAATTGTAAGAGACATAGAAGCAGAGATAGAAGAATTCTGGAGGTATCGACAATTCACATTACTATTTGTTCATAATATTTTTTCTCTGCCAGTATGTCTTCCAGCTACGATCGCTGTTTATAATTTTTTACTTAAACATCCAGAGATTAAAACTGTTGGTATACATCATGATTTTTATTGGGACCCGCCTAGAATAAATAAATATCTGACTAAAAATGAATATATTAAGAAGGTTCTTAAAAAATATTTTCCTCCGAAGTTAGATAACATCAATCACACAGTATTGAGTACTTGGGAACAAAAGAAGCTGAAAAACCTGCAAGATATCGAAGCGGAAGTTATTACTGATACTTTTGATTTCAGCCGCAATCCATGGAAGCCTGATGAGAGCAATAAAGATTTTCTGAAAGACGCAAATATCACTGACGGACAATTGGTTTTCCTTATTGCATCGCGTGTTAGGCCAAGAAAAGGAATAGAGATAGGGATAGATTTTACGGCTTGGGTAAATCGTCTTTTGAAGCCTAAAGGAAATAGGCGGGCTGTTTTAGTTCTTCCCAATGACTATTTTGAAGATGAAAAAGGGTACATCAAATTATTGAAAGAGAAGGCCGAAGGGTTAAAAGTTGAAATTCGTTGGCTGCAGGATCTGGTTGGTTCCGAAGAACAAAAGGAGAAAGGGATGAAAAAATACTCGCTTTGGGATTGTTATGCTTATGCCGATACAATTTTATATCCTAGTTTATGGGAAGGATTTGGGAATCAATTTTTAGAGGCTGTATTTGCCAAAAAGCCGATAATAACTCTTGAATACCCGGTATTTAAAACTGACGTAAAACCAAAAGGTTTTGAAGTAATTAATATATCGGATAAAGTTGCCCTTGATAGTAATGGTTTGGCAAAGGTTAGCCAAGAAAGTTTAAAAAAAGCTACCGTTATGTTGTTGAAGCTATTAGATAACAAGAGAGAATACAAAAGATTTGTAAATAAAAATTTTCGGATAGGTAAAAGCAAGTTTCACACTAAAGTTCAACTTAAAAAATATTTAATAGTTGAGTCGGAGAGGTTTATTAAAAGTAATGGTATCTTAAGGATTATTTCTCCACTTCTTTTATCTGGAAAACTTATTGCCAGTGGAATTATGATTCAGAGTGCTTATGGTCTTGCAGAATCTATTATCGCTGAAGTTCCGGCTGAGGGTCTAACAAACTATGAACTTTTCACCCTCACTGTCAAGCATTTGCCAGATGAAAATAAAATTCGTTACGTAACTCTAGAGCTTGTAAAAGAATTTCTTACTTCTCCTAAGAGTAAGAACCCTCTTTTTATTTTTTTGGGAGGTTTGTCTGGAAAATCGACTTTGGCAAATCTCGTCGTTCAACAGCTTGGTATTGAGCAACCGATTGCTTTTGATAATGAAAAATATCATATTGCTAAGCCAGGAGAGTCGAAACCCTTTTTATGGAAAGCAACTTATGAATCGGCCCATGGGTATGTAAAAACTGTTGAAGCAATGTATCCGCACCTTTTGTGGATGATGGGAAGAAATTTATTTGACTATAAGCGATATAAAAAATGGTGTTATTTTTGGGAGGGGATTTATTTATCTTCTCAAATTTTGCGAAGAATTCACGAGAATTATCCAAACATCTACTACTTAAGCGTTTTCAATCTTCCAAAGTTTTCCGATATAAAGAGACAATATCTACTCCGGTGGCAGAATGAACTTGGCCTAGAGCAGTTGAAGAAAAGAAAAAATATCATTGACCAATATTTGAAAAATGTCAAAGCCATAAGAAGCAATATCACAAAAGGTATGGAGCCTATAGCGTCTTTTGTAATTGAAAGCTCTGTTCTTGAAGAGAGGCTTACAATATTCTATGCGATTTTGTACCAAAGACTTAAGGATATTGCTGACAAAGAGATTTCTGGGTGGGTTGAAAAGGTGACTAAAAGACCCGAATTAATAAAAAGCTACAAAAAGTTCCTGACAGAATAAGATCCTGGGTCGGGGATCGAACCCATTTTACTAAAAACTACTAAGCTCTCTGACGGCACCTGAAAGCCGATAGACCAAAGCCTCTGGAGTGAGGCCACTCCACAGGTTATTGGTCTATCGTAGGTTTGTAGGTTTGCGTTTCGGGTGATGGGGGCGCGGAGAAGCTCCGCAATTTGAGCATTCGCTCCCCAATGCACAAACGCAAACGCAAATACAAATAAAAGACCGCAGGCGACCGGCGCGCGGGTGGGCAAGGAGAATATTCCCCTTGGCTGATGCCCATTGGGACCCCGCGCGCCGGCCATGTGTGGCGACTGCTTTACTTCATGATCTCATCGCAGTCGCCCTGCTGATGCCAGGCGTATTCTGGGGACCAGGAAGTTCCGTTTTTGCGGTTCAACTCGTCCGCGAGCGCCTGGAAATTCTCCATCGTCTTCACGTCCAGGACCGGGTCAACTGTGGAAACCACGGTCCCTCCCTGGGTGCAAACCCAGGTGGGAGTATCGGACTCAGCTTGCCCGGGCGACCCGGATCCACCAGACGTCTGGGTTTGTTGCGGCGGAGGAGAATCGCACTGATACATCGTACCGTCTTTTGTGACGCAGATCCGGACGATCGGCGCCACGACAAAAAAGAAAAGGACCGCAGCTGCGACCAAAACCAACACCGCAATCAACGCGATTTTCATCTTTTCCTCCCTCCCGATGTTTCGGGAAGTTTGGGGCCTTATAGCCTCGATTGGCCATAAAGCCACGGCGGTCTCCCGACTGCTCGGGATAGATTGCCTTTTTGTCAGGCGGCAACCACTGCCTCTTGGGTCTTCCAACTTTTCGGCGGATTCCCAAGTTGAGTGGTTTGATTTCTCTCACCACGGCTGATCCGGTCTTTTTTCGTAGTCATCGGTAGTATTGGAAACTCCGACAACCGTTTCCTTGATCCGTTTCCTGGATCCATCCTGGTATTATTTTGTTCTGCAGCGTTCCCATCACCGCATTTGGTGATCCGAACGTGGATGCAGACTGCCCCCAGCGGAAATCTCCCGGGCCATTTTAAAAAACATTTCAAGTGCCGTCAGAAAACTTAAATTTATATGTCAAGGTGCAGCATTGACCTATAATATTATACCTTACGAAGTCCAGTATGGCTGTTATGTGAGCTTTACTATCTTTTCAAGCGATAGGGAAAGACTATTGAAGAGACTCTCAAAAACCTAAAGCAAGCAATGGAAGGTTGACTTGAAGCACGTCGTTATCTGGGATGGGAGCAACTTTACAACAAAGTTCGGACTTATTTTATCAAAAATTCCTGAAAATTGACATACCATAAATTACCGTCGTCGGCGGCTGCGGCGAGGAAAAGGCCCCACAAAATTGCTTCGCAATTAGCGGGGTAAAGGTTTAAGGGGAAAAGGAATCGCCGCAGCCGCCTCCGCAGAAGTTTACACTGAGCGAAGTCGAAGTGC
>Ga0209542_10001360_pt1 | contig 57598 bp, 60 predicted proteins | sample RifCSPhighO2_01_FD_184028 | JGI IMG/M metagenome (GOLD analysis project Ga0209542, IMG submission 184028) | Soil microbial communities from Rifle, Colorado - Rifle CSP2_plank highO2_0.1 (SPAdes) (version 2) | ecosystem: Environmental > Terrestrial > Deep subsurface > Rock core/Sediment ... | reverse complement strand
TTTGGCGGACATCAAAAAACTTGTCGGTCAGGAAATAAATTATGCCATCATGAATAAACAAGAATATGAATACCGAAAATCCATGAGTGACCGGCTCATCCGCGACGTTCTCGACCACCCGCATATTGTTGTTTTAAATAATTTACGATTGATATAATATGTTCTCGATCGAAAATCTCTACTCCCTATATGATCAGTTTCTGAATAATTTTCCGGAAAACACGCACGGGCTGATCTCCATCGGCCTGGCGGTCCTGTTGGTGTTTGGGATTTACAAGGTTCTGAAGCGCCAGCTTGTGTATTTGATTTTGCTGATAATTCTCCTGCCGGCCTCCCTTCCCATTCTGCGCAATATCTGGCAACAAATCCTCGAAATTCTGAAGTTTCTCTTGAGTAGGAAATAATTGTATTCTTTAAATGGCTGAATTTAAGACAAAATAGTAAAATAAATCCACGCGGGTAATCTTGAACTTGACAAAAGGTGAACGAATGTTTACCATATAAAATGTGGGGTGGAAGGTGATTTATGTTAGAAATCAAAACCATAATAAAGCCAAATATACTAAGCCGGGCAGAGTCTGTTAAAACTGAGGTAATTTTGGGAGATTGTCTTGATATTTTAAAAGCTCTGCCTGAAAACAGCATAGATCTCATTGTGACATCGCCTCCTTATGCAGATCAGCGGAAATCAACTTATGGCGGCATTAGTCTAGACAAGTATGTTGAATGGTTTTTATTAAATTAAAGCATAACAATGAGTTACGAAGGTAAAATGCTTGAAGATTTTGCAATGCCAACACGAAAAGAGGTTGAGCGAGCTTTGCTGAAAACTTTATTCAATCATAACGGAGCAATAAAAGAGTTTGTTGCTGGTGCAGAAATTGTGAATGAAATTGCTGACGAATTTAATTTGAATAAGAATCAGAGAACTGCTGTATTAGAAAGAATTTATCGTAAAGAAAACAGAATCGTAAAAACTCCTCTTTGGCATCGGTTACTCTATCGTGCCGCTGATTCATTAGCTAAAGAAAAATTAGTTTCAAAACCAACATCAACAGTTCTTCTAACAAATAAGAAAGAATGGATGCTAACCGAAAATGGTTTTGAAGAAGCCCTTAAACTTTTGAATATTCCCAAAACAGAAAGAGAATTTCTTCAAACAAAATCTTATGAAGTTCAAAAAATTGTAAAGAAACTTATTGAATCACCACGATCCGAAAACTATAATCCGTTTGATAAAGAAAAGAAAGTTACAAAAGTTACCAAAGAATCAGTAATCAGGACGAGGGGGTTTCGCCAAGCAGTTATTGAAGCATATAATTACAAGTGTGCTTTTTGTGGAATGAAAATTCAAACACCCGATTGTTTGTTGTGGGAAGTTGAAGCTGCACATATTGTTCCTCATAGTAAAAAAGGGAAAGATGATATTTTGAACGGATTGTCTTTGTGTCATCTGCATCATTGGGCTTTCGATGTTGGGTGGTTTACGCTGCAAGATGATTTTAGAATTCAAGTTTCCCAAAAAATAAATTCCTTGCCTTCTGATTTTGGTAGAATAGGAGATTACGATTTCATTAGGATTTTTTCGAGCAAAAGCTACAAAATTACCCTACCAAAGAGAAAAGAGATATATCCGCACCAAAATTCAATTCGATGGCATCGAGAAAACATCTTTTATTCTAAATTAAATATATTATGAAAAACAAGACAATCTACAAGCTTACTGTTACAGATATTCAACAAGTAGCAAAAGAAGTTTACAAGAGGAAGCTGACTACCGATGAAATAAAAAAGGTAATTGAACCAATAGGAGATAGAATTTCTTGGTATGACGTTATTGATGAAGCAATCAATTATTCTTTAGATTTAAAAAGAACAGATTGAGATAGGCTCTAATAAAAATTCAAATCTAAGCTATCACAAGTTCTGCGGCCAGGCTTTTTGGGAGTTTATTTCGGGGAACGGTGATTTATACAAGGATATAATTGAACCACTGGGTCACAAAGCAAAAGAAAAAAATGAAACTTTCTATCAGGCATATTCGCAGATTGTTAACCGATTTACCAGAGAATTTAGCGAGGAATTTTTACTTGATGATAAAATTGATTGGGCAAGGCTGGTAGAGTTCAACTCTTCGGTTGATCATATTAAACCCAAGCATAAATAAAAATGCTCAAATTTATCTTCGGGCTTATTACGGGAGGAATTATTGTTTGGGTAGTTTTGAAAAGGAAGCTGGATTCCCGTTTTCGCGGGAATGATAGGGTTATAAATCCCGAGCAGCAGCGGCAAAAGCGGGAGAATGTGGAGAAAATTTGGGAGATGGCTAGGAGCAAAGGTGAAATTGCCAATGACGATGTTGAACGTGCTTTGGGCGTGTCCAATGCCACCGCGGAGCGGTACCTGCAGGAACTCGAATTGCAGGGCCGGCTAGAGCAAGTCGGTAGAACCGGCGTTAAAGTGATTTATAAACCTAAAATTTAAGTACGTGAAACACCTCAACCGCTGGTTGAGGTGTTTTAGGAGGTTTTTTGATTTTATGTTATAATTCCGTTGTCATGGATCCGATTCCCAGAAACAAAACCCCCTTAGCGGGCGAGCTCGAGGAGCATCAAGAGCGGAAAGCTTCGACCAAGAGTATTTTGGTAATGGTGGCTGTGTTAAGCTTGATCGTCGGCTTGGCCGGTGGGGTTTTGGGAGCAATGTTGGTCGTGCCCTGGTATCAGCAGAATGTTTTGGGCGAAAACAATCCCGATGCCACGGGGCGGAAAATTATTTTGGACGAAGAATCCGCGATTATCTCGGCTGTGGAGAAAGTTAATCCGGCCGTGGTTTCGATAGTCATATCCAAAGATCTGCCCAAATACGAACAGTTCGGCTCGCCATTCGGAGATTTCTTTTTTTCCGCTCCTTCAGGCGGCACGGAAAAACAGCAAATTGGCGCTGGCTCGGGGTTTATTATCTCCTCTGACGGCTTGATAGTTACGAATAAACACGTTGTATCGGATCCTTCCGCGGAATATACGGTTATCACGAAAGACGATCAGAAATACACGGCGAAAATTTTGGCGTCTGATCCATTTAATGATTTGGCAATGGTGAAGATTGAGGCTACGGGTCTTCCGGTTGTGACCTTGGGCGATTCGGACAAACTACGGCTCGGTCAGCGGGTGATCGCCATTGGCAATGCCTTGGGACAATTTCAAAATACAATTACGACCGGTGTTGTGTCCGGAATTGGACGCGATATCACTGCCTCCGGAGGGAATTTGAGCGAAAAGCTTTCCCAGGTTATCCAGACGGACGCGGCTATCAATCCAGGAAATTCCGGCGGCCCGCTGGTCAACTCGTCCGGTGAAGTGATCGGCGTGAATACGGCCGTGAGCCAGCAGGGACAGCTGATCGGATTTGCCATCCCGATTGATCAGGCGAAAAAAGTCATCAACGACGTCAAAACGTTCGGCAAGGTCCGCCGGCCCTTTTTGGGCGTTCGGTACACGACCATTACCGAGACTCTTGCCCGGCTCAATGATCTGAAGGTGGATTACGGCGCTTGGATAGTAAAAGGTGATACCTCCAGCGAGCCGGCGATAGTTCCCGGAAGTCCGGCATACGCGGCGGGACTGCGGGCAGGGGACATCATCTTGGAAATGGATGGAAAGAAAATCACCGCGGATAACCAGCTGGCCGACATCTTGCGGGGATACAACCCGGATGCCCGGATAATCCTGAAAATCCTTCGGGACGGATCGGAAAAAATGATTTCCGTAACTTTGGGTGAAGCAAGCTGATGGGCAGGATTTTGGCGATCGATTATGGCGAGAAGAGACTGGGCATTGCCCTATCGGATGAAACCAAAACCATAGCGCAACCAAAACCGCACATCGAGGCCTCGAAACGGGAGGAGATAATTGAACTAGTAAAAGAATTGGACGTTGAAAAAATATTGATTGGGTTTCCAGTTAACCTCAAAGGAGAAGAGACCCGATCCGCGCGCAGAGTTCGCTTATTCGTAGACTGGATAGAAAAAAATATCAATTTACCGGTGGAACTTATCGATGAGCGGTTTTCCACGAAAGAAGTTCAGAAGGAGATCGGCAAATCCTCGCGCGGCAGAGAACGGATTGACAGCCTGGTCGCCGCCCGAATGCTGGAACGCTACTTAAAATAAAATTTATGTTTCGCGTCATTCACAAGAATCGCTGGTTTTTTTGGACGATTGCCCTTCTGCTTATCGCGGGATTAACGCTCGTATTTTTGATATTTCAGGAGAGCGCGTATTACGAGGAATTAGCGAGGGAGTTTGCGCAATATAATATCAATAACTGGCGGACTTATCGTTCGGAAAGATTGGGTATATCCGTCCGATACCCAGCTTCGTGGCAGATTGAAATCGACCCCGGCGACACAAAGACGGTCTATTTTGAAAACTCAAAGGATTTTAGCGAAAATATTTCCATGTCCGTCAGGGATTTGGGCCTTGAAAGAGTCATTAGAAATTCGCTTAAAGTTGCTTCCGAAGAAGAAGTGATGGTTGGGGGGATCCGGGGAACTTGGATCAAGGGTCGTGATTCAAATGACGGCGCGACGAGCAATGTCATTCTGGTCAGGCGCGGCGAGAGGCTGTATTACATCGCCGGCCAGGCGAAGATATTTGAGAAAATCGTGAAAGGGATCAGGTTTACCCCGTTAGAAATCTTAAATGAGCAGTAAGTCAAACAACATTCCAAGTGATCGCAGTGGAAATCGAAGATTTCTAACGGGGTTTATCGAAATACAAACTAATTAAATGTCTGAATTCAGGCAGGATATCATCAATAAAAATTGGGTGTTAATCGCGGAGTCCAGGGGCAAGCGCCCGAATGATTTCCCGCAGATTCCGGCAACGCCGCCGAATCTGCCCGAAGTTTCAAAGAGTTGCGTATTTTGCCCGGGGAATGAGACGAGTTCCGAACCCGAAATCGCCCGCTATCCGCGAAAAGGGGACTGGCAAGTCCGCGTCGTTCCCAACAAATATGAAGCCGTCGCGCATACGTTGGGGAAGCGCCGCGAGGATTTCTACGTGAGCCGGCCGGGCATTGGGGATCACGAGGTGGTTGTAACCCGCAGCCACGTCAAACCGACCGCGTTGCAGGATGTGGAGCTGATTGATCTCACCTTCCAGGCTTACATTGATCGTCTCAACGATCTCAAACAGCACGAGGAAGTGCAATATGTCCATATTATCCAGAATCACGGCGTACAGGCCGGGGCGTCCTTGGTCCATCCGCATTCGCAGATTATGGCCATCCCGTTTCTGCCGGACCGCATCCGCGACGAGCTGACGGAAACGAGAAGTTACTTTGAGTTGAACGGGGCGTGCGTTTATTGCGAGATGATCATGCATGAATTGGCGCTTCAGGAACGGGTGGTGATTGATACGCCGGAGTTTCTGGTGGCCGCGCCCTACGCCTCGAAGATGCCGTTTGAACTTCATATTTTACCGAAAACACACCGTTCGTCCTTCGATGAGGTCACCATATCCGAGAGGAAGGCTCTGGCTCGGGTGATGAAGGAGGTTTTCTCAAGGCTCTATGAACGGATGCGCAATCCAGCGTATAATTATTACATCCACACTTTGCCGTTCGGGGAGGCCCGGGAAAGAAAATCATATGATGACAGAAACTCGTACCACTGGCATATTGTGGTTCTTCCGCGGGTGAATGTGTGGGCTGGGTTTGAGCTGGGCACCGAAGTCTACGTTAACAATGTCGCGCCCGAAACGGCGGCAAAATTTTTCCACTAAAATTATGAAATTAGTCGTCGCGAACTGGAAAATGAATCCGCAAAACGCGGTTCAGGCCAAAAAGTTGGCAACGGACATTGACCGCGGCTTGTCCAAACGAAGCAGGATTGCAACCGTTATCTGCCCGCCTTTTGTTTTTTTGCCGGCGGTAAAACCAGCGGTTTCTTCAGCAAAACTTGGCAGCCAGGATCTCGCTCCCCATGAGGGCATCCCATTGACCGGCGGAATTTCTGCCTCGCAGCTAAAAGGTTTTGGGGTTTCCTATGTAATCGTCGGGCACTCCGAGCGCCGGGCTTTGGGCGAAACAGATCAGCAAGTCAATCAGAAAATCCGCCAAGCGTTGAAACATAAAATCGAGCCGGTTGTTTGCGTTGGGTTTGGGACGAGGAAGAACGATTCGGCAGCTTCGATTAAAAAAGTTGTTGCTTCACAGATAAAGAAGGGATTAGCCGGTATTCCCAAAAGCCGTCTGACTATTGCTTACGAGCCGGTCTGGGCCATTAGCCGGGGTTTGGGAACCGGAACCGCGGTTGAGCCGGAACATGCCGCGGACATCATCGGGTTTATAAAAAAACTGGTTTCGCCGGCGCGGGGGATCTACGGAGGAAGTCTGGATGCGAAAAACGTTGGGGATTTTGCCGCACAAAAGGTTATCCAGGGCGGCCTGGTCGGAGGAGCCAGTTTGCAACCGTCTGAATTTCTGAAAATAGTAAAAGCTTTTGAAAATTAATTAGTTAAATTAGGAGATCACAAACATGATTTACATTGGAGCGGACCATCGGGGGTACAAACTAAAAACCGAGCTGTTCGAATATTTAGTCGGCAAAGGTTACCGGGTCGTGGATGTGGGTACGAATAGCGAAGAGCCCGTGGATTATCCTCTAATTGCCGAAAAAGTGTCGAAAAAAGTGGCCGAGGACCCGAACAATCGTGGGATTATCGTGTGCGGGTCAGGGGCCGGGGTTTGCATTGTTGCCAATAAGACCGGGGGCATTTTGGCGGCGACCGCGTGGAGCCCGGAAGTGGCAGAAGCCGTACGCAATGACGACAACGTTAATGTGTTGTGTCTGCCGGCGGATCATATTACCCACAATGACGCGAAAAAGATCAGCCAGGTTTTTCTTGATACGTCTTTTGGCGGCGAGGACCGGTATAAGAGGCGGATCGGTGAGATCAGGGACATGGAAAAGGAAAACTGACCGTAAATGGCGCAGTTAATTCCGGCAATTTTGACAAAGGATCCGGGGGAGGTCAGCGAAAAACTGGAATTTTTGGATGGCATACCGCAGATTCAAGAAGTGCAGATCGATTTTGAAGATGGCCGATTTGTGGAGAATACCACAATCATGCCGAAAGACCTTTGGGGAGTAAAGACCAGGTTTAAGATCGAGGCGCATCTGATGGTGGCTTTCCCCCAAGCCTATTTTCACGACCTCGAGATCCTAAATCCCAGGCGGGTGATTTTGCATTACGAAAGTTTTTCCAATGCGCCGGACCTGGTCGCGTCACTTCAAAACCTCAAAGCAATGGGTTTTGAACGCGGGGTGGCGATAAATCCGCAGACCGATATTTCTGCTTTCGATGGTCTTAATCCGCACGTGGATTTGTTCTTATTGATGTGTGTCGAGCCGGGTTTCCAGGGGCGTCAGTTTATTCCGGAGAGCTTGGATAAACTGGCGGCGTTGCGCGCGGCGCACAAAGATGCGATAATTGAAGCAGACGGCGGAATTAATCTCGACAACGTTGGCAGTGTCATTGCGCACGGCGCGGATCGGGTGGTAGTGGGATCCGGCATTTGGCAAACCCCGGACGCGCAACAAACAATTCAAAAATTTCTGGAAATATTAAAGTAAAACAAAGCTGTGATTGGGCAGGACATTCACGAAATAAAAGTTCGAAAATTAGAAAAGATCGCCAATCAGATCAGGCAAGATATTATTAAAGCCCTGGTCAACGCCGGTTCCGGGCATTCGGCCGGGCCTTTGGGCATGGTGGAAGTGTTTATTGCCCTCTATTTTCATGTTCTGAATATTCGTCCGAAACAGCCGAACTGGCCGGATCGCGACAGATTTACGCTCTCCAACGGCCACATCAACCCGGTCTGGTACGCGACCTTGGCGAGTCGCGGTTATTTTTCCCGCAAAGAATTTGTGACCACCTTGCGTAAATTAAATACCCGGATGCTTGGCCATCCGCACAATCTGGCAACACCCGGGGTAGAAAATTCCGGCGGGCCTTTGGGGCAAGGGTTGTCCCAGGCAATCGGGATGGCGTTGGCCGCTAAATTAGACGGCAAAAAATATCAAATATTTTGCGGGATGTCTGACGGCGAATTTGACGAGGGGCAGATTTGGGAGGCGATAATGTTTGCCGGCAAGAACAAACTGGACAACCTGACGGGGATCATTGACCGGAACAATATTCAAATCGACGGAGTAACCGAAGACGTCATGCCGCTTGAACCCCTGCGCGCGAAAATTGAGGCGTTTAATTGGCACGTGATAGAAATTGACGGAAATAATCTTCGGCAAGTCGTCGAAGCGTGTAATCAGGCCTACGGCATTTACGAGCGGCCGGTGATGATTATCGCCCACACGGTGCCCGGCAGAGGGGTGGATTTTATGGAGCAGGATTACAAATGGCACGGCATTCCGCCGAACAAGGAACAGGCGAAGGCGGCCCTCAAGCAGCTGCGAACCTTGGGCGGGAAAATCAGATCGGAGCACGAATAGAAATTTTTTATGGAACAGGCAGTCACGAATTGGTACAAATTACTGTCAGGCTTTCTTTGCGTGATATTCATAGTGAGCCTCGCGTTGGTCAGTTTTTCTTGCCCCAACGCGAGGTTTGACGATATTACGCAGACGTTCTGGGTGACGGTTTCGTGCGCAATTTACGGACTCCTGGCGTTCGCGACTTTCGCCCTAAGCATGTTTGTTGCCTTAATTGGGCTCTACGCTGATAGCGGGAGCAAGGGCAAGGATGCTATGTTTTTCAAGCTGATTTTACTTGTTAATTTTACCGGCGCTGTCGGGATAGTTTATCTCTTCAGCAGAGGATAAATATGCTAAACCCTCAAGCCAAACTTTCGAAAAAATTATTCAAAGACGATATTGAGCAGATCGCCCCAAGGGATGGCTATGGCAAGGCACTAGTTGAGCTAGGCGAGAATAACCCCAATGTTGTTGTCTTAACTGGCGATCTTTCCGAATCCACGCGCTCGAATTGGTTCGCGGAAAAATTTCCCAAGCGGTTTATCGAGGTCGGTGTGGCCGAGCAGAATATGATGGGCATCGCGGCCGGGCTGGCTCTGTCGGGCAAAATTCCGTTTGTTTCGTCGTACGCGACCTTTAATCCTGGCCGCAACTGGGACCAGCTTAGGGTCTCGGTTTGTTACTCGATGGCCAATGTCAAGGTCGCCGGCGCGCATGCGGGAATTTCCGTGGGGCCGGACGGGGCCACTCATCAGGCGCTTGAGGATGTGGCAATGACGCGGGTTCTACCCAACCTGGTCGTTGTCATTCCTTGCGACGCGATTGAGGCCAAGAAAGCCACTCTCGCGATTGCCCAAGAAATGAAAGGGCCGGCCTATATCCGGTTTGGCCGCGAAAAAACCCCGCAATTTACAACCGATCAGACTCCATTCAAACTTGGCCGCGCGGAAGTTTTTCGCGAAGGTTCAGACGTGGCCATAATCGGCTCGGGAATTTTGGTCTACAATTCTTTGCGGGCCGCGGTTGAATTGGCCAAAGAGGGGATTGATTGCATGGTTGTTAATAATCACACGATTAAACCAATTGACCGCAAGACCATTGCGGGGGCCGCGAAAAAATGCGGAGCAGTGGTAACAGTCGAGGAGCATCAGATCAACGGCGGCGCGGGGAGCGCGGTAATTGAGGTGCTGGCCGAGGAGTGCCCAGTGCCGGTGGTGCGGGTCGGCATGCAAGATAGTTTCGGCGAGTCCGGCCAGCCATTTGAACTTATTGAAAAATATGGCATGGGCGTGGATTCGATCATCAAGGCGGCCAGAAAGGTTTTGAAGAAAAAATAAGCCTATCAGAAAATGGTTTAAACACCTCAACCGGCGGTTGAGGTGTTTAATTTTGTTTTTTTAGGTTTCATGCTATAATTAGTTCTGTATTTCGAACAGCATTTTGAAACAAAATCGATGGCCAAATACGATATTATCTCAATTGGCGATACTACGATAGACGCGTTTATCAAGCTGCATGACGCATCAGTGCACTGCGATTTAAACCATAAGAATTGCCAGCTTTGTCTGTCTTTTGCCGACAAAGTCCCGTACGAGTCGCTGACAGTCATTCCCGCGGTTGGCAATTCATCGAATGTCGCGGTGGGGGCCGCGCGTTTAGGCCTAAAATCGGCTGCGTTTACCGCGATTGGAGGGGACTATTTTGGAACTCAAATTTTGGACGTTTACCGCAAAGAAAAAGTCGGCGGGGAATTTGTAAAGATTAATAAAAATTTACCCACCAATTATCATTTTGTGCTCAATTTCCAGGCCGAACGGACCATTCTCATCAAGCATCAGCATTTTAGTTATTTCGAACCGGAACGGATCGGTGATGTGGAATGGATCTATTTTTCCTCCATGGCGGAAAATACTTTGCCGTTTCACCAAGAACTCGGCAGATATCTGACCAAACATCCGAAAATTAAGATGGGTTTTAATCCCGGAACTTTTCAGCTCCGGCTTGGTACCGCCAAACTTCACGACATTTACCGGCAGACTTACGTGCTATTCGTAAACCGCGAAGAAGCGCAAAAAATATTAAAGATTAAAAATCAAAATGTAAAAATATTGTTTCGGGGACTGCATAAACTCGGGCCAAAGATCGTCGTAATTACCGATGGGCCCGATGGAGCATATGTTTCAGATGGCCAGCACAGCTATTTCATGCCGCTTTATCCTGATCCAAAGCCGCCGCTGGAGCGAACCGGGGCGGGTGATGCGTTCTCGGCCGGGTTTATATCCGCTCTGGTTTACGGACTGCCGGTAACGGAAGCGATGCGTTGGGGGCCAGTCAATTCGATGTCTGTGGTGCAGGATATCGGGGCGCAGAGAGGACTGCTTGTTAAGTCACAATTGTTAAAGTTATTAAGTAAAGCGTCTAAGCAGTATCATCCAAAAAAAATTTAACCTGGATTCCCGCCTCCGCGGGAATGACAAGAGGAGACAACATGGCAAAAATTAAAATAGCAATTAATGGTTTCGGGCGGATCGGCCGTTCGGCTTTTAAGATTGCGTTTGAGAAAAAGAATTTGGAAGTTGTCGCGGTCAACGATTTGACAGATTCGCGCACGTTGGCGCATCTTTTGAAATACGATACGGCCTACGGACTCTACGATCGCCACGTATCCTGGGACGATGGTTACTTGGCGGTTGATAAAAAGAAGATACCGGTAGTGGCCGAGAAAGACCCTTCCAAACTCCCTTGGCGGGACTTGAAAGTGGATATTGTCTTGGAGTGTACCGGCCGGTTTACCAAAGACGGGAGCGCGAAGATGCATTTGCAGGCAGGCGCCAGACGGGTGATTGTTTCCGCGCCCACCACCGGAACCGGCGGAATTCAAACTTATCTTTTGGGGGTGAACACCGAGAAATACCGCGATGATACGGTGATCTCGAACGCTTCCTGCACGACAAACTCCCTAGGGCCAGTTGCCGCGGTTATCATGGAAAATTGCGGAATCAAAAAGGCAATGATGACCACAATCCACAGCTATACCCAAGACCAGAATCTGCAAGATGCCCCGCATAAGGATTTACGACGAGCACGGGCCGCGGCCTCCAACATTGTTCCTACAACCACTGGCGCCGCTATTTCTGTTACCGAGGCCATTCCGGATCTGAAAGGAAGGTTTGACGGCATCGCGATCCGAGTGCCCGCTCTGGTCGGTTCGCTCACGGATTTTACTTTTTTGGTTGAGAAGAGCGTGAGCGTGGATGAGATAAACCGGTTGTTCCGCGACGCGGCATCCAAGCCGCGGTATAAAGGAATTTTGGCCGTGACCGAGGACCCGATTGTCTCTTCGGATATTGTCGGAAACCCTCACTCGGCGATAGTGGATCTGGAATTTACGCGGGTCGTGGACGGGGATCTGGTGAAAGTGCTCGCGTGGTATGACAATGAATGGGGGTACGCCAACCGGCTGGTGGAGCTGATAGCCGTTGTTCAGTAATTTTTTGATCAATGAATCTTCCGGCGCTAAAGGATCTTGAGATCAAAAGCGGGGCGCGTATCCTGGTTCGCGCCGGTTTTGACGTGCCAATAGAACGAGGTTTGGTTCAGGATGATTTCCGGATCAGGGGAGTACTGCCGACCCTGGATTTTGTGGTCGGGAAAAACGCCGTACCAATCATTATTTGTCATTTGGGAAGGCCTTCCGGTTGGGATGAGAATTTCAGTATTGAGCCGGTTGCCAAAAAATTGGCCGAGGTCTGGAAGCGCAAACTCGTTATTGTTGACGAGAAAGTGGAGAAACTGCCGGATTATCCGATCCCGCATCTATATTTTTTTCGCTTTGATATTTCAAAGCATGACCCAAAAAGGCTGATTGATCAGATGCGTGAAAAAGACGCCGGGATCTTGGAAAATTTGCGTTTTTACCAGGGAGAAGAAGCAAATGACTCTGCGTTCGCCAAAAAATTGGCCGAGCTAGGAGAAGCTTATGTCAATGAGGCATTTTCCGCGAGCCACAGGAATCATGCCTCGATCGACGCCGTCACGAAACTTCTCCCGTCTGCCGCCGGGTTTCAGTTTGTCGGGGAAGTGAATGCTCTAACTGGCGTGCTTGAACATCCCAAAAAACCCGTAGTGGTGATGATGGGCGGGATCAAACTTTCGGACAAAGCGCCGGCGGTTTTGAACTTGGCCAAATTTTCAGACCATATTCTTTTAGGCGGGGGGCTGGCTAGTCTATTTTTCAAAGCGCAGGGATTTGAGGTTGGAAAATCGGTTCTGGCAAAAGTCGGGGAGGAAAAGATTGCCGCGCAAATCTGGCGTAACCACAAGGATAAAATAAAGTTGCCTCTGGATGTGGTCGTGAGTACGACAAAAGACGGGGCGCCGGAATGCGTGCAAGCGCACAAAGTTAAGCCGCACCAAATGATTCTGGACATCGGTCCCAAGACAATTTTGGAATACAGCAAATACATCAAGATCGCGAAAACTTTGGTCTGGAACGGACCGATGGGATATTTTGAAAGCAAACAATTCTCTCACGGCACTTTTGCCCTGGCCCGTCTGTTTGCCGCTGTTTCAACCAAAACTTCGGTTTTCGGTCTGGTCGGGGGCGGCGAGACACTCGAGGTCATCAGGCGCGAGCATTTGGATAAATACATAGACCACGTTTCATCGGGCGGCGGGGCGATGCTTGATTTTTTGGGAGGAAAGGATTTTCCGGGGGTAACAGCGCTTCTAGAATCCAAAACCAATGTTAAAGTTTAAACAGTTAGTCCTTTTGATTCTTGACGGATTTGGAGTTGCCTCCCCGTCTGAAGGAAATCCGATGACCGTCGCCGCGGTTCGGAATTTGAATTATCTCATCAACCATTTTCCGGCAACGACTTTGCAGGCCTCTGGGCCATCCGTGGGGCTCCCTTGGGGCGAGCGGGGCAATTCGGAAGTCGGACACCTGAATTTGGGTGCCGGCCGGATTGTCAGCCAGGATTTGCCGCGGATCAGCCAAGCCATCACAAACGGGGAGTTTTTTAAAAACCCCCAACTGATGGCGGCAATCCGGCACGCGAACAAAAATGACTCGAAACTGCATCTTATGGGACTGATTAGTCCGGGCAGAGTACACGCGGCCGAGGAGCATTTATACGCCTTGCTCTCGCTGGCTTCCCAGAAAAACGTAGAAAAAGTTTTTGTTCATATGTTCACGGATGGCCGGGATTCGCCACCCAAAATCGCTCTCGAGACCTTAAACAAACTGATGCGCAAATTTTTCGACTTTGAGGTTGGTAAAATCGCAACGATTGCGGGGCGGTTTTTTTCCATGGATCGGGGCGGACATTGGGAAGTGACAGAGCGGACTTACCGTGCCATGGTTTTGGGAGCGGGTGAAAAAACAACGACACCCCGACAGGCGATCCGCCAATACTACGAAAAACAAATTTATGACGAAACCATTCCGCCGACCGTGGTGGTTGACGAGCGTTCGCATCCAATCGGAACAGTATCCGATGGGGACGCGGTGATTTTTTTCAATTTTCGTTCCGATCGGGCGGTGCAACTGGCGCGGAGCTTTGTTGATCCGTCTTTTGACAAGTTTTCGCGAAAATATCCCTGTTTACAAAATATGCATTATGTTACAATGACTCAGTATGACAAAAATTTGCCGGTTTCCGTAGCTTTCCCCCCCGACGAGATAAAAAACGGAGTAAGTGAGGTAATCAGCTTGAATCACTTGAGCCAATTTCACATTGCCGAGAGCGAAAAATACGCCCATGTAACCTCGTTTTTCAACGGAGGGAGAGAGACGCCTTGGCCGGGCGAACAGAGGGATATAGTCACCTCCCCGACATCATATGAAAAAAGATATGAGGACGTTCCGGAAATGAGCGCTGACAAGATCGGGAAGGCAATTGTGGAAAAGGTCAGCGGGGGGACAAATTTTGTTCTGGCCAATTTTGCCAATCCCGATATGGTCGGGCATACTGGCAATAAGTTGGCCTCAATTGCCGCGATGGAAGCCGTGGATAGAGTTTTGGGCAAGGTTTTTGAAGCGGTGATGCAAACTGAGGCCTGCGTGGTTATAACGGCCGATCATGGCAACATTGAACAGGAGCTAGATTCGGCCACGGGTCGGATTGACAAAGAGCATTCGTCCAATCCTGTGCCGCTGATTGTGGCCGGGCCGAGGCTCACGCGAAAGGCAATTAAAAGCAAAGGATATTTTGAGCTTACGACAATGACACCGGATGGAGTGCTTTCGGACGTGGGACCAACAGTTTTAGATCTCTTGGGCCTTAAGAAATCAAAAGAGATGACGGCTGTTTCGCTTATGCCAATTCTTATGAAACAAACGGAATGAAACTTAAAACTTGGTACATCGCAATATTTTTTGTGATTAGTATTTTTGCTATCGCCCCACTTTACACTTTCGCGGAGACTCCAGCCGCGACAACCGCGCTTTCCCAGACGGATTTTGAAAAATTCTGCAACGTAACAGATGGCCTCGCTTCGTGTATTCAAAAGATTTATCTGCTTTCCCTGGGGCTCGGGGCAATTGTCGCCCTGCTGATGATTGTCCTGGCAGGGTATCGCTATATGACGGCCGGCGGCAACGGAGCGCAGGTAGAAAGCGCCAAGGATTCTTTTGAGTCGGCTTTTATCGGACTCATCATTATTTTTACGGCGTTCATTTTGCTAAGTTTAATCAATCCCGACTTGGTCCGGTTCAAAAATTTTGATAAAACGCTCAAATTGCCGGAAATCAAAGTAGGCAAATGAGAAAAATTTGGCAAAGCCGAGAGAGGGTTACAGATGACATCCTCAAGCAGCTGCTTCATAACCGGGGGCTTGGGAGCAGTGAAGCGATTGAGGATTTTTTAGACCCAAAATACGAAAAATTCCATGATCCATTCCTGCTTCAGGATATGGATAAAGCGGTTTCAAGAATCGCGGCAGCCATATCTGCCGGCGAAAAAATCACAATTTACGCCGACTATGATGCTGACGCCGTGACAGCCGCGGCCGTGTTGCTTAAATTTTTTCAAGCCGCAGGTTATACAAATGTTGATTATTACATTCCTGACCGCAACGCCGAAGGATATGGTGTAAATACGGAAGCAATAAAATTTTTTGCCGACCGGGGTACCGAACTTATTATTACCGTGGATTGCGGCATCAATGCTTTTGATTCCGTGACGCTTGCAAATTCTCTGGGGATTGATGTGGTCATAACAGACCACCATCAGCTGGCAGGACAAGTAGTACCGGAGGCCGTTGCGGCTGTCAATCCTCACCGGCCAGACGATACGTATCCGTTTAAAGATCTAACTGGTGTTGGAGTGGCATACAAACTAGTCCAAGGATTAGTTTGTAAATTCAAAAATCAAAATTCAAAAATCAAAATTAAGGAAGGATTTGAAAAATGGTTGTTGGATCTTGTCGCGATTGGGACAGTGGCGGATTGCCAAAGCCTTTTAGGCGAAAACCGGATATTCGTCAAATGGGGCATGGTGGTGATGGAAAAAACCCGCTCCAAAGGCTTGCGCGCCCTTTTTGACATCGCCGGCGTTTCCGGAAGCAAGATCGGCACTTACCAGATCGGCTTTATAATCGCTCCCAGAATCAATGCCGCGGGAAGGATTGAGCACGCGAATCTAGCCTTAGAATTACTCCTGACGGATGACGCGAGTATGGCCGAACGGCTTGCGCGAAAACTTCAAGAGCTTAATCGCCGCCGGCAGGAGCTGACCGAACAAATTTTAAGCGAGGCCAGGGAGCAGCTTGTCCCGGTGGGTAACCAAAAGATTCTTTTGGCAGCGGGGGATGGTTGGCCGAAAGGGATCGTTGGTTTGGTGGCGGGTAAATTGACCGAGGAATTTGCAAGGCCCGTGCTAGTTTTGGCCCAAGAATCAGGGGAAGCTACGGGATCCGCGCGAAGCGTTGCCAATTTTAATATCATCGAAGCGATCAGTCACAGCAAAGATATATTGGTCAGGTACGGCGGACACCCAATGGCCGCCGGTTTTACTTTACGCAGCGAGCATATTGAGCTATTTCAAAAAAACCTTCTCGATTATGCGGATAAAATTTTAAGCGAAGATTCGCTTGCTCCGGTTATCTATTACGATGGCGAGGTCGCGTTTCCTGATATAAATGAAACATTGGTGGAAATTTTGGAAAAATTCGCTCCTTTTGGGGTAAGCAATCCGCGCCCAAGATTCCGGATGAATAACTGTATAGTTGATGAGGTGCGGGCGATTGGCGCCGACGGTAAGCATTTGCGGATAACCTGTTTGCCGCAGGCCGGTCGGGAACTTGGATGTATCGGATTTAATCTTGGATTCTGGGCAGAAAAACTTAATAGAGAAAATAAAAACATTGATATCATCTGCGAGCCGCAATTTAATGTCTGGAACGGCAAGAAAAATATTCAGCTTCGGATAGTTGATCTGAAATTTAGCAATGAAGAATAAAACAATAGTAATCTACACTGATGGAGGAGCGCGAGGCAATCCTGGCCCCGCGGCCTATGGTATTGTAATCTACGATCAAGGAGGAAAAATTATAAAAAGAATTGGCAAATTTTTGGGGGAAAGAACCAATAACGAAGCAGAATACGAAGGGGTCATCGCCGCGCTCGAGGAAGCGGCGAAATTGGCCGGTCATTATGTTGACTTACGGTTGGATAGTGAGCTTGTGGTAAGACAATTAAATAATATTTATCGGGCAAAAAATCAGCGCATGCAAGGATTTATCTTGCGCGTCCGAAATTTGGAGACAAAGTTAAAAAAAGTTACCTACACACACGTCCCGCGCGAAAAAAACCAGTTTGCGGACAAGTTGGTAAACGAAACAATTGATAAGGCGGATAAATAATTAGCGGATTTGCAGGGTGATGAATGATCCGTCGTCGAGGTAGGTTAGATGTGTGCCATCCTCGTTGACACTGAATTTGGGATCAGTGTTTTTCGTGCGTGCGAGGGTATAAACATTTGGTTGGCCCGATTTATCAAATTCAATTGCCTTTATTTCCCGCCCCCCCGCGATAAACAGATAGCCGGTTTGTTTGTTGTAGATTGAATAACCCAGCTTTTGGGAGACCCGTGTGAGAAGTTGATTGGGGGGGCGATTGAACGTACGATAAAGCCAAACTTCGTTATTGTTGCCATATAGCAGACCGTCGGGGGTTTGATCGGCGTACATGACGGGGCTATTGATCTTTTCCAATTCATGATTGAGTTTATAAAGAGTTTGGTCGAGGAGCAGGAAAATTTGTTTATCTTCAGTGAAGATAATTTTGCAATCTTGCGGGCATTGAGGCAGGTGACCTGCGAGTAAACGCGGTGCTTGTCCGGCCGCTATCTGATAGAGTGTTGGCTGGGTTTCCGCAGAAATGTAATAGATATCGTTGGCAAACATGGCAAAAGCCTGCACCAGATTCGCGACAGATTCCCGTTTTAAGGTTAGGAGATCAAATTGCACAAGCTCACCTGCGCGGGTCTTGGCATAAAGTGTGTCGCCCGGACCCAGCACGACTTGATCAAAATCATCCGGAAGCAGAATTTGTTTGGCACCAGAGAAGTAATAGATTTGGCCGGCCTCTTCAACCAAGACCCGATCGTTATTGCCGGTAAGTATGTGAGGAGACTCAAGCTTTTGAGTGGGTGTTGCGAAAAGGGCGGGGTTTTCGCCACCCTGACTCATACGATATACATTGCCGTCGTTTATATAGAAGATTTCATCCTTGCCAGCGAAAAAATCCGCTGTGGAAGTTGCGACCAGAGAAATGACGGGTGAGTTGAGAAACAGAGCAATTTTATCGGTGTCTTGCGGGTTTATTGCGGTGACCTGCTGTGGATGTATGGTGATTCGTTTTCTCCAAGGAAAATAATTATCCTTTTCGATTTCCAGAAAATATTCGTCGGGATTTATGAAACGTTGGGTCAGCGGGGAAGTTTTTAATTCCTTGCCGTTCAAAAAAACCCGGGCGCCTTTCGGATCGGTTTTTACGACCAGCGTGCCGGTTTTGACGATTCGATTTTGGGAGAAATCATAGCGGAATCCTCTGGCAAGCAGAATAACGGACGGACCGATAATTATGAAAATGATTAGCCCGCAGACTATTAAAATTACCCGTGATCTTAGCCTCATAGAGTGTATTCATTCTATCAGAAAACTGCTATAATGTACCAGCCCAGTAACAACAACTTCACTTGTCTCCGATTAACTTATAGAATGTCATTTCCAACAATTACAATGTGGCTTCGAGATGGAATTTTGTAATAATATAATTATTAATTCAACTGTGAAGTTTTGTTACTGGGCCAGCCACTATGAACAAATTTATCGTCGAGGGTGGGCATAAACTTTCCGGAGAAATTAAGGTTCAGGGCTCAAAAAACGCGGCTTTTCCTGTGATTGTGGCTTCGGTTTTGACTACAGAAACTTGTCTGATAAAAAACGTTCCAGAGATCGTCGATGTTAGAAATTTTTTAAATATTTTGGAATTTCTCGGCGCGGATATCAAGTTTGCCGACCACAGGCTGGAAATTAATACGGCCAATTTACAAAATAAAATACTGACCCAGGATTTGGTCAGCCGTCTGCGCGGATCAATCCTTCTGGCCGGTCCATTGCTTGCGCGTTTCGGCAAAGTGATTATGGCGTACCCGGGCGGGGACGCGATTGGCAGCAGGCCGATTGATGTGCATCTTAAGGGATTCCGAAGCTTAGGCGCGAAGATTTCGGAAGAGGGGCGCATGATTGAAGTTTCCGCTTCCGAACTTCGGGGGAGCAAAATAGTGCTCGGTGTTACTTCGGTAACTGGTACGGAAAATTTAGTTCTGGCAAGTGTTCTGGCCAAAGGGATGACCGAGATCGGACTCGCGGATTTTTCTCCCCATGTTCAAAATTTGTGCAAGGCTCTTAACAGTATGGGGGCGAAGATTGAGGGAATTGGAACCCCGAGCTTGAAAATCACCGGGGTGAAGAGTTTGCATGGCGTTGACCATACTATTTGCGCGGATGAAATTGAGGCCGTGACTTTCTGTGTCGCCGCCGCTGTAACCAAAAGTAGAATAAAAATTACCGGGGCAGTGCTTGAAAATTTGGACGCGCCTTTGGCGGCGCTGGAGCGAATGGGTGTAAATTTTGAGGCCCGAGAGGGCGAGATAATCATTCGCGAGCCAAACGGTCCCTACCGAGGAACTCGCATCATCACCGGCGTGTACCCGCAGCTTTTGACGGACGAGCAGCCGCTGCTAGCGGTGCTGGCAACGCAGGCGCAAGGAGAAACGAGTATCCATGACTGGATTTATGAGGGACGGCAGGGGCATCTTCGGGCATTGGGGCAGATGGGCGCCAAGGTTGAATTTGTAGACGTGCACCGCGCTAAAATTTTTGGGCCGACCAAGCTTCATGGCGCGGAAATCAAAACGCCTGATCTGCGCGCCGGGGCATCAATTCTTATTGCCGCCCTTATTGCCGAAAGCGAAAGTATCATTTATAATGCGGAGATAATTGATCGCGGATACGAGAAGCTGGACGAGAGGTTAAACAAGTTGGGGGCTCGGATTCAAAGAGTAAATTAAATTTCCAAGATGGCTTTATTTATTAAAAAAATCGGAATAGATTTGGGCACTGCCAATACCTTGGTTTTTGTGCCGGGCAAGGGAATCGTGATTAACGAGCCCACAGTCGTGGCAATCAGCATCGAGGATAATAAAGTTTTGGCGGTCGGGGCAGAGGCCAAAGACATGCTGGGCAGAACGCCGGAGACGATTGTCGCGCACCGTCCAATGAAGGACGGGGTGATCGCGGATTACCGCGTAACCGAAGCGATGCTTCGATATTTTATCAGCAAAGCAATCGGCCGGATCTGGTTTTTTCGACCCGAGGTCATGATTGCGGTTCCCGGCGGTATTACCTCCACCGAGAAACGCGCGGTAATTGACGCGGCGCAAAGCGCGGGAGCCAAGGCGGCTTTTGTTATCAAAGAAACGGTGGCCGCGGCCATTGGCGCGGGAATTGACATCAGCACTCCATCGGGGAATATGGTGATCGATATGGGTGGCGGCACAACCGATGTTTCCGTGTTGTCCTTGGGAGGAATCGTCACCTCCACCTCGGTGCGCGTCGCGGGAAACAAGCAGGACGCGTCCATCGCCGAATATATCCGCAAAAAGCATGGTCTGGCGATCGGCGACCGGTCTGCGGAAGAAATAAAAATTGAAATAGGATCCGCCCTGCCACTGGAAGATGAGATGGAGATGGAGATTCGCGGCAGGGATTTGATGCAGGGATTGCCGCGCACGATACGGGTTCGGACCAATGAAGTGGTGGAAGCCATTCAGGAACCCTTGCGAGAAATTGTCCAGGCCGTCCGCACAGTACTGCAGGTTACTCCTCCCGAGCTTTCTTCCGACATCATTGATAAGGGCATGGTTTTAACCGGCGGCGGGGCAAATTTGCGGAACATTGACCGGCTGATTGCCCAGGCAACCGGCGTGCCGTGTTATGTGGCGGACCAGCCCGAGCTTTGCGTGGCCAAGGGGACGGGCATCGCCCTCGAGAATTTGGAAAGCTATAAGCGCAGTCTTTTGCATAGCTAACGAGGCGTGTTGTATAATTAAATCATGGTAAATTATTCGGGTGAGGACAATATCGTTGAAGGCGGGGCAATTGTTCTGCGCCGCAAAATCAGAGCGGGTATCTGGGTCCCGCTTGTTTTAGTTGTGGCGTTCCTGGCTGGCTACACCGTCTGGAATTTTTCGCAAAAGCCGGGGGTGTATGATGATGAGATAATCTTGAATCAGGAATCACGAATACGAAACCGATAACATTCTTTCTACCTTCCTTTTCACCTTCAAATTCATTGAGTGATAACCTCTTTCCAACTCTCCCCATCACTTGGGGAGGGGGGTTAAGCTTTTATGGTATTAGGCATTGACGCGTCACAGGCGAATAGGGAAATTCGCAGCGGTACGGAATGGTACGCTTTTTATTTAATTGAAGAATTCAAACAGCTGTTGCGCGGCCGAAGTGATATTCGAGTGAGACTTTACACACGCGATCCTTTGCGCTCTGACTTGGCTCAAGACCTGCCTGCAAACTTCGAAAACCGAATACTTAAATGGCCCTTTAAGTATTTTTGGGTGCAGAAACGGCTATCACTCGAGATGCTTCTTCATCCGCCCGATGTGTTATTTTGCCCGGCGCATACGATCCCCTTGATTCACCCGCCAAAAACCCTTACGACCCTGCATGACATTGGGTTCGAGGATTACCCGGAATTGTACGACAAGCTCTCACTATGGTACCATAAGTTTTCCGCTAGACTGGCAGTTAAAAAAACCCGGCATATTTTCACGCCATCTGAATTTTCCAAAGAACGGATCATTGAGGTTTATGGTTGCGACCCCGCGAAAATAATCGTTATCCATCTCGGGTATGATGCGGAAAAATTCAAGCTTATGGATCGCGGCGCGGTTGAGCCGCGCTTGGCAAAGTATGATCTGCGATACAAGGATTATTTCCTATTCATCGGGCGGCTAGAGCCAAAAAAAAATATTCTCAATATCGTCAAAGCCTATGAAACATTAGATACTGAAATTCCACTAGTCCTTGCGGGACGAAAAGTGAATATTCGCGATGTGAAAACATATTTGGCGGACCGGCCCGACTTGAGTTCGAGGATAAAGTTTATTGGATACTTTGAAGAAGATGATTTGGCCCTTTTGTATAACGGCGCGAAAATATTAGTGTTTCCAACTTTGTACGAGGGGTTTGGTCTGCCAATCATCGAAGCGCAAGCCTGCGGGACGCCGGTTGTGACTTCCAATACTGGCAGCTGTACCGAGATCGCGGGTCGGGGAGCGGTAATAGTTGACCCGGAAAGCCCGGAAGAAATTGCGGCCGCGATCAGTCAATTACTATTCGATCAAACACTGCGAGAAGAAAAAATTTCTGCCGGGTTTGAAAATATCAAGCGTTTCAGCTGGCAGACCTGCGCGGAGAAAACCCTCGAGCAATTGCTCAATCCGCTTAAAAAAGCAGATCCCTCACCGGTGCGAGGGATCTAGACAGGAGAACGGTAGGGCTCGCGCCTTACATCGTCCAATTCGAATATGCCAGCCCGTGCGCCGCGAACAATTCTTTGAGTGTCTGGTAACTGGCATGCCAGGATAGCTTTATTTTTAGCCCTTGAAGTTCTTTTAATTCCCCGTTGCCGTTGCCATTGCCGAATTTTTCGTCAGCATAAAGCGGTAGCCGGTTCCACAACTCGAGCAGAGCTTCCCGAGTTTGCTTTCGCTCCTGAAAAATTTGTTGAGAGAAGTATAGCAAAAGTGGGGCGCTATTCCAAGCTTTCGCTTTATGTTATAATTCTTTTGTGATGAATTTTCATAAAACAATCGGGCACGAGAAACAAAAGGAGATTTTCCGGAATTTGGCTAAAAACCAAAACTTGGCCCATGCTTACGTCTTGGCCGGCCCGGAGAATATCGGTAAAACAACCTTTGTCCTGGATTTGGCCGAAGGAATCGGGGTCAATCCAATTTTGGATCTGTTTGTTTTTGATTCAGAAAATGGATTATCCATCGAAGAAGCCAGAACCTTGCAAGTACGATTGACCCGGACAGCGGTGGCAAGCCCGTGCAAGGTCGCTGTCGTCACTTACGCGGAGAAGATGACGAGCGAGGCGGCCTCGGCGCTTTTAAAGATTTTAGAGGAGCCGCCGCGAGACTCAATTATATTTTTAACCACCCCGAATTTTTATAGCCTGTTGCCCACTGTGGCGTCCCGCCTGCAGCGGATAAATTTTGGCCTGCTAAGCAGGGCGGAAGTAGCGGAGGGGCTAAAAGAGTTTAATCTCGAACCACAGAGATTATCGGAAATAATTGATTTTTCCGGAGGGCGGGTTGGACTTGGCAGGAGAATGGCCTCATCGGAAGAAATGTATAATTTTATGAAAATGGCTGCTGATTGCTATCAAACACTGGAGGGTGGAACACTGGTTTTCCGCCTCAAGACAGCAGATAAACTGGCTTCCATGGACGTTTTGGACATTGAAAAATTCCTTGGATTTGCAATGAGAAAATGGGTTGGCGGAGAGGGAAAACTCCAGCTCGCGGAAAAACTTCAACAGACGTATTCCGACCTTCGGTTCAATCTCAACCCCAAACTGTTGATGACTAATTTATTTATCTAATGAGAAAAGCGGTTTTAATAGCATTACCAATAATTTTTACGGCCCAGGCCTGCAATCTATTCAGCTTGTCCGGCGACGGCAGCGGAAGCAAGGGTATCTTTGTCAGCACTGACGGAGCGGATACGTGGGAAGAGCGAAGTACGGTCAGCGCGAAAGACAATCTCCAGAATGCTGATATTTCGAAGATTTTCATTGAGCAAAACAACCCAAAAAATTTATTGGCCGCCACTCTGAACAAAGGGCTGTACGGGTCCGATTCAAAAGCTTCCGCATGGATTCCGCTGCTGCCGGGTTTCGCGGCGTATGACGCGTTTGTCAACCCGTTCAATAGCCAGGAAGTTTTCGCGGTGGGATCCAAGAGCAAGCTGGCCGTGGTCTTCAAAAGCAGCGACCGGGGAGGAACCTGGGTAGAGATTTACAATCAGCCGTCAGGCGAGGCGGCTGTAACCGCGCTTGCGTTTGATCAGAATGTTCCCAATATTTTGTTCGTTGGCCTCTCGACGGGCGCGGTGATAAAGAGTTTAGATAACGGGGAGACCTGGAATATCGCCACCGATTTGATGGACAGGGTGGTTCGGATAATCATCGCTCCTGATTCAAATCGGACAGTGTATGCGCTCACGCGCGCAAAAGGAATACATCGAAGTGTGGATGGAGGGGCGACCTGGAACAGTGCTCAAGCTACTGGTTTTGGCGCAAGCCAGTTTAACGACCTGATATTGTCTCCCGGACAGCCACAAACGCTCTATCTTGCGACCGCGACTAACCTCCAGCGGAGCCGCGACGGAGGAATTTCGTGGAGCGAGATCAATCTCCCCACAACACCGAGAATAAATAATATCACCGCCGTCGCCATCAATCCCCAAAATCCCAGCCAAATTTTTGCCGCGATCAAGTTTAATGTTTATCGGAGCGATGATGGGGGTGTCACTTGGCGAACACATGCTTTGCCGACTGGACGGAGGATATTCCAGCTGGCAATTGATCCATCAGAGCCAAACCGAATATATGCAGGCGTTAGATAACCGCAAAGTAGAACTGGAAAAAGTCATCGAACATTTGCAAACCGAACTTTCGAAGCTTCGCACCGGCCGCGCGAATGCCGCGTTGGTTGAGGACATCAAAGTTGATTATTATGGAACCAACGTGCCAGTCAAACAGATTGCCAGTATTTCCATTCCCGAGCCGAGGCAGCTGGTCATCACGCCGTGGGACAAAAACGCTGTTCAGCCCACGGAAAAAGCGATTCGCGATGCCAATTTAGGTTTCAATCCAGTGAACGAAGGGGACAAAATTCGGATCACCCTGCCCGAGCTCACCCAGGAGCGCCGGCAGGACTTGGTAAAGGTCGCCAACCGGATGGCGGAAGAGGCGCGCGTACGGGTGAGGAACATTCGCGAGGAAATTGTGAAAGAGATAAAAAAGCAGGAAGAGGCCGGGGAGATTTCCGAGGACGACCGGTTCCGCGAGCAGGAGAAGCTCCAGGCCGCGGTTGACGAGTATAACGGCAAGATCAAGGAATTTGCAGAACGCAAGGAAAAGGAAATAATGACGATTTAGCTCAACGTCCCCCAAAAAAGAAAACCGCCCGGAGCAAGACAATCTGCTCGGGCGGTTTTGTCTAGACTAGAAAAGGAGGGTGGCGGTTTCAGGCCGCGGGTTTGGGGAACATGAGGTCGTCCACTATTTTCCGCAGCTGCGAGGGCAGGAACGGTTTACCGACAACCCTTACCCGATTCCCGCGGGCAAGAGCGACCTTGTCGACCTTGTCGAGCTTGTCATGGTTGCCGGACATCAGGATCACCCGCAAATCCGGTGTCTTCTCCGCCAGCTTCCCAATCAGCTCGTCGCCATTCATGCCCGGCATTTCCAGGTCGGAAATCACGAGGTCCACCGGCGTTTCGGCCGCAAGTTTCAAGGCTTTGTCGCCATCATCCGCAATTAGGAACTGACAGTTATACGGCTCGAGGGTGTCAACAACCAATTTCCGTACTGCCTGGTGATCGTCAACAAGCAACACCACTGGCCTTTCTTGTGCAATTTTCATAACACACCTCCGTTTGATTTATTCCAAAAACAGCATAGCATAGCAAAACCCCGCCGGCCAGTCAAGTGGCCGCGGAATAAGCCCGCTGGCTGGATAGAGATTTTTTCAACGGCTCACTCATTGAGCCGTTGATTTTACTAGCGCTTTTTGACTTTTTTATTTAGATCTGTTATTCTTTAAATATGGCAACGAAAGCAAAAACCCCAGTATTTTTTATAGCTACCCAAACCAAGAAAGAGCCGATTGTAGTTAACTTTTATACAAAAAAAGGAGAACCGGTTTCATTTGGCGCGGTTAAAAAAGTCAAAACAAAGGAGGGGGTACATTTTTATGCTGATACTCCAAAGTCAAAGAAACGATAATGTCGAAGAAAGGAAAAATAACCTCAGTAGATTTTGATTTTGGTGTCGGTGAAATTGTTCCCTCTACCCAGGAGGCATATCATCACGGAGAATTTGAGGGGACAGTGAGAAAAACAGAGAAAGAATCCTTGAGTGTGTTTAAAAATACAGTGGGTACTGATTTGGATGCTCGACTGAATAGTGACGAGCGATTCCCCAGCGACGGGGAAATTTTTGTTTTTATTCTGCAGTACTTTTCCGGTGAGAGCGAATATGCGCGGCGCGACATAGACAATATGGCCAAAACTATTCTCGATATCTTAAAAGGCAGGTTTTACAGAGATGATAGTCAGGTTAAAACGTTGCTCATAGGCAAGAAAACAGAAAGGCGAGTGCCGCAAAATTTCGCGTATGTGGCTATCAAAAAGCTCACCGCTACACAAGATGTTGATGCTCTTAAAATTTCAGGATTGGAGCGTTCGGTTACTATGTTTCAGGAACTCAAAAGCAGAGGGGTATTGTAAAGTCCCTCTTCCCCCCGTTGCCGAGCCTCGTATCAGAGCAAAGGTCCGGTACGAAAAAGTTTCCTAGAGACCAGCGATATTTCAACGGCTCAAAGGGGAGCCTGGTATAAATATCCTTTAAATTCCAAGAGCTAACATTTGTAACCCTTAGCATAGCAATTTGTCACCCCCAAATATTACCTGTACAGCAATTTGACAGATTCTTTTGGAGGGCTATACTAATATGAAAACTATATTATTAATTATTCAAGGAAATTCAACATGTCAAAGGCTAATATTGGCTTAAACAAGCCAAAAGGCATTGTTACTCTCTCTCTCTCTCTCTCTCTCTTAAGTAAGTTGAGCCTGGCCGCTGCTTTGGTTTTGGTAGGCGGTTTTTTTGCGTCTAGCGCGAATGCGGCAATTTCAACCCTCACCCTGACTTCACCGAACGGCGGTGAACGGCTGGGCGGAGGTCCGGTGGATATCACTTGGACGCAAGTGGGAGGAACGTCAGGTGACTTGGTTGATATTACTTTGATTGACGATGTTCTCGGCTCATCACACGAAATCGCGATCAACGTACCCTTTGATGCTTCGCCGTATGCTTGGACCGGTTTGCCTTCAGAAGTAGCCGGCCCAAACTATAAGATAAAAGTCCTTAAAGCTGGCACCTCAACTGTTTATGATACTTCTGATGCGGTTTTTACGATTGATAACACTTCACCAACGATTACCTCTCTCGCTACTTTGGATACCGACGGCAATGGCAACGTAGATCAGCTTGATCTCACCTTCAGCGAACCAGTGCGTGATGTATCATTTTTAGCGGCAGGTTTTACTATTGACGGCCAGCCTGGAACATCAATAAACACCGGAGTGACGGCTAATGATAATTCTTTTTCCGTTTTGTTTAGCGGGGTGATAGGTACTGGCGAAAAAAGCGTAACTTATACTGCCGGAACTGGAACCGATATGGCCACCCCGGGTAATTTACTGGCTACCAATACTCAAACTGCCACTGATTTGGCAGCACCTGTTTTTATTTCTGCTAGAACGCTAACTACAACCACGATTCGTGCCACTTTTAGCGAAGATGTTATGAATGTAAATTTAAGTGGCAATGAGTTTACTGTTGTTGGACATACTGTCTCAGGGGCTTCAGAGTTGAATGGTGTTGTCACATTAGTACTCTTAACACCTATAGGAACTGGAGAAACTCCAGACGTGACATTTGATACGGATGACTTCTTTAGAGATATCGCCCTCAACCAAGCAATCGATCCTACAACCCTAACACCAAGTGACGGTGTTGCGCCGGTTCTTTTAGAAATTACCCCTGTTACTACTCCCACAATGGACGATACACCTGATTACACATTCAGTTCGTCTGAACCGGGAACAATCAGCTATGATGGTGGGTGTTCCAGCGCGACAACCGCGGCTGTGGAAAGTGATAATCTAATTACATTCGATACATTAACTGACGGAACTTATAATACTTGCACTATTAGCGTCATCGACTCATCGGGTAATGAAAGTAGCCTCTTGCTTGTTAGTTTTTTCCAAGTGGATGCTACGCCTGTGGCAGTTACAGATATTACTTCCGAGCCCGGCGCTCTTACTATTGACACAACTACATTCTCTCCAGCGCTCGGGAGCTCGCTCTTGAGAACGGACCAAGCTTTTTATGCCGTCCGAGCAACTTCAATTGTTGCCCAATCTATCTCAAATGTGCAATGGAGGATCACAATAGAAGGTCCGGCAGGATTTACTCCAGATATGGTGGACTTAGATGAGGTTGGATGGTCGGATATCGGTCCGAATCCCGACTCTACCACAATATTCCATTACCCATTTGTGGGGAGCGGTACTTTGGTAGCGATTGGCTCTTGTACAGATCCAGACCCCGTTCACGACAATAGTTGCGTGACTGACAGCTTTGATATCGATTCTACCGATGACTTCAAAAATGTTGACCGAGTGAATTTTGCCTCGACCGCACCTCTTGGAACTTACACTATCAAGCGGGTACTCGTTTTGGCTGACGCGACGCCGGTCTCGAACGAGCTGGATGTTGCAACATTTACTGTTACCAATAATCGGCCGGTTCTTGAAGACATTGATGATAAAATAGTTGACGAATTGACTGAACTTGCTTTCCAAGCCACAGCAAGCGATGTGGAAGTCAGTGCTTTAACCTTTACTCTTGAGGACGCGCCGGCGGGAGCTTCCATTACCCCGGACGGGACTTTTACTTGGACATCGACTGAAGAACAAGGAGGAAACCCAAGCGCTGATTATTCCTTTACTGTGATTGTAACTGACGCTGACGGCGGAACGGATTCGCGACTAGTTAATGTAACAGTGAATGAAGTCAATGTTGCTCCCGTGGCGACAGATAGTTCTGTTTCCACGGATGAGGATATTCCGCTTCTGATCACTCTTCCAGCAACCGATGCGGATATTCCCGTCAATACACTTACATATTCAATTGTGACCGGCCTTAACTGTAACTGTGGAATTTTGGGTACTGTAGTGGGAAATCAAGTTACTTTCATGCCAGATCTTAATGTTTCAACTACAACAGCGATGTTTACCTTCAAGACAAATGACGGTCTTGTAGATAGTAATGAATCGCAAGTGAATATTGTCGTGAATCCGGTAAACGATGTACCAATCCTTGACTCAATTCCGGTTCAAACTGTTATAGCTGGTAACGACCTAAACTTCACCGCGAGCGCAACTGATGTTGATGGAGACACTCTGAATTTCACGTTGACGGGAAATTCGGCCGGCTCTTCAATTGATTCTTTAACCGGTCTGTTTAGCTGGACCCCTACCATCTCTGGTGTTTATCTTTTCGACGTTGTTGTTTCCGATGGGAATGGTGGAACCGATAGTCAAACAGTTCAGGTTACGGTGAATCACGCGGCAATCGCGAAAATTGTGATTTCGGCAGAGCCTACCACCCTCTCGGTGGAGAATCAAAGCACGATTAGTGTGGTCGGAAAAGACCAATTTGACAACGTGGCAACAAGCGACAATAGCACAATCGTTGTTCTTTCGGCAGATAATGGCGGAAGTTTGGGAACTGCATTACTCACGCTAAGCAACGGCCTTGCGGGAACAACTCTCTCCAAATCCTCTGCAGGAGATGTGCATGTGAACGCTTCAAGCGGAATTCTCACCCCTTCGCAGGTAACGGTGACATTCAATGCTGTGCCTGGCGATGAAACGGCTCCAACTATTCTAAGCCATAATCCAGCAGACGATTCAACCAGTGTGTCAGTCGGTGTGACTCCTTTCCTGGTTTTCTCCGAGCCCTTGAAGTCCTCAACCGTGAATTCCGCGAATATCCAGCTGAAGAAATACGATGACGATTCGGCTGTTCCCGCGACAGTTTCCCTTGTTGAAGGCGGGACACAGGTAAACATTGATTTAACGAGCCCTTTGGAAAATGACACCCAGTATTACTTTGCCGTATCAGCCGGATTGCAGGACGAGGTGGGTAATGCCTTCGCCAATGTGCTTGACACCAGCACGAAAGCCGGCCACGAATTCACTACGGCGGAACTCGCCGGCATTGTGCTTGATGATGTCAGTTTGCCTTCTATAGGAACGGCAAACAACACTTATCTTGGCGGCTGGCACTACATCTTCAGGATTACCGTGAATGATCCGGCGGAAACAAATCTCTCTATGAAATTCACCGATTGGATGAACACGGAAGATTCGGAGGAAACCGTACCGGTCTTCGATAACACGCGCCTTCTTCTGAATGCGGGCGCTGGAGTCGGCTTGACTGAAGCGGACATTGAGGCGGGATTCTCGCTCGGTAATGAGTACGAAGACCAGACACCGGGCCCGGTTGATATAGGCGCGGTGGATATTAATCCTGACAGGGCCGGCAGACAGGTGCAGTTTGATATCTTTGTTAAACTTCCTGAAGATACCGCTCCTGGATTCTACACCACCGATTTCGTTATTCGAACCGAAACGCCATAACCCCAGTATCAAGCCATGATTAAAAGGACTATTCTTACCACAACAGTTATCTTTTTCCTGGCGGCTTGTTCGTCGTTGGCTTCGGAGCTACCCGGAACGATTTCTACCGGCATTGTCTTACCGCAAATTTCGGCTGAACAGAACGCCGCTCCCAGTACCGACAGCGTGACCATTATTTGGACTACCAGCCACCCGGCAACGAGCCGCGTGATCTACGACACAGTTTCGCATCCTGTTCTGGGCGCGGCACCGAACTACGGCTACGCCAATTCCACGGTTGAAGATTCAACCTTGGTAACTTCGCATTCCGTAACTGTTGCGGGTCTTTCGGCCGGCACCAATTATTTCTTTAGGCCCGTGTCCCACGGCTCGCCTGAAACTGTGGGCGCTGAAATTTCCGCGACCACTGCCAGCGCTCCTGCCGGTGGTGGAGGGGGAGGCGGCGGGGGTGGCGGCGGATCTTCTGGTGGTGGGGGAGGGAGTGCAAGCCCTAGCCCAACACCAACGCCTTCTCAAACCCCGAATACCAGCCAAGTATTGGGAGAGGTGCTGACCAACGCCCACCCAAACGGCACGCTAATCCTAGACGGCCAGACCATCTATATTGTCAAAGACGGCCAGCGGTACGGCTTCCGCAATCCCGAAGAGTATTTCTCACACGGCTACGGGTTCAGTCAGGCCGTACCGGCCAATGACTCTGATCGGGCGTTGCCCGAGGCCGCCTCAATGAAAGCGCTTGAAGGAGCACTCGTTCTCGATGCTACGGACGGCCGTACTGTTTATATGATCGGGTCAAACGGCGTGAAGCGCGGCTTTACGTCCGCTGAAGTGTTCCAGCAATTAGGATACTCGTTCAAAGGGCTTCTCAAGATTGACCTGTCAGATTATACTGTCGGGCCAGTCATAAACCTGACTTCCGAGGCCCACCCCGAAGGCGCGTTGGTCCTGGATCAGGGAACGGTCTGGTGGATAAAAAATAGTAGCCGCTTGGGTTTTGCGTCAGACGTAGTGTTTAGCACCTACGGCTTTACGTTCGGCCGCGTGGTCGCGGCCAATGCCGCGGACATGGCCCTGCCAGTCGGCCCGCTGGTCAAATTCCGCGATGGGACACTGGTCAACGACCAAGGCACGATCTATGTTATCTCGGACGGCAAGAAGCTCGGTTTTCGCAGTATGAACGCGCTCCTGACAAGAGGGTACGCTTTGAAGAACGTCATCAACGGCAGGGTGGATGCTTACGAAGCTAGCGCCGCTTTGGATTAGCAACTAGGTTGCCAAATACGAAAAATCCGCTGGATAGAGGTTTTTTCAACGGTTCACGACTTGAGCCGTTGATTTTTTGGCATCTTAGCTGTTGATGTGTTAAACTAAGACCATGATTTTGATCACGATTTTAGTATTTATTTTTATTTTGGGCTTGCTCATCTTCGTTCACGAGCTCGGGCATTTTGTGATGGCGAAACGATCAGGTATGAAGGTTGACGAATTCGGATTTGGTTTTCCCCCGCGCCTGTTCGGCATTCGCAAAGGCGAAACCATTTATTCTGTAAACTGGATCCCTCTGGGCGGATTTGTCAAAATTCTAGGAGAGGACAATCATACCTCCTCGGATCCGCGGTCCTTTTCCAACCAGCCGTTCTGGCCGCGGTTCTCGGTTTTAGTCGCCGGCGTTGCCATGAATCTGGTTCTGGCGTGGTTTTTGTTGTTTTTGGGCCTGTCGGTTATCGGCACCCCGGCCGAAGTCCAGGAAGGTCAGGATTTGGGAAGCGCTAAAATTGTCGGGGATGCGCAACTGGCGATCATCGCGGTTCAGCCGAATTCGCCGGCGGAATACGCCGGGTTTAAACCCGGCGACGCGATCTTGAGCATTGACGGCAGGCAATTTGGCAGTATAGACGAGATGATTGCCTATACCAAATCCCGAGCCGGACAGCTCACCACTTACGAATTAAAGCGCGGCCAGGAAACCTTGAGCCGGAGTGTTATACCGCGGCCAACCCCTCCGCCGGACAGCGGGCCGGTTGGGTTTATTCCCGCCATGGTGGCCAAGGTGGTCTATCCGCCAATCACCGCGTTGGGTTTGTCCGCTGTCTCTGTGTGGGCGAAAATTTCGGGAATCCTGATGGCTTTTGGTCTTCTTTTGAAAGGTCTCGTGAGCGAAGGCCGCCTCATGGAAGGGCTTTCCGGCCCGGTCGGAATCGCGGTTTTGACCCGGGATTTCACCAGATTGGGCTTGCCTTATCTGACGCAGTTTGTCGCCGTTCTCTCCATTAATTTGGCGATCATTAACGCGTTTCCTTTTCCCGCCCTGGACGGGGGGCGGATACTTTTTCTCATCATCGAGAAAATTCGCGGGCTGAAGAGCGTCAAATGGGAGAGAATCGCGAACGCGGTCGGCTTCATGCTGCTTATCACATTGATGGTTGTGATTACCTATCGGGACATTGGTCGGTTTTCAGAGCAGTTCAAGAGGCTATTTGAGAACATTTTATAAAATGAAACAATCCCAGCTATTTACCAGGACCCTAAAGGAAGCGCCGAAGGATGAGACAGCCGCTAACGCCCGATATTTGACGCGCGGCGGCTTCATTTACAAAAATTCAGCGGGAATTTATTCGTTTCTGCCGCTCGGCTGGCGCGTTTTGCAAAAAATCGCGGCCATAATCCGCGAAGAAATGAATGCGATTGGCGGGCAGGAGCTGCTCCTGCCGGCGCTGGTGGAAAAAAAATATTTGGATACCACGGGGCGGTGGAATGTTGATGTTGGATTCGAAGTAAAAGGCAAGGAAGATGAAAACGCGGGTTTTGTCCTTGGTTGGACGCACGAGGAGGTGCTCACGGCCATCGCCACAAAATTTATTACTTCTTACAAAGACCTGCCGTTTGCCGCTTATCAGATTCAAACAAAGTTCCGCAATGAACCACGGGCCAAATCCGGCCTTTTGCGCGGCCGTGAGTTTATGATGAAAGATCTTTATAGTTTCCACGCAGACGAGGCGGACCTTAATCGCTATTACGAGGAAGTGAAGAAGGCTTACCTGAAAATTTTCCAGCGCGTGGGACTCGAGACGGTCTATACCGTGGCGACGGGAGGAGATTTCACCGCCAGTCAGACTCATGAATTTCAAGTGGTTTGTTCGGTCGGCGAGGATACTATTTTTGTCTGTTCCAAATGTGATTACGCGGAGAATGAGGAAATTTCGAAACTCAAGGCAGGGGACAAGTGTCTCAAATGCGGCGGCGCTGTTAAAGAGCAAAAATCAATTGAGGTCGGGAATATTTTCCCGCTTGGCACGAAGTATTCCAAAGCCTTTAACCTGCAATATACAAAGGACAACGGAGAGAAAGGGTACGTTGCAATGGGTTCTTACGGAATTGGGCTTGGGCGGGTGATGGGAACAATCGTCGAGATTTACCACGATGATGCCGGCATAATCTGGCCGGAAAGCGTCGCACCTTTTGCCGTTCATCTTCTGGAACTGGGCGCACCTGCCGAAAAAATTCATGATGCTTTACTGAAAGCGGGAATTGAGGTACTCTATGATGACAGAGATATAAGCAACGGCGCGAAATTCGTGGACGCAGACTTGATTGGTATCCCTTATCGGGCCGTGGTGTCAAAAAAGACGGGAAGCAAGATTGAATTAAAGCGCAGAGGCGATGAAAAGACGGAATTAGTAAGTTTGAAAGAGTTATTGAAGTTAGGGCATGGTTAGAATTTCTAATTGTTCTAATTGACCTAATTTCTGAAAAATAAAAATAAAACCCCAATTTCTGAATTGAGTCATTGGGTGATTGGTTATTGTTTAGAAATTAAAAATTAGGAATTAGAAATTTCGTTCCATGAGCTTATCAGATAAAATTTTCGGTAAATTTTCAAAAGACATCGGCATTGATCTCGGCACTGCCAATACCCTCGTGTATGTGCGCGGCAAGGGCATTGTGATAAACGAACCATCGGTTGTGGCGATAAACACGAAAACCAAGCAGATTTTGGCGATTGGCAACGAGGCCAAGAAGATGGTCGGCCGCACGCCCGGGCACATTGTGGCAACGAGGCCCTTGACCGACGGGGTAATTTCCGACTTCGAAGTAACCGAACAAATGCTACGGTATTTCATTGATAAAGTGCACCAGCAGGTTTTTAATTTTTTGGCGCGTCCCCAGGTGGTAATCGGGATTCCTTCCGGCGTGACAGAAGTGGAAAAGCGGGCGGTGCAGGACGCCACGCTCAATGCCGGGGCCAGACTGGCATTTCTGATAGAGGAGCCGATGGCGGCCGCGATTGGCGCGAGGCTACCCGTGCAGGACCCTTCCGGCTCGATGATCGTGGATATTGGCGGTGGAACGTCGGAAATCGCGGTCATTTCTTTGGGCGGAATCGTCGTATCCAAGAGTATCCGCGTCGCGGGCGACGAGATGAACGAAAACATCATTCAATTCGCCCGGGACGAATTCAATCTTCTGCTTGGGGAGCGGACGGCGGAAGAAGTGAAAATTAAAATTGGTTCTGCCTGTCCGGTTAAAGAGCGCATGGAAACAAAGATGCGTGGTCGGGACCTGGTTACGGGTTTGCCGAAAGAAGTCGCGGTAAATGACGAACAGATCAGGATAGCCCTGTCCCGATCGGTGCGAACCATAGTCAATTCCGTGAGGCAGGCAATCGAAGAAACCCCCCCGGAACTGGTCGCGGATATCATGCAGCGCGGGATAGTGCTTGCTGGCGGAGGCGCTCTTTTGAGGGGAATTGATCAATTAATCGCCAAGGAGACGCATATGCCCGTTTCTATCACGGACGATCCTCTGACTACGGTGGTGCGCGGAGCCGGGATTGTTTTGGAGGATTTAGAATCGCTTCGGGAAGTTTTGGTGCTCACTGAGTTTGAACAGACGCCGAGATGAGGCAAGGCTTCGTCCATATTATTATCGTATTTTTGCTTCTCGTCGGCCTAATTTTTTTAAACGCGGCCGGCGTGCTCGGGTCGGTTTTGGATAAAAGCAGGATCGGCGCGGAATTTTTGAGCCGCCCGCTGACGGTGCCCTCGCAAGTTTTGAAAAATTTTGCCGTGGGTCTTGTTTCATTGCGGGACCTCATGAGACAAAACCAAATTTTGAGCGGGCAAGTCGAGGAATTAACCGCCGAAATCGCGGAATTGGAAAAGGCGGGTTTGGAAAATCAAGTTCTCCGTGAGGCTTTAAATTTTAAAGCGGAGACCCAGCTTATTCTAATTCCAGCGGAAGTAATTACGCTTGATGTGCTCAATATTGATCAGAAAGTCACCATAAACCGGGGACGCGACCGGGGCATCGAGGCAGGGGACGCGGTGGTAGTATCAGGCAAAGTTCTCGTTGGCGTCGTATCCGCGGTGTTTGATTCCACCAGCCAGTTCGAACTCATCACTTCTTCGGGAATTGCCGTCAACGCGCAAGTTTCCAAAAGGGAGGCTACTGGCGGAATCGTACGCGGCGAGCACGGCTTAGGTTTACTATTTGATCTCATCTCCCAGACGGAGGTGATAAAGCTCAAAGACAGAATCATTACGTCCGGGCTCGGCGGCCGTTTTCCGGCGAATTTGCTCATTGGGGAAGTTGGCGAAATTCGGTCCAGCTCAAGCGAACTTTTCCAAAAAGCCAGCGTGATTTCGGCGACTAATTTGCGAAATTTGCGCGTGGTTTTCGTGGTAAAAAAATCTGAATGAACAACAAAAAAATAACTTACTTTTTGTCGCTGATTTTCCTGTTTCTGCTGCAGACCGCTTCATTAAACGTTTTTTCTAACGTTCCGTACGTCGTTCCGCAGTTATTGTTGCTATTCGTGATTATTTTATCGCTAACCCATTCCCTGCCCGAGGCGGTATGGTTTGCCTTCACTGCCGGCTTTTTGGCCGAAGTTTTTTCAGGGTTGTTTTTCGGGACATATATTTTTGGCTTTGTCGTGATTGGGGTGGCGGTTTATGTAACGACGCGACACCTGATATCTCAAGAGATAATGATATTGCCGACCGCGATCTTGGTGATTTCAGGGACTCTGCTTTTGCCGCTCCTGGCATATTTTTTCAATTGGTTTGCGTCAGCTTTGTATTCCACGGTAGCGGTTCCGATTCGCAATTTTTACCCCCCAGCGATTATTTGGACCGTATTCAGTAATCTGATTTTTTGCTATCCAATCACAAAAATTTTTATTTTTTTCTCCAGACTTAAAACTGCGAAGTGAGAAACCCTTTCAAAATAAAAAATGGAATTGAAGAGGACTTAGAAATCGATACGGGTTATGATACTCTGGCGTTCGAAGAGAGCCTGTTTGGGGACGATTCCTTGGAGGAACGGTTGGAGCGCGGGGAAGCCGCTTCCAAACTTCGTTTGCGTTTTTTGTGGTGGCTGATGGTTTTGGTTTTTGTATCTGTCGGAGCCAGGCTTTACTATTTAGGAATTACCGAGCATGGCTATTACCGCGAAATTTCCGAGGGCAATCGTCTGCGGGTTGAATATCTTCCAGCGCCCCGAGGCGCCGTCTATGACCGCTATGGCGAGGTTTTAGCCGCAAATCGGCCCAGTTTTGAAGCGGTAGCTACCCCCCTTGATTTGCCGAAGGATGAGCAGGAACGGGAAAATGTCATTGCCCGCGTTGCCGGGATTATCGGTTTATCTCCGGATGAGGTAGGGAATATTTTGGTCCAGGATTTAAGCGCGTCATTTCAATCTGTCCTGGTAAAACAGAATATCTCAAGGGATCAGGCGCTCATTTTCAATGAGCAAGCCCGCGAACTGCCTGGTTTTAGAGTGGTGAACACCCCGATTCGGGATTATAAATCTCCTTTCGCCCTGGCCCACATGCTCGGCTTTGTAGGCAAAATCAGTCTGGAAGAATATGGGCAATATTCGCCAAGAGGGTATTTATTTAATGACTCATTAGGAAAGACCGGCCTCGAGCAAGTTTATGAAGATTATCTTCGGGGCACTTTCGGCCAGCGCCAGGTGGAAGTGGACGCGCGCGGGATAATCAAAAAAGTTTTCGGCGAAAAGCCGTCTCTTCCCGGAGCAAACTTGCGCCTTAACATCGATTACGATCTTCAGCAAAAAATTTACGACAGCCTGACGGAACGACTTCGAGCCTTGGGTCGAAAACGGGCCGCAGCTATTGCCATGGATCCGAGAAACGGTGAAATCTTGGCCTACGTCAGTCTGCCCTCGTACGATAATAATTCTTTTGCCGAAGGGATCACCCCAAAGGATTATGAAAAATTGGTATCGGATTCAAACCAGCCGCTTTTCAATCGAACCATCGGCGGTACCTACCCTCCCGGCTCGACAGTGAAGCCGATGGTCGCCCTGGCCGCGCTTTCGGAAGGTACTATCACGGATAAAACGATTATTCAAGACGACGGTTATATCGTCATAAAAAATATTTATGGCGGGCCGGATTCGTTTTTTTACGGCTATGGACGGAGGGCCTTGGGACTGATGGACGTGAGGCGCGCGATCGCCCTATCTTCTGACATATTTTTTTATGTCTTGGGCGGAGGATATGAAACGGCCAAAATCGAAGGGTTGGGCATAGAAAAACTTGCGGAATATTATCGTCAGTTTAAAATTAACGAAAGGTTGGGAATTGATCTGCCGGGTGAGAAAGAAGGTTTGGTGCCGACACCGGCGTGGAAAAAAGAAAGATTTGGCGATGATCCAAACCTATCCCGCTGGTATTTGGGTGATACTTATCACGTCGCCATCGGCCAGGGGGATTTGTTGGCCAGCCCTTTGCATGTGCTGTCTTGGACCTCAACGATTGGAAACGGCGGCACGATATACGCGCCCCAGATCGTCGATCGAATCGAGGATAACGACGGAGGGGTGATCAAGCAGTTCGAACCAAAAGTTTTATCGCGCCTCGGGATTGATCCAAAATACATTCAAATTGTCCGGGAGGGGATGCGGCGGGCGGTCACGGAAGGGACCGCGAGATCGTTAAATTCACTTTCGATTACTTCGGGCGCGAAAACCGGAACCGCCCAGTTTGATGCGAAGAACTCGAACCGTTCCCACGCCTGGTTTGCGGCCTTCGCCCCGTATGAAAATCCGGAAATCGCGATTGTCGTGCTGATTGAGGACGGGGGAGAAGGAGGAGTCAATGCCGCGCCAGTCGTGCGCGAGACGCTGGATTGGTGGAGCAAAAACCGGTACGGGAGGTAAAAACAAAGGCAGACTTTGATAATTCCGTAAAACTCCACAATTGTGGTAAATCACGGAACGGGGATTTTTTTATATGATGCATACTGTATACGTGGAGGCTTTCTGCTAATTTATACCGCTATAGCGGTATAAATTAGCATTTGATTCTATGATAGTTGTGACAGACGGTTATAATAGTTGCGGGCGTTCCGAGCGCTGGAAATAGATTTTGCAGAGGTTTGATAATTTTGTGCATTTATGCGAGAATGGTTTTATGGAAAACTGGGAAATTAAAGCGAAATTTAGAGAGGGGTAAAATCATGCAAAATTTTTCTATTCCAAATCTAGAAATACTTATTCCAGTATTTATTTGGTCGCTCGCGTGGAAGGGTTTTGCTCTGTGGCGCGCGGCAAGAAAGAGCCAAAAAGGCTGGTTTGTCGCGATTCTCATCGTTAATTCCGCCGGAATTCTGGAAATAATTTACCTTTTGACCGCGGGGAAACAAAAATCAACAGAAGACCAACAGGTTGTGAACAGGTTATAAACATCGAAAGTTTTTTTGGCTTAAAATAAATCAAAATATTTTTAATTGACATTTTAGGGCCCTATAATAGAATGACGAAGTGGGGGGTATCTCTTTGAAAACGTAGTTTTGGAAAGTGATTGCGAGAAATCGCGGTTCGCTGGTCTGCCCGATCAACAGTCTAGGGCCTTTTCTCCGGGAGAAGGCGTTTCTTGCCCGTTTTCAATCACGATATTCTTCACGTTGAAGAAAGGATTTGGTGCTTGCACTCGATCCTTTTTTCGTTCTCCTCCGCTATTATCCTCCGCAGCTTGTCTGCGGAGATTGAAGTTGAGAGAATCCTCCGTAGCTTTAGCGAAGGAGGACAGTAGCTTCGGAAGAATGAACGCTATTGAAAAGTTGCGGTGGTTCATTTATGCTCTTTGAGTATGGTTCAAATAGTCGACGGCAACAAAATCGCTGATAAAATATTGATAGACCTGGCAGGCAGAATTTCCAAGTTTCATGAAGCCGGTTTTTCGCCAAAGCTAATCGTGATTCAGGTGGGGGAAAATCCTGCTTCAGCGTCGTACATAAAAATAAAGCAAAAAAAAGCTGTGTCAATCGGCCTGTCCGTAGAAATTAGGAGCTATCCAGAAAGCGTTTCCTGGGCCGAATTGCAGGGAGCAATTGGAAAAATTGCCGGGGAACCGGGAGTCTGCGGGCTTTTGGTTCAGTTGCCCCTGCCAGTGCATTTAGATCGGCAAGCGATACTTGATACGATTCCGCCTGCAGTGGATGTGGACTGTCTTACTTCCACGAATAAACAAAAAATAATAAAAGGCGAAGACACTCTCTTTGTCCCGCCCGCAGCGGCCGCGGTTCTGGAAATATTAAATTATTACGAGATTGATTTGGCAAAAGAGAATATCCTGATCGTGGGGTCGGGTAATCTGATTGGAAAACCTTTGGCCGCGATTCTTCTTCGACAAAATATAAATTTCCAGATGGCCAACAGGCGAACCAAAAATCTCCGTGAACTTATAAAAAACGCGTCGGTCATCATCTCTGGAGCGGGAAGACCAGGCCTTGTTACTGGAGAAATGATTCGGGACGGAGCGGTGGTGATTGACGCCGGAACAACCGGATCGGAGACGGGCGAAATAGTTGGAGACGTGGATACCGAGACTGTTTCAAAGAAAGCGCGGCTTCTGGCGCCGGTGCCGGGTGGCGTGGGTCCGGTGACAATTGCCATGCTATTTCGCAACGTATTGGCAGCCGCGGCATTGAGATTTGACATCAAAAACATACAATAGTAGAATCACCCCATTATGCCCAGTAACAAAACTTGACATGAGCAAGCCTTCAGCAAAATTTATAAACTATTTCAAAAGATTAATGTATGTCGAATAATTTATCGTTAACTTCACATTTAAGCTTCGCTTGCTAAATTTTGGCAAGTCAAGTTGTTGTTACTGGGTATGCCAAAAAGACATTTATTGACCCAAGCGGGATTGAATAAGTTAAAAAAGGAACTGGAAGTTTTTGTAAATCAGAAGCGTAAGGAAGTAATCGAACGAATTCAGGAAGCGGTCGCGCATGGTGATCTCTCGGAAAACGCGGATTACGCGCAGGCCAAAGAAGAGCAGGCGTTCATCGAGGGCCGCATCCAAGAGCTTGAAGAAACCATCAAAAACGCGGAGCTGATCAAGACCAGTGGTAATCGCAATATTGTCTCTATTGGTTCTACTGTTCGCTGCAAAGCCAATGGCGAAGAGCGGGTATATACCATTGTCGGTGCCAACGAAGCCAATCCAGCCGAGGGCAGAATTTCCAATGAATCCCTGGTCGGTCAGAAACTCCTCGGATCAAAAATCGGGGACGCGATAGATATCCAAACTCCGGCAGGCAAGGTGGAATATAAGGTCGTGGAAATTCTTTAAAATATCTGATAAAACGCCTCAACCGTCGGTTGAGGCGTTTTATTTTGATCGTGAATTATGGTACAATAAAGTGAAATGACAGAAAAAGAAAAAGTACTATTTCAAGATAGAGTTAAAAAGCTCCAGGAACTGCGCAAGGCAGGAATTGACCCGTACCCTTCAAAGGCCGCGCGGACGCATACAAACCGCGAGGCCGTTGAACACTTCGACAAGCTCAGTGAAAAAACTGTTACCCTCGTCGGCAGGATACGAAGCATGAGAGACATGGGTAAAATCTCATTCACAAATCTAGAAGATGAAACCGGAAAAATTCAGGTATTGTTTAAAGAGGACAACCTAAACAGTTACAAAAATATTATCGGCAAATTGGATATAGGGGACTTCATTGAAGTCAGCGGAACACTTTTCAAGACCAAAACGGGAGAAAAAACCATTGAGGCGAAAGATTTCAAGCTCCTTTCCAAAAGTTTACGCGCGTTGCCTGAAAAATGGCATGGGCTCACGGATACCGAGACGAGACTGCGCAAACGCTATCTGGACATGATCGTCAATCCGAAAGTCCGCGAAATGTTCAGGAAAAAATCTGTTTTTTGGCGGGCAATACGCGAGTTTCTAACAGAGAAAGGATTTCTCGAAGTTGAAACGCCGGTCTTAGAAACCGTACCGGGAGGCGCGGAAGCGGAACCGTTTGTTACCCACCACAATGCGCTGGATAGGGATTTTTTCCTGCGCATCTCTTTGGAACTGCCGCTAAAAAGACTTCTGGTCGGCGGTTTTGAGAAAGTTTTTGAGATCGGCAGAATTTTTCGAAATGAAGGAATTTCTACCGAACATCTGCAGGATTATACGCAATGTGAATTTTATTGGGCACACGCGGATTATGAAGATCTCATGGGCCTGCTCGAGGAGTTCTATAGGAAGATTGTCAAGAATTTACTGGGTACGACCAAGGTCAAAAATGAGGGCGTCGAGGTAGATTGGGGGAAAGAATGGAAACGTTATGATTACTATAAATTATTTGAAAAAGAAACGGGCTTGGATTTAAGCAAGGCGGATAAAAGCCAACTCCAGGAGTTCGCCGATAAATCGAAAATTCAGTATGAGAAGTTCGCGGGGAAGGGCCGACTCGTCGACCTGATCTACAAAAAGATTGTTCGGCCCAAACTCATCGAGCCGGGATTTCTCCTCGACCCGCCGGTGGAGGTTGAACCTCTGGCCAAGCGGCATCCGAAGGATCCCAATCGCGTCCAGCGTTTGCAGGTGATGGCTTGGGGAACGGAACTGGGCAAAGGCTTTTCGGAGCTGAATGATCCTTTGGACCAGCGCGGTAGATTTGAAGAACAGATGAAATTGCGGGAGGCAGGCGATAAAGAGGCGCAGATACTTGATGAAGATTTTATCGAGGCTCTGGAGTATGGCATGCCGCCCGCCGTGGGGTTTGGGCTGTCAGAGAGACTGTTCGCGGTATTGATGGATAAATCAATCAGAGAGACCGTGATTTTTCCTCCGATGAGAGAATAAAATTACTCCTTCATCGCGCCGCCGCTTGCAAAGAGTTATTATTAAAATTAGAACCGTATTTGAGCAGTTATATGCTGGATATAAAATTTATCCGCGAAAATCAGGAGGCAGTCAAAAAAGCCGTCGGAGACAAAGGGGTTGATTTAGATTTGGGCAAATTGCTCGCGTTGGATGAACAGCGCCGGAAACTAACCACGGAAATAGACGAATTGCGCAGGCAGCGCAGGGCGATTGCGCAAAGTCGGGATATCGAACAGGGCAAAGCAGTGAAACAAAAATTAAGCGCGTTGGAAAACCAACTGACGGAGACAGAAAAAAGTTTTGGCGAATTGATGTTTTCTGTGCCAAACATTCCTTCCCCCGAAACGCCCGTTGGGTCTGATGCCACCGCGAATAAAGAAATATATAAATGGGGGCAAGTTCCCAAGTTCGATTTTGAACCCAAGTCGCATATGGAATTGGGAAAAAGTTTAGATCTGATTGATTTTGAAAGGGGGGCCAAAGTTTCTGGATTTCGCGGGTACTTTTTGAAAAATGAGGGAGTGCTTCTGCAATTAGGCGTTCTATTTTACGCGCTCACAAAAGTCATCTCGCGAGGATTCGCGCCGATGATGCCGCCGGCGCTTGTTCGGGAATTCGCGCTAATCGGCAGCGGACATTTACCTTTCGGCAAGGAGGAAATTTACCAGATCGGCAATCCTCACAGTCTTGCGGAACAGGACCGGGGTTCCAAAGAGAAAATGTTTTTAGCAGGAACCTCCGAGCCATCGCTTCTGGCGTATTACGCGGACGAAGTATTGGATGAGAAAGACCTCCCAATCAAATTTTGCGGAATCTCCCCGTGTTTCCGGAGTGAGGTTGGCTCTTATGGCAAGGATGCCAAGGGCGTTTATCGCGTCCATGAGTTTATGAAAGTGGAGCAGGTGGTGCTGTGCAAAAACGACATTGAAGAAACGAAAAAATGGCTCGTGGAACTCGAGTCGATTTCCAAAGGTATTTTGGAAGATTTGCATCTGCCTTATCGGGTGATAATCAACTCTACCGGTGATCAGGGGGCAGGCAAGTATGAAATGCATGACATTGAGACCTGGATGCCTTCGAGGAAAGCTTATGGCGAGACGCATTCGAACTCCGCTCTTACCGATTGGCAGTCGAGAAGGCTTAATATACGCTATCGAGACCGCCAAGGAAAACTGCATTTAGTTCACACACTCAACAATACGGCAATCGCCAGCCCAAGGATCCTAATTGCGATACTGGAAAATTACCAGCGCAAAGACGGTTCGGTTGAAATTCCCGAAGTTCTGCAGGGATTTGTCGGCAAGAAAGAGATAAGACCGAAGCAATGACGACTTGGATCGAAATTTCCAAATCGGCCCTGCTGTTCAATATCCGACAATTGAGGAAAATCGCGGGCAAATCCCGCCTCATGGCTGTTGTCAAAGCCAACGCCTACGGGCACGGGGTTGAGAAATTGACACCCGTAATCAAAAATAAAGTTGATGGCTTTGCCGTAGCGGGCTTGGATGAAGCACTTATTTTACGAAAAAGCGGCATCAAAAATCCCGTGCTGGTGTTAAGTTATTACGAGAACGACCAGGCCGCCCTCAAGCACGCAATCAGCAAAAACATTAGTTTCGCGGTTTACGGCAAGTCGCAGATTGATTGGCTCAACGAGGCGGCCCGGGTTGCTGGTCGTAGAGCCAAAGTACATTTAAAAGTTGATACCGGGACATCTCGTTTGGGCATAATGCCGCCCGAAGTAGACGATTTCTTGCGGTTTATCCATCAGGCAAAAAATCTCCAGCTAGAAGGAATTTTCTCTCATTTTGCGGATTCCGAAGAAAACGAGACTTATACGAAAAAGCAGTTAAAAATTTTTGATCAAATCGCCGATAGGCCGGAATTTACCAAAGTCATTCGCCACATCGCGTGTTCCGCGGCGGCCGTAATTTACCCTGGTTCGAGGCAAGACCTCGTTCGTATTGGCATCGCTTTGTACGGGCTTTACTCTTCAAAAAAAATTCATATCCCCTTGAAGTCGGTCCTTTCCTGGAGAACAAAAATAATTCAAATTAAAAAATTGCGAGTTGGGACCGCAGTCGGATATGGCCTACGTTTTAAAACGAAACGAAATACAACAATGGCGGTTTTGCCAATTGGGTATGCGGATGGATATGATCGCAAACTCTCAAACATCGGCGAGGTTTTGGTATCCGGCCGGCGTTGCCGGGTGCTGGGGCGGGTTTGCATGAACCTGACCATGGTTGATGTGACGGGGTTATCTGCCAAGGTCGGGAACGAAGCGGTGTTAATAGGAAAACAAGGAAGAGAACAGATCACGGCCGATGAACTCGCGGAAAAAGTTGGGACGAGCAATTATGAAATAGTTACGAGAATTAACTGGAATTTGCCGCGCTATGTCAAAACGTAAATTAAAAGTCGCACTAATTTTTGGAGGAACCTCCAGAGAACGCGAGATTTCTCTGCAAACCGCCCGCACAATCGCGAGATATCTAAATCCGGAAAAATACAAAGTAGTATCAATTGAAATTCCAAAGGGGGTTAAACGGCTTTTCAAGGAGAAGATTGACGTCGCACTCCTCGCCTTGCATGGGCCGGGAGGGGAGGACGGCACTATTCAGGGCATGCTTGAACTTCTAAAACTTCCGTATACTTGCTCCGGCGTGCTCGCATCCGCTCTCGCGATGGACAAGGCGCGGACGAAGAGACTGGTTGTCGGCGCCGGTGTTCCGGTCCTCCCGGATTTATTGATTCATAAAAGGGATTTTACCACGCGCGCGCTCACCCCCCTGCTTCATGGCATAAAGAGAGGGGGGTACAGCAAGGTTGTCATTAAACCAAACAGATTGGGTTCCTCCATTGGCATAACGATCGCAAGCGGTAGCAGGGCTATTGCTAACGGGATCAAAGAAGCATTGAAGCACGACGAAGAAATTTTGATCGAACCTTATATCCAAGGGCGCGAAATTACAGTGCCGGTTTTGGGAAACAATGATCCTTTAGCCTTGCCGTCAGTTGAGATCGTTCCGTGGAGAAAATCAACTTTTTATGACCTTAAAGCAAAATACGAAGAGGGCGGTTCGGAGCATATCATCCCTGCCCCGCTTGCCAAACACGAACAAATTGAGGTTAAAAATTTAGCGCTTTTGGCGCATAAAAGCCTTGGTTGCCGCGGAGTGACGCGATCGGATTTTATCTTTACTCCCGAGGGAAAATTTTATTTTTTGGAAATAAATACGATACCGGGAATGACGCCAATGTCACTGGTTCCTCAATCTGCGGAGAATGCGGGCATCAGCTTTTCTAAACTTTTAGACGAGTTGATAAAACTTGCAAAATACTAGTCCAAAAAAACAGGTGCGCTTTCAGCACCCGGAATTTCGGGAAAAGCTCGAAAAAGCGCGTCGCTATGCGCGCCAGGCTCCCGGTCCGCGATCTCGCTTTGTTCAAATCTTGGGGATTTTGTTTTTATTTTCTGTTTTGTATTTTTTGACGGTTTCTAAAATATTTTTGGTGAGTAATGCCGCGGTTAACGGGGGAGCAGATCAGAAACAGATTGTCGATGTCCTTACCTATTTAGGTGGCAAGCGGTTTTATCTCATACCCAAAAACCACATTTTGCTACTATCGCAAAAACGACTGCTTGCCGAATTGCAGGCAAAATTGCCGACAGTAAGAAAGATTACCTCATACCGCCGTATTCTTCCGAATTCAATAGAACTCACGGTGGAAGCGCGCGAGCCGCGATATATCTGGCAATCCGGCAGCAATTACTATTTACTGGATCAGGATGGCGTGATTTTTGAAAAAATTGCCAATTACGCGCCCGAATCCTTTCCGCAAGTTATCATCAGTGATGGAAGCGCGGAAAATTTGGCGGTGGGGCAGCCGCTCAATATCAACGAAAGTTTAGATTTCATCAAGCATTTGCAGACGTTTTGGGCCGAACAGATGAGAGACATCGGGTTTGTCGGCGTTGAGCTTCCTGGGAGAAAAAGCCCGGATATTTTTGTGAGAACTTCTCTCGGGTTTCGGGTTTATTTTGACGCAAAACGAAGTGCGGGGGCCCAGCTTGCCAATCTGAAATTGCTTTTGTATCAGGAAATAAATCCCGAAACTTATACTGGCCTGTCTTATATTGATTTGCGTCTTCCAAACATCGCGTATTATTGTTACCTTGACGCGCCTTGCGCGCCGGAGAATGCTACCTCAACACTGCCACAATTATGAATTACGTAATTTCACTAGGCGGTTCAATCATCAACCCCGGAAAAATCGATGCTAAGTTTCTTCGAGAGTTTCACAAGCTTATTTTGTCGCTTTCGAAGAGCAACAAGTTTTTTATAGTTACGGGCGGGGGACGCCCTGCGAGGGAAGCGCAGGAGGCGGCAAAGGTAGTTTCAAAGCCGACACCGGTTGATTTGGATTGGATTGGTATTGCCGCGACTAAGGTATATGCCGAACTTTTAAGAAGCATTTTTGGCAAAGAAGCGTATAAAAGGGTTCTTTCCGATCCGAGTAAACGGGTGAGCGGTTTGAAAAAGATTAACTTTTTTTCCGGGTGGAAACCCGGTTGGTCCACGGACTATGTGGCCGTAAAAATAGCGGAAACTTACGGGGTGGGGATAGTGATAAATTTGTCCAACATTGATTATGTACATGACCGTGACCCGCGCAAATACAAAAACGCCAACAAATTCGAGCGGCTGACTTGGGAGGAATTCAACAGACTATTTTCCGGCAGATGGCGTCCGGGCGCGCATGTCCCCTTCGACCCCCTCGCCGCCCGCCTCGCCGAAAAATTAGGTTTGCAAGTAGTGGTCATGAACGGGTCTAGGCTTAAAAATTTGAAAGATTTCCTCCAACGGAAGAGGGTTAAGGGCACAATCATTGCTTAATTGAACGGCTCAATAGGTGAGCCGTTGGCAATGACGACCCTAAACGCGCGGTTGACCCCAAACTGTTTTCTCCGTTTTTTCACGCAATTGCGTGGTTTTTGGGAGAAAGTGTTTTGGGCACTTTAATGAACGACAAATTTGGTAACAACAATTCGTCCTTTAAATCCTGGGGCGTCTTCGTAGCTGACTTCACTAAGTTGTTTCCAATTTGCCGGTACTTGCGGTTTTGAGCCGCCGAAGCCCGTGGTCCACAGCAGCCATATCGTGCTGTTTTTTTGCGCCTTGGAAATATCAGAGATGAGATCGCTGTTCGTTAGAAGGGCCGTGCCGGAAAAGTGGGGAATAGTCTCGAGTGATCCAGAAGAGATTAAAAGCGGTTTGATCCCGGTTTCGTTATAATATTTTAAAGTAAAGAAGATAAAACTTGAACCAACATAAATTTGATCTGGAGCCTTTGCGTTTTGATTGATATAAGCAGAGACCGCCGACATACCCGGCTTATTTTCTATGTTTAGGTCAGTCCAGTTTTTAAAGAACGCAAAAAGACTGCCGCCGATGAGCGCGATTATCAAAAACCATCGCAAAGCGCGGTTTGGAATTTTCGAAAAAGATATGATAACCAGAATGCTGAAGAAAAGTGACGCGAATACAAAATAGCGATCCAGGTAGAGGTTTGTCCGAAGCGAGACAGTAACGGCCGCCGCAATCGGGACGAGTAACCCAAACAAGATATACCATTTAGTAAAGCTTCTGACTTTTTTGATGAAGTACAGGATTAGCAAAATCGAGACCAGGGTCGCAATCGCCAGATATATCCGGCCGATTCCCTGCCCGCCGAACATCATTTTCCAGACAGTTCCGGGAGCCGACCAGCGGTCCATGGGCGGTATCCAGTAGGCCGCTTCCACTCGTTTTATTTGCCGTAAAAGAGTTGGTATCCACGGCAAATACAAGAGTAGAGATAACCCGTAGGCCGTCGCTGACTTGAACAAGATATTTAACTTTCGCGTTTTGAAGAAATAAAATGCGATATACAGTCCTTGTGCCGCGACCGAAAACAAAATGTAGTAGTGGGTATAAAGCCCGGCCGCGATAATTATGCCATATCCCGCCCAGTGTTTGAGGCTCTGGCGCCCCTCGCTATCCAAGGCTTTTAGCATCAGATAACTTGACCAGAGCACGAGGAATGTGCCGAGTGTGTACATTCGCGCTTCCAAAGAGTATTGGATTTGGAAAGGATTGATTGCCAAAAGCAGGCTCGCGAGCAGAGCCAATTTTTTATTCCCAAATGTCTGTTTGACGAATAGATACCCCGCCCAGACAGTCAGCACCCCGAACAGGATTGACAGCAGTCGGAGGGACAGCAAAGAATCGCTGGCCAGATAGGACCACAGCCGCAAAATGATGTAATAAAGCGGGGGGTGCACATCCAGCCCGATTCGATAGAACATTTCGTCCCAGGGGTAGCGCAAATACAGGGCGGAGAATGCCTCATCATGCCATAAGGCAACAGCGGTATTGTGGTAGTACCGCAGGGTCGTGGCGACCAGCAGGATAACTGGGATAAACAGGTAGGTCATTGTTCTTCGTAAACCAGCATTATAATCTCACCGAATTGATTTTTTTCCGTTCGGACCAGTCGGGCGCGCGGGTGGGTTGCGATAAATTTCAGCCGGTCATACAGGGTCGATTGAGTGAATACCGTCTGGTCGCCCTTTTTGAGATTTACCTGGTACGTGCGGGCGGGGTCGAGCAGGATATACGGATGATTGGTTTCGGTGGTGAGATAGTCGACAGTTTGAACGGAAAATTTATCGAGCGACAAATAAGTCCTGTTTTTTTGGTCGCGGTTTTGCAGATAATCGCTGACGATTGTCAGATCCGATCGGAAAGCGTAATAGTAATCGGGGGATGAGGCGGCGACTTTGAAATAAAGCTGGTAATTATAAAATAAAATTCCGGCGATAAACACGGCGAGGAGCGGATAGCGGAGACTTGCCATTGGCGGAAAATTTTTCACTCCTTCCCAGATTTTGACCAACGCCCAGGCGGGGAGAATGAAGATTGCCGGAATGACTCCGACGAGCCGCAGGCCGTGGGGAATGCCTTCGGCCGTGGTTATCTCCGGCACCATCATAAACCAGAACCACAAAGCGACCAGCGACAAATACAGAGTTTGCGGATTAATATTTTTTTTAATGCTGTCCCGAAGCAGGTAGAAAATTGAGAGTGTCGCGGCGATCAACCCGGCGGCAAACAGCCAGTCAACAGCCGGAGGAAGGAATGCAAAACCGGAAACGTTATGTCGCCAGTTCAGGTCTCCTTCGGTAAAGAAGCTTGACATTGTCTTTTTGAAGACCTCAATCAATGTCCCCGTGATGTCGCCTTGATTCAGATCATTGGAAAAAATTGATACCTGACCGGCGCGGCCGACGAATGTCCCCGGATGAGTCAAAAAATAGTACCCCAACGGAGCGAAGGCCACCAGAAAAGATGCGACAAAAAGAGCCAAATGTTTTCGGTGGGAGAGAAAAGTCGCTTCAATCCTTCCGCGCAGAGCAAACAAAATAACCAAAAACAGGACGCCGAGCAGGGGAACCATCATACGGAACGCGATATAGGTATAAAAACCCAGTGCCAACACTGCCCCGCTACTTGTCGCCGCCCAAATACGCGTTTTTTCGTTTCTCGTCTGAAAAAATATTATAATTAAAAATAGAAAAAGTGCGGCGAAAAATGGTATAGTGTTCGCGCGGAAGGCCGTGCGCGACAAAGTGACGGCATAGCTTGAGATGGCCATAAAAAACGCCGCTAGGAGGGCGACGTTTTTCCCAAATAAACGTTTGGTCAGGAAATAGGTTGCCACGACGGCGGCTAGTCCAAATCCCGCGGAAACAATGTGATGCTGCCAAGGACCGCGGCCGAAGAGAGCGACAGATAGCGCGAGAAAATAGAAAAACAAAGCCTCGCGTCCATTTCCCCGTTCGTAAAAAGGCTGCAGCTGGCCGTGGAGAATGGAATTCACATCCAATCCGTTCGCGGCTTCGTCGGGAAAGAGTCCGCCTGGCAACAAAGAAATTTTCCAAAACCGAAAAAATGCGCCGAGTAGCAGAATCGAGATAAATACGATGTTTGATTTTAGGAATTTTATCATTGTTGCCGCAGTCCGCTATTCTGGTATAATTGAGTTTAACAGGGGGGAAAGGACTTACCTTGCAAACCAATCTAAAAAAATATTTTTTTGCCCCCTTTTTTCAAGACCGGTTGGTTTTGATTTCTCTCGGATTAAGCTTACTTTTGAATATTATACTATGGATTATTCTGACGAGCAAATTTGGATTTACCTCCGAGCTGATGCCGCTGCATTTCAACATAGTTTATGGGATTGATTTGGTGGGGAAAACCTACCGGGTTTACCAGTTGCCTGCCGCGGGCCTCGGAATTTTTTTGATCAATTGTTTGTTGGGCAAATCAATCTATCCAGTGATCAAGCTATTCAGCTATTTTCTGGTCTTTGCCGCTTTAGCGATCCAAATTGTTTTATTTATCACGTCCCTGGGTCTCGTATTTCTTAACCGCTAAAAATGGTAAAAAGTCGGATGTATCGAGCTTTTGAAATCCTGCCCGGGGTACTGATTTGGGCGACGCTTTTGGGCGCCTTTATTTTTTCGTATTTTGCTCCGTTCTGGGTCGCCATTTACATTATCCTGTTTGACCTTTGGTGGGTCCTCAAGGCAATTAATACCGCCATGCATCTTTTGAGCAGCTTTTTCAAACTCAAACTGCACGCGAATTACAATTGGTGGTTCCGTCTTCAATCACTTAAGGATCTGGCTGATTATAAACAGATGCTCCGTATCGAAACAATCGCCTCGAAGACCAGAAGACAGCGCAACGATTTGAAGCACGAGCTGATGCGTCTGAATACGATTGATTTTTCCGGGAGGAATTTGGACTCCAAAAAAATTTATCATTTAGTTTTGTTGCCAACCTACAAGGAGAGCTTGGAGGTGTTGGACAACTCTATCCGGTCGATACTTGATTCCGATTTTCCAAAAGAGCAGATATTTTTTGTGCTCGCGACCGAGGAGCGGGATTTTGAACGGGCGCGCAGAAACGGCGCGATACTCGAAGAGCGCTACCGGGATAAATTTTTTCGATTCGAGACCATAATGCATCCTGATGGCATTGTGGGCGAGGCGAAAACCAAGGGCGCGAACATTACCTACGCGGCCAAACGTGCAACCGCCACGTTTCGAGTCGAGAATATTCCGATTGAGAACGTTCTGGTTTCCGCGTTCGATTCAGATACGGTGATAGCAAAAAACTACTTTTCTTATTTAACATACGCATTTGTCACGGCCGAGTTTCCCCATCGCACCAGTTACCAGCCGTTGCCGGTCTATAATAATAATATCTGGGACGCGCCAGCGATCGCGAGGATTGTCGCGGTTGCCAATTCATTTTGGCAAATGGTGGAAGCTTCCCGTCCCGACCGTCTGGTGACGTTTTCATCTCATGCCATGACTCTGAAGGCGTTGGTCGAGGTGGATTATTGGCCGGTAAACGCCATCTCCGACGATTCGCAGATTTTTTGGCGATGCTGGCTTTATTATCATGGGGATTACCGAGCGGTTCCCATTTTTACGACCGTTTCTCTGGACGCGATGCTCGATGAAACCTATTGGAAGACGCTTCTAGGACAATACAAACAGAAGCGTCGCTGGGCCTGGGGTATAGAAAATTTTCCTTATCTCGTGACCAATGCGGCAAAAGACAAATTCATTCCGTTTTGGAAAAAATTTTTGTACATCGAGCGAATGTTTGAAGGATTTTATTTCTGGGCGACCGCTTCGATTATTATCGCCGCCTTAGGATGGATGCCGCTTCTCCTGGGCGCTTCAAGATTTGAAGAGGGAGTATTTGCCACCAATCTTCCGCTTCTGACCAGTTCGATGATGCAAGTGGCGACGGTTTTTTTGATTTTTTCGGTCTATATCAACCTGGTTTTAATTCCGACGCGCCCGGCCAAGTATTCGCGCTGGCGCTCGATCAGCATGGTGTTGCAGTGGGTTTTCGTCCCTCTCGTTTCGATCGTTTTCGGTTCTCTGCCGGCAATTGACGCTCAAACCCGGCTGATGATGGGCAAATACATGGAATTTTGGGTTACCCCCAAAATCAGAAAAACAGAGATTAAAGAAGCCGCTCAGGTATTTTATGATGTCTCTAAGCCGTGAAATTTATTTTGCAATATTTTTCCTGGCAACCTTTCTTGCCTCGTTTTTTATCACCAAACGCGTTAAATTGCTGGCGGAATCTTTGGGCGCAAGGGATTTTCCGGATATCCCGCGGAAAATTCACGCCAAGCCTTTGCCGAAATTCGGCGGCATCGCGATTTTTCTAAGTTTTATCGCGGGAGTTATCGCGTTTGCGCTCTTGGGATTGTCCGACGAGATTTCACTGCTTCACATTGCCGGGTTTGTCTTGGGCGGAGCGGTGCTCGTCGCCGGCGGTATTTTGGATGATAGATATGATTTGCCGCCATATAAGCAAATATGGTTTCCAGTCGCCGCCGCCTTTCTAGTGGTCCTTTCCGGAACACATATTTCGTATATTACAAATCCGCTCGGGGGCCCTATTATTCTCGACCAATACAAAATTTTGACCTATCCGATTTTTGGCAGCCTTCTGGTTTTTGTCTGGATCATGGGGATAACCTACACGACTAAATTTTTGGATGGCATGGACGGGCTGGTGACCGGAATTTCAGGAATCGCGGGGCTTGTGATTTTTGGCCTATCCTTGGCTCCCGAGGTGAATCAAACCACGACGGCGTTTTTGGCCCTCATCTTCGCGGCCGCGTGTTTTGGTTTTTTACCCTTCAATTTTCACCCGGCAAAAATTTTTTTGGGAGAGGGGGGCAGCACGTTTACCGGATTTATGATTGCCGTGCTTGCCGTGATTTCCGGAGGAAAAATCGCCACGGCCTTATTGGTATTGGGTATCCCTATTCTGGATGCCGTGTGGGTTATCGTCCGTCGGCTGTGGTTCGGGGCGTCGCCGTTTATCGGGGACAAGAAACACTTGCATTTTCGGCTTTTGGATATTGGGTTGTCCCAGCGGCAGGCGGTGGTGTTGCTGTACTTTTTGGCCGCCGCGTTCGGCGGGGTTGCGGTTTTTTTGCAGTCTTTGGGCAAACTAGTTGCCCTGATTATCTTAAGTGTGGTAATGTTAATTGTGGCAATGGCGGCGGCGTTTTTGTACCGTTACCGCCATTTGAAGAATTAATATGATGAAGATTATTGTTTTTTTAGCGGCATTACTTCTGGGTTTGGCTGGAATATATTATTTTGTTTTACGGGACACTAAAAATAACTCCTCCGTTATAACAGTAGGCGGAAAAAGAATTTCTGTTGAAGTCGTGGATACTATTCCAAAGCAAATTCTGGGGCTGTCGGGCAGGGAATCCCTCTGCTCTAATTGCGGTATGGTTTTTGTTTATCACAATCCGCAGATTAAAAATTTTACCATGAAGGGAATGAAGTTTCCTTTGGATATAATCTTTATCCGTGACGGCAGGGTTGTCGAAACCAGTACCAATATCCCGTTTCCAAAATCAGGGGAAGAGCCGGTGATAGTGAGGAACCGCGAGGACGCGGATCTGGTGCTGGAGGTCAACGCCGGATTTGTGTTCAAAAATAGCCTGAAGGTTGGAGACCCGGCACAGTTGCGCTAAAAGTTTTCTTCGTGTATCGTTCCTCAATATGGCGTTCGCAATCATCCAAACCGGGGGAAAACAGTATTTAGTTTCCCCAAAGGACAAAATCCTAGTAGAAAAACTGCCTTCAAGCGAAGGCGGGGAAGTGTTTTTCGACCGGGTGCTTTTGGCCACTTCAGATAATGGAATGAAGCTCGGCAAGCCTTTTATAAGCGGCGCAAGGGTTGTCGCAAAAGTATTGAAACAGGGTCGGGCGAAAAAAATCAAAATTTTCAAATACAAATCCAAAATTCGCTACCGCCGCCGCAAAGGTCACCGGCAGGAATTTACGGAAGTGGAAATACTCGGCATAAGCTAATCGCCGGGTATTTTTTGCAAATAGAAAAGCCGAGTGGGTGTGAGCTGTCAAGCTACTTTTTGCGCTTTTTTAAATGCCATACTCCCGCCGGCCTTCCATGGCTTTCATTATGGTGAGCTCGTCCGCGTATTCGATATCGCCGCCGATAGGCAGGCCGTGGGCGATGCGAGTTATTTTCACGTTGGGAAAACTTTTAAGCATGCGCGCGAGATACATCGCCGTGCTCTCGCCCTCCAGCGACGGGTTGGTCGCGATGATTATTTCAAGCTTTCCTGAAATGTTTTTGATTCGGCCAGAAAGTTCCTGGAGTTTGAGGTGCTCGGGCCCGATGCCGTCGATGGGGGAGAGCACGCCGCCCAAGACATGATATGTGCCTTCGTAACGTCGGCCTTGCTCAAGCGCCACCACGTCCAGCGGTTCCTCCACCACGCAGATCAGATTTTGTTTGCGATTTTTGTCTGAACAAACGCCGCAGAGCACGTTTTCGGCCAGGTTGTAGCATTGTTGGCAGAAAGTCAGGCTGGTCTTGAGATTGGCAATGGCCTTCGCCAAGCCTTCGCGGTCCAAATCTTTATTTTTGAGCAGAAAAAAAGTCAGGCGCGACGCGGTCTTGGGTCCGATTCCTGGAAGTCTTGATAACTCCTCAATAAGTTTGCGGACGCTTTTGGGAAGAGTAAACATTCTTACGCTCCAATTTCTTCAATGACTTCTTCTGACTCCCGGGTGAGGCTTCGGAACGAAGTCTTGGTCTCGTCAAAGTAAAGCTCAATCTGTCCGGTGGGGCCGTTGCGGTGTTTTTTGATCATAATATCGGCGACATGAGGGCGTTTCGCGTCCCGGCCTTTGTATTGTTCTTCGCGGTAGATGAACATTACCACGTCCGCGTCCTGCTCAATTGATCCGGATTCCCGAAGATCGGATAATTGCGGGATGGGCGGGTTTCTCGATTCCACGGCTCGGGAGAGCTGGGAGAGGGCCAAAACTGGCACATTCAGCTCGCGGGCCAGGGATTTGAGTGCCCGGGAGATCTCCGAGACTTCCTGCACGCGGTTCTCCGTGTTGCGTCCCTCCATCAACTGAAGGTAGTCCACCGTGATGAGTCCCAGATCATGCTCGGCTTGGAGCCTTCTCGCTTTGGTGCGGATTTCCATGATGTTTGAAGAGGCCGAATCGTCAATAAAAATCGGCGCGTCGGAGAGGCGTCCCATCGCGTGGCCAATGCGTTCGAAATCATTATTTTCTCCTTCATCGGACAGCCGCCCCGTGCGCATCCGCCACAGATCAACATCCGCCTCTGCCGCGAGCAGCCGGTCCACGAGCTGATCTTTGCTCATTTCCAGCGAAAAGATGCCGACCGGGATTTTTGCTCTGACCCCCACGTGACGAATGATGTCCAGCGCCATTGACGTTTTTCCCATGGATGGCCGGGCCGCGAGGATTATTAGATCTGATTTTTGCAGTCCCCCAAGAAGTCTGTCCAAATCCTGGAAACCTGTCGGGATGCCCCGCAGTTTCCCTTTTTCTTTATGAAGCTCGTCAATCCGGTCAAATGTCTCGTGCAGGACCGCGGTGATCGGAATAAAATTTTGTTTCAGGTATTTTTGGGAGATGCCGAAAAGTTTCTGCTCCGCTTGGTCAAGGAGTACGTCAACGTCCGAGACTTCTCCATAGGCCGAGCTGGTAATATCCGAGGAGGCGTGGATGAGTTTCCGCAGCGTGCTTTTGCGCTGAACGATCTGGGCGTAGTGGACGATGTGGGCCGCGCTGGGCGTGTTATTTACCAGGCTCGTGAGATAACTCATTCCGCCGATTTTTTCTAAGCATTTTTTTTCCTCGAGTTTGTTGGAAACCGTCAACACGTCAATGCTCGCGCGGTCCTCGTATAGGTCGAGCATGATTTCGAAAATAAGCTGATTTTTGTATTCATAAAAATCCTCGGGGGAGAGGGTGTCGGCAATTTTAATAATCGCGTCGCGGTCCAGCATAATCGCGCCCAAAACCGAGGCTTCGGCCTCGAGGTTTTGGGGAGGAATCCTGTCTATTTGGGGTTTTATTTCAGTCATGGTTCGTTTCGAAAAGTATCATAATAATAGCTCATTTATGCAACCGAATCAACCGTGGAAAACTGCCAAAATTAACTACAGTTTATGCACAGGTTCTATTATAAATCAACGGCTCAAGCGCTTGAGCCGTTGAAATCCCAATTGACACAAATACAACGATCGCGTAATTTGTGTCAATCAATTTAGATTTTTCTTTTTACCAACGGGCCTTTGTCAGTGTCCTTGATTTCAAACCCGGCGGTTTCGATTTCCTTTCGCAATTCGTCTGCCTTTTCCCAATTATTATTCTGCCGTTCCTGCTCGCGTTTGTGGATTAATTTTTGAATGTGGTCCGGGAGTGGCCGTTGCAATTCTTGCCAGGTTTCTTTTAGCGAAAGGCCTAGAATTTTATCAAATTCGAAAAGTGATTCCAGTTTTGCTTCGCTGGGGTAATCCGAGCGCACCATATCCCAAACTATCGCCAATGCTTTTGGGGTGTCGAGATCATCATTTATTGCCTCTAAAAATTGATGCTCAAATTCCGCGCAGCCGATTTTCGGTTCCTGGTATTCCGAAATTGTCGAGTAAAGATTGTTAAGAGCGTTTTGGGCCCCTTCAATGGATGCGAATGTAAAATTCAGTTTACTGCGATAATGCGCGCCCAAGACAAAGTAGCGATAGGCGAGGGGAGAGCAGCCTTTATCCGCCTCCGCCCGAAAACCACGGGCTTGCCCGTGGATGAAGGGCGGTACGGATGAGGCACGTGAGGGTAAAACATCGTCTGGCTTCGGCGGATTCCGCGCGAGATCCGAGGCGGATAAACCCGCCGCA
>Ga0209542_10001359_pt1 | contig 57611 bp, 64 predicted proteins | sample RifCSPhighO2_01_FD_184028 | JGI IMG/M metagenome (GOLD analysis project Ga0209542, IMG submission 184028) | Soil microbial communities from Rifle, Colorado - Rifle CSP2_plank highO2_0.1 (SPAdes) (version 2) | ecosystem: Environmental > Terrestrial > Deep subsurface > Rock core/Sediment ... | reverse complement strand
CAATCGCGATTGCGACGATAACCGCAAGCCTCCAGGAAAAACGCATCCCTCCGGCGAGATAATTTCCGCGCCCGAGCGTCTGCCATAAATCATCCACCAATCCCAAAAGCGAGGCCGCGACTAAAGTGAAAAGCGGGAGCCAAGTTTGGTTTCGCGAAAGGAAATTTAATTTATCAAAAAGCGGGCCATCCATCCGCGCCAAAAACCAAAATAAATAAACCAAAACGAGGGGTACCACCCAAATTAAAATCCCTCCCATCCTTGGGACTTTAGTTTCCCTATCTTTGTGCAGCTTCGCAAAAATCGGCGTGCCCGCGCCGTCGGGCGCAAGCGAGCGAACCTCCTTCCTCCACAATTTATATTTGTAAAGATAGTGCGTCAAAATCGGCGTCAACAAAACACCCACAATAAAAGCAAGCGCCGATAACCCGAAAACTTTTAATACATTCAATATTTCGTTGGACATCATACCACTTCCTTAAGATAACATGCCTCACAATAAACAATCTCTGGCCTCTCCGGAGCGTATGAGGTCTCGAACTCATTAGGACAGGGTTGATCTTTATGTTCGTGCTCTATGGTGTTCTGGTAGGTAGTTTGAGTGTTGCATATGCATTGTCTATGCCAGAGCTTCAGAGGGTTTCTTTGTTTGATTCTTTGGTAGTGTCTGCAGTTAGGGCATAGTCGCGGTAGAGGAAGGTTTTGTTTTTTCAGAAAGTCTAGCTCCTGGGGGATTATTCTATATGCCTCGGTACATTGTTCGTTGCACTTGGCGACCTGGTCGCCAAGTTGATGAGCGCATTGGATGATTTCGTTGAGTATGGAATCCGGTACATCTTTTATATGGTCCGGTATCTGGTCATTGGTCATTGTGATTTGGTAATTGCGTGGCTCTGGGTCTTTCCAGGAGTATCCTTGCTCAATTGCTTCCTCTTTTGTTAATGGGAAGTACTCTTGGGCTATTGTCTCGTTGTATGCAAAGGGAGATAGCTCCGGGGGGAAGAATTCCCCATATCTGTATATTCTTCCCTTCTTATCTGTATACGGCATATCGTTCATGTGTTTAATGATCTTGGGTAGAAGAGATTCGTACTCTTCCTTGGTGTATTGCTTGTTGAGGATGCAGTATTGTTTGTTGCGAAGGCCGATGCAGCCGAAAATATTATCAGAGTTATGACAATTAAATCCATATGCAACATCATGCCCGCTTCTACTTACAACCATGAAAAATACCCTAGATGAAGATATCCCTGTGTCGATAACTTCATACATCAGCTCCCCTAATCCCAAGCCGTAACCGTCAAAAGTGTCTTTAAGACTCCATCCTCCATGAGCTACATAACGGCAATCTTCAGCGCCCTCATACACGTCAAAACAATAGAAACAATTTTTTGTATTCCCTACATTATCTCCAACAACGTTTATAGCATTTATAAAATAGCCAAACTGTCTTATATGTTCAAGTTTCAATTTTTCAAACTTTTTCGATATCTCTGAGTAAGTCTTATAGCTACCTAGATCTAACTCCTGTATTTTTTTATCATACTCGTCTTTAGAGAGTTGCTCATTAAAAAAACAATTTTTTCTATTTCTCAAATTGACGCATCCGAAACAATTTGAACAATTCCTGCAATTATATAAAAAGGTTGAGTGGTTAGAACCTGTTGCGTGCTCACCAGATACGACGTTAAAACATCCAATTCCGTACGAGAGATCATAGCAAAGTTCACATTTCTCAGATTCCAAAATATCAAACGAATCTTTGGAATGAACAGCGCCTCGACTGTACGAAACTTTCTCGTTCCAGATTGAAGCAAAAAGAAGATAACAATCTTTGCTATCTTCATTATGATTACCGTATTCACTGTTTACTGCATTTGTATTAAATACGTTTACGCGAGGCACCGCTTCCAAAAGCTCTTTGAATTGAAGGAAAAATGGCTTGGAAAAATCATAATCCATTCCGTAATCCATAGCGTTCCATTTATCGGACCACCAAAATTCCCTGTCGAAAACTTTACAAGCCTTGTTTGGAGGATAAATTGTAACTATATCTTCATTGTGCCCCGGGGCATCGCATTTTCTTAGATAAAGTGATCTCTCATTTCGCCAAGTAAATCTCCTCACCATCCTGCATTCCGGGCACCAGGTCGGCGGAGGAACATTAATTTTTTCATAAAACTTAAAATCCTCCGGCACGATTATAAAATCCTTACGACAGTTTTGGCAGGTTTTGGTTTCTGAATTGCTCATGAACTTGCTACTGAATTAAATACGTATTTAAATACGTACTACTTATAATATTCCGAAAGTTCGCCGACTATTTTCCGGGCGTCGTCGAAGCGGCCTTTTTCGGAGGAGCCCAAAATGGAAACCAGGATTGGTTTTCCTGGAACAGGCTCAAAAATAAAAACCAGATTTCCGCCGGAGAGGACCGTGAACCCTGTTTTCGCCCCGACCAACCTCGGAATATCTTCGATGGCTTCATTGGTATTTTCTGATGTGATTATTTTCCCGGACTCGGATATAACTTCCAAATTTTTGATTTTTGTTTTGGCTAAAATTTCCGGATAATTTTTATAAACATGCCCCAAAAGTTTTGCGATATCGGCCGCATTCCCCAAATCCCCTGGAAGCCTTCCCTCTTCCGTTTTTATATCCAAGCCGTGGGGGTTGGCAAAAGAAAGGCTTGCGAGCCCGAGCTCCCGCGCGCGCTCGTTCATCATCCGCACAAAATTATCGACGTCCCCCGCGCCCGCCGCTTCCGCCGCCGCCCAAGCCGCATCGTTCGAAGAGTGAACCATCATAAGCCCCAAAATATCCTCTTTTTTAAACCTATCCCCAGGCGCCAAACCCTCTGACTCGGGCTGGCCAACCGCGACATCTGAAATTTCAACGTACGAGCCGTCCGGAACTTTCTCGTCGAACAAGATCGCGGTCATTAATTTCGCGAGACTCGCCAATGGCCGCGATTCGGAAGAATTTTTTTCGTAAATTATTTTATTCTCTGCGATATCAAATACATAAGCGCTCTTCGCTTCAAGGTCAAATTTCGCCTCCCGCGATAGTTCCTCTTTTTCTTCGCGCGGACTTAAGGGAGAAGCCTCGCCCCCGTTTGCCGCCAAAAAAGAAAAGTCCACGGGGACCCTCGCGATAAATAAAATTATAAAAAATATTCCGGCAAGCGTTAGCTGTTTTATCATTCTTCTTTGGCTTTTTCTTTAGCCTCGCGGTTTAATAATTCTTCCATTTCTTTCTTAAATTCATTATACCCCGCAAGCTTGTCTAATTTCTCGATCCCCATGTATTTTAAAAACTCGAACGATGGCGAATAGTGCCAGGAGCGCGAATCCTTCGGGTCGGGCTTTTTCTCGATAAGCCCGCGGATCATGAGATTCCGGACGGTAAAGCTTGAGTTTACTCCGCGGATGTAATCGATCTGCGCGCGCGAAATTGGCCCTCTGTAAACTATTACGGCCAAAGTCTCAAGGGTCGCCCGCGAAAGGTCCTCCCCCAATTCCTCTTTCATAAAATCCTGTACGACGCTCCCGGCCTCTGGTGCGGAGACGAGCATATATTCGCCGTTTTTCTCGGAAAGCCTAACCCCCCGCTCCGCAAGGCCCGCCTCAAGTTCTTCCAAAGATTTTTTTATCTCTTCTTTTTCCTTTTTTAAAATTTTTGAAATCCGCTCGAGCGATATCGGCTCGCCCGAGACAAATAAAACCGCTTCAAGTTTTTTTGACAAGTCATCCATTCTTTTCTATTTCTATATTTCCGAACCTTTCGTCCTGCTTCACTAAAAGCGCCCCCTGCTTCACCAACTCCAAGACCGCCAAAAAGCCGACAATAATTTCAACCTTATTTTTCGAGCCGAGCATTTCGTGGAAGCTTGATTTAATTTTTGCCGAAAGGCGGCCGACGAGCTCGATCATTTTCTCTTCGATGGAAATGACTTTTTCCAAAGTCCTCGCCGGAAGGTCCACTATCTTCGGGAAACTTTTGACGAGATTTTCGAGAGATTTAAACAGGCTTTCCTGGTTTACTCCAGCGAGCTCGATGAATCCGAACTCGTAACCCTGCATCGCTTCCCGCGCGAACATTGGGTGCTTGGCCCATTCCGATTTTATATTTTTTGAGAGTTCCCGAATCTGGGCCAAAAGTTTCAACCGCGATTCCAAATCCGCGATATCTCGCTCCTCCTCCTCCGCCAGTTCCAGCGACGGCAGGAGTGAACGCGATTTTATCAGCATCAAGGTCGAAGCTACCACCAAAAAATCTGCGACTTCCTCAATCGGAAAATCCGCGAGGGATTTTATATGCTTCACATAATCGTCCGTGATGTTCGCGAGCGAAACCGCCGAGATAGAAAGTTTCCTTTGTTCGATTAAATCCAGGAGTAAGTCGAGCGGCCCTTCAAACTCCCCAAGTTTGAAATTATAGGTCATTTGTCTTTCTTCTTTTTTATCTCAATCCCGAGGTCATCCAACTGGGCCTTGGAAACTTCTGAAGGTGCTGACATCATCAAATCTCTTCCGTCGCCGGTTTTCGGAAACGCAATGACTTCGCGGATATTTGGCTCATTCATCAAGATCATCACAAACCTATCAATTCCCGGCGCAATTCCTCCATGCGGCGGCACGCCATACCGGAAAGCCTCGAACATATGGCCGAATTGCCTTTCGATGTCCTCGGGCTTATTTCCCAAAGCTTCAAAAACAGCTTTCAAGAGTTCCGGGTCGTGAATGCGAATAGAGCCTCCCCCAATTTCGTATCCATTCAAAACAAAATCGTATTGGTCTGCCAACATTTCTCCAGGCCTCTCATTAAATTCTTTCCAAAATTCTTCAGTATTTTTTACGCGCGGCCTTGTAAAAGGATGATGTGTTGCGTCCCAGCGTTTTTCACTTTCCTTCCATTCAAAAGCCGGAAAATCTACCACAAACAAAAACGCGAGCTCATCCGGGTCATTTTTATCTTTTCTTACATCCGGCTTGTCGCTCCCATATTTTTCCATCGCCTCTTTATAACTCATGCGCGGAATCCTGCCGTCGGTACCGAGCGTAATTTTCTTTTCAGGGAATAATTTTCGGACAAGCGAAAGATAAAGTTCTTCGGTTAATCCTAAAACTTCCTCATGATCGGTAAAGCTCATCTCAAGATCAAGCTGGGTGAATTCCGGCTGCCTGTCTCCACGGGTATCTTCGTCGCGGAAACATCTGGCAATCTGAAAATATTTTTCAATCCCGGCCACCATCAAAAGCTGTTTGTATTGTTGGGGAGATTGCGGCAAAGCATAAAAATTTCCTGAATGCACTCTCGAGGGCACAAGATAATCCCGCGCTCCTTCCGGCGTAGATTTGGACAAAATAGGAGTTTCTACTTCAATAAACCCGCGCTCGGTCAAAAAATCACGAATGAATTTTATAATTCTTGCGCGCTCGATAAGATTCCGCCTCAACCTCGGGCGGCGCAAATCGAGATACCTGTATTGCATTCGGACATCTTCGCCAATTTCATGTCCATCTGACGATAAATCAAAAGGAGGAGTCTTTGCTTCGGTTATAATTTCTATCCCGGAAACTTTAACTTCAATCTCTCCTGTAGGTTCGTTTGAATTTTTCATCGCTTCCGGCCGAAGCGAAACTTCGCCTGTTATTTTTACAACCCATTCCGGACGAAGCATTTCCGCCTTCTCGTGAAGGTCTTTGTCTTTGGGAGTTACAACTAATTGGACTTTTCCGGAGCGATCGCGCAGATCAAAAAAAATCAGCTTGCCGTGGTCACGCCTGACATCGATCCATCCGAATAACTCGATTTCCTTGTTTAAATATTGAGGTGTTTCTATTAGGTTTAGTTTCATATCATCTCTTCTTACCCTTCCGCCACTTTACCGCTTTTAGCATAGGCGCGTAAAGGTCGTCCTCCAATGGAATAGATAGCATCTTTAGTTCTTTTTTAGATGGGTTGTCCGCTTGAAATTTCACAAACGGGACATCTTCTATTATAGCAAGCGGCGTTTGCTCGTCTCCCTCCCCCATAATAAGGACCGCGGATGCAGCCAAACCGTCAATAATACTGGATTTAGTCATTTTTAATTTCCGCCCAAAGATATCAGGTTTTCCTATGTAGCTGGTTAGCGATGCAAATCCGCTATGAGATAGAGCGACACCGAGGGTTCCTTTTCGCATCATTGTTGTCCTGGAATCGGTTATTATTACTCCTACTTTCTTTAACTTAAATCTTTTAGCCAAATATTTTCTGACTTCGTTTGCAGTTTTTTGGGAGTCTTTTGGCCAAAGAACGTAATATCCCCCGGTATTAGACTCGTCGATTCCCGCAGAGCAAATTAAAATATTATTCTTTATTGTAAACATAATTTTATATTTGCTAAGTTTACGAGGAATATAAAGGTCTGCTTCGCTCTTAATAAGCCTTTCCTTGCCTCCCCCCGCCTTAACAAAACTTCCCTCACATAGCGAAACAATTTTGGAAGTAATCGCCAAGACCGAATTCTCGCGCATCTTTTTTAAATTTTTATCCAAAATCGAAAATAAGCTTCCCTCACCTGCCTGCGCAGGCAGGAACGGGCGGATCTTCCCGGTTTTTATCGCAGTCACTTTCATTAAATTTTCGCGACGAAATCTTTAAGCTGCTTGTCTTTCTCGATTTGGGCGGCGCGAGCCGGAAGGCGCACCCAGAAAGCGCTCCCCTTGTTCGCACCCTCCGAAGTCGCCCAAATTTCCCCGCCGTGGTCGGTTACGATGCGCTTTGCGAGGTAGAGCCCAAGTCCAAGCCCGCCGGTGTTTGCCTTCCATCCCTCCTCTCCGCGCGAGAATCTTTTGAAAATGGAATTCATGACATCTTCCGTCATCCCGATCCCCGAATCCGAAATAGACATCAAAACAAATGGCCCGCCGGGGCGATCGCGATCTTCCTCGATCTTCATTTTTATCCACCCCTTCGGCGTGTACTTTATCGCGTTATCAACCAAATTCATTATCACCTGCCGGAATTTATCTTTGTCGAGCATCGCCTGCGGCAAAGGGCTTTCCGGTTTTTCAAACGTAAGCTCCAATTTTTTTTCTTTCACAACTTCCTTAAATTCCTCGAAAACGCTCTGCATCATATCTTCCGCGTTCATCGGCTCAAAAAGATACTTCATCCGCCCAGATTCGATACGCGAAAGGTTCAAAAAGTCACCGACCAAATTTATAAGCGTCTGGTTCGAAACCATTATTTTCCTAAGCGCGTCTTTCAGTTGGTCCGAAATCGCGCCGAAGCTCCCCTCTTGGATCATGGAAATGTAACCCTTGATGACAGTAAGCGGCGTGCGCAATTGGTGCGAGGCGAGCGAAACGAATTCAGATTTTAACTGGTCCAATTTTTTAAGTTCGAGGTTAGCCTTCCGCAAATCCTCGGCCAAAACCTGGATCTCCTCCCTCTGCCGCACCTCCTGCAACACCGAACGGATGAGGAAGATGCCCAGAATTACAGTAGCAGAAAGTAGTCCACCCTCTATAAACCGATCTCTAGTAGTTTCCGCAAAAATTGTTCGGACTAACAAGAATAACCAAAGCAGAAATAGAAGTGCTTCAGTCGCTACAACGCGAACATCGAATAAGCGATGTTTTAAAATAGCATAAGCTATAATAATCGGGTAAAAAGGGAAAAGAGCAATTCCTACTGGGTGAATGAGCACATCTAGGGTTGGTAAGAATGTCATGCCTCCACCAACAAGACCAGCTTGGGCGGCAAATAATACATACCCTATTTGCGCTGCCCTGTCGCTGGAATTTTTCTTAAAGGCGGCATACAATAGCCAAGAAGTATAAAAAATTATTGAAGCAAAATATAAGTAAAACAAGTAATACCCGAGTCCAGCAGTAGGATAATAGTTGAAAACCAATTTCTGGCCCATGCTTATTGCGAAAATACCAGGTTTAAAAAAGTCTAACAAGTTAAGAGCCCAAATAATTATCCCGGATATGTATACCAATGAAAGAATTTTTCTATTCGGACTAACTTCCAAGAAATCATAGATAAATTTAAGCCACCATATGGGAAGTAAAATAGAACCGCTTTCCATAAACCACCGCCAGAAGAAAGCTTGATTTATACTTTCGGCGCCAACTAGCCGATAAAATCCAAAACTCCAGATTGCTCCAAAAATCGTTACCAAAAAGAAATTTCTATTAGCAGACTTTCCTCTGCTCTCGAAAAGCATCAAAACCGCAATACCAAAAGAGGTGACTACTCCAAGAAAAAAACATACTCTATAAAAATCTAAGAAATCCATCTAGTTATATTTTAATTGGGGCTGACAAAAGTTCGTTTGCCTGTTTGTAATACATGGAGTATATCGGCTTTTCACTTACCAAAAATTTTCTCACATATTTCTCACATATTTCATGCTCTCCAAACACAAAGGAATTCCCATTATTAAAAAAAGAATCGCCCATAAAAGCATCTACTCGCATTTCAACCTTATAGAGATTCTTGTCTTTTAGAAAAAAAGTGTTATAAAGTTTATCTTTCAGTTTTTTAAATTTAATTGGCTTCTTGAATTGCATAGAGAAAATATGGCTATTTTCTTCATATAAATTACCCTTTATGTAGGTTTGGTCATCGTCTAAATCAATACTAATCTTCCTGTGAAATGTCGGATACCCAAAGATCTTTTCAGAATGCGAAATTCCAAGATCCGTGTTCATTGCCAAAAGACTTGCAAAAAAACCATTATTCTTAAAAAAAGATTCGAACACAAAAGGCAATAAAGGAAGGGAAAACTTCCTATCAATTAACGCTGGAGTGGATATAGCGAATTCGCGGTACGCACCAACTGGTGATTTGACGTAATCAAAAATGGTTAATGCCAGTATACAGGTATTTCCATATATCCTTACAGGCATAATTCTTTTATCGGCAACTGTGTCACAAACTTTTTTATAACTTGCTGGGAAAAAAAATAAAGCTGCTGATAGCTCTTCATAAAGCACTGGAACTACTACCTTTATTCCATTAACATCAATACCCTGCGACTGCAACATATAACTTCTACAAATTTAGTTCCTTCCTAATATCGACGCACGCACCCAATAATTTATCCAGTTGCTCCCTAGTGTGTGTTGCCATTACCGTAAACCTTATCCTTGCTTCTCCTTTCGCGACCGCAGGCCATCGTATGCACGGAGCGAATATTCCCCTGTCGAATAGCATACGACTAAATTTTATTCCGTTCTCATCCAACCCAACTAAAATTGGAATTATCTGCGTTTCGCTTGTGAATGTATTAAAACCGTTAGCCTTGAAACCATTCCTAAGATAATTTGCGTTCTCCCATAATTTTTCTCTCCATTGCGGTTCTTCCTCGATTATTTTTAAAGCCACAATAAGCGCAGCAGAAGCGGCAGGAGTCATTGCGGTTGAAAAAAAGTAAGAACGGCTTGCGACCTTCAAATATCTAACAAGCATTTTATTCGCGACAACAAACCCTCCAGTATTTGCAAGCGCCTTACTGCATGTGCCTAATACGATATCTATATCTTCCATTGCCTTCAAACCAAAGTGCTCAAGAGTCCCGTGGCCCGTCTTTCCAACAATCCCCGTAGAGTGGGCTTCGTCTATCATCGACAAGGCATTATATTTTTTACAAAGCTCTGAAATTTTATCCAAAGGCGCAATATCTCCATCCATACTAAATACTCCATCAGTCACAACCAATTTCCTCCTGCGCTTATATTTTCTTAGCAAGCGCTCCAAGTCATTCATGTCCCGGTGTTTGTAAATAGCTTTTTTTTGCTTGCTCATAATCGCCCCGTCAATAATGCTGGCGTGGTTTAATTCGTCACTTATCACAACTCCCTTCAAATTAAAAAAATCGGATGGCCCAACTTTAATTGGGTTCATTACAGCGCTAATGACTCCAATATTTGCAGAATAACCAGTAGGGAAAACAATCGCGTCCTCCCCCCCCTTAAATTTTGCTATAGCCTCTTCAAACTCTCGGTGTACTTTTAAATTTCCAGAAAGCAAACGTGACCCATCAGAACCAGTCCCGTATTTTTTCAATGCCGCCGAAGCAGCCTCAATCATTCTCGGATGTGTGGCCAGACCCAGATAGTTATTCGAAGAAAACATGAGAGTCTTTTTCCCATCAACAATTACCTCCGGTTCCGGCGGACCATCAATTATGCGCATGTCGGGATAAAGAGCATGATCCTCAACATACTTCATCAAGTTCTCTATTCGCTTCATTACCTAAATTATGCCATAAAAATGGGAGTAAAATAAGGGAAAAAGAGGGGTACTAGAAGTACCCCTCTTTTTTATCCCCCACTTAATTAGGGCAGAACCCACAATCCGTTACCGAGCGCTACGGCGTCAAGCCTGGTAACAATGGGGACCCTACCCTCGGATAGAGGGAACAGTTCAACATTAGTGATATATACAGAATCCAACCCAGCACCCCCACAGAATGACGGAAATAGATATCCCAAAGAGAGACTAAGGGAATATCCCTGCACGCCATTTATTTCCGGACCTATGGTAGCTTGAGTCTGCAAACCCCAACCACATTCAGGCCGATTGGCCACACTGAATTCAAGAAAAAACTGCATATCATTTTTCAAGGGCAGGGCACTATCTGGAAATGCCAAGATTGTTATCCCATTTGTAAGAGGCCGTAATGAGATAGGCTGACTCAATGAGAATCTTATTTCGTCAACTACGTCATTCAAGTCACCTACTGAGTCCACAATAACTCCGTCTCCGGGAATACCCGGGTTCCCCTCCACCAAACACATATAAACCAGGCTTCCCGGAGGTCCGAATTCATTTGGACATTCTGGCGCGTTGACCTCCATCCAAAAGAGCCTATACAACCCGGCGACGGCTTTAAGCGTATGCGGGATTAAGGCATCAGCCATTTCCTGAAGATTTCTGTTTCTTCGCCTGTTTGTGAGTTGAAGAGGGCTTTCGAATGGAAACGCTTCGCCATTCCAGAGGTTTGGCGTAAATATTTCGATATTGCCATCCAGAGTCGAGTAAAAATCATTTCCGTAAGAAGCGAGATTCTCTCTCTTGTTTGCGCCGGCCCAATACTGAGTTTTTTGAGCCGTATACCAAAATAACTTAAATAGGTTTGTTGGATTGGGATGGACAGACTTCCAATCAAAGTCGCACGGCAAGTTCGGAAGACATTCAAATTGGTATTCATGGCCAAGTATGGGGTTTCTTCTTGTATAGTTTCTGCTAGTGTATCTACGCACCAAAGAAGCGTCCACAAAATCCTCATAAAGATCCTTGCTAGCTATAATCGGGTCATGAGCCCTAAGCTGGACATGTGCCGGAACACCCAGATCTGAAATAAGATGCGCGACCCTGCCAAGCCAGTAATACGCTTCGTCCTTTCTCCCTTGCCGATAATAAGGAATCACTTTATTTTCCCAGTAGTCTTGGGCAAGATTATAATTGCTGTCAAAATGGTCTCCACATTCCGGCTCAAGACTAGGCAGGAAATCAATCCGATCCAATAGCCCAAGATTATATAGTTTGCCATCATCGTTGCAATTATAACCGCGCTGTTCAAAACCCAGTGGCGTCATACTTGGAAAATCTGGGTCCCAAAAATGTTCCAAAAATCCATTCAATCCTTCGTTGCTTTCGGTATGCTCTGAGAAGGTCCCCCTACAAAAGACGCCGTTATTGACATTATCCTCTTCCGCACTTCCGATATAAATATCATCTCCAAGATCATAATCAGCCGAACACCTCCAGTCGATTCTATTCTCACCACCCAGGCGCTCCAGAATTTCCTGTGGAATTTCTTGCCAAATCTTGGCAGATTCAACCACAATCTGTTTATGTGCATTAATCCCATATGCACATGCCAAAGCCGGGAATCCGGATATAATTATCACTAAGAACAATATCTCTAATATTTTTTTCACATTCCCCTCCCATGAAAATTGATGGCATAAAACTTAGCACCCTAAATAAGTTGAGCCTGCTTCTCTATGCACCATTCATATTGACCTCCTTAGTGTATTATTTGCAGGTAATAGATAGATTCGAATCCTTTTATTTCGTTGCGACATTTGGAGATCTGATCGCTCCTTTCGGTTTTTTTCTAAGCTCTGTAGTAACTATAAATATATATAACAATCGAAATGCAACAAAAACGGAACGAATTATCACTTATTTCCTCGCTTTTTTCGGACTTGTTTCGACTTTATATATACTCTGGAATTGGCTATGGCTAAGAGCCCTTTGGTTTATCTTCGGCTTCCATTAAATTGTTAAGTTGCTGCCTTCTCTAAAATAATTTATATACTTGAGCTTGTCTAGGAATTTTTGAGTGGATTTTGCTCATCCACAGTTTTTTGTTGCAAGAGCTTCGGAAAAATTTCTACAATAAAATTAGAAGAAAGGAGGTTCATTAATGGACTTGGTTTCTCTAAGTGAGAAGCGAGTAACTCATTTGGTAAAGCGCGCCAAGAAATGGTACAGAATAAAGCTGACGAAAGGATTCTGCCTAGAATTGATTTGGCTAGTCAGGATTGGCGCGTATGAAAAAAAAGTTAACTCGTACTGGGGCCGAGCAGAATACTTCGTGTTATGTCGCGGAATATTGATGCGGGCTGTATTCACCCCAAATTTGAAGCCAGTAACAATTCTCCCTCTTAGAGACACACCTGAGTATCGAGAATGGAAATCAAGAAGAACCATTAACCGAAGGCGCTTCGCATGAAGCGCCTCTTCTCTTTTTTAAATTAAGCGAGAAAGAGTCCTTCCACTTTTTCCCTCAAAAACAAGGTCCCGAGTTCTAATTTTTCTTCCTGCAGTTTAAACGGGACCCCTATATTTAAAATAATTTTTCTTCCGTCCGGCCGCAAGGATATCGGAAGGATATTCGCGCCCGACGCGCGCGCCAAGGCCGTCGCGCCATGGCGAAATTCCATAACCTTCCCTTGTTTGTTTACGCGCCCCTCCGGAAACATAACGACCGTGCCGCCCCTCGAAAGAATTCCAACGGGGATTTTTATTGCCGCCTCTATCCCCTCTCCGCGCTTTGATGGGAAAACTCCAGTGATAAAAAATATCAGCCTGATCAGACCGATCTTTCTCAAAAATTCCACGACCGGATGGTTAAGTTTTTTTGTCTCTCCCATAAAACGGAGCGGGAACAAAAAGGAAAACCACGGCAAGACTCCTCCAATCAAAAAAGCATCATAAAATGCGATGTGGTTTGAAATAATTATCAAAGGGCCTTTGAGCCCCTTTATATTCTCCTTGCCGTGAATTTCGAAGCGAAAAAATACGCGCAGAATAAGCCAGCTTATCGGCCAAATGATCGTCTGCAGGACCCAATAAAAATACCTCACGATAATTCATTTTAACATAAAAGGCCGCGGACATCGTAAAACGATGCCGCGGCCTTTATTATTTCTTCTCCTGATTGTAAACCAATCCTTCTACCCTTCGGACGTTACCTCAGGCGTAGAACTCGATGCACCCCTCGGACGTTACCTCAGGTGTACACAGATTAGTCTAAAAAAGGAGCTTAATTCAGTTAGGGGAAGGGGCATGCGGCCGATGGCTATTATACAAATGCCTTCTCTCGTTGCCTTCAATGATATCTTCACTCTCACAACCAAGACATTTCTTCATAACCGCCAGCACCCGAAAACTAGCTCGGACATCTGGGTCTTCTTCAAGAAAGTACTCATCCACTTGTCCAATCCGATTTCCGGCTTGAAGTCTCTCAAGTTCGCGGTCTTTCTGCCGTATTTCCTCCTGCAGTTCGTCGATGCGCTTGATATAGTCGTCTGGAGACTCCCCCCGCGACCTTCGGCTAGCGAAGGTAAGAGCAGCAGCCACGGCTGCCACGAGCAGCAGGAGGAGTACGCCGATTCCAACGAGTAGCCAGTTCTTCCACTGGAGATTCCGTACACGCACGTTGAGAATCGTCGCCTGGGTCCGAAGATTATCTCTTTCCTCGGTGACCGTCTTCAGATTCCTGGCGATCACATCCTTCTCAACCTCTGCCCTGTTTGCTCGAGCTGATTCTGCCTTCAGCTTTTCGCTCAATTTCCTATCAACCTCGCGGAGTCGTCTCATCTTCCTCTCAAGCGCGATTCTTTTTTTCGCGCCTTCGAGAATTAAAGCCCCACGGCGCACAGTTTCTTCTTCCGCCTTGAACCACCCTGCCCGATTTCTCTCGGCTTCGCTATTCTCTACAGCCCGAGTGGTGTCAGGCATCCTCGCCGCAACCGGTACAACCGCCGGGCGGGCCTGGGCTTTCTCCGCGTATTTAGGGTATGAGACAAACGGGAAGCGAAGGAGCCTTCCCTGTGGAGAATTATTCATCTCCTGTGCAAGCCATCTTTTCGATTCTTCTCCGGAGGATACCTCCGAAGGAGCACTTTCGTTCGCGACGATAGTAACGCATTCGCTTACGTCGCGCAGGTGCTCTCCCAAAGGCAACACCCCCTCTTTCTCCAGGTCCGAGCATTTCTGAATAACAGGCTCTAGACCATTTCCTTTCACTCGTATCATCGCCAAGCCGTAGCGCTGGTCTAATCCAGTCACTTCGGCCTGAGCAATTCCCGCACCCGCACAGAGTGAGAGCGCGGCCACGATCGCCAAAATCCTTTTCATACCTACCTCCTCTTCAACACTATTTCTTCCAGGGCGAGTTCATTTCCTGACCCTGCCCTTGGTGTTGGTTTTGCCCTTGGCCTTGGTTTTGGTTCACGCCAACTGATGTATCTCCGCCGCCAGCGATGTTTTGATTGATCCTAGGTGGCCTCAATGCAAACGCACTGCCGAGAGTAAACGCGCCATTGATCAGCGCAGGCAATGCAACCCCAGTGACTGTCGTCCACTTTGAAAACTCTCCTGTGCAGTTCTTTTGGAGGGGCATGACGTCGAACTTGGCCTGAACATAATTTATCAGGGTCAACACTCCTTCTTCGCAGACCTGGTTCGAGTTTACATCCCCACCGATAGTGCTTCCCCACTTGTTTAGGGTAAGCTTTATCACCCCGGGCATGTCCATCAAAACAACGGCTGTAGACCTTACTTCCGGGATAAGATTGCCTTTAGCATCCTTCTCTTGGTAAGGCATGAGGGTATATCGGCCGCCGTTGACAGCGCATCCGGAAACAAAAAACGCGAAAACGACAGACATAATTGCCGAAAACATCCTTTTCATAATCACCTCCCTCTCAATTTATTCAGATTGCTGAACTAAAGTACCTGCATTCGCACCAAAGCCAATCGCGACCCCGGTTCCTCCAGTAGAAACCCCCGAAGAAAAATACACGGGATTTGAAGTTGCAATGATCTTTTTATTGCCAGTCGGAGGAACGATCTGCGAGCTCCACAACTTTTCTTGAGGTGTGGAAATAGGCTTCTCCAGCCTCCACGGCGATTCCGCTCGCGGCTGTTCGACGCGCCTCGGTGGAACCACTGCTGCTATTTTAACCGAGTGTATCCCCTGCCCGCATCGAAGCGAGACTCTATCCCTTCCTTTGAAAAGACAGAATTCTCCGGCATAGTGGTCGCGCCTTCTTTGGAAGATTCCTCGCGGCGCAAGGTCAAGATAGTCGACGCCAGAATTTTTGAAGGTGCATCGGACAACGGTTATCTCTCCCCTCACAATTCCGTCGCGCACGAATTTTTCGTACTCTGCCATGTCGCGGAATTTTCTTTCAAATGTCGCGCTGACAGATTGAAGAACTTCTTCAGTCGTAGCCCGCATTTCCTTCGGGTTTTTGAGCTTTCGGAAATACGCGTCAACGTCCCGAATGCTTTCATCGGTGACATAGAACGTACGCCATGTCGGCAACCGCTTTTCCACCGCGTCGGCGAAACCAAACATTCCCAAGATTACGAGGAAAACCAAGAATTTTAGTGCCATTTTACTGGCTCCTTTCCCAAATTTTTAATGTTCAAACCTAATGCTGAGCTTTGATTTATTTAGCACACAAGCTCTACTTGAAACAATACCGCTCCGTGCTTTCTAATATATGACGTAAAAACGACGAGGGTTGAAAAAACTCCGAATTCCTATTACTATATAAAAAATCGACCGCCCATAGCTCAGCTGGTAGAGCAGCTCCCTTTTAAGGAGAAGGTCCCAGGTTCGATCCCTGGTGGGCGGACTGTTACGAAACACACATGCGACTTCCTGAATCAAAATATATTATTATCGCGGCGGTTGTTTTAATCGCGACTGGGGGATTATATTTTTACGACAAAAGTGCCCCGGAGATTTCCATAATTCCCGAGAACGTAATCGGTAACCCGACGCCTCCGCCCGCCTCCCCCAACGAAGAAAAAAATGATGAAGAAGCACTCAACGCGAATATAACCGCGCAAAGCATTTTAAACTGCCTAGGCAAGGCCGGAGAAAGCGGTAACTGCTTGGATCTTCTTTTCCGCGCCTACCTTAAAACCAAAACGCCCGTCGAAGCTTTGGCGCTTGCCACAAAACTAGGAAACGAAAACAGCACAATCCTCCTCTCCTGCCACCCGGTCGTGCACGCCATCGGCCGGGAAACCTTTTTGCAGAAAAAAACCGTGCATGATTCTTTTGCCGCCTGCGACCAAACTTGCCACTCGGGATGCTATCACGGGGCGATGGAAAGATTTTTGCGCGGCGAGCTCGCCTCCGAAGACCAAAACGCCCACATAAGCGAAGAGGAAGTTAAAGAGAAAACTAAATCGGCCTGCGACCTGAACCAGCCTTTGCGTTTCCGTTTCCAATGCCTGCACGGCCTCGGCCACGCTTTGATGTTTTTCCTCGATTACGACCTTGAGGGATCGCTCGGCTCCTGCGACGCCTATCCGGACGGATGGTCGCGTTCTTCCTGCTACGGCGGCGTTTTCATGGAAAATGTTTTTACGGCAAGTCCTGAAAAAAGAGATCTCTCGGCAACCGATTACCATTATCCATGTTCCAAATTGGCGGACCAATACAAAGCCGACTGTTACATGATGCAAACAACGCGCATGACTGAGATGGGATTAAATACGGACCGTCTTTTTGAAGAATGTAAAAAAGCCGCGAATTATCGCCTGCTCTGCATGCAGTCCATCGGACGCGACCTTTCCAACGATGCGAGGATCGGCGCCCCAAAACCGGTTGCGGAAAAATGTGAAAAAGTTTCAAGCGAAGATCGGCAGGCCTGCACCCGCGGAGTTGTCTACGCGCTCGAAGATAATACTTGGGACGGAAAATACGGCTTTCCATTTTGCGCCGCGTTCACGAGCGCCGAAGACCAGAAATATTGTTTTATGATCGCGAAGGCTTATCTCCAAAATACTTTTGAAACCACGCAAGCCCAAATCCAAACCCAATGCACCCAATTCGCCCCCGCGAATAATATCTGCAAAGGAAATTAGGTTGATTTTAGTAATTCCATAAATATTAAAAGATGCACAAATAAAGCGATAGCATATTTCATGCATCTCTTAATTTCGCCTTCCATGTTTTCATATCAGGCCGAAATGCAACCTTAACTCTTCCTCATTAGTAAAAGAATTTGCCAAAATTAATTTAACATGCGGCCTAATCCCAAAAACCTCGACGATAAAATCTATTTCATCTTTGCAGTTAAATGGGTGAACGAAAACACTTTTTTGGAGCTCCTTAAAACCGAGTTCCCGTAATTTCAATCGCATTGCTTCCCGAGCGCGCTTCCTTTTCTCTGGTATATCAAAAATCACAATCCGCCATTTTTTATCCCATTTACGTGGAGTTTTAATTTCTGTTTCGTCCAATTGATATTTTAATGCTCTTTTCCTACCTTTTTCGGAAAGAATAATTTCGATTTCTCCATTTTCCCTTTCCATATAGTCAACCAATCTCTTATTCCTAAATTCACGAATAGTTCTATATAGTTCGGCGCGATCAATCTCTTTCCAGGCTTTTGGAACATTTTTCGCTATTCTAAAATATTGCTTCGGAGACCTAGTTAAGCCCATCGCAATTCCAGATAATAAAAGGAGGAGAATTTTTTGCCTCACTGATATTACACTCATAAATATAGTATACAAAAAGATGCATATTTTATGCTATAGCTTATTGTGTGCATCTTCTTTTTTAAAAACATACGCTCCCAGTTCGTTCATTGGTGCTGTTTGAGCTAAATCCCCTCGCCTTGGAGTTCTTCGATTAACTTCTTTGCTTTTGGAGAAAGGCGCTTCGGTGTTTTAACGGAGATACGGATCACTAAATCACCGCGGCGTTTTTCGTCCGAGGGAACTCCCCGGCCGCGGATGCGCAAGAATTCTCCCGAGTCTATGCCCGGCGGAATTTTAACTTTAATCTGCCCGTCGATCGCATTGATGACTCTTTCCGACCCCAAGATCGCTTCCGATACCGGTATCGCCAAATCCATAACTAAATCTTCGCCCTCGCGCGTGAACAAGTGGTGCCGAGCGACGTTAACGCGAATGTAAAGGTCTCCCGCGATCCCTCCCGCGACAACTTCCCCGCCCCCCGACATTTTTATAATTTCGCCGTCGCGTATGCCCGGAGGAATTTTCACGCTAACTTCTTCGCGCTTGGTCATAACTCCCGCTCCGCGGCAATTCCTGCAAAGTTCTTCCGGTATCGATCCCGTCGCGCGACATTTCTTGCATTCAACAACGCGCATGAAAGATCCCAAGATGGACCTCCCGGATTCTTTTACCGTTCCCGCGCCGTTGCAGGTTTGGCAGGACTTAGTTTTCGTTCCGGGTTCCGCACCCGATCCCTGGCAGACCGAACAAAACGCAACCTTGGTCAGGAGTACTCGGCGCTCAACCCCAAAAATAGATTCTTCAAAATTTAAATCAACTTCGATGGAAATATCCCGGCCGCGCTTAACCCTGGTGCCCCTTCCGCCGAAAGAGAAAAGGTCTTCAAAAATTTCCCCGAAATCGAACCCGTTCATATCTCCAAAATCAAAACCCTCGGCGCCTGCGTGCCCCGCGCCATCAGAAAAAACACGGCCGTACCTATCGTATTCCGCCCGTTTTTTATCGTCCGACAAAATCTGGTAAGCCTCGTTTATTTCCTTAAACTTGCTTTCGTCTCCCCCTTTGTCCGGGTGATATTTATGCGCGAGCTTCCTGAATGCTTTCTTAACCTCATCCTTCGAAGCAGCTCTTGCGACACCTAAAATTTCGTAATAGTCTTTTGCCATATTATTTAAATTCGATAAATTCCTGCGAGACCTGCCTTTCGGATATCGCAAGCGCGCCGGTGTATAGGAGTATTCTAATTATTATCCAAACTAAAGCAATACTTAATAACCCAACGAAGACGAATAGAGTGCGGAAAGCCGCGAAAACCGCTAACGCGAACACGGCGGGCAGGTACCGTCTATAGGCCCCGAAACGCTCTTCAATAAAACCGATCGAGCCTTGGTAAAGCGCATCACCGACTTTATCGTCCCCGTCCACGCGCTCAACCCCGAAATTTCGGGCGAGTTGCAGTCGTGCTTCGGCCAAGATTCTTTCCTGCTCTTCCTGCGGAATGTCTTTAAAATCAACTCCGGCTTCAAGGCTTATCGCTTCTTTCAAAACTTCGTTCACGGTTTTCTCCGGGTCCGGAAGGTCGAACGGAAGTACGGAACTTAATGGCAAAGATTTCTTGGCAACGGACAGCGTTGTTTTAAAAACAGATTCCGGGATTATATCCTCGAAACGCATCGCGTTGTTTTGGGGATAGAAAAATGCGGCCAACGCAAGCGCAAGTATCGTAAGGAACGTCGGGAAGCCCTTTCGCAAAATATCCCAGGCCGAAAAGCTCAACCGAAAATCCATTTCCTTTTTAATCCGAATGGCTGGCGGGAAAGTTAGGATGGCCAAGCCTGCCGCGATGGCGACTCCCAATAATTTATTTTCGAGAAAATAAACCATCGGAAGCGCGCTCAAGAATATGATCCCCACGGTATATCGCGGAGAGAGAAACATAAACGCGAGCCCCAAGAGAGCCAAATAGATGACGAGCGATATAAACCCCCAAAGCGAAATGATGCCGAGCGACCATACAGTCGCCCCTTCAGCGAGGAACCAGAACGCGGCACCGCTAAGCGCCGCTAGGACCGCTATCAGGATTTTTGTCGTCATCTTTTTTTATGTCCTCGTACTCAGCGTTTCTCGACTGCTTTTCTCCTCCCTCGGATCCGGGCGTATCTTTGTAAATGGCTTCCCCGATCTTCGAAAGCGTACGCGACAGTTCTTCCATTTTAACCCTAATCTCTGATACAGCGCCACTCTCTTTTACCTGTTTAATTTCGTTAATTTTATTTTCGATCTCGCTTCTAACTTCAGCCGGGACTTTATCCCCACCGTCGCGCAAAGCTTTTTCCGCGGAATAGACGAGTTGGTCGGCCTGGTTTTTTGTCTCGATCTCTTCCCTTCTCTTTTTGTCGTCCGCGCTGTGGGCTTCGGCGTCGCGGGTCATCTTTTCGATTTCTTCTTTGGATAGGCCAGTGGAAGCTTCGATCCTGACAGAATGTTCCTTTCCGGTTTTTTTGTCTCTCGCTTTAACATTTAATATCCCGTTCGCGTCCAAGTCGAAAGAAACTTCAACCTGCGGCATTCCTCTCGGGGCGGGCGCGATTCCGTCCAACTGGAAATTCCCAAGGAGCTTGTTATCGCGCGCCATCTCGCGTTCGCCCTGGAAAACAAATACGTCGACGGATGTCTGGTTGTCCGAAGCCGTCGAGAAAATTTGGCTCTTTGAAACCGGAATGGTCGTGTTCTTCTCGATTATTTTCGTGAACACGCCTCCCATCGTTTCGATCCCCAAAGAAAGCGGAGTTACGTCCAAGAGCAAAACGTCTTTCACGTCCCCCTGCAAAATTCCCGCCTGCACCGCCGCGCCTATCGCGACAACTTCGTCCGGGTTGATCGAGCGGTTTGGCTCCTTGCCGAAAAGTTTTTTAACTTCCTCCTGGATCATCGGCATGCGCGTCTGCCCTCCGACCAAAATAATTTCGTCGATTTCGTTTAAGCTAAATCCCGCTCCCTTCGGCGCCGAGGCCGTAACGGTTTCCTTGGTAAGTTCGACGGAACGGGTTATCAAATTCCTGACTAAATCCTCGACCTTCGCGCGGGTTAATTTCATCAAGAAGTGTTTTGGTCCGGAAGCGTCCGCGGTTATGAACGGGATATTTACCTCCGTCTCGAAGGTCGTCGAAAGTTCGTGCTTGGCTTTCTCGGCCGCTTCTTTCAATCTCTGCAAAGCGAGGACATCTTTGGATAAATCAATCCCTTCCGTCTTCCTGAACTCCTCCATCAAGTGGTTGATCAATATCTGGTCCAAGTCGTCTCCGCCAAGATGCGTATCTCCCCCGATCGCCCGCACCTCAACCGTATCCGAGCTTACTTCCAAAACTGAAATATCGAAAGTTCCGCCTCCGAAATCGTAGACGACAATTTTTTCATCTTTTCTGCCAGAGGCAGACCCGCCTCTGGCGGGCTTTCCAATACCGTAAGCAAGCGCAGCCGCCGTCGGCTCCGGCAAAATTCTTTTTACTTTAAATCCCGCGATTTCTCCCGCGGCTTTGGTCGCGGCCCTTTGCGAGTCGTCGAAATAAGCCGGCACGGTTATGACCGCTTCCTCTATCTTCTCCCCGAGTTTCGATTCGGCGTCGCGTTTTAATTTCTGCAAAATCATCGCAGAAATTTCTTCCGCGGAAAGCCATTTGCCTGCCTGCGCAGACAGGTCCCCCATTTTTATTTCAACGCCTCCCTTGGCCGATTCGCGGATTTTATACGGAAGCCACTTTGAATCGCGCGCGATTTCCGGATCGCTAAACTTCCTCCCAATAAGCCTTTTCACCGAAAAAATAGTATTCTCCGGGTTGGTTACGGCCTGGCGCTTGGCTAAAAGGCCCGTGACCCGGTCGCCCGCTTTGGAGATCGCAACCATGGACGGAGTCGTGCGGACACCCTCTTCGTTCTCAAGAATTTTCGCCTCCCCGCCAATGACTGCGGCCATCGCGGAGTTTGTTGTCCCTAAATCTATTCCTAATATTTTTGACATAGTTGATTAGTTAAATGGTTAAGTAGTTAATTAGCCTTATAAATTCCCACCTTCACTTTAGACGGCCGCAGGACTTTGTCGTGCAGGTACCAGCCCCTCTGTAATTCTTCGACGACCGCGTTATCTTTTTCTTGCGAATCAACTTCTTCTTCTTTTATCGCTTCGTGCTCGGCCGGATTGAATTTTTTTCCGATCGCTTCGATCGGGGTTACACCGTGCTTCTTCAATACATCTTTCAGCTGGTCATAAATTTCTTTCGTCCCGTCCGCGGCTTTATGCTTCATCGCCATATCGAGCGAGTCTGCTATCGCGAGAATTTCGTTCAAGAGTCCCGCCTCCGCAAACTTCACAAATATTTCCTTGGCTTTTTCTTCGTCCTTCCGGGCGTTTATGAAATCCGCCTTTGCCCTCTGCCATCCGGATAAATATTCTTCTTTTTCTTTCCGGCAAACTTTCAGTTCTTCCCGCATTTTTTTTATTTTATCCTGGAGCCCTTCCTCCTCGATTACCTCCTCTTCGAGCTCAATCTCTTTTTCGTCATCCATATTATTCAAATTATCGGATTATGTCTTTTACCACAAAATTTATAAACGAAGATGCTCTTTCATAATTCATCCTCTTCGGCCCGAGCGAAAATATTACGCAATTGCCGAATTCGTCGTTGGAAAATTTCATTACAACCGAACTAAACTCGCGCGCCTCAACCGGGTTTTCCTCGCCGATAAAAACTTCCGGGCGGGATTTGGAAGTACCTTCGAAAAATCTTTCGGCTACCTTTTCCAAATTATCCACGAGTCGCGAGAACTCCACGGTTAAATTTTTGTCGTCGAATTCCGGTTCGGAAAAAAGCCGCTCTAACCCAAATCCTTCCACTTTTGCGTTTTCCTTGAAGGAGGCGACACCCATAAAAAGTCCGAGTTCTTCTGAAAGGGTTCGCGCAAAATTTTCAAACAAAATCTCGTGGCTGGCACGGACATCCTTAATTAATTCGTCCAGCAGGACCCGTTCTTTTTTGGGAGGCTCCTTGAAAGCCATCAAGTTATCGACGAAATATCGGTACGCTTTATCTGTCGGGACTCTTCCGGATGAAGTGTGCGGCTGTTCCAAAAATCCTTCGCGGTCGAGCTCCAGCATCGCGTTTCGGATCGTCGCCGGACTTAACCTAAAACTTCCGGAATCAAAAATTCTCCCCGATGAAATTGGCGCGGCATTTCGTACATAGTCCCGAATTACAAAATTCAAAATATTCTCCTCCCGCGTCCCGAGCTTATTCATCCCCCCATTTTATCCATTTAGCACTCCCTGTCAAGGACTGCTAATAAGCCGTTGGGCATTGGGTTTTTAAAAAACAAAAGAGGCCTACGATTGTAAAAACCGTAAGCCTCTTCGTTTAATCCGCAAGACAATATCGCGGATGAGTTATTTCTTAGGAACTCCTCCCGTTTTTGTGCTGCCCTGTACGCCCATGTCGACGCCGAGCTGGCGAGCAGTGTGAGCCGTCAGTAAGTCGATCATGGTTTGCGCGCCAGAACCAGCTTGTGCTGCAGGAGTACCGCCCATAACTACGCCGGGCACCCAGTTACCTTGGTATCCCTTGATCGCTTCGGCGTAGGCCTTATTGATGTCGATGAATGCCTTGAGTTTTGGCTCCAAGGCGCCATCGGCTTCCATAACCAGCTTTCTGCGGGTTCCCTCGCCCTCACCGCGAAGAATCTCCGCCCTCTTAAATTGCTCCGCGGCTTTGGCATCAAGCGTTGCAACTTCAAGTTTCTGCTGGGCCTCGGTAACGGCCTTGGCCTTGATAACCTCTTGATCCCATTTGGCTTTAGCCGCGTCAGCCCGCCCCTGTTGTTCCACTGTCATTGCTCGCTGTTCTGCTTTTCTTGCATCAGCGATCGCAGTTTGGACATCCATAGCGATTTGTTGTTGCTGCCTGATTTGATTTTCTACCTCAGTATCGTAAGGCAATCGCGTTATAGTAAAGTTAAAAGCCTTGATACCAAATTCTGATAATACCGCCTCCTCTTGTCGCTCCGGCTTACCATCTTTCCCGATTAGAATCTCTACCACAGTAGCGCTTTTTTCTTGGCCAGATAGCTGGTCCTTTATGCGTGCTTCACGCTGCCGAGTTTTGTAAACCCCGCTTTGCACCTGATCTTCGACATAAAATACGAGGTCACTTCTTTTCTCGGCGTATGATTCGCGCGAAGACATCAATGGTCCGGATAGATACACCGATTTCCTCGTAATAGTCTCAACCAATTGACGCTGGACGGCCTCCTGACTTCCAAATCTCGTGTGAATGCCAGACAGATGCTTTGCATCAAGAGGCATGTCATATTGAATCGAACCGCACATAGTAGCGTGACCGCCGTCATTGAATCGGACTTCGATGCCGTTCTTGCAAGTTGTAACCTTTTTTGTAATTGGCTTGCCATCGCCACCGCCTAAAGGTTTCCCATCGGGTCCTAGTTGAGGCATATCGATTTCAGTTGACTGATCAAAGTCAAAGATGGCCCGCTTTTTGTAAAAGGTGACCTTGCCGAAACCCTGCCACTTAACTCCGGCTGAAGTATGCCATGTCAAGTCTCCTTTCCAAGGAGACTGTACGACCAGAATATCCTCTGCATCCATAGTCTCGGCAATGCTCCCGCCAAAAATAAGCAACATCACCACACCAACTACTGACAGACCGATTGCTAGAATTCTTCTCGGAGTAATTCCGTTCATGATAATTTCCTTTCTTTGAGTTTAGTTGTTATTCGTTGTCTTTTTTGACGCCAGGCAGTCTGCTGACTTTCCCAGGAGTTTCCCCACGGTTAACTCGTCCTCGCTTCAGCCTCTGCAACTCCTTTTTAAGATCTGCTTCGAGGCCTTGTTGTTTCACTTCTGCTATTTCTGCTTCCAACTTGCGCTCCCTCCGAAACAGAGGAAATATAGGAGTATTCCTCCATAGCGGCAGAAAAACTTGGCTAACGAAGAGCAGGAGCAAAACGCCTATTATCACCAACTCCAACCAAAATAGAAACATGCTCACTCACCCCCTCCATATAAAAATTGTTAAGGACGCATTTCTGCCTAATTTCTGGGTGCAATTATACCTTATAGCCCGCGTATTAGTCAATAGTTGCCATTAATGTGCACACATATGGCGGTTTTCTCAACAATGGGGAAATGGCAATATGTATGGCAAAAACACCTTCGGTGCTATTTTGCAACCTACCTCTTTGCCCATTGTGGGCTCTTGCGGGCTTTCTTGAGGCCGAATTTGCGCCTTTCTTTCATCCTCGGGTCGCGCTTTAGGAAGCCTAATGGTTTCAAAACTTTGCGCAAAGCCGGGTCGATTTTTTCCATGGCGCGCGAAATCCCGTGCCGGACGGCTTCGGCCTGCGAGTGGATGCCTCCCCCGTTTACTTTCGCGCTCACCGCGAATTTCTGGGAAATGTTGGCGCGCGTTATCGGCGCTTCCACAATATTTCGCAATTCAAATGTTGGAAAATATTCTTCGTTGGTTTTATTGTTGATCGCGATTGAAAACGGCGAATCTGGAAAAAGCCGGACCCGGGCGACGGATGTTTTTCTGCGGCCGACGGCCTCAAAATATCTTCCGGTGTAGGAAACTTCTTTCTTTAAGATTTCTTTCTTCGCAACTTTCCTTGCTGGAGTTTTTTTGGCAACTATCTTTTTCTTTGGGGGCATATTACTCGAATTTTAAATTCTTGATAATTTCCTTCCTGGAACGGTTTTTCGGGAGCATTCCCCAAACAGCCCTTTTGAAAACTTCTTTCGGGTTTTTAGCCCAAAGTTCGCGAAGCCCAATTTCCTTAAGTCCGCCCGGGTATCCGGAATAATTCGTATACACTTTCGTCCTGAATTTCGTCGGGTGGATTTCCATCGCCTTTAAATTCTTTACGGTGATCGTGTGCTTCGGCCTTATTCTCGGCTCAAAGCTCGGAAGATTTTTCCCGCGCAAAAGTACGGAGGCTTCCGAAGCCGCCCTTCCCAAAGATTTTCCTTTTACATCTAAAACTTTATTTTCCATTTTCTTTATACAAATTCTATATAAACCATCGGGGCTTGGTCCGAAGAGCGCGTCCCGATTTTGACTATTCTAGTATATCCTCCCTTGCGGTCAAGATATTTCGGTCCGAGGACTTTCTGTAATTTTTTGGCGGCGTCGGTATCCGGGAGGGTTTTCAAAATTTCCCTGATGGAAGCAACGTCATTTTTCTTGGCGCGCGTAACGAGCCTTTCGACTTTCGGGCGGATTTCTTTAGCTTTCGCTTCGGTCGTTTTAATCCTATCTTTCAAAATTAATGATCGCATCAAAGAGCGCATGAGCCCCTTGCGCACATTTTTCTCCCTTCCGAATTTTCTGCCTTTTTTACCGTGACGCATTTTTTATGATTTAAGAGATAGTCCCAATTTAGATAACGACTCATCAATTTCATCAACTGCTTTCGCTCCAACGCCGGCCAACCCTAAGAGATCATCCCGAGTTTTCTTAACGAGCCCTCCGACGGTCCTAATCCCCGAGGTGGAAAGCGCGTTTTGCGTCCGTGCAGAAAGGCCAAGGTCTTCAACCCTGATTTTCAAAGGATCCTCTGATTTATCCTCCTCGGAAATATTTTCCGCGCTCTGCGCCGGGGTTGTCTCGTCAATGACTTTCGGCGCCTCCGAAAACAACTTTGGTTCCGTGAAGACCAACGGCTCGAGCTGTTTTATCAAAATGGAAACGCTTTCTTCGAGCGCGTTCTTAGGTGTAATGGTCCCGTCTGTTTCGATAGAAATGCGCAAACGGTTATAATCGGTGCGGTCGCCAACGCGCATGTTTTCAACTTCATAGTTTACTTTCCTAATCGGCGTGAAAATCGCATCAAGCGTCAAAGTTCCGACTTCCACCTTCTCCCTTTCCAAAACTTCTCGCGGTACATATCCCAATCCCCTTTCAACGGTTCCTTCTATTTCTAACTTCGCGTCCTTCGAGGTCAAAGTCGCGATCAAAATATCTTTGTTCATTATTTCAACCTGCGTCGGGACTTCGAAATCTCCGGCCGTAACTTTTTTAATTCCTGAAGCGGAAAGTTTTATGCTCTGCGACTCGTCCGAGTGCACCAAAACGCGAACCTGTTTTAAGTTCAATAAAATTGAGATGACATCTTCCTTAATGTCCGGAATCGTCGAAAATTCGTGCGAGACCCCATGGATCCTCACTTTGGTTAAGGCCGCGCCCGGCAAACTCGAAAGCAAAACACGCCTCAAGCTGTTGCCGATCGTATGCCCGTAACCCGGGTGAAGGGCATCGATCTCGTATACCCCTTTATTTTCTTCTTCCGAGACCATTCGGATCTGGGAAGGCTTTGATATGGTGTAACTCATAACTCAATCATTACCAATTAAGCTAATAAATTTATCTCGAATAAAACTCAATTATGGCCTTCAGGTTGATGTTCTGTATCAAGCCTGGATCTGCTCCAAGCGACGCCCTTCCGAGAACCTCTCCTTCTTTTTTATCTTTATCGACTGCAAGCCAAGGCGGCGGAATATATTTTTTCAAATACACATCCAAATCCCTGAACATCGGCTTTCCATGGTCCTGCGGCTTTATGGAAATCTTCTCGCCTTTTACCACCCTGTAAGATGGGATGTTCACCCCTTTTCCGTTTATAAGAAAATGCCTGTGCCCAACCATTTGGCGCGCCTGCGTGCGCGAACCGGCAAAACCCAAGCGGTAGATGACGTTGTCCAAGCGCGATTCCAAAATCGCGATCAAATTCTCGGCGCTGTCGCCAGTCCTTTTTTCCGCCTCACGTACATAATTTTTAAACTGCGCCTCGCGCAAGTTGTATGAAAATTTTAGCTTCTGTTTTTCGCGAAGCTGTATCCCGTATTCCGAAGATGAGCGCGGATATTTCGAGGTGCGCCCGTGCTCGCCCGGCGGGTACGGTTTTCTTTTGAATGCGCATTTTTCTCTTCCGCAGATCGACATTCCAAGCCGTCTGCAAACTCTGCAAGATATTCTCATGGTTATACTCTGCGGGGCTTAGGCGGCTTCGGCCCGTTGTGCGGGACCGGAGTCATGTCTTTAATAAAACGCAATTCAAAACCTTTCGATGCAAATGTCCTTATGGCCGATTCTCTTCCCGATCCGATGCCACGGACTTTTATCCCGACTTCTTTCAAACCGATCAATTTGGCCCGCTCGGCGACCATTTCCGAAACTTTAGAAGCGGCATACGGCGTCCCTTTCCTGGCGCCCTTAAAACCTAAAGCCCCGCAGGAAGAAGACAAAAGAATATTCCCTTCCTGGTCCGAAAGGGAAACGATTGTGTTGTTATATGTGGAAAGAATATTCAAAATTCCAAACTCGAGCTTCTTTTTTGGAAGCTTCGCGACTCTGGCCGCGGCGCTGTCCGCGCCGCCTGCTTTTTGAATTACTCTTTTCTTTCCCATGGTTTAATTAATCCTATTTCTTCTCTAATTTACGTTTACCGGACCCCATAGTCTTTCTGACGTTTCCGCGGCGGGTCCTTGAATTGGTCTTGGTCCTCTGCCCTCGCGAAGGAAGCCCTCTCTGGTGCCGCGATCCTCGGTACGAACCGATGTCGCGCAAGCGCTTTATGTGGAACATCACTTCCCTGCGCAATTCGCCTTCAACTTTATAATTTTTTTCAAGCTCCTCGCGAAGCCTGTTAATTTCCTCGCCCTTCAAATCTTTCGGATTTTTTCCAAGTGGAACGCCGGCTTTTCCCAAAATCTTTACGGCCGAAGTGCGCCCGATCCCGAAAATATAAGTAAGCGCGATATCCAAGCGCTTATTGTCCGGTATATTTGTTCCTGCGATTCTCATTTAACCTTGTCTCTGCTTATGCTTAGGGTTCGAGCAGATGACGTAAAGCCTGCCGCGCCTGCGCGCCATTTTGCAAGAACTACAAATTTTCTTAACTGAAGCTCGAACCTTCATAAATAATAAATTACAGCCTTTGGATTATTCGTCCCTTGGTTTCATCGTAGGGGGAAAGTTCAACTTTTACTTTATCGCCTACAAGCACCCTGATGTAAAAAATACGCATCTTGCCTGCGAGATGCGCGAGGATTTCTCTTTGATCCTCCAGGAGAACCCTAAAAGTCGCGTTGGGAAGGGCTTCCCGTACTTGCCCCACAATAATTTTTCCTTTATTTGCTATGGTTAGATGTTAATTCCTAATAGTATAAAAGTCAAGGGTTTTCCCTTATGGCCTGCTCGATCACGATTCGCTCCTCTTTTTTAGGGAAAATCCGCCACCATGACGGGCTGAAATTGATCTCTGCCTTCTCGATTGAAGTGTAGCGCTTAAATACCTCCTGCCTGGTCTTTCTTGTGGCTCCGGTTAAGTCCTTTTTTAGGGTTTCCTCGTCAAAAATCCATACGAAATTGGCCATTCCTTTGATTTTAAAGGTCATGGATTTTTCTTCAAAATTCTTGGTAAGCACCTCGAAATCCAAGTCGTCCAGGTTATGGACCTCGATTACCGCGCCGCTTTCATCCGGCAGGCCCGCCGCGCGAAGGGCTTCAATGACGTCACTCCTCTTCAAAGCGAGTGCCTCGCCGACACCCTTAACTTTTATTTTAACTTTTTCCCCAGCAGAATTTACCGGCGGGCTAACTTCAAGAAGGCTCATCTTAACCTGCATCGCCCCGTCCGGCAGGAAAATATCCTGTGGCAAGTCCCTTTCTATTTTTTCTTTCAAACTCGCCATCAAACTTTCTTGGGCGCGCGCGACCAAGGCATCAACGTCTTCCTTCAAAATTATTTTAGACAATCCTTCCGAACCTCCGCGAATTTCTGTCTTAGACCGGCCGTAAAATTTATCATATTTGGTAGTTCCCTTAAACCCGGGAATAGTAAAATCGGAAAGGCCCAAGTTATATTCCGGTCCGGGCTTGTCCGCGAAAACCGTAACCTCCAGAGAAGAAGGCTCGAGCTTTCCGTTAACCATTTTCGCGCCCGGAAGCGTAACGGCGTTCGCAATGCGGTAAATTTTTCCGCCGGGAGCTTCGAGACGGGTCGAAGCGATCAAAGTCTGCGGCTGGGTTGAGTACGCGTTGTAAACGATAACCTGTCCGCGGGCTTTCTCCGTCGCATTTTTTACAGTATCGACGTTATCTTCAAGCTCCATCGTCTCCTCCAAGCTCACAAATTCCAGCGCCACCTCGCGAGATAAATCCGCGGAAGCTCCGATGGAAGCGTCGACTTGTATAAATTCCTGCCGCGGAGTAATCGCGATTTTCGCGCGCGAAAAAATATTTAGAACCCAAAAGGCTGCCGCAAGGATGACAAAGATTCCAACTAAAATATAAAAAGTCCTAAAAGATGGGAAAGAAAAACGTCTCTGCCTTTTAGGTAAGTCGCGTTTTGTTTCAGCCCTTGGGGCAGGACGCGAGACAACCGGGGCCTCAACAGGCCTCGGGCGCGCGCTACCTTTCGAGACGATATCCTTCATCACTGGCCGCCCGGAAGGGTTTCTTTGAAATTCTTCAAACTTTCTCTGCATACCTTGAAGCTCCTAAAGCTAATAATAGCGGCGTCGTCATTTTATCCTTATCCACGCCAGAAAAGGAAATCTTGCTTTCAAAACTTTCTGGAGGAAGCGTTACGACGTTAAAAGGTTTTCCTAAAATAGTGAACGAGGAAAAATCCGGAGAGTTCACGCATTTTTTCAAAACATCCGATCCGGCAATCCCGCCGAGTAAAATTAAAGTCTGCGGCAATGGGACATTCTTGCCCATCTCCGAAAGCGATTCTGAAAGAAAATTCTGCCATTCGGTGCAAACCCCCTCGACAGCCGGGGCAATTTTTTCGCTCATCCCTTCCTTAAGATCTCCGCTGTTGTCCGCCTTGAAAAAAGAAAGAGCCTCGCCCAATTCAACTTTCATTGAAGACGCGAGCCTGCGGACGACGAGATTTTCTCCCCAAGAAAAATTCTTAACATCCTCCAAAATTCCGTTCCTAATAAGGTAAACTTCCGTAACCTCTCCCCCGACGTCTACAACCAAAAATCCTTCTTCGGAGTTGACCATTTCTGACAAAATTTTATACAGCGCGAAAGGCTCGGAGACTATTTTTATCTCGGCGGAGCCGAAAAAATGCGAAAGCGTTTCCTGCAAATTATTTAAAAAGTTTTTCTTGACCGCGCTTAGGTAAATCGAAAAACTCAATTCCGAAGTGGTTTTTTTCAGCGGATTTTTTATCGGGTAACCGTTTACAACAAAACGCATGATTTCCTTGTCAAGAATTTCCATTTCTTCGGCCGCGGCCGAAGAATTTTTCCCGATCTTTTTCAAAAAAAGTTCCACCTCATCCGCCATGACTCCCTCGAGCAAGTCCTTTGTTATGACAAAAGGATCTTTTCTTGAAACCTTCACGACTTTTGTCTCCGAAGAATACCAGGGCGAAGAGACAACCACAAAGACGACACCCGGCTTAAAAGCCGGGTAATTTTTATAAAGTTCCTCGCTTAATTCCCGGATGGCCTTTTTGGTATGCCTCTCGATATGTTTAAAATCCGGGCTTTCGAGCAAAGGCAAGCGCGAGTGCGTAGACGAAGAAATTTCCTTCGTACCGTTCTCTTTCGTGTTAAGCACAAAACAGTTCACGGAAGAACTGCTTATATTTATGACGAGGATATTTTTATTTTCTTTTGTAAGCGAAAAGATCATGGTGTAACGACGCCCCTTATACGCCTAACCCCCGATGACGAGGCCTCTTCCTTTAATATAGCAAATTTTCCGACTTCCCGCGTGTTGGCAACGTGCGGGCCGCCGCAAAGCTCTTTGGAGAAATTCCCCGCGCTATATATTTTAACTTTCGACGGGTACTTTTCCTTAAAAAAATAAAGCGCCCCGGATTTTTTTGCCTCCTCGATGTCCATCTCCTCCATCTTCACTTCAAGCCCGTCCGCGATCGCCTTGTTAACCAAATCTTCAACCTCTTTTATTTCTTCGGGGGTTAATTTTCTGGGGAAGCTGAAATCGAAACGCGTCCGTTCGACGGTAATGTCCGAACCCATCTGCTTAACATCCTGGCCTAAAACTTTTCGCAATGCCGCTTGCAGAAGGTGCGTCGCGGTGTGCAGGCGCGTAACTTTTTTTAATTCCTCTTCGTCCTTCGCTTTCAATTCCCCGGTGTCCAAGAGGAGCCCGTGCCCGCCGAATTTGTTTTCCGCGCCCGCGCGGGAGATGGCCTGGTGTTTCTTGAATTCTTCTTCGAAATCTTCGCGGCTCAAATTCCTCGTTTTCTTTCCGCCGTCGTATTCCTTGATAACTTCGAACGGCAAGCCGTAACTTTCGTAAAGACGGAAGGCGGTCTTGGCGTCTATCTCGCCCAATTTTATCAATTCCGACAATCCCTTGTTGAGTGTGCGCGCAAATTTTTCGTTCTCGTCGTTAAAAACTGACAAAATTCTTTCCAAATTTAACTCCGGATAAAAAGATTTGTAATTGGCGACGACCAACTCGAAAAGATTTTTTTCCTTGCCCGTGCCGTAGCTTATAAGCCGACGCATGAGACGGCGCAGGATGTACCCCGCTTCTTTATTAGACGGGAGAACCCCATCCGAAATTAAAAAGGCGACCGAGCGGGCGTGGTCGACGATTATCCTTTTTTGCTTCTCGGATATCGACTCGATCAAAATTCCCAAAAGCGGCTCGAACAAATCAGTCTCAAAAATATTTTCTTTATTCTGCGCGACCATCGCGAGCCTCTCGAAACCCATGCCTGTATCCACCCCCTGGATTTTAAGTGAAGCTAAATTTCCGTCGCGGTCGCAGTAAAACTGGTTGAAAACAATATTCCAAATCTCCGTACCATTTATATAAATCTCCGTGGTCGGCCCGCACGGCCCCTCGGCGCCGGTCGGTCCCCAAAAATTATCAGTCCCCTCGCGGCGGATTTTTTCTTCCGGCAAAATTTTCTTCCAAATGTCATACGATTCTTCGTCGAACGGGACTCCTTTCCGCCAATCCCCTTCCGGAACTTTTTCCGGATCGAAAACCGTTATGTAGTCTATAGAAAGGTCGAGCGTCTCGGCCAAAAATTCGTATCCGTAGCTTATCGCCTCTTCTTTAAAGTACCCTCCGAAAGAAAAATTTCCCAGCATCTCGAAAAATGTCAGGTGCCGTTCGTCCCCGACTTCGTCTATGTCCGAAGTGCGGAAACATTTTTGAATAGACGCCGTGGAAAGCGAACCGAAATCGCGCTTGGCGTTCGCCTCGCCTGTGTAATATTTTTTAAACTGCTGCATCCCGGCCGTCGTCAAAAGTACGGACGGGTCGTCCGGAATCAAAGAAGAAGACTGCACGATTTTGTGTCCCTTCGATTCAAAAAAATCCAAGAATTTTTTTCGCAATTCCGCGGCTTGCATATTTATACCAGACCAAAATTATCATGGAGTGGTATCAACAAATTAGCATTATTTTTAGCATAAAAAAAGAGGCGGGTCGGTTCTCCATAGAACCTCCCGCCATCTCAATTCCTCGCGCCCATGCCTAAGCATGGGCGCGACTCCTCCTTTTGTATTTGTACCTTTTCTTTGTAGGGAGCGCTTCCTTTATCCACTTCATCAAGCCCCTGCGAATATAATCCGGGTTGAGACCAAGGGCAACGCAGATATTTCCAAAGGAAAAAATGCTGTCGCCCTCTGTATCCGCGATCCAATCAATCGCCTCTTGGTACATCCTATTGTGAGGTGATTCAACGTACTTACGGAAAATCCTTACGGCATCCTCCAACAACGCAAGCATGAGCCGTTTTTCTGGCTGAAGAAACAACGACCCCCTTATGCTTTCAAAAAATTCATAAGGAGCCAAGGGATCTGGCTGCAAAATCCCATCCATCCCAGCCTCTCGTATATCGTCCATAATTTTTACCCTCCTCAAGGAAAATTTAATCTGTACTATACCATACTTATCTGTAGATAGCAAGGAAAACGAAAAGAAGGCCATGATCCGCATCATGACCTTCTTATTTCTCCTTCACCCTCGGCCTCGCTCTAATCCTGTGAGTGGCATAGCGCCTGGCAAAAGCGTCTTTTGCCACCCCGTTAAGATTATTCCTCTTCCATTCGACGATACCTTTCCTAAGGTAGCTAGGGCTAATCCCGACAATTTCACAAATGTTATTAAATGAGAAAATGGAATCCTCATCATCTTCAAAAATCCAATTGTCGGCCTCCCTATAGAGTCTTTGTTTCTCGACTTTTCCTGCATTAGCGTACTTTTGGAGACAGTAGAGCGCATCCCCCAAAACCGCCAACATCAGACGCTTTTCCGGCTCCAAAGCTTTCTTTCTGGCGTCGAAAATTATATCCAGGAAATTAAGATTATGAACCCGGGCGTAATAGTCTTTCCCGTGATCAATCCCGTCCATAGCCGCGTCCATTACATCTTTCATTGAAAGATCACCTCCTCCTTGAGATCTACTTCAATTTCATATTATACCACTTTTATTTTATGACGGCTCCGCCGAGGAGATCTTCTCCGGAATAGAACACGATTGACTGGCCTGGGGCAACTCCGCGCTGGGGCGAATCAAAAATTACTTTAGGCCCCTCGATATGGATGGGCTGCAAAGGCTGCCTATACCGGATGCGCGCGAAAATTTTTTCCGGAAGATTTTTTGGCAAATTCGATTCCGTAATTTCGATTTCTTTTTTATACAAAACCGGGTCGTCCGCGCCCTGGGCAACGACAACCGTATTCGCCCGGCTATCCGTCTCGGCGACGTACAGGGGCTCCGCAAAACCGCCGAGCTTTATTCCGTGCCTTTGCCCCGGAGTGAAAAAATGCGCGCCGTCGTGCGTTCCCAAAACTTCGCCGCTTGAGTTTACGATGCTCCCCTCTTTTTTCGGGATATATTCGCGGAGGAATTCCTGAAAATCTAATTTACCGACAAAGCAAAGCCCCTGCGAATCTTTTTTGTCCGCGGTTACCAAGCCGGAATTTTTTGCGATCTCCCGGACTTCAGATTTTAAATAGTCGCCGATTGGAAAAAGTGCGCGGGAAATTTGCTCTGGGTCGAGCCTCCATAAAAAATAACTCTGATCTTTATTTAAATCTTTTGCGATTTTGAGGCTTGTTCCTTCCTTTTTTACATAATGCCCTGTCGCGATAAAATCAAAACCCATCTCGATCGCCCTCTCTAGAAAAATCCCAAATTTAATTTCCGAGTTGCACATGACGTCCGGATTGGGAGTCCTCCCAGCCGCGTATTCGCGCACCATATAATCGAAAACTCTCTCTTTATATTCCTTCCGGAAATCGAAAACATGGAACGGAATGTCCAATTTCGCGGCCACGCGCATGGCGTCCCTGCGGTCTTCGTTGGTGTCGCATCCCTCCCAACAAATCATATGCGCGCCCGAGACGTCGTATCCCTGCCCGACTTCGTCATTCAGGCGGGCTTTTTCTTTCAGCAAAAAAGCCGCAACGCTTGAATCAACGCCTCCGGACATCGCGACCAAAACCTTTTTATTTAAATTCCCTTCCTCCATAACGCTTCAAATATACTCTAAATTTATAAAAATTTAAAGGGGTAGCAGCATTCGCCACTACCCCTTTATTGATATTCATCCGATCAACATCAACAAGAGAGCCATCCTTATTGGCAATCCATTGGCTGACTGCCTAAAAATTGCCATGCGCGAGTCTTCGTCGAGCGACGAATCAAGCTCATTATTTCTTGGCTGAGGATGTAAGATCCTCGCCGTCTTTTTCATCATTGAAAGAATCCCCCGGTCAAGACGACACGCCTCTTCCTCTTCCGAAGTAATCTTTGTTCCCCGCTCGAGTTGAGCCCTCGTCTGATAAATCACATCTGCATCAGCCGCAACCTCGGCCAAGCTGGTAAATTCCTGGAATGGAATACGGCGCTCGCTTAGATGGTCTTTGACGCCTTGTTTCAACCTAAGATTCTTCGGAGAAACTGCGGAAATGATCACATCGAAGTTCGATAAGGAATAGGCCAAGGAATTTGCGGTCCTCCCGTTTGCAAGGTCTCCACAGAGAACAATATGTTTTCCATCAATACTTCCCAACTCGTCATCGATCGTGAAGATGTCGGTGGCTGTCTGGGTCGGGTGCGTTCCTTTTCCATCCCCCGCATTAATGATAGGGATATCCGTAAACCGCGCGCCCCGTTCAATACTTCCCTCTAAATCGTGACGCATAATTATCACATGCGGGGAATACCCTGCGATATTACGGACAGTATCTTCAACCGTTTCTCCTTTCACCGCGGAAGAACTCTCCCGCGCATTTTCCGTGGAGAAAGTTACGACTCCGCCCAGACGATGAACAGCCATATTGAAAGATAAACGGGTTCTCGTGCTCGGTTCGTAAAAGAAAACTACGGCTTCCTTTCCCCTAAGGCCCTGTTTATCGTAGTTTCCTCGGCGGATTTCTCGTGTGAGAGGGAAAAGATCTCTCTCGAAAAAAATTCGATCGAATTGCTGAGGTTCTCGTATTCCCGGCAAATCTTTTTTGCCACGTGGAATCGAAGGATATTTACGCTTTTCGACCCTTCTATCCTGTCCTGAGCATCTGTCTTCGCCATTGCCCCCAAACCTTTCGCTTAGTCCTTTATCCTTTGCCCTCGCGGGAATTTCAAAATATTTACCACCCATAACACCTCCTTCTGGTTTTGTTCTAGTTTTGTCGTTTTTGCGCAAAAAAATTGCCCTTTGCTAGGGCGCGATTTTTAAAGAAGTCCTGATCTAATTAATACTAGCGCAAATATTTTGCTTTGTTAAGTTTATGCTCGTCGAAAGTTTTTGAAAAATATGTCACGCCCCTCGAATCCGAAAGGTAAAAAAGGTACGGCGACTCTATCGGGTTCAAGGCCGCTTCTATCGCCCCCAGTCCGGGATTGGAAATCGGCCCCGCCGGGAGGCCTTTATATTTGTAAGTGTTGTACGGGTTATCCCCAGCCAAATCCGCGTCAGTTAATTTGTGCGAAGATTTTCCGGTTGCGTATGTTAGGGCCGCGTCCACCTGCAAAAGCATCCCGATTTTCAACCTCTTCCACAAAACCCCCGAGATCATTTTTCTGTCCTTTTCGATAGAAGCCTCCTCCTCCAAAAGCGAAGCCATAATTATCACATCTCTCGTCGGGATGTCTTTTTCTTCCGCCGGCCCCAGCAAGAAAGCAGTTTTCTCTTCGAAATTTTCTTTCATTTTTTGGAGGACGACGCGCGGGCTCGATTGCCTATAAAATTCATACGTGTCCGGAAATAAAAACCCCTCTTCGTCCTCCGCAACATTCAAAAATTCTTCGCGCGTGAAAATTCCGGCATCCTCCAGCGCGGAAGCGACTTGGAAAACATTATACCCTTCCGGGATCGTAATCCGGACAACTTCGGCGATTTGCGGGTTAGGCTCATACGCAGAGTACCAGGACAAGGCAACCGCGCCGACAAATATAAATACCAGCAAAAATTTCGCCTTGAGAAGTTCCCCCGCCACTTTTTTGCTTATTTTTTTCATCTTTTTCGAGGTACTTTAATTTTATCATAAAAGGACCGCCGGTCGCTAAGCGACACGGCGGTCTATATGGTAACGCGAATCACATCACGCGAATCCGATCTTGATCGGATTCGCCAAGAAGCTCTCTCCTCTTTCTTTCCTCTCTCTGCTCCGGCGTCAACTGCCTACCGGTTCGCTCCATGGACCCATTAAGATCCATTACCGTAGTGGTATACTTCCCCCCAGACTCCCCGTATACAGGGAAACTTCCTTCAGCCTTTGTACTAACCTTTCCACCTTTTAGAAATACTCTTGCTACCACCTTCTCTCCCTCCATGACAAAAAACTTACCACCCCTCTCGCACATAAACATAAGGATTCTCCTCCTTTCTGCAAAAATCCTACACCATAATTGCTTTTTTGGGAAGATTACGCTACTTTGATGTAAACGTTGTTTAAAAGGAGAGCAAAATGGAAAAAAGAATTGCCGTCATAGTCGCAACATGGTTTGGAAGCGGACTCGTACCCCCGATATTTTTGAGGGGAATGGCCGGAACGTATGGAAGTTTGGCTGCGCTGCCCGTAAGCTATGTCCTACTTTACAACGCACATGGCTACATACTAACTACTTTAATCGTATTTACCCTAGGGTTCTGGTGCATTCCCATCGCCGAAGAGGAACTTGGCCCAAGGACCGACTGGCGAGGCAAAACAAAAACTCGCGATCAGAACCAAATCGTTATCGATGAGGTCCTCGGAACGCTCGTCGCATATAGTCCTCTTCTTTTCATGCCAAGAAATCTCCTGAATATGGCTGCACCATTTTTACTATTTCGGCTATTCGATATCGTGAAGATATTTCCGGCAGGATATTTTGATAGCCGCAAAAGCCCCGCCGCGATAATGTTTGACGATGTCGTTGCAGGAGTTTACGCTGCGATCCTTATCAGCATAATCTTTTTCATTCTGTAATCAATCTAGATCACTAGAAAACCGCCGCGTCACATCCGTGACTCGGCGGTTTTTCTATAAATGGCAATACTGGTGCGAGAATTCTCCTCCTTTCTGCAAAAATCCTACACCAGATCTCCTTTTTTAGGAAGGTTATGCCCTCTGCCATTCGGTTTTTGTTCCTTTGCGCTGATTTTCCGCCATTACCAGCTCGTCGTAAATCCCGTCAATAAGCTCATATGTTTTTGCCTCGGCAAGGGTCACCCACCGGAATTCATCAGCTTCATCTTTCTTAAGCGTCACTTCGCCGGATAGATAATCAGCCAAACAAGAAATTACAAGCGACGGGTTGCCATCTTTGTGCACCGTCGCCAGACTAGTTACGTAAACGATGTTTGTTATATCTATCCCAACTTCCTCTTTCACTTCCCGGCGCAGCACTTTTTCCAGGACATTGTACCAATAATCAGTGGTGTCCTTCGGTAAATTTATGTAGTCATCTGTTTCCAATTTGCCGCCCGGGACAGTCCACATCCCCGGAAAACGCTTCTTATTAGCGGAGCGGCGAGTAATTAAATACTTACCGTCCTTAAAAATTATCGCTGTAATGGCTACCTCGTGGAGATATTTGTTTTCCATAATTAATCTAATTTTACCATAATTTCCAGTAATAGATTTCAGCTCGTAAGAAATTCCTTCAATTCTGCGAGGGGTTTAATTTGCAAATATGTTTTTTGATAATCTTCTTCATTTAACTCGGCTCGCGTGACCGAATATCCTTCGGGGATAAAAATCCTGTCCCAACCGTATCCATTATCTCCCGCGGGAACTTTCGAGACTTCTCCGCCGAGCTCGCCCTCGAACAATTTCAAATTCTCGCCGTCGTAATATCCATACACGCACCTCGCCGTAGCTTTGCGCGTCTTTCCATCCACCAGCGAGCAGATATTCTCAAAAGGCATTTTCTCTACAAAGAAACGTATAAAAGGCCCGGGCAATCCCCCGAGCGCCTCAAATTCCAAAGACACATCCTCGACAATCACCGGGCTTTTTATTTTTTCGTACGCCTGCCGAACTTTATGCCTGACTATTTCTTCTAAGTCCAAGGATTGGATTTCGTCTAAATCAAGTTTTATGTGCTTAACCGGAACGCCAAGATATTTCGCCAAGTAGTCCGCCTTGTTCTGGTTGCCGGTTATGAATGTGATTTCTTTGTTCTGCATAAATCTTCTTAATTTGAGGCGACTATAATCTTCATATTCTTCTTTATAGCTTGGATTTGTCATAATAATAATTATGCATCAAAGAAATTTTTACCAGTTTTGTAAGCTTCTACGCCGCTATATTCTGCCTTAAAGAGTGGTTCAGGTAAATTATCTATATCATACCAATACCAACCTTCACATTTATTAGGTTCTAAAACCTGCGGTTCGCCACTTTTCCAATCCGCCAATAAGAGAATATCAACATAATGTTTTGGTGCGTAGTCCTTGAAGTTTAATAGTCGCAAAAACCTGATATTTTCAATCTCCATTCCAGTCTCTTCCAAAGTTTCCCTTTTAGCGCATTCCTCGAAACCTTCCATGTGCTCTAGATGTCCTCCCGGCCAAGCATATTCACCTTCGCCGTGAGCTCCTTTTCTTTTTCCTAGAAGGATCTTTCCGTCTTTTAAGATCATCACTCCTATTCCTACTTTTGGTCTTTGTTCTTGTTCCATAGTTCAAATCACTTTGGGGTTCACTCATTTTATCAGTTTTTGGTTTTAAAATATAGTCAAAATAAGAGGGTTAAAATTCAAAAAAGGGCGCGACTTCCGAAAAGGAAGAAGCGCCCGGTCACCTCCTGTTGTTGAGTGGAGCGACAAACTCTAGTTCGCCACGAATGACACCTGTGTCTCATCGTTATTGAACACGCAGTTGAGCAATCTCGAAAATAGGTCACTCATTATTACTTCATCTCCTTTCATTCTTGAAGATTCTGATAGAGATGATGAAACTCAAGATGGAGATGACCACCGTGAGAATCACCTGTGCTCCGATGTACCACATCTGCAGATACTCCACCATAAGGTATAGAAAGACGGTGTTTCCAATGAGAAGGGAAACGAGCATGGCGACATACCGCACGAGCTGACGGCTAACCATGTGAGTTTCTTTGTTCTGGAATGTCCAGAATTTCTGAAGTGTGAAGTTCAGTCCGGTGTTCAGGGTAAACCCAACCACCGCAGAAGTGACATACCAGACACCGAGGTACTCTGTGAGGCCGTACAGCGCAGCATAGTAGGCAATGACACCGGCGGCTCCTGCAACGTAGAACCGCATGACTTGCCTGGGACGAGACGTTTCGGTTCGCATTGAGGATACCTCCTATTGTTTTGGGTTTGGAAATGTGCTTCTCGATTAGCAATCTAACATTGTGTTTGACGATATGTCAACGAAAACAGAAACCCTTTCGAGTTTCTGTTTTCAAAAAATTTTATGAAAAAATTTCTTTTGCCTTTGTTGATAAACGTACTTCCTTTCTGGCGGGGCGTCTCGAGCTAGAACCGTAGACGCTCAAGCTTTTAAAGCTATTTTAAGTAATTTTAGTTTACCATCTCGACGCGTCTCGAGCACGTTGCCCCTCATATTACTTTCGTCGTTTAGGCGCAGTTCCTAATCTAAATCTCGCGACTAATTTTTTGCATGTACCATGTTCTCCAAGATAAAATATCCCAATTTTATGCGCAGTAAAAGACATTTTTCCAGTATCTACTCTAGGCGTCGCTGTTGGTTTATAGGTTCGGAGTCTGCTGATTGTCAGGTGCGGTTCAAACTGTGCGCCAACGCTTCTAAAGCCATACTTCTGTATATTCCTTTTTTCTGAACGGGGAGCTATGTTCATGCGCTCGATGTCTTTTTGTCGAAGGAGCCCTTCTCGGAGCGGATTTAATTCTTTAATAACCGTCTCTTGTAATTTTGACAAAGTTTTAGTCTTCTCATACGAGACATCGATATATCCGCCGCTATCCTGATTCCAGATGAGTGGCTCAAGTTTAAAGCGGCGCTGGCTAGCGGCGATCATTCTCAAAATCCGTTTCACTCCCGGCAAATTTCGTAAGGGTAGTTCCATCATGTAGAGCGTAACGTGCACAGAGTAGAGGCGTTGGTTTAGAACAAAAAGCCCTCCATCGGGTTTAAGCGCGCGACTCAACTTCATCGCCTGCTTAACTACGATCTTGCTCGGAACAATGGCGATATTAAAAGAGGACGATTTCATGCTGGATACATATTTATTTTAAGGCTCCCGGTCTCTCGATAAAAAGTGTTAAGGGCGGGAGTGCCAGGAATCGAACCTGGGTTACTGGTTTTGGAGACCAGAGTCCTACCTCTGAACGACACTCCCAATTGCTTAAATAATATACCATTTTTCGAATAAATAAAGGCTTAAAATTTCAAAAGAGCCCGGAAGTAAATCCAGGCCCTTTTAGTTTGAGCAGGCCACATCATTGGCCCAGGAGATAGATTGCAAGAGCCGCCGCTCCGAAACCGGCAATATGATATGGATTGAAAGTTGACCCGTTCAACAACTTGTCCAAGATTGGAGCCCAAGCAACCATCATAATGGCAGTTGTAACAATGAAAGAAGCTGTTGGGATTTGGGGATCAACAACTTTCATGGAGTAGAAAAATACCCCAATCCCATTGATAGCCGAGGCCAGTAAAATTATTACAACAGACCGCCAAGCTGGGACCGAGTCAAGATCACGCCACGATAAGACTACTACCGCTACACAAGTTCCAACGCTTGCAATCGTTCCAACCCAAGCCGAGGAAACGCCGGAATATTTCCCGACGATAGGCCAAACGACAAAAGCGAGAGCAATTAATGCTGAATATAAAAACAGCGCTAAAATTCATCCTGAACCTCCTCCGAAATTTTAAAAAGATCAAAAGTCTATTTAATCTACTCGAAGTGGCCTAGATAGTCAATCCATCGCCCTCCTCCTCATCCTCCCTCAAAATTTTTAAATGCGCGGAGTGGAACAAAAGCGAGATCCAGGAGATGACGATAGAGATTACTATAAAGGTCTCCCCTAAATCGCGGAAGTCTTTGGCGAGCGGGATTAAAATCAAAAAGAGGATCCCCGCGACGTACAGGAAAAGCCGCAGGCGGTCCAAAACAAATTTATAATCTTCTTCAAGCGAAAATGTTTTCCCGGAAGAAAATTTGAATTCCATGCTCCGCACGCCGCCGAGAAAAATCCAGCCGATCGCGAACCAGAAAAATAACTGCTCTGAAAGGTGGCTCGTGATTATGAGGTAATAACTTAACACGACCACCAAAAGCAAATCGCGCGCGACGTCCAGGACCGCTCCCAACTTCGTCACCCTTGAAGTATTCCGGGCCAAGGAGCCGTCCAGCATGTCGGAGAAGCCGGCCAAGAGGGTCACAAAAAATATCCAGCCGTAATGCGCGTCATTTTGAAAAAGATAAGCGACGAGGAAAACTAAAATGAGCCCGACGTAACTTACGAAATTCGGGGTGATGAACCCGAGGCGGTCGGTCAAAAATTTTAGAATTCCGTCCCTCCAAGCCGATTCAGCATTCGTAGTGTGCGCGAGAAAAAATTTTATCTGCTCCTTGCTTAGAAAAATAGGCAGGAGGAAATAGCCCAAGACTACAGCGGCGCCGAAGACTCCGATGCTATTGGACATAGGCTACACCTTAGCTTCTTTGTGCGCCGTCCTATTCTTGCACCACAGGCAGAATTTTTGGAATTCCAATTTTCGTTCAACCTTCTTTTTATTTTTGGTCGAATAGTAATTGAACCGTTTGCACTTGGTGCACTGAAATTTAATTAATTTATCTTGTGACATAATATTATCTTAAAGCCGGAGCCGATGGTCGGAATTGAACCGACGACCTTTCCCTTACCATGGGAGTGCTCTACCGACTGAGCTACATCGGCACGCATATCAATCTACCATAAAACTCCCCCAAAGTCAGCGAAGCATTTCACGATATTCGCCTTGTGCCCTTTTCCCCTTAGATATACCTTTAAAACCTTCTCGGCCTTGTCTAGCTCCCCTAAATAAAATTTCTTCTCTTTTTCCTCGTCGGAAAACTTTTTCCCATACGCTCCGCAACCGGCGTGCACCATCAAATGCACTTCTTTCGGCTTGTGGAGCCTGAAGGATTTGTCTATTTGGTCCAATAGATAATCCCTTTCGGCCGCGTTTTCCGGGCTCGCTATCCCCTTCGCGCCGCCAGCAACTTTTACGATATCGGGATGGTCCAATTTCTTTTTGGAGACGAGCGAATCAAGAAATTCCGAAAAGCGCGCGTCAAAACACCAGACTATCGCCGAGGCCGAGCTGTAGTGGATTGGTTCTATTTTTTTTGAAATTAATCTTTTCATATTAGTCTTTAAGGACGCTTAAATTATTCTCGTCATCCATCTCAAGAAACCCCGATTCGATTTCTATATTTTCCGTCTTGCCGCCATCGAGCCCGATTTTGGCCGTTCCTTTTTCGAGGAGGGTTATTATCGGCAAGTGGTTGTCGAGTACGGTGATTTCGCCAAGCTTTGTGTTTATGTTAAGCGAGCGCGCTTCGCCTTCGAATTCAACCCCTTTTAATGAATAAACTTTCAGCTTCATATTATTCCTGTAAAGCGCCTTTCATATAGAAGAAATCTTCCGGCTTCGAGTCGTACTTCCCGGCAATGATATCTTTGAAGTTGGAAATTGTTTTTTCAAGCGGGACGAATTCTCCGGGCAAACCGGTAAACACCTGCGCGACATACGCCGGCTGCGAAAGGAATTTCTGGATTTTTCGCGCGCGCGATACAAGCACTTTGTCTTCGTCGGAAAGTTCCTCCATGCCGAGGATCGCGATTATGTCCTGCAGCTCCCTATACCTCTGCAAAATTTCCTGTACTTTTCTTGCGACAGAGTAATGTTCCTCGCCGACTATTTTCGGGTCTAGCGCGCTCGAAGTCGAACCCAGCGGATCGACGGCGGGATAGATCCCGATTTCCGTCAGCGAACGGATCAAGACGATAGTGGAATCCAAGTGCGCGAAAGTTGTCGCGGGCGCGGGGTCGGTGATGTCGTCCGCGGGAACATAGATCGCTTGCACCGAAGTGATCGATCCTTTATTCGTCGAGGTGATTCTCTCTTGGAGCTCACCCATTTCTGAAGCAAGTGTCGGCTGATAACCTACGGCCGAAGGAAGGCGTCCTAAAAGTGTGGAGACCTCGGAGCCCGCCTGCGAGAAACGGAAAATGTTGTCAATAAAAAGTAGGACATCTTTCCTTTCTTCATCGCGGAAATATTCGGCCATCGTGAGCGCAGAAAGCGCTACCCGCAACCTCGCTCCCGGAACCTCGTTCATCTGCCCGAAAACGAGGGCGGTTTTATTGATAACGCCCGACTCGGACATTTCTTTGTATAAGTCGTTTCCTTCGCGCGTTCGCTCTCCCACTCCCGCAAAAATCGAAACTCCTCCGGATTCCTCCGCGACGTTTCGGATGAGCTCCATCAGCAAAACGGTTTTCCCTACTCCCGCTCCCCCGAAAAGCCCGACTTTTCCTCCCTTTATAAATGGGGCCAAAAGGTCGATGACTTTAATTCCGGTTTGGAATACTTCTGTCTTTGTGGCCTGCTCCTCCAATTTCGGCGCGGGCCTTTTTATCGGCCAATATTTTTTGAAATCCAATCCTTTGCCGTCGATAGCTTCGCCGATGACGTTGAAAATTCTTCCCAACACCTCCGGACCGACCGGAACCTTGATCGCTTCACCCGTATCCAAAACTTCTGTCCCGCGGGCGAGCCCGTCCGTCGAAGCGAGAGAAACCGCGCGAACTTTTCCCGGCTCCAAGTGCTTCTGAACTTCCAAAACTATTTTTCGCTCGCCCTCTTTGATCAAAAGAGCGTTCCCAATCGAAGGAAGCGTATTTTCTTCGCCGAATTCAACGTCGACGACCGGCCCGATAATTTGTATAATTTTTCCTTTTAAATTTGCCATATTATTTTAATGCGCTCCTGGTCGCGGCCATTTCCACCATCTCGCCCGTAATCGCGGCTTGGCGGACTTTGTTATATTGGATAATTAATTTTTCCGAAAGCTCCTCCGCGTTGTCCGAAGCGCTTTTCATCGCGACGTATCGCGCGGCGTGCTCGGAAGCGTTAGCTTCTAAAATCAGGTGATAAAGTTCCATCTTCAAAAGATGCGGGATTAAATTTGCCAAAAGTTCCGCGGGAGAAGGCTCGAAAATATATTCGATATCCTCTGCTCCGGCCCTGTTGCCATTTTTTTCTCCAGAAAATAATCCGTGTTCCGGAATTATTTCTTTAACGTCCTGCCGGATTTTTTCGGTATCGAGCGGCAAAATTTCCCGGACAAGCGTCTCCTGTTTTAAAGCGCTCCTGAAATGCATTGAAATTGTAACGATCCTATCCCACTTCGTCTCAATAAAACCCTGCATGAGATATTCGTAAAGCGGGGCGATCTCTTCGACTTCGATATAATCCCCGAAGCCGTAAAACTTTTCGATTATAGGCAAGCTCTTTTTCGCGAGATACGCGTCGGCTTTTTTGCCCACCGCGATAAAGGAATACGAATGCTCTTGGTCGGACCTTTTTTTATCCGAAGCTAAAAAATTTTCCGCCACGCGCAAAACCTGCGTATTGAAAGAGCCGATCAACCCGCGGTCGGAAGTTATCACGACAACCATGGTTTTTTTAACTTTGCGCGGCCTCATCAAAACGCTCTCCAGTTTTGAAACGCGCGAGAGTTTTTCCAGAAGGTCCAAAGCCTTAAAGGCGTACGGCCGCGAATCCAAAGCCGCCTCTTCGCTTTTGCGCATTTTGATCGCGGCAACGACTTCCATCGCTTTCGTGATGGCCCCGATATTTCCAACCGCTTTCCTTCGCCTATTTAGACTTTGAAGTGACTCCATAGTTTTCTATCGCCGCTTTTAATTTAGCCTCGACCTCCTGCGAAAAATCTTTGGTCTTCCTGATTTCTTCCAGAATTTCGTCGTTGTGAAGTTTTTCTATCCATTCCAAAAGTCCGTCCACGAATTTCTTAACTTCGGGCAAGGGGACTTCGTCCATCGCCCCGGAAATCGCCGCGTATAAAACGATGACGGCTTTTTCAAAAGGTACGGGCGCCAAATCCGACTGCTTCAAAACTTCCGTCAAAAGCTCTCCCCTTTTTATTTTCTTCCGAGTGTCGGGATCCAAGTCCGAAGAAAATTGCACGAAGGCCTGCAGTTCCCTGAATTGCGCCAACTCCAAGCGAAGTTTTCCGGCAACTTTTTTCATGGCTTTGGTTTGCGCGGCTGAACCCACGCGCGAAACCGAAAGCCCGACGTTTACCGCAGGACGAACACCCCTGTAAAAAAGTCCGGATTCAAGATAAATCTGCCCGTCCGTAATCGAGATTACGTTTGTCGGAACGTACGCCGAAACGTCGCCTAATTTCGTTTCTATAATAGGAAGGGCCGTAAGCGATCCTCCGCCCTTCTCTTTGGACAATTTAGCGGCACGTTCCAAAAGCCTCGCGTGCAGGTAGAAAATATCTCCGGGGTAAGCCTCGCGTCCCGGCGGGCGGCGCAGGAGCAAAGAAAGCTCGCGGTAAGAGTCCGCGTGTTTCGAAAGGTCGTCGTAAATGACAAGCGCGTCCATTCCTTTGTCCATAAAATATTCCCCGACGGCGCATCCGGCAAACGGCGCTAAATATTGAAGCGCGGCCGGAGCTGAAGCCGGAGCGGATACCACAATTGTATTTTTCATGGCTCCCTTCTCTTCCAAAACTTTTACTATTTTTGCGACTTTGGAATCTTTTTGCGCGACCGCGACGTAAATCGAAATCACCGGCTTCCCCCCATTCGGGGACAGGGATGCCGCGTCTTTTTGCTGGTTTAAAATCGCGTCAATCACAATAGAAGTTTTTCCGGTCTGCCTGTCGCCGATGATCAACTCCCTTTGCCCGCGGCCGATTGGGATCATGGAATCGATCGCTTTAATCCCGGTATGCAGAGGCGTATTAACGCTCTCCCTCTCAACAACCGAAGGCGCCCTTCGTTCCAAGAAATAATCGGTCCCGCCTTTTCCGGAAAAAATTACTCCCTTGCCGTCGATCGGGTCCCCCAACGGGCTTATCACCCTTCCTAAAAGTTCCTCGCCGGCTTTAAGCGACAAGACTTTTCCAGTTTTAACTACGCGCGATCCGACTTTAACTTTTCCGGGATTTCCTAAGATAACCGCTCCGATTAAATTTTCTTCCAGGTTAAAAGCGAGCGAAGGTATTTCTTCATCCTCCGCTTCCACCATTAAAATTTCCTGCGCCAAAGCCCCTTCGAGCCCTGTGATATGCAAAATGCCGTCGCCCACTTCCGAGACAATCCCAACGTCGCGGGCGCTTTTGTCCGATTCAAAACCTTCAATTTCCTTTTTTAATTTTTCTAGAATTTCGTATGCCATTTATGAAAATAATTTTCTAAGTTTCCTCTGGAAAGAAAAATCTAATTCCTTTCCGCCGTTTATAAGTATTCGCGCTCCCGCCAAAAGTTCCGATTTGTGCTTGGTCGAAACAAAATCTTTTTCCGAAAAAATTCCCCTTACCTTATCTTCGAGCTTTTTCGAAAGCGGGCGGGCAAATTCTATTTCGACAACCTTCCCGCCGTTTTTAGCGGCAAGGATTTTCTGCATCTCCTTGGCTATCTTCCCGAAGTTCGCGATATCCCCGTTTTTCTTCAAAACCTCGAGAAACCTTTTCCTAATCTTAGGTTCGTCTTTTTTGTTTTTTTCAAGAACCTCTAAAAACGCGGTCGCGTAAATTTGGGGGGGATATTTCATGCCTTGAATTTCTTAATTTCTCCCGCGGCCTCTTCAATCAAGGCTTCGTCGATGGCGTCCGGCTTCAAGTTTACCATCTTAACCAAAGCTTTCTTGATCATGCTTTTGGATTCCTCGGAAAGTTTGGCTAAGGTCTCGAGCCTTCTTTGCTCTTCGATCAAGGCCGCTTTCGCCAAAAGTTCCTCCGCCTTCACTTCGGCCTCCGAAACAATTTCTTCTCCGCGCTCCCCAGCTTTCGTTTCAGCGGTTTTCACAATCTCGAAAGCTTGCTTTTCTCCTTCCTGAATTTTCAGGACTTTTATTTCCTCCATCTCCTTCAGCTTCTTCTCCACCACTTCTGCTCCCCTTAAACCGAATTCTATTTTTTCCCTTCGTTCATTCAGGATTTTTACAAGCGGCTTATAAACAAAAAATGTTAAAACCGCGAGCACAATCCCAAAATTTACCCCTTGGCTTAAAAGGAGCCTACCGTCGATACCAAGTTGGTGAAGAAGTTCTGACATTTCTAGACAACGAATTTCAAGATGAGCGAGATGACCAAGGCGTAAATCGCGATAGCTTCAGCGAAGGCAATCGCCAAGATCATGGCAGTTTGCACTTTCGGAGCCGCCTCCGGGTTTCGACCTATCGATTCTGCTCCCTTCGCGCCTATTTTACCAATCGCAATCGCCGGGAAAACAGTTCCCATCCCCATGACAATCGCAATCGCAATTAACCTGACTACTTCTGGATTATCCATATCTTTAAATTTCTAATGATTAATTTCTAATTACTAATAATATCGACTTTAATGCGCCTCTTCCTCCCGAACTGCCATGGCGACGAACACCAAAGTCAGCATCGAGAAAATAAATGCCTGAATAAATCCGACAAATATTTCCAAAAAAAGAAACGGCAAGGGGATGAAATAGGGCACCAGGAATCCAACAATGACCAGCAATACTTCGCCCGCAAAGACATTTCCAAAAAGGCGGAAAGAGAACGATATAATTTTAATGAATTCTGAAATAAATTCAAGTAGCCCCACAAATGAAAAAACTGGGTCCTTTAAGGTGAAGAATTTGGAGAAGTGCTTTTTTGCCCCCAAAGCCATCGCCCCCAACAGGTTTACGCCGAAGACGGAAATTATGGCGAGGGCGATCGTGAAGTTCAAATCGGCCGACGGGGCGCGCAATAAAGGATAGGAGTGGTGGTGTTCGAGGTTATTAAAGACAATCGAGCCGACTATCGGCAGGAGCCCGAACCAATTTGAGATAACTATGAAAATAAAAATCGTCGCGATAAGCGGCAAGTATTTTTCCGAGAGATGGCGCGAGCCCAGAACGGAATCCATCAGGGTCAGCAATTTGTCTATCAAAAATTCGATAAAATTCTGGATTCCCGAGGGCACAAGCGTCAACCTGTTCCGTAAATAAAAAGCGAGGGATATCAAAACCACCGAAACTATCACCGCGAGCAAAAGCGCGTTCGTTACCGGCAGGCCCATAAAATAAAAAAGCACTTCGGCTTTTATGGATATTTCATGCATATCTTCGCTCCATCTTAGCAGAATCCCCTTTAGAATTCAAATATAAAAGAAGCCCCCGACAACACGTGCCGCGGGTATCTCCTTTCCGAAGTCAGTTTAGCAAATTTAGTTTTTTATTTAAATAGTTGTGCGCAGGGAAGGATTCGAACCTTCGTAGCCCGTAAGGGCGCGTGGTTTACAGCCACGTGCGATTGACCACTCCGCCACCTGCGCTTTTTAGAAAATATAGCAGATTTTTAGATATTTTCCAATTTAGGGCGCGATTAGGCAACCGCGACTGGTTTTTTGGTCCTGCGGATTTTGGGGGCGACTTCGATTACAAGCTCGCCCAATTTCAAGTTCACCATTACCCTATCCCCGCTTTTGATCGCCCCGCGGACAAGTTTTTCCGCGAGAGGATTTAATATTTTAGATTCGATGAAGCGCTTCAAGGGCCGCGCGCCGTAGTGCGGATCGTATCCTTCCTGCGCGACATATTCTTTTGCGGCCTGCGAAAGTTCTATGTCGATAAATTTTCTAGCCAAGCGCTGCTTCATGCGCGCGAGCTGTATTTCCACGATCGATTTCAAGTTATCCCTCGAGAGCGTGTTGAAGATCATTATTTCGTCCAAGCGGTTCAAAAATTCCGGCCGGAACCTGCGCTCCAAAGATTTCCTGATTTTATCTTTCAAGTCTTCTTCTTTCTTTTCTTTGGCGCTTTCCTCGTCCGCCGCGAACCCTAATTTTTCCATCTCGTGTACGAATTCCGAGCCGACGTTTGAAGTCATGACGATTATAGAATTCTTAAAGTTGACATGCCTGCCTTTCGCGTCCGTTAGGCGCCCGTTATCCAAAACCTGGAGCATTATGTTAAATACTTCCGGGTGCGCTTTTTCTATCTCATCGAACAAGATGACGGCGTAAGGCCTGTGGCGGATGAGTTCTGTAAGCTGGCCTCCCTCTTCATACCCAACGTATCCCGGAGGCGAGCCGATAAATTTCGAAATCGCGTGCCGTTCCATAAATTCGGACATGTCCACGCGGATCAAAGCTTTTTCGTCGTTAAACATAAATTCCGCAAGAGAACGGGCGAGCTCTGTCTTCCCAACTCCGGTCGGCCCCAAGAACATGAACGAACCGATCGGGCGGTCCTCGTCCGAAATTCCCGCGCGAGACCTCCGGACGGCGTTTGCGATTTTGGAAATCGCTTCGTCCTGCCCCACAACGCGCTTTTTCAATTCCTCTTCCACGCGCAATAATTTCTTGGCTTCTTCCTCAAGCATCCTCATCACGGGGATTCCCGTCCACTTCGAAACCACCTCAGCGATATCCTCGCTGCGGACTTCTTCTTTCAAAATCCTTCGGGACTTCTGGAGTTTTTTCAGGCGCATCTCTTCCGACGCGAGCTTCTTTTCATTTTCCGGAATGCGGCCATAACTTATCTCCGCAACTTTCGCGAGCTCCCCCTTTCTTTCCGCCATCATTGCTTCCGAACGCAAAACTTCCAAATCTTTTTTGAGCCGCCTAATGTTGTCAATGGTTTCTTTTTCGCTCTTCCAGCGCATTTCAAGGTCGCGAGATTTTTCCCTCAAGTCTTCGACTTCTTTCTGCACACTCTTCATTTTCTGCTTAGCGATCGGGGAAGTTTCTTTTTTCAAAGCTTCTTTTTCAATTTCAAGTTTCATTATGGCTCTTCGAGCTTTTTCAAGTTCGTCCGGCATGGAATCAAGTTCCAAGCGCAAAGCCGAAGCGGCCTCGTCGATTAAGTCCACAGCCTTGTCCGGCAAAAACCTATCGCTTAAATATCGCGAGGAAAGCTGTACCGCGGAGACGATAGCGTCTTCGGTAATCCGGATCCCATGGTGCAATTCATATTTTTCTTTAAGCCCGCGCAAAATCGAAATCGCGTCGTCCACCGAAGGCTCTTCGACGTAGACCGGTTGGAACCTCCTGGCTAGCGCCGGGTCGCGTTCTATATATTTCTGGTACTCTTTCAAAGTTGTCGCCCCGATCGCGTGAAGTTCCCCCTTGGCAAGCGCGGGTTTCAAAATATTGGAAGCGTCAATCGCTCCCTCGGCCGCTCCGGCCCCTACTATAGTATGCAACTCGTCGATGAAAAGGATCACCCTCCCCTGGGCGCGCTCAAGTTCGCGCATGACCCCTTTCAACCTCTCTTCGAACTCCCCACGGTATTTCGTTCCCGCGACAAGAGCCGCCAAGTCGAGCGATATAAGTTCTTTATCTTTCAAAATATCCGGGACGTCCCCGCGCGCGATCTTCTCGGCCAAGCCTTCAACGATCGCCGTCTTTCCAACCCCAGCTTCACCAATTAAAACGGGGTTATTTTTCGTGCGCCTGGATAAAATCTGCATTATTCTTTTTATTTCTTCCTCTCGGCCGATTACGGGGTCTAATTTATCCTGCCTGGCAAGACGAGTGAGGTTCCTGGCGTAGCGTTCCAAAACTTGCAGCTTCAAATCCGGTTCCGCTTCCAAAACTCTTTCCTTTCCGCGGAGCTCGGTCAAAACTCTCAAGACTCTTTCCTTCTCGATCCGAAAACGTCCCAACACATCCTTGGCCGGGGAATTAATTTCTAAAATTCCCAAAAATAAATGCTCGGCGGAAATATATTCGTCTTTAAGCGAAGTCGCCGCCTTGTGCGCTTCTTCCAAAGTTCGGCCGAGTTCGGGGGTTAAATAAATCTGCTGGGGCGAGACCATTAAATTTGTCCGGGCCTGCCCGTCGAGCGCGTCCAAAATAGAATCCGTCAGGAGAGCTAAATCAACTTCGAGTTTATCTAAAATGGAAATTACGATTCCTTCGTCCTGCAATACCAAAGCCGCCAGAAGATGCATTGGCTCAATCTGGTTTTGTCCTCGTTCTATTGCAAGCTCGTGTGCGCGCCTAATCGCCTCTTGAGCTTTAACTGTAAAATTATGAAATGGAGGCATGTTTTATAACTAAAGCTTAGCAGATTTAAGTCCTTTCTTCAAGCTCGGCTTCAAGGAAAATCTCCTTGCCTTCGCGCAAAATTTTAAGTTTAATCTTGTCGCCGATCCGCTTCGAAGAAATTTGGTCTGCGAGCGTGTTATTTTGGTCCACTCGCTTGCCATCTATCTCCAAAATAATGTCTCCCTGCTGGATCCCAACTTTTTTAGCCGGAGAATCTGGCACTACGGCAAGCTCCCCGTTCGACGCCGTAACAAGCGCGCCGTAATCGACGGAAAATTTTCTCACTTCCTTGATCGCCGGATTTATTATGATGTAATTCACGCCGAGGAATGGGTAGCGGATCCGTCCGAAAGACTTAACATCTTCGACCGCTTTTTTGACCGAGTTTATTGGGATCGCAAAACCGATATTTTGCGCATCGGCCGCAATCGCGCTATTTATCCCGATCGCGCGTCCGGAAATATCCAGGAGTGGCCCTCCGGAATTTCCCGGGTTTATCGCGGCGTCGGTCTGGATGACCTGCTGCAAAACTTCCGGGCCGCTAGCTCCGCCGGAAGCGACGATCGTACGCGAAAGCCCGGAGACAACTCCGGTTGAGACGGTGTTTTGAAATTCCCCAAGCGCGTTTCCAATCGCGACCACGGTTTGCCCAACCTTAAGGTCGCTTGAGTCTCCCAATTGGATAAACGGAAATCCTCCAGCCGGCGGACCTTCGATTTTAATGACCGCAATATCTTTGACGGGGTCCAAAGCTAAAACTTTCGCGGCGATACTCTTGCCGTTATTTAGAATTACTGAATAACTCGCGGCCGCGTCCGAGACGACGTGTTTATTTGTAACGATAGTTCCGTCACCCGCAACAAAAAATCCCGTTCCCGCGCCGACCTGCTGCCTTTGGGTTCCTCTTTGCCTATATTGCGGCACCAAAAAATCCGGGAAGAAATCTCCAAAGGGATTCGTGTAATATTGTTCGATCACCGGCACATCTTTTGTCGCAACAATGCTCACGACAGCCGGGCTCGTGTTCTCAACAATTTTAATTATCGTATCTTGCTCGGCTGTTGGCGGGTTTTCAATAACCTCTGCCGGCCCGGTCGTGCGTTCTATTACGCGCTGGATGGTCTGTATGGGTCCTGCAACCGATCCTTCCGAAATCAAGGCCACAGTCATAATCCCCGTCACCATCGAGGTCACAAACGCTACCAACAAAACCAGAAATATTAATTGGCTTTTTGTAAGATGCTCCATACCTTCTTAGACTTCATTATATAAATATCCTTACTCAAGTAGAAGCCAGTTTGTTTCTAAAATTACGGGCTCGAGGCCAGGAACGCCGAGAGGCCGATCCCTTTATCTTCCACCATAATCCTCTCGAGGTACGAGGACATGAACATAAACTGCTTCCTGTCCGCCGTCGTCGCGCCTTCGGTCAAGCCGACAAATAAGCCAACGACATTTCCATTTTGTAAATCAAGAAAAATTCCTCCGGAAGAGCCGTGCTGAGCGGAAAGCTCCCCTTTTAAGTAAATTCCTTCGGCAGTGGAAGTTTCTTCGTCTATAGTTACTATTTTCTCAACCGTGCCGAGCGAGAAAACTAAATTCGCGTCCCGAAGCGCGGTCTCCGCGCCAAGAAATTCTGTCGGGTAATTTAGGGAGTAAAGCCTCTCCCCTTCTTTAATTAAATAAAATGGATCGATTTTAAAATATTCTAAATTCCCAACCGCCGACCCATCCGTCATGGAAGTTATTTTCAAAATAGCAGCGTCATTCATCGGGATTTCGCCATCCGCAATTTTTTTAGTCTGGTCTGGGATCCAGACAACTTTGGCGTTTGCAAAATTCTTCGCCGGAGACCCTCGCCGCAAGACACATTCCGTGCCTGCTTCCGTAAAATGCGTCGCAAGATGCGCATTCGTTAAAACATATCCTGACGGATGGATTATGGCCCCGGAGCCCATGATATAAACTCCTTCAGTCTTATCGTAGCAAAAAATATTTAAGGAGGCCTGCAGGCCCTTTGCGTAGATTTCCTCGCTTTTTACAGCTGGAGGCGCGGGCGGAGGAGTTGGAGTAGGCTCTAGTATCACACTTTCCGAAATTTCTTTGACTGATTTTTTAAGGGATTCGATTTCTGTTTTTAAATCCTGGACGGGTTCTTCTTCAACTTCTTTTAATTCTGGCGTGCTCGTAGCTTCCTCGTTTTCGCCGGCTGGAATATTAATAGAAATTTTTTCAAGGTCGATAACAGGAGAGCTCACGGCAAAAAGCGCCCCCACAAAAAGCAAGAGCAAAAATATTCCAAAAATTGATTTCATCCCTCGAGGAAAATATCTCCGAATCGGGACATCACCCTATCGACATACTGCCAATCGATGTTTTTAAAAAATGAATCTATGTAAGCTTTGCGGCCGGTCGCGTAGTCGATGAAATAGGCATGCTCGTAAACGTCCATGATCATGAGCGCTATCGTATTCCAAACTCCGCCTTGGTTGTGCGAATCACAAAGGATATTTTTTAATTTCTTCTCGTCCATGTCGTACGCCAAAACAACCCAGCCTCTCGCGGCAAGTCCCATCGCCCGGAATTGGTTTTCCCAATTTTCGTACGAGCCAAAATCACGCTCCATCATTTCGATAATTTTTCCGGCGGGCTTCGATCCGCCCCGAACCATGTTCTCGAAATATCCTTCGTGCAGCTTCACGCCGTTTAGCGCAAAAGTCTCCTCCATCTTAAGTTCCCTAAGGTCCGAGTAAGTCGCGTTCGCGGAAGAAAGGTCAATTTGCTTCACCTTCTCCTCAATCTCGCCGATCTTTTTTACATAACCGGCGTAAAGGACATCGTGGTGCTCTTTAAGCTGCTTTTCTGATAACCCGTCGAGTTCGTTGTATTTAAGCGGTTTTACTTCTCTCATATTTATTAATCTTAATTTTTCCGACTAATTCGGGCAAGACCTCTAAAACGTAATCGATATCTTCCTTGGTCGTGTTGATCCCGAAACTGAAACGGACAACTCCGCGGGCAACCTCCTCACCCTTGCCGAGCGCCATTATGACGTGCGGCAAATCCGGGAGGCGCGCGTCGCAAGCCGAGCCCGATGATACGGCGATCCCCTTTTCATCCAAAGCAATGATGAGCGATTCGGATTCAGTGCCCAGGAACGACACACTCAAATTCGATGGAATTCTTTTTTCCAAATCTCCGTTTATATCGGCTTCGGGAATGCGCTTTTTAATCTCTTCGGCGAAATAGTCCTTTATATCTTTAAGACGTTCGGCTTCCCTTTCTCTTCTTCCCCGCGAAATCTCAAGGGCCTTAGCAAAACCAACCGCAAGCGCCAATGGTTCCGTTCCTGAACGCAAGCCACGTTCCTGCCCGCCGCCCAACAAGAGCGGCTTGAGGTTGATCCCTTCCTTTTTATATAAAAATCCAACGCCCTTCGGCCCATAAACTTTTGGCCCGGAAAAAGTCGCGATATCTACTCCAATTTTTTCGATGGTTAAATCTAGATAATTCACAGACTGGCAAGCGTCCGTATGAAAATACGGATAAGCCTGGTTATTTGCATCGCGGAATTTTTTAATGATTTTCGCGATTTCAGGAATCGGCTGGATCGTTCCGATTTCATTATTCACATACATGATAGAAACCAAGATTGTATCGGCCCGCAAAGCATTTTCGACATCTTTCGGATCAACAAACCCGTCCCGGCTCACCGGAAGATAGGTGACTTCGAAACCCTGCCTCTCTAATTCCCGAATCGGTTCCAAAACAGAGCGGTGCTCGAAAGCAGAAGTGATGATGTGGCCGCGCCCTCCTTCGCCAGGGCTTCGGCGGGCACAGCCGAAAATCGCGAGGTTGTTAGACTCCGTCCCTCCCGACGTGAAAATTATTTCGTGCGGTTTGGCGGATAATATTTTTGCAATGCGTGATCTTGCATCCTCAAGCGCCTTTTTCGCTTCCCTTCCTTCCTGGTAAATCCCCGAGGCGTTCCCGTAATTCGAATCCATGAATTCTGACATTGCCCGCTTTACTTCAGGGTCGACCGGAGTCGCCGCCGCGTAGTCCAGATAAATTCGCTTCATATTCATTTGATTTTATACTTTTCAGATATTTTTACGAGTGGGCAGGAGTCGTGCAAATGTGGTCTCGCTGGGCATTCTTTGCGGCCGTAATCGATCAGCATATATGTAAATTTGAACCAATCTTTTTTTGGGATTATCTGCATCAAGTCGCGCTCGATTTTAACCGGGTCGGTTTCGTTCGTAAGCCCGTATAATTTGGAAAGCCTTTTTACATGCGTATCGACGGCAATCCCCTCGACAACGCCGTACGCGTTGCCCAAAACAACGTTCGCGGTTTTCCGCGCCACGCCCGGCAAGCGCAAAATTTCTTCCATCGAGCGAGGCAAAACTCCCTTAAATTCTTTCCGGAGCATTTTCGCGGCCGCGATTATATTCCTCGCCTTGGCGTGATAAAAACCAGTTTGGTAAATTTCCTTCTCGAAAATTTTTATATCCGCATCCGCGAAGTCGTCCACGGTTTTATATTTCTTGAAAAGTGTTTCCGTAACTTCGTTTACTTTTTTATCCGTACACTGCGCGGACATAATGACCGCCGCCAAAAGCTGCATATTATTTTTATACTTAAGCGCGATTTTTGCATCCGGGTGGATCTTCCGCAATTCCTTCAAAATTTCCGCCCCAAGCTTTTTCTTTTTTTCTAAATCTTTTGGTCCGATAATCATTTTCGTTTATAAATCTTATCCCGACTGTCGATGTAAGCAATTATCAAAATTTTCTTATCATC